>Ga0105103_10001484_pt1 | contig 12887 bp, 19 predicted proteins | sample PPLLaktember2015_2_FD_79107 | JGI IMG/M metagenome (GOLD analysis project Ga0105103, IMG submission 79107) | Freshwater sediment microbial communities from Prairie Pothole Lake near Jamestown, North Dakota, USA - PPLs Lake P7 Core (6) Depth... | ecosystem: Environmental > Aquatic > Freshwater >...
CGCCGAAGTCGAACAGCATCTCGCCGAGAACTACAACGGACTCGGCGTCATCCATCTCACGCCTCGCGCTGCCGTCCTCCTCGGGGACGACGGCCTGGTGCGCCCATCGGGCACCCTCACCACTCGCACCGGTACGCCGGTCGTGATCGGTGCAGGGTACGACGGTGCCGACGGCCTCATGGTCCTCGGTACCGGCGCCCCCGTCCTCTATCGCGCCGGAACGCCTCAGCAAGTCGAGGCCAACGACACGACCCACAACAGCGGTACCGTCCTGATCCAGCGCAGTTGGCTGATCGGTTGGGATTGTGTCGCCGTCACCGCAACCCACACCCCCGCCTGACCAGGAGGAGAACAAGCCATGAAGTCAATCAAGGGCCGCATCATGAGGCTCACCGCCCTGGACGAGTGCGGCGTTCCGCTCTACGACAGCGCCATCGGCAAGATCGTCACGACCGGCTTCATGTCGGTGTCGTGGGAGCACGAAGTCGAAGATGGCACCGAGCACACCTCGCAGAACGCGTGGGGTGACTTCGAGATCAACGAACTCGACGCACCACGCACGAAGTGGCTGAACCTCGGCATGGACATGTGCGAGGTCGACCCCGAAACGATCGTCATGTTGTCGGGCGCGATCGGCAACTTCGACGGCGCCGATGGCATGATCGGTGCGTTCTTCGATGACAACACGAACGTCAACGCGTTCGCTGTCGAGGTCTGGACCCGCGCCACCGGCCAGGCATGTTCGGACACGGGCGCTCCGCTGTGGGGCTACTTCGCTGCGGTGTACGTCCGCAACGGTGCCATCAGCGGTGGCGGCACCATCGAGAACGGTCCGATGAACCTGGAACTGTCCGGCAACGGCTTCGGTGCTGCCCCTGATCCGTCGAACCCGGCTCAGTCGGCGTGGGGTATCGGCCCGCACGGCGACAACCCCACGGTCAACCCGTGGCCGATCGGTGCGTTCCGCTACATCGGCATCACCGATGTCCAGCCGCCTGCTGCGACGAACGGGGCGCAGGCGATCATCCGGGCGACCGGAGCGACGCAGGTGTCCGGTGTCGCTGGCACCTTCACCCCGACCAACGCCGGTCCTCGCAAGAACTTCGCCGACCTGGCCGGTCTGACCGCCTCGCCGTTGACGGCGTGGACGTCGAACAGTCACATCGTGCTCGGCGACGGCACGCAGGCGTACTGGACCGGCACGGCCTGGGCCGTCGGCGACGCCCCCTGATCCCACGGTTCTGATCCAACTAGCTGGCTAGCGAGAGAGGTAAGGTGGCCGCATGACGACCGCACGCACACAGAGGTTCCATGTCAGCCGGGGCGGGGCAGCCCGCCCACGGGTCACCGAACCGACACCGGACGGATTCACACCCGTCTCGGCCGAGAGCTTCGCTGCGGTCGCAGTCGAGGGCGCCGGGGAGGTCGAGGGTTCCGCCGCCTTCGACCCCTCGGCGCTCGACTACGACCCGGCTGACCACACCGTCGAAGACGTCAAGGCCTATGTGACGGAGAACCCGGAGCAGGCCGATGCGATCCTCGAACTCGAATTGAACGGCAAGGGCCGCTCTGGCCTCTTGTCGTTCCTCGACAACTTCACCCCCGAGAGCGAGGACTGACATGGCCTTCACCACTGCCGCCCTGAACGCGGCGATCGACGCTGCCCTGACGGGCGTTACGCACGCCCAGTTGCACACCGGGGCACCGGGTGCCGCCGGTACGACGAACGTCGCTGCGGGTGTGACCCGTGCGTCGGTGACCGGTGTCGGCGGCGCGACCGGTGCAGCGGACACGCTGACGGGTACGTGGACGATCCCCGGTGCCGGTGGCCCGTACACCCATTACTCGCTGTGGACGGCTGTCTCGGCGGGCACGTTCGTGAACGACGGGACGCTGACACCGAACGAGTCGTTCGCCGGTGCTGGCACGCTCGCCTTCACGATCAACGTGACGGCAACCTGATCCGGGCGTCCTGATGCCCTTGTACTTCGCCGCCAACGGCGTTCCGCCGACGACTGCCGCTCAGGTGCCGGTCACGACTGGGACGGCGATCAAGACGCTGCTCCAGGTCGCTACGCCGTCGACGCGGCAAATCCGGGTCGTCCGGTGGGGCGTGTCTTTCGACGGGTCGACCGCGGCGACTCCTGGCCGCGTCGAGTTGATCGACACGAACGTGGCTGCGACGGTCACGTCGGTGACGCCGACGTTGTTCTCGGACCCGGCCGGTCCGGCTTCGCTGTGTCCTGGCGGCACTGCGCTGACCGGTCACACGGCGACCGCCGAGGGGTCGATCACCTCGGCGAAGGTCCACGACGTGCAGTTCGTCGCTCCGACCAACCAGTACGTCACCGAGTTCTCGCTCGGGCGTGAGCCGGCGGTCGCCGTGTCGCGGTTCCTTCGCATTCGCGTGACGTTCGCTGCCGCAGTCAACGCCTACGCTTTCATCATCTGGGAGGAGTGAGGTGTGGCGCTGTGTCATGGGAACCCAACTGAGCACTGTTGTTGGGTCGACGGTCAGCGCTGCCCGAACCTCCTCGAAGGCCCGCAGATTCTTGCCGCCGTCGAAGCGCTGATCGCCCAGTACAACTTCAAGGGACCGGCGAACAACGCAGCCAAGCTGCTGGATGATGGCATCACGTTCGCCTGCCATGTCGCCCTGAAAGTGCTGGCCGCTCACCTGGCGGCGACTAGCCAGCTAGCTGGCCGGGCGACGTTCGAGGCCGCATGGGCGGCCCACCCCGACTATCAGCCGATTGCTGACGCATGGGAAGCCGTCGGTAAGCCGCGTTCATGGTGTCCCGAGTTCGGTCCCGCCGAAGGGCAATGCTGCTTCGCTGAGGGCGCCGCTACGAACACGACGAAAGCGGCGGGCATCCCGGTCACGGTCCGCAACCTCCGCAACGCCGTCGGGGGTGTCTGATGGCGACGCTGCCCGTGCTGCGCCCGACCTCTAACTCTGGCGCCACGGTTTCCGGCGCAACTCTGGGTCTCTATTCGTGGGTGAGCGGGACGACGTGGTCCAACAACGGTGCTGAACCTTTCGCTCCGGCGGGCTATCCAGACAGACTGCTTCAACCCGTGACGACGTCTCCGGCCACCGGGGATAACGGTCTGGCGCTGGCTCCCGCAGCGAACACAACGGCCATAATTTCAATGGGCCTGGACGACACGCCAGCCGACTTTGTCTCAATGGACTCTCTGTCGATTAGATATTCGTCGGCTCAGTTTGGTACCCGCACAGATGACACGGGGTATCTCTCCATCTGGATCATCACCTCTGGTGGAGTGGGCCTTGCAGGGTTCTCTTCTGTCGACTATCTGATGCTCGACTTGTTCTTTTCGGGAACCTGGAATGGCGATGGCTCTCAGGGCGGCACCGCTACTGCTCCTGCTTACAACAAGACCAACACCTTCGACTATCTCAATACGTCAGCCACCAAAGCCGACTGGGACACCGCCGTCGCACGAGTAGCTTGGGGCGACACTCGCAACATGGCGTCAGATGCCTCTTCCATCATCCTCGTTGACTTCCAGCTTGAGGGCACCTACACGCCTATGGAGATTCCCAACAAGGTCACTCAACTCACTCGTCCCGCCGTCCAGCGATCGGCGAACTGGTGATGGGTTCGCTTTCTCGCTCCGTGCGGTTCACGGCACCCACACCCTCAATGCCGATGATGCTGCCTTGGATCGCCCTGCTTTGGCCCGAAGGGCCAGCCTGGACATCGAGGGGTTTCGCAGCCGATACGGCGATCCTCCCCTCTGCGTTTCCGCCGAACGAAGTTGAGGGACTGGACTTCTACAGTGATGAAAGACTCATCTACCGGACGAGCGGAGCGAAGTTCTCGAACAAACCGTATCTGGAAACTGTAATGGAGGCACCTGGCGGTTCCGCTGGGCAGCTCAATGGTTACTTCACGAGCCAAGCATCGGCGTCTTTCGTCTTCGTTGCGAACTTTGGGACGCGAGTCTTCTCCAACGACCGACACATGGGGCCAATTGACGATTCTGCGATGAGCACGAAGGCGTGGATCTACATGAATGCGGCCGACGAGTTCCGATTCGGAAGGCCAGATGGCGCAAGCGTTCTATTGGGTGCCGGAGATTTGAACGCTCATTTGTTCATCGTTGTCATGAGGGATTCTGCGAACGAAACTGTCTACATTGACGGCACCCAGGTCTACGACGGTGCATACGCTTCGTATGCACCCAGGATGCTGATACTTGGACATGGCACCCTCGGCAACAGTGCCCTGGGGACCGGGGGTGGGTATGCCCTTGCGGGTGTCGTCCCTGGGAACATCGCCGGGTACTCCAATTACGGCGACTTCAAGTCTTGGGTTTCTAGCCATTACGGAATCACGGTGGCCTGATGGCTCGTCTCGGCCGTGGTGACCCCAACAGCTTCCAGCTGATTCAGTCAGCGCCGGTCACGGGTGCTTCGGGCGACAAGACGACCACCGGTGCGGGCACGCTGACGCTGTCGGCGTCCGGTACGGTCGTCAAGGCGGGGGCGACCACCGGTGCGGGCACGCTCACCTTGTCGGCACCTGGCACTCGTACGTCGAAGACTGCATCCACGGCCGGTGCGACCACGCTCACCCTGTCAGCGTCGGGTGCGGCCTCCAAGGCGAGGTCGGTCACTGCCGCCACGTCGTTGGCGTTGTCGGCGTCGGGCACGAACGTCAAGGCAGTATCACGAACCGGGGCGACGTCGCTCGTCCTGGCTGCCTCGGGCACCCGGAACTCGAAGGCGGCGTCGGCGACCGCGGCGATCGCCCTGGTGCTCACCGCCACCGGCACTCGTAACTCGAAGACGGCATCAGGGACCGCTGCGACGTCGCTCGCCTTGGCGGCCTCCGGCACACGGAACTCGAAGACGGCATCAGGAACCGCTGCGACGTCGTTCGCTCTGGCTGCCTCCGGCACGCGGAACTCGAAGACGGCGTCGGCGACCGCGGCCACGTCGATCACGCTCACGGCATCCGGCACGGCCGACGTCAGCGAGAACAAGTCGACCACTGGTGCCATCGCGCTGGCGTTGTCGGCTTCCGGCACCCGCAACTCCAAGACGGCGTCGGCGACCGGGACTAGCCAGCTAGCGCTCACCGCCTCCGGCGTCGCCGTCAAGGCCGGGGCAGCCACCGCAACCACGGCAATGGCACTCTCGGCCGCGGGCACGCGCAACTCGAAGACCGCCTCGGGCACGGCGGCCACGTCGTTCGCTCTGACGGCGTCGGGCACCCGGAACTCGAAGACCGCCTCGGCGACCGGCGCGACCTCGATCACGTTCGCCGCCTCCGGCACTGTCACCACGACCAACGACCGGTCCACCACCGGCATCATCGCCCTGGTCCTGTCAGCGTCCGGCACCCGCAACTCGAAGACGGCGTCCACGACCGGTGCGACCACGCTCACCCTCGCGGCCCCTGGTGTCGCCGCCAAGGCCCGCGGCGTCGCCGCCGCCACCTCACTGGCCCTGACCGCCTTCGGCACCGACGTCAAGGCGGGAGTGGCCTCCTCGACGGCCACGATTGCACTCTCGGCCACCGGCACCCGCACCGGGAAGACGGCGTCACGGACCGGGACGACGACGCTCACTCTCACGGCGTCGAGCACGGTCGTGGCGCACGCCGCCAAGTCGACCACCGGCGCGACCACGTTGACCATGTCAGCGGCGGCGAGCGTCCAGAAGGCCAGGTCTGCCACTGCCTCGGCCACACTGACGCTCGCTGCCGCTGGCACCCGGACCGGGAAGACGGCATCACGGACCGGCACCACGTCGATCACGCTCGCGGCGTCCGGCACCCGCAACTCGAAGACCGTCTCGGCGATCGGAACAACCACGCTGACGCTCACTGCGGTCGGCATCGCCGGAGCGAACGAGAACAGGTCGGTCACCGGGGTGACGTCGATTTCCTTCGGCGCCACCGGCGCAGTCGTCAAGGCCGGAGGCACGGCCGCCACCATCAGCATCACGTTGACGGCGTCCGGTGCCGCGACCAAGAGCGTCACACGTACAGCGACTAGCGGGCTAGTCCTCGGGGCGGCCGGTGCCGTGGCGAAGAGTGTCGCCAGGACCGGGGCGGCTGCGCTGTCGCTGTCCGCTTCCGGCATCGTCACGGCCTACCAGGGGAAGGCCACCACCGGGGCGACGTCGATCGGCTTCAACCTGACCACCTCGGTCGTGAAGCGAGGCACCCCGTACGGTGTCGCAGCGCTCACGTTCGCGTCGTCGGCCGCCATCGTCAAGAGCGGCCAGACCGGTGCCACCCTGCCGCTCACGTTCGTCACCGTCGGCGTCCCATCGAAGGCGAGGAGCGTGGCCGGTGCATCGACACTCCTCTTCGACGCCGACGCCATCGCAGCCAAGGCCGCGAACGTCGCATCAGCGGTCGCCCTGGTGCTCGCCGGGGCCGGTGCAGCCGAGGTCGGCGACGGCACTTACAGGCCCGATCCGGGCCGCACGTTGACGGTCGGCGACCATGACCGTGTCCTCCGGGTGCAGCCACGACGGCGTACGATTCATGTTGGCCCAGCAGACCGGAGATTCACATGGCATTGACGAAAGACCCTGACGCCGTACTCGACTATGCGTTCGACTGGTCGGCGTGGCTCGCCGACGGCGAAACGATCATCACCCATGAGGCGACTGTCGAGGCCGGTGACGCCGTCATCGACTCGACCAGTCAGACACCGAACACGGTGATCGTCTGGCTGTCGGGTGGGACGCTCGGCACGAACGTCGAGCTTCGTTGCCGAGTGACGACCGACGACGGTCGCGTCGATGACCGCACCATCGTCATCCTGATCCGTGAAGTGTTCGCCGTTGACGGGTGCGAGTCGTGGCCGATCGCCGGATACGAAGCACCGGTCGGCACCGACCCGGAGACGTTGGCGGTCGCCGAGCAGGCGGCGCAGGCGTTCCTGAACGGGGCGTCGGGCCGACGGTTCGGGACGTGTACGTACACGCAACGCTTCCAGGTCCGTGCGACGGCGACCGGCATCTGTCATGCGCCGCCTGACGGGCAGGGCAACTGTTGTGCGATCCGGCTGCCGAACACGCCGATCCAAGGTGTCCTCGGTGTGAAGGTCGACGGCGTCCTGATCGACCCGTCCAGCTACACAGTGCTCGGCGGGTCACGCCTTGGGCGGCTGTCGGGCTGCTGGCCGCAGTCGCCGGACTGTGAGCCTGGCCGTGTTGAGGTGACGTACACGGCTGGCATCCCGTTGCGTCCCGGTTCCACCTACTACGGGATGGCGGCGGCGGCGATGGGTGAGATCGTCCGCGAGTACATGGCGGGGCTGACCGGCTCGACCTGCAAGCTGCCGTCGAGGTTCGTGAGTGTGGCACGTCAGGGTGTGTCCACGGTGGCGCTCGACCCGAAGACGTTTCTCGACCTGGCGTTGACCGGGCTGCCATTCACCGACAACTTCATCCGCACCGTCAACCCTGGCGGCCACCGCCGTAAGCCGCGGGTGCTGTCGGTGGACGGCGCCCGCCGGAACTAGTCGGCTAGTCTCCGATCATGCCGACCAACGAGCACAGCGGCGAACTCTTGGCCGAGTCACCGGCTGCTGTCGCCGAGGTGATGATGAACCGGGCACTCGACGCTCTCGAAGCCTGTGCGACCAGCGAACCGATCGCCGAGTCGTACGTCGTCGTCGGCGAACTGGCATGGGATGAATGCTGTGGCATTCTGGCTGCCGCCCCGCTCCGCACGTTCAAGACGGTGAACTTCCCGACGGCGGCCACCGACCTGACGAACTGCGATTCGAGCCTGCTGGCCGTCGACATCGTCATCATCCTGCTCCGGTGCATGCCGACGATCGACGCTCAGGGCAACATGCCGACACCGGCCGAGATGTCGGCGGCGTCCGCTGCCGTGGCGAACGATGCGGCGGTCATCATGAACGCGATGATGGACGGCATGCCGGAGGGGTGGGAGCGTGCCGCCTTGGAGCAGACGTTCGAGGGCGCCGAGGGCGGCTGCATCGCGGTCGACACCCGCATGACGATCGGCTTGCCGCAGACCGACTGGTGTGTCGACTGTGGCGTTGCGTAGCCTCAACATTCCGGGCCTCGCTCTCCAATGGAACAGTGGAGCGGTCGGCGTCCTGCTCCGGTCGAAGGACGGCGAGGTCGGCAAAGACGTGCAGCGTCGCGCTTACGCCGTGCAGAAGCGTGCGAAGCGGCAGGCTCCGTACCGGTATGGCACGTTGCGGCGTGGGATCAGGGTCGAGTCGGTGCGCGAGTCACCGATCGGTCCGTACTCCACGGTCACCTCGAACGCCAAGCACACGTGGTACGTGATTGCCGGGCGGCCCGAGGTGAGTCCCGATCCGAGTCGGGCGCAGAAGGTGTACCTGGAAGGTGAATACCCGCCTGCGTTGAAGTTCCAGCCGAGGCGCGGGTCCCGCAACATCTTCCGGTACGGGCCGGTCGCCGCGGTGAAGCCCAACAACTTCTTGGAAGACTCGATCGACGCCGCCCTCGACTAGTTGACTAGTTGACGACGGCCCGTGCTAACGTGCCCACCTATGGCAAAGCACAGTTTCGGAGCACCAGTCGAAGACGACATTCTGGAAATCCAGGGGATCGAGTACCGCTTGCAGCCGTTCGGTATGCGGGCGTTCAAGGGTTCGTTGGAGCGGTCCAAGGATGCCGACAAGATCAAGGACATGGAGGGGGCGGAGCGCACTCAGTCGACGTACGCCCTGTCAGTCGACCTGATCGTCAACGCCGTGCATCCCGACGACCAGGAGCGGGTCGCCCAGCACATCGAAGATTCGGTGCCGCCGATCCTGGTGTCGCAGATTGCGGCCGCGATCATGAGGGGGTTGACCGACGTGGACCCTACTCAGCCAACATCGTCCTCGGATGGATCATCCGAGACTGGGGACGATTCGACGGATGGTGCCTCAGCCGAGGAGTAGACCCCCTCGACCTGACGGTGCGGCGCGCCGTCAACGGCTACCTGCACATGCTGCGTGACGGTGCGCCGCAGAAGTTCCTCGACCGTTTGGACATGATCCTCGAACCGCCGTTGGCGGCGCGGGCCGAACGGCTGCGTGAGGAGTGGGATGACGACGAGGCGTTCGCTGCGTTCGCTCAGGCTGGCACCGGATTCGTGGCTAGCTAGCTAGTGATTGCGTTGACGGACCTTCCCGTCTGGTGGTAGGTTCATCACCCATGAGCAAATACAAGCCCCTTGATGCACCTATCACCAGGCGTGAAGCCTGCACGATCCTCGACCGCAAACGATTCGACGGTGCCGTGCGCTCCGGTGAACTCGCACCACTCGGAAAGCTGGGGATCGACGGCCTCTATGCGGTCGAGTTCGGACCACAGACCGCACCGCTGGTGTTCGACCAGGCAGCAGTCCGCAGCTACGCCAAGGCCATCGCCGACGAGTTGCAGATCGCCGCCGCCGAGCACCGGTCAGCGGCGAAGGACATCGCCAAGCGGCAGCCGCCACTCACCCGCCGCCAGATCGCCACCCACCTCGGCAAGAAACAGACCGGCATCCTCATCCGGGCCGGTGTCATCGAACCGTACGGTGCGCTCACCGACACGCAGACCGCCGCCCACACCTACGACCCCGCCGACGTCGCCAAGGCCATCAACGACCTCGCCGACGTCCGGCTCGCCGAGTCACGACTACTCGCCCGAGCGTCCAAGACACGCATCCCGGCATGAAGCCGGGGACAGCGAAGAGGAAGGGCGCACAAACCGAAGCACAGGCATGCCAATGGCTGCGCGACGTGGGCTACCCGTGGGCCGAGGAGCGCCGCTTGAAGGGCAATCAGGACAAGGGCGACGTCGCTGGTGTCCCCCGCATCTGTATCGAAGTGAAGTCGGCCGCCGAGTGGAAGCCCGTCCAGTGGTTGCGTGAATGCACCGTCGAGACGATCAACGCCGACGCCGACATCGGGTTCGTCATGGCCCGACCCAAGGGCGGCACCGACGTCAACAACTGGGCGATCATCATGACCCCGGCAACCCTGCTGCAACTACTGACCGAAGCGGGCCGCGGCCCCGGACCAACGAGACTGATCGACATGGAGGAACTGCGAAATGGGTAAGCGTAAGCACCGCGACAAGGCAGAACGAGAAGCCCGAGAACTGCGCCGCAAACAGCGGGCCGCAGCATCACTCATGCGGCAGCAGCTACTCGACGCCGGAGTCCAACCCGAAGAACTGGTCGACCTGAAAGCCGAAGGGTTCGTCGGCAAGCACGCCCACACCACCGGGGAACTCGTCATCTCTGTGACACCCCCTAGTCAGAATGAAGGACATGATCCAACTACGTCCCCCGGCTGACGCCGACAACTACAGGGTGAAGGCAGGCCGCTTCGGCGACCGGTTCTACACCGACCCGCTCCCCGCCGACGGCACATGGGAGGCCACCACCGACAACGACATCTACCCGGCCATCTCCACCGTGAAGAAAGCGACCGGCCAAGACTGGTCGAAGGCGATGGCGAAGCGGTTGGCGAAGGCACCTAGCCAGCTAGTCGAAATCGGGAAGCTGGACTCCGAGACGGAACGCAAGGCACGCATCAACCTGCTCTCCGACGAAGGGCTGGGCCAGGCCAGCGGCCGGGGCACGATCGTTCACGCCCACGCCGAAGCGGTGCTCGGGAACCGGTTGCCGCTCTACGAGTTGAACGATGTCGTGAAGCCGTACATCGCCAGGCTCGAAGACTTCTTCGCCGCGTACAACCCGACGCTGGTGGCTGCCGAGTTCGTCGCCATCAACCGCAAGATGAACGAACACAACCTGCATCGTGGCAACAAGTTCATGGGCTACGGCGGGACCGGTGACGCCGTCGTGGAGATCGACGGCAAGCTGTGGCTGGTCGACTGGAAGTCACGGGCCGAGGACTCCGACCACAAGGCGTACGCCGAAGAGGGTGCTAAGGTGGCGGCGTACGGTCGCGCCGACTACTGGATCGTCGGCTGCGACGAGAGCATCAACGGGGCGAAGAGGGTCAAGCCGCTCGACCTGGCCGGTGGGCTGATCGTGTCGATCAAGCCGGACAGCTACGAATGCTTCCCGATCGACCTGGACGAAGGGTTCGCCTACTGGACTGATCTGCATGCCTGGTGGCAGGCACGTCGCAGTGAGACACGTGCGGTCGGCCGGAAGTGGGCGCCACGTGTCCCGGTCACTAGCCAGCTAGCAACAGGAGAGGAACCATGCAACGACCAGAATGCGAAGACCACCCCGACGGAGAGCACGACGGAACCGTCAACCCCGACGGGTGCGGACACTGCAACGGCTGCCACAACGGCGACTGCCCCTACGGACACTGGCTCGGCTGCCCCGGTTGCTGACCCACCGACACGGGCCAGCAACCGGGCACGGTTCGATGCACTGCCCGAGGTGAAGAAGGGCTGGGCGCGTGAGGCGTTCAAGCGCAAGGGTGTGGACCCGCGCACCGACAGCTACGTCGGTGAGGTGGCACGCATCCTGGCCGACATCGAACAGCGGCCGTCACTGCGTGAGGCGCAGGAGAAGCGGGCCGAGCAGATCGCCGAGCACGCAGCCAAGGACGAACTGGTTGCCCGAGCCGGGGACTTGATGACGGCTGCCGAGATTGTGCTTGGCGTGGTCGACCTGTGGGACGTCGAGGGTGGCGAGGCTGACGACGAGTTGGTCAACGAGTCGCGGCTCATGTTCGACATGGTGATCGGTGACCACGGTCGCAAGTGGACCGGGTTCCGGGTGACCGAGGCGAACGATGCCGGGGTCGGGTTCCAGGTGTCGAAGCTGCGGTCGATGAAGCGGGCGCATCTCTACCTGGCGCTGACGAAGTGGGCGGCGTTCCGTGGCGAGGCACTGTTGACCGACGAGGCCGAAGGGAACATCGAGTTCGCTTCCATCCTGTTCATGATCGACGGCTGCGAGGACGGGGCGGTGACGTTGGGTCACCGGCTCGGCATGCTCGCGGCCGAGGAGGCGGCGATACTTGCTGGCGAGGTCGCCGACCTGATACAGTCTGAAACCGGTGAGCTACCGCTTACCGAATCAGAAACAACCAACAACCAACCCGAAAGCAAATAGAGGTAAATCATGGCAATCCCATTGGGAGAGCAGTACACCCCCGGACACCCGGTGGTGAAGCGCACGGCAATCGGACAGCGATTCGTCGGAGCGATCGTCAACCTGGAACGGCGCGACCGTACCAAGAAGGGCGACGACGGCGTCGTACGGCCGGTACTCAAGGCCGACGGCAAGCCCCGTCAAGAGTTGATCGTCACCTGTCTGGCGATGTCGGGTGACGCACCCGCCGGGATCGGCGACGAGCAGGGCATCCCCGAACCGGGCGACACCGTTCGCCTCATCTTGAAGGGCAAGGCGTTCGCCGACTGGATTCAGGCCGAGCGAGCACTCGGCCGTCAGGTCCAAGTCGGTGACGTCGTGAAGCAGCGCACCGATTCGGCGCAGGTCTACGACGCCGACGGCAACCCGAAGGGCCAGCCGCTCACCACACAAGCCGAAGTCGAAGCGGTCCCCCGCTCGCAGACCGTCGGCATCTACGCCGAGTTGAAGCTCGAACCCGGCGAAGGCGAGTGGATCGACAAGGCCGAAGCTGCGTACCGTGCAGCCACCGCCGTCCCCCTCACCAGCCACCAGCCGCAACAGCAGGTGGAGGAAGAGGAACCCTGGTGACGTGAACCACAACGTCTACGACGCCGAGCGCAACGTCGTGTACGTGCGCTCGGCGAAGTGCGAGACGTGCATCTTCACCCGGAACCGGCCGGTATCGGTCGACCGGGTGAAGGGCATGGTCCGCGATGCTGACGCCGCAGAATCGTGCATCCCCTGCCATCACCATCTGTACCAGGGCGAAGCGATCGAGCCGGTGTGCCGTGGCTA
>Ga0105103_10001485_pt1 | contig 12885 bp, 10 predicted proteins | sample PPLLaktember2015_2_FD_79107 | JGI IMG/M metagenome (GOLD analysis project Ga0105103, IMG submission 79107) | Freshwater sediment microbial communities from Prairie Pothole Lake near Jamestown, North Dakota, USA - PPLs Lake P7 Core (6) Depth... | ecosystem: Environmental > Aquatic > Freshwater >...
GTACTCAAGGAGACCGTGTATTTTGTATTCGGCTGCAGCAGTTGTCCCAATTCAAAGTATATGGTATTGCCGGTCATTTTTGTCTGTCCTTGAACCGTCGGGTAAATTTTCAATGCATTGGCATAACTCTTGGGATCAAGGCTTTCACTCATATTGATGGCAATATAGGCATCAAGAGGATTGTCATCGCTGTCAACGCCAGGGCTGAAGGAAACGATTTCTGGTGCGGTCACATCTTGATTGCGAAAAAATTGAAAATTCAAATAGGTGATATTCAAAGGCGACTGCATTTTGCTGATCCCTTTGCATCCAAGACCGGAACCGAGCCGCATGCTGTGGTAGGGCGGGGCGTATTCAGTCCCGAAAGAACTATAGTCTGCGTGAGCGTACAAGATGTCATCGATAAAATAATACATGTGACCTTGACCCCACTCGATTTTGACATGAAAGATATGATCTTTTTGCCATGGTACGGCGCCGTAATCAATTTCAAAGGCGTGCGGATCATCTTCATATCCGCCCCAGTAGGCACCGACATTCAGGCGAAAGCGGCCGTGTTCCCATTTCCATGGATCGCCGGAGACATAGCCGAAAATGTGGGCGATGGCTTTCCAGGGATTGTGCCATTGGCGTACACCATTGGAGTACTTTCCATACCACTCGTCATTGGGATCACGATCCCACATGGTGAAAAGAGTATAATGCATGTTCTCATCGCCATTTTCGTCGACGTTGGGAAATACGTCATTGTTTGCATATAATCCCTTGACATCAAACTCTATTCGACCATAGGAACAGGTCTTGATGTCATATTGAATGTAATCATCCCGAGTTTTAGTTTTCCATCCATCGGCTGTCCACGTCCCACCGCGCACGGCTCCGACACTCTTTCCTCTGGAAAACGTTTCATCCAGCTCAAGGATGTATTCCGCCGGTAATTGAGCCGCTGCTGAAAGAAGCAGGGCTACCAGCAGAAGGCGTTTCTTGATCATCTTGCTCGACATGAGATTCTCCTGTTGCTTGTTGCTCAATATTATTGTTCATCTTGTTTTTGGCAATAACTCTGCCATTTTTCCAATGCGAAGGATTGTTTTTATGGATATGATGTAACTACAATAAAATCAAAGTGACAATGATGCCGTTCTTCCCGGTTTATAATGCTTTGCAGGCTATTCGCCTGCTTCCATTGCCCCCTTCATTCGACATGAGATGATTATTTTCTACATAAAGGCAACACTTTTTCCTCTTGAGCTCATGACAATGAACTCTTGAGAATCCAAGTTGAAAAAGGCTCATCAAGTTCGGCGATTTTGTCGGCTGATCTGTCCTTTGTATGGTTGAGCTTATTTTTATTGGATATAGCGGAATTTCCTGATTAATGAAATATTAATCAACCCCTACAGTGAATGAAGAGATTGAGGTTTTTACATCGTGTAACAGGCTCTTTCGCATGCGGATGAACCTTTGGCAGACTTTTTGAACAAGACAGCACTTAAAAAGTGTCTCAAAAAACAGAAAAGGTTATGGGAAAGAATATCGTTTATCTATTGATTATGCTGTTGGTTGTCTCTCTTCAGGCACAATCACAATTTCCGCAATGGGCGACTGATCAACTGGAGTTACGCAGGGTGGTGGAGGAGTCTATTCGTGAGTCGCAGAAATGGCAACGCAGCGATGGTTCGATTTATCCCTACTTGAATGTCTATAAATGGGATGATGAAGTTGAAATATTTTACAACTGGTTGTCCTATTATTGGCTGACCGGCGACGTCACGGTTTATCAGAGTGTGCGCAAAATCGCGCTTGCTTATATCGGACGTGCTGAAAAAGAGGGTCTTTTTGAACACGGTTATTATCGGGATGCCTTTTACGATACGGAACATACCCTCGAAGGAATGATCATTCTGGCCGGTTTGGCGTGGGCCAATCCCAAAGACATTGAAATCGTGGCGGCCTTGGAAGACGTGGTGGAGCATGCCGCAAATATGGTGGCGGGTTACGAACCATGGTTCGAGCCCAATACCTCGTTGATGCGCTCGATACGCCTGGGCACTCGCAAAGTGAACAAATATAGTACGACTGCGATGGATTGGACGTATAATCTTCAATTCGTCAAAATGGCTCTTGCCGCTTATCATGCGACGGGTAAAGAAGAATATCTGACCTGGTCGAAAACCTATCTGGATGGCTGGATTCGTGTTTTTGAGCGCAATGAAAGCGAAAACTTTTATTATCTCGCGCCGTCCGAGGTCGATCCTTATACTGGGAGGATCGGATTCCTGAGCGGCGTTTGGTATCAATCCGCTTTTGAGCCGGGTTGGGGTTGGCCTACAAAAGGCAATGAAGCCAACCGCGATATGCGCGGCGCTTTCCTGGATACTTACCGCTTGACCGGCGAAAGAAGGTTTCTCGAAGCAATCGTCAAACATGTGCAGACTCTATTCGATAACGGCACCTCGTCTCAACCCGCTAATTTTTTTGACGGCGTCAAATGGACTCCTGCCGATGAAAAAGTGACAGTCAATATGAGCGTTCAATCCGACCTGATGGATGATCTGGCGGATCCCAAGTTTGAATCATTTATGAAACGCTGGTATGAATATCAACGATATCCGGATCCTGAATTTCACTTTTGGGCGTTTCGAAAATTTGGCGGTTTGGAAAAAATTGACAAGATTAATTTTCGTTCTTTGGATAATGCGCGCAAGCGGCTGGTTGAACTTAGGGAAATGAGCGCTCTGCCGGAAACTCCGGATGCATTCATCCGCATAGGTGGTTATTGGGGACTCACGTTGGTTCCTTTTGGCGGCATCGCGCCCTTGCGCGGGGAAATGCCGTGGATGGATGTTGTCTATTTCAAGGCGGATGGTTCCTTAGGCTTGCCCTATGGCGTTGCCGCTTTGGCTGAATCCAAGGACGATGAAAGTACGCAATTCCGGATATGTAATACCACCAATGTCCAGCAGACAATTTTCGTCCAAAATGGTTTCACGGCTGAACCCATTTATCAAGTGCTGATCAACGGGGTGTTAAATAGAGTGATGGCGGGCGAACGGGCTCAGATCACGATCCCCCCACAGCAGACAATCCAGGTTCGCCTGGAAAGTATACAAAAGGATTTCCAACCTCCCCAACCGCCCACCTTGCTGCAAGTGTTCATTGATTATCATTAAAAGCGTCAAGCAATTTTCCGATGGAACACCGGATCGGGCATAGAGATTGCAGGAAAATCGATGGGAAATGATGCCGATTTGAGAATCGGCATCATTTCCACCCGCAAATCGTGCGGGTTGTTAGAATCTGAAACAAATGATTCTCATGTTTGCACATCGGTTTTCACCAGTTTGTCTGAGTGTTGAATATGCCTACTCCAATTGGTCATCTTTTTGCGGGCGCTGTTGTGTATCAAGCATCCGCAAAGACCAAGGTGATGTTTTTACTGTTCGTTTGCTTTTTTTCCCTCCTGCCGGATATTGATTTTTTATTCGGATTTCCCAGCGGCGATCCCAATCGCTATCATCATCTATTCACGCACAGCTTTATCTTTGTCGCTCTGGCCGGATTTACCGGTGGATTCATCTATTTTATGGTATCCGGCGAAAAGTGGTTCTATTCTTCCGCGATTTTCGTTTCTGCTGGTATAAGTCATGTGCTTTTAGATTGTCTGGCTTTGGATCAGCGGCTTCCATACGGATGTCCTCTGCTGTGGCCGATTTCGAACAGTTTTATAATATCACCGATCACTATATTTTCAGACGTAAAACGAATCTCGGATTCCAGGCAGTTTTTCCCGAGTCTGCTTAATCTTCACAATCTCAAGACCGTTCTACTCGAAATAACGATATTAACCCCATTATTGGCGGCATTTGTCTGGCGGAATAAAAATGCGCAACGAAATTGATCAAATTGCACCTTATCTTTCGGTGATTGTCCCTTTTTACAATGAAGTCGAGAGCATCGAAAAACTCTGGCAGACGCTTTTCGTCTCGTTGGAAAAGTTGGAAAAGCCTTACGAGGTCATATTCGTCGATGACGGCAGCCGCGACGGTACGCGCGACATTATGCGAAACCTGGCGAATGAGTACAAACAGCTGCGAATCATCCTGTTTCGCGCCAACTTTGGACAGTCTGCCGCAATGGCAGCCGGTTTTGAGGCGGCACGGGGTGAAATAGTCGTTGCCATGGATGGAGATTTGCAAAATGACCCCGATGACGTGGGCAGAATCGTGGCAAAACTTGAAGAAGGTTACGATGTCGTCAGCGGATGGCGTAAAGATCGACAGGACAAAGTCATCTCCCGCAAAATTCCTTCAAAAATCGCCAATTATATTATCTGTTCGTTGACGGATGTCAAGCTCCATGACACCGGATGTTCGCTCAAAGCATTCCGCGGTGAACTGCTGCATCGTATCGCGCTTTATGGCGAATTTCATCGGTTTATTCCAGCTCTGCTGCGCATGGAAGGAGCGCGAATCACTGAAATGCCGGTGAAACATCATGCCCGGTTGTTTGGGGTTTCCAAATACAACATTAGTAGAACCTTTCGCGTGATCATGGATTTAACCACTATTCGAATGCTGATGAAACATCTTCACAATCCGCTCTCGTTTTTTGCTCTGTTTTCGGTGCTGACGGGAGTATGCGGATGGATCACCGCATTCATCGGCGCACAGCAGCTTTTCAGTGGCTCACCTCATGTGGACACGCTCAATATTTCAATCATCATGACGATGCTGCTGTGGTCTGCTTCTTTTATGTTTATCGCTCTTGGTTTGGTGGGCAAACTGATTGTCAGCAGCGGCGAAAGGCGATCCTTCAGCCTTGATTATGAAAAGTATGGTCATTAACAATGGAAACAATTATGGGATTAGCCAATTCACAAATTATGCTCGACGAGCTTCATGAGAAGGTTGTTCACGGTCTGGTGTCCGTCATTATTACCATAAAAGATCAAAAGGATTATCTTCAACAACTCGATGATGATTTACACGCCGGCCTGCGCGAGATCGACGACCCTTTTGAAGTTATTTATGTGGATGACGGCAGCACCGATGGCAGCTGGTTGACTCTGCAGCAGCTCGCCCGCAAATCGGAAAATAGGAGGGTCATTAAGTTACGAACGGCATTTGGTGAATCCTCCGCCCTGCAGGCAGCCATGGAAATCGCACGCGGCCAACGAATCATCTACTGCACCTCGCGCGTACGCGCCAACAGTCGTGATTTTGGCCGATTGTTGAAACAATTGGCGAATGCCGATGTTGTCGTCGGCCTGCGCCATCCTCGCCGGGATTCCGGGTTCAATCAATGGATTTCCAAAGCATTCAATGCCATCACCAATCACGCCACAAAGCTGCATCTTCACGATGTCAACAGCGGCGTCTTTGCGGTTCGTCGCCAAGTCCTGGAAAATGTGCCATTCTACGGCGCGTTAAATTCCTTTCTGCCCGTGCTCGCTCATCGTCAAGGGTTTCGCATTGTCGAAGAACCCATTGAACAGCTGCGCGGGCATTTCGACACGTCCCTGCACCCTAAAGATTATGTCCGCCGCTTTTTGGACTTGATCAGCGTCATATTTCTCAGCAAATACTCGAAAAAGCCGCTCCATTTCCTCGGTTTCGGCGGGATGGTGTTCGCTCTCATCGGCGCTTTCATCGATATTTATTTGTTCTTCTATCGATTATTCGGATTTGGCGGCATTGCGGGGCGACCGATGTTGTTGCTGGGTACGGTACTGCTGGTTATTGGTCTGCAGATGATCGCCATCGGCTTGTTGGGAGAGATGATCATTTTCACCCACGCCAGGCAAATTCATGAATATAATATTGAAGAAATTATCAATTGACGAGTCTATTCACTCACTCATATCGTAACTGAAATTCGAAATCGAACTGAACTCATTTCGACTTGGATAAAGCACAAAGGTATCATTTGAAGCTGATAATACAAATTCCCTGTTACAATGAAGAAGATATTCTGCCGCAAACATTGGCTGATTTACCCCGGCAATTGCCCGGAATCGATACGATCGAATTTCTGATTATCGACGACGGCAGTACGGATAAAACAGTCAATGTTGCGCGCCAAAGCGGCGTCCATCATATTGTCAGCATGACCAAGAATAAGGGATTGGCCAAAGGGTTCATGTCCGGATTGGATGCATGTCTGAGATTGGGCGCTGATGTCATTGTCAATACTGATGCTGATAATCAATATTGCGGTGAGGACATTGCCAAGCTGGTGGCGCCCATTGTCAACGGCAGGGCGGAAATGGTCGTCGGCGATCGACAGACAAATGCCATCGAGCATTTCTCCTGGTTCAAGAAACGATTGCAGAACTTGGGAAGTTGGGTGGTACGCCAGGTGTCCGACACAGAAATTCCGGATGCGACCAGCGGTTTTCGTGCGCTCTCTCGCGAGGCGGCGATGCGCATGAATGTCGTCTCCGATTTCACTTATACCCTGGAAACGATCATCCAGGCGGGGAAAAAGAATCTCGCGATCACCCATGTCCCCATTCGCACCAACGGCAAACTTCGGGAATCGCGGTTGTTTCGCGGGAACTGGAGCTATATCAAGCGATCGGTTGCCACCATCGCCCGCATCTATACGATGTATGAGCCGTTGAAAATGTTCTCTTATATCGGTGGATTTTTCTTCTTGGCCGGTGTGCTGATCGGTCTGCGATTTGTATTCTATTTCTTCATGCGCGGCGGCGCGGGGCATATTCAATCTCTCATTTTGGCAGCCGTGTTGTTGATTTTGGGGGTGCAGATTTTCGTTTTGGGACTGGTGGCGGATATCATCGGCTCGAACCGAAGGCTCATCGAGGATGCTCTTTTCCGTCTCAAAAAAATGGAACTGCAAGGCGATCGGAAAAAGAGCGAATGAAAAAAATCCTATTCGTCGCTGGTCGAGAGGCAGAGTATTCCCGCAGTCGTATTGTCTATAAAGCCCTCGAAGAACAGGGATTTGAAGTGGTAGGATGTTTTCCACCGGACAAGTCCTTCAAACACTATCCCAAGCTGATTTATCGCGCTGTTCGCTTGGCTAAATCCTGCGATCTTGTCCTGGTGGGATTTTATGGCCAGATCATTTTGCCGATCATCAAACTCTTGACCGGCAGAGCGATCATTTTTGACATGTATATTGCCACCTATCATACGATGGTGCAGGATCGAGGGAAGGCCAAGGAGGGGTCTCTGAAGGCATGGTTCTATAAACTCAGCGACATTGTTTCATGCAAATGCTCCCGGTTCATCGTCCTCGAAAGCCAAGACCACATTATAGAGTGCGCCAGACTTTTTCATGAACAGGAAAACAAATTTCGCCGTATATTTCTCGCAGTCGACGACCAGGTGATTTTCCCCCGCAATATCGCCAGGATGACGGAACAATTTCTCGTCCATTTCCATGGTGAATATGCCCCGTTTCACGGAATCAAATATATCCTTCAGGCTGCGCATCTTTTGCGCAATGAAAATATTCACTTTCAAATTATCGGAAAGGGCATTACTTTTCAGGAAGACCAGGAATTGGCGCGCCGCCTCGAGCTTAATAACGTCACCTTTATCGATCCGGTACCCTACGAAACACTGGCTGACTATATGGCCCGGGCTGATGTCTGCCTCGGAATATTCGGTGATAATCCTCGAACCCTGCGGGTGGTGACCAATAAGGTCGTAGAAGCCATCGCGATGGCCAAACCGTTGATCACTGCCCGGAATAATCCGGTTCAGGAACTGCTGACTCATGAAAAGAGTGTCTATTTTGTGGAAAGAGCGAATCCCGGCGCCTTGGCTGATGCGGTGCTGAAACTGAAAAATGATGAGAATCTGCGCAACGCCATTGCCAAGGGAGGACATGAGGTGTTTATCAATCACTGTACCCTGTCAGTTTTAGGAAAAGAATTTTCAAAACTCTTTAAGGAAATGAATTGTAATGCAAACGGATGATCGAATATTGAATGGTAAAAAGGTCCTTATCACCGGCGGTCTGGGATTTATCGGCAGCAACCTGGCGCATCGCCTTGTCGCGGCCGGCGCCCAAGTAACCCTGTACGATGCCTGCCTCGACCCTTACGGGTGGAATTGGACTAATATTGAGGGAATACAAAGTGATGTTCATACCGTTGTCGCGGATATTCGCGATGAGGGTAAATTACGAACTCACCTTGTGGATAAAGAGATCGTCTTTCACCTCGCAGCCCAGGTGGGGAGAGAAGTATCCATGGCCGATCCCGAGTTGGACACGGACATCAATTGCAATGGGACTCTCAAACTCTGTAAGATTCTGGCCGAGTTAAATACCGGCGCCAAGGTCGTCTATGCCGGCAGTCGGGGTCAGATTGGCGAACCCGTCTATCTGCCGGTTGACGAAAACCACCCGACTCAGCCGACTGATGTCTATGGCATCAACAAATTGGCTGCGGAAAAATATCTGCTGCTCTATGGCCATATTTATAAATTTCCGGTTGTTTCATTGCGGCTGAATAACGTTTATGGACCGCGATGCCAAATGCAGCATGGCTATTACGGCATTCTCAATTGGTTTATTCAGAACGCCATGACCGGAAAAGATATCACTGTTTACGGCGATGGTTTACAGACGCGTGATTACGTTTATGTCGATGATGTCGTGGATGCTTTTGTGCGCGCTGCGATCGATCCCCAGGCGAATCAGGAAGTATATTTTATCGGTTCCGGCATTGAAAGTCGGTTTTTAGAAATGGTGCAGGAAGTGATACGCGCCGTCGGCAAAGGCCAGTATGTTCATATTCCTTTTCCACCGGAGCGTGAGAGCATCGATATCCGTAAATTTGTCGTCACGTTCGAGAAATTTCATCAGGCCTGCGGTTGGATCCCGAGAGTGAATCTGCGCGAAGGCGTTGAAAAAACTGTCGAGTTTTATCGCGAGCACCTGTCAAAATATATGCGAAAAGCCAAATGAGGCTTTCCTTGACCTCATCTCTGAAGAAAAAAACAGTGCGAATTGGTTTTATCCATAACGCCTTTCCTTTGGTGTCTGAAACGTTTATCAGCAAAGAGATGACCGGATTGACTCAATTAGGACTCGATTTGGAGATTTACTCGCTTTTCCGGCCTGGTGATCATAACCGCGATCGATCTTTCAAGGAACCGCGCCCCATATTTTATCTGCTGGATACACTGAGGATTTTTCACATCGTCAAGGCGCACTTGTTTTTTCTCTTTCTTTTTCCACTGAGATATGCGGCGACGGCGATTTTTGTGCTCCGGCAGCATGACGGCGACGTGCGCTTTTTTTCTCTGTTGCGGTCATGCGGCTCAGGTCGTGAAATCTCCAAAGAGCAACGTCAGGATATTCGTCTGCATTTCTTATTGGCGGCGCCTTTGGCGTTGCAGATGCATCGTGATCGAATTACCTTTATCAATTCGCATTTTGCTGACGCTGCCGCTAGTTTTGCCATGCTGTGCGCACGTCTCCTCGACCTTGATTATGCGGTTACAGCTCACGCGTATGACATCTTTACCCAACAGTCGCAGCTGCAGACAAAATTGAATCACGCTAAATTCATTCTCACCTGTACTCACTACAATCGCGAGATCCTTAAACAAATTGTTCAACCCTCAGACGAAAAGAAATGTTTTGTTTTCTATCATGGGATAGATAGTAATCGTTTTACCCGCAGCAGGCATCCGGAAAATTCAACGTTTAGGATTCTTTCCGTCGGCAGACTGGTTGAGAAAAAAGGATTTCATATTCTGATCCAAGCGTGTGCAAAATTGCGGGAACTCGAAAAGAACTTTTATTGTCAAATAGTCGGTGACGGCCCCTTGCTCGTTTCATTACAGGAGCTGATACGAAACCTGAAACTTGAAGGTTCTGTTCACCTGATTGGCTCAGTTCAACCTGACCAAATCTATTCCTATTATGAACAGGCTGATATTTTCGTCCTGCCTTGTGTGGTGGAAAAAGACGGCAATCAGGATGGCATCCCCAATGTCATCGCCGAAGCCATGGCGATGGAATTGCCCGTCATTACGACGAATATTTCCGGCATACCTGAATTAATGGTTGAGAATCAAACAGGCTTTATGACACCCCAGCGGGACAGTGAGGCTCTCGCCCTGGCCATGCGCAAACTGCTGGAGAGCCGCGAACTCTGTTCGACGTTCGGCAGAAATGGTCGGGAAAGAGTTCTGCAGGTATTTGATTCGCAAAAGTGTTTGAGCGACCTGAGCGCGTTTTACCGAAATCAATTATGCAACCCTGAGTAGAGCACCTTTGGATACCTTTCTCATTGTCAATGCCGATGATTTGGGACGATCATCCGCCATTAATCAAGGCGTCATCAGTGCCTTCACCCACGGCATTGTCACCAGCACCTCGCTCATGGTGAATTTTCCCGCATTTGCCGAGGCTGCCGACCTTGTACTACGTCACCATCTTCCGGTAGGTATTCACTTCAACCTAACAGAAGGCCATCCGGTCTTGCCGTCTCATAAAATTTCCTCTTTGATCGACGATCAAGGTTGTTTTTGGCCAAAGAATCACTTTATCAGTCGCTGGTTCTCTCGTCGATTAAAAAGTGCAGAGATCTGCTGCGAATTACAGGCCCAGGTGCAGAAATGTCTTGATTTGAATTTGCGCCTGGATCATTTTGACAGCCATCATCATATCCATGGATTACCCCGCTTAGGCAACTTGTTCCACCAAGTGGCGCTGCAGTTTGGAATTGTACGCTGCCGCTTCGTCTCAAGAGCGGCGTGGTCCATGCCGCTCTATTATCAACTGCAGCAGCAAACAGTTTATTGGGCGAATCGTTGGGTGAAGAAAATGGAGGTAAAGCATCCTGATTATTTTTATGGTTTTGAATGGATGCATCTTCATGCAAAGGAAGAAACCCTGCTGCGATTGATCGCCGAATTGCCGCAGGGGATCAGTGAGCTGATGTGTCATCCCAGCGCGGCGACGGAAAAATCGGTCAGTAAATTGGGCAATCGCGTCAAAGAGCTTGAAGCGCTTTGCTCTTCTGTCGTCAAGGATGCCGTCAATCAAGTCGTACCCATTTCATTTGAGGATCTCAGGTGAAATACAGAGTTTTAAATCAAAATATTCTCTTTGGCATGCTGTTGGTTGTTTTTATGTGGCATATCGGTCGTTTTGTCAATGATTTTTACGTGCCGGAGAGCGATTTTTTCGATTTTCGTGCCAAGGCGATGGCGTTGCGCAACGGCGAGTGGCCTGAAGATTTCAAACGTCCACCCCTTTATGCATTGATATTGGCGCCGATTTCCTCCCTTTTTCAGGGTGTTCAACGCGAATTGCATGCCGCTGAAGCATTGAATGTCGTTGCGGCGGTTGTTTCGTTCTGGTTGATATATGCCATTGGCCGTCATTTATTTCCACGGTTCGCCTTGGTTTTTCTCTGGGCGTGGGCTTTTCATCCCAGTACGGTGCGGATGGTTGTGAAACCCAAATCCGAAATTATGGTGACGGTTTTTATCCTGGCGTCAATTTATTTTTTTCTTAAAGAGAAGCGCTGGGCTTATTTTACTGCGTTTTTGGCATCTATGGTTCGCTATGAAGGTGCGCTCGTGATCGCCGCGATTGGTCTTGCCGATTTCATCTATCGTCCGCGGAAAATCCGTACCTTGGCGACCGCCTTTTCGGCAGGTATATTTATTGTTTTATGGACAGTGCTGCAATCCAACGGCGGCGACGGCGGCAGTTATTTTTCCTATTTTAACGAGTACAAGCCCAATCTGCAGTTCTTCAAGTTTTTTTGGCAGGGATTGCTTGGATTTTTTCCTCCTCAGACCTTTAAACTGTTTTTCGGCTGTTCTTTTGCGCTCTTTGTCTATGGAATGATTGTGCATTACCGAAAAGAGGCGCGGCAGGCAGTCGCTTTCATGATTCTGTTTGCGGGTTTTATCCTGATGCATGTCGTATGGCCCATGCCCAATTTCGACTATCAGGTCATCATTGCCTGGAATGTATTGATTTTTATTATCTTTGGTGCAATGGGCGCGGGGAAATACGTTTACCAACATGACGCGGAGGTCCGTCGATGGCTCGCCAAGCCGGGATATTTGGTGATATCCTTTGCACTCTTTATTCTGGTGACGGCGCTGCTCATGTTCAAGCCGGTTTCTTTTCCGCAATATCGCGTTGAATGGAGTACGTTTTTAATACTTTTTGCCTCGATAGCCATCGTTTTATGGTCGTTGCTTCGGGTCGAGGAACAACCGCCGGTTATTTTTATGATGTGCGCGGTTTTTTTTATGTCCATAACTTATTGGATGAGTTCAGCGACAAATGGTCAGCAATATGATTTTCGCTACAGTAAGGCTGAATTCCGTATGGTTGCTGAATGGTTTGCTGCCCATTATGAACCGGGCGATCAAATGGTCGCAGAGCAGCCGACCATCATCAGCTTCTATAGTGCGATTGCTGAGGATGCTTTCATCAAGCCGACAGAACTGCCCGACCTGGATCCTCCTGCTCTGCACGAATGGCTGAAGAACCGTCATGTAACCTATATCGCCTGGATGAGTGCAAATCGTATTTTTGCAACGGATAACGCATGGTTTCAATGGAAGATGGATAATCGCGGCTGGAAAATCATTCATTTTCTCGGTAATGGACAGAGTCAGCCGGGTTTTCAATTGCTGCAGGAGATCACTGTCGGACCGAGAAAAGCCTATATCTATAAAATTACAAGTGAATAAGCGGACGGATCATTCTTCATGAAAAAGAAAAACATTTCTCTTTCGATATTTTTCCCGGTTTATAATGATTGGGGAACCATCCCCAGTATGGTGATTGAGGCGATTATGACCGCCGAAAAAATTACTGATGATTATGAGATCATCCTTGTCGACGACGGCAGCCGCGAAAAAACCA
>Ga0105103_10001486_pt1 | contig 12856 bp, 23 predicted proteins | sample PPLLaktember2015_2_FD_79107 | JGI IMG/M metagenome (GOLD analysis project Ga0105103, IMG submission 79107) | Freshwater sediment microbial communities from Prairie Pothole Lake near Jamestown, North Dakota, USA - PPLs Lake P7 Core (6) Depth... | ecosystem: Environmental > Aquatic > Freshwater >...
AAATAGGTTTCCTAGAATCCTTTTGTTTAATAAGCTTTTCCTTATCACTAGCTGGAATATAAGTAGTCAGCACACGATCTATCTCATTCCACGAGCTAAATCGCTTAGACATCTCATTACGAGATTCCCTCGCACGCTGCCAGATTTTACCCCTAATCTCATTATGGAATTCACTACCAGGTTTAAGATCTAAACCATTAGGATATTCATAATCATAGTTATCCTTGGTATAGACATCCATTTTGTTAGGCTGGTCACCTGTCACTATGTAAGGCATTTTATACTCCAGTCAGTTAAAAAATTTAATTAACTTTCAATCCCATAAAGAGTATGTGATTTAAGTAAAGGACACGAAGGTGGAATAATTATCTCTATTCCTTTTCCTCTAGCAATACCTAAGAAATATTCAAAGCATTGACGTTTATCTATATGTTCAGGGTCATCCATATCTACACCAAACATACCTATAGTTGAATATCCTCTTTTAATTGCCATAGCTAGCATCCATGAATGAGTGCTAGTAAAATACCTTCCAAACTCATTAATAAGTTTTTCCTTTGGAAGAGGCATAGAGTTATCCAATAATACTTGATATTCTTCTTGCATATAAACTGGTGTATTTAAGTTATATAAATCATTTAGATAACTATCTATAGACATTCCCCTAAACTCATCTTTACCTTTACGAAAAAACTTACCATTATATAGTGAAAATCTATGAATCTCAAAGTATCTATCCCATCTTATACTAGGCATTACTTTGTATAAGTTATTAAGTCCCCAAAAGTCCCAGCTTGAATCATTAACTGGATACTCTTTTCTACTTTTACCTAATCCCATTATAGCTAGCTTATTCATACTTACCTACGGAGCTGATGTAGTTGGTACCACAGTAGTAGGCAATACTGTAGTGTCAGGTGCTAAAGCTTCATATACTTTAACATCAGTCCACATTCCATGATAGGTTTCAGATGCACCATCTGAGACAAATGCTTGAACTTTCCAAATACCTTCCATGTCAAAGTAGACTGTAGCCTGTATCTTTGTATTAATAGATGGATGAATAGCTGCAGTCCAATAACCTTTAACACCGTTAGGTTTTTCAAACTTAACTCTCTTATCAGCATAGATGGTTAATATCTTACCTGTACTTAAGGTAAGTAGAATCTCATCATTTACGAACACTTTGTCAGCCATTGATAGGCTCCTAACATATAAGAGAATTTATATTAAGTTTGTCAACTATAATAGAGTCAAGTGATAAAGTACCTGTGATTAATGAAACTAATGCAAGTTGATCTACAATAGGTGAATTAAACTCATGATCACAAGGTGCATATAGTATATTCCTAAGCATTACTCTAGCAAGGTCTGGCCAAGATCTTAATGGAAGACCTCGCTTAGGAAAGTCAGGAAGATTTCTATATTCACAAGCCATTAGGTACCATCCACTACCACATTAGATCTATCACCATCAGCATTGACAGTCATAACTATACGATTCTTAGTATTAGCCTGATCTCTGAATGAGATAGTTACTGTACCACCACCAGTTGATCGTCCAGCCATATAGGCAAGAAGAATCTTAGTAATATGTCTAAGTGTTAATGCACCCTCAACTGTCTCATCAAGGATAGAATCAACTGCAGCAGCTGACAGAGCTGTTACACTACCAACTGAACCTGATAAGTTACCAGTTATATTACCAGTGATATCCATAGTCTGATTTGGCAAGTTGATATTAGTAAGCCCTGCACCAGCTATTCCTATCTCAGCTGTGTCAAGTAGAATATCATCTACTATTCCATCAACAACCTTTGTAAGTGCAAGAGCACCACCTGCACGCTCGATAGAAAATGAACCAACTACTTTAACAACTGACTCACCATCAACAGTTTCATCTGGATCTAGAACCACAAAATACTCACTACCTACTGTCCAGAATCCAGCATCTCCAGTATCCACTGATGTATCTATAAGTAACGTATGAAGACCTGAAAATGGACTACTTATACTCAATCCATTAGTAGTAAGTTTTTCAGTTAGCGAATCCTTATAGATATGAAAATCATCAGCCTCAAATGCACTTGAAGGAGCGATAGTCCCACCATCTTTATCATGGGTAGTAAATAATATTCTAACTATCGCATCTTCAGCAAAGTCGCCAAGATAGTTCATTGAACTAATCTCCCAAATAAGATGGATTTATTAACTAATTTTCCATCTATTAATACTCCTAATGATGGAGCCAGAGTTGTAGGTGCTAAGGTTGTAGGCAACAAAGTTGTAGGTGCTAAGGTTGTTGGTGCTAAAGTAGTTGGCATTAAAGTTGTTGGTAGTAAAGTTGTTGGTGCTAATGTTGTTGATAAAAGTGTTGTTGGTGCTAATGTAGTAGGAGTTAATGTAGTAGGAGTTAATGTAGTAGGTGCTAAGGTTGTAGGAGCTATAGTTGTTGGTGCTACAGTAGTTGGTGCTACAGTAGTTGCAACAAGCTCTTCAGGCAGCATAGCTGCCATATTTCTAAGTAATATAGACATATTACAACTTTAATAAACTCCAAGGAAAGTCCCTACTAGTTCCCTCATTTTGAGTAAGCGTACAAACTATCTCAACATCTATAGGTATAGGTGGTGAATACTTAATAAGATCAGCTTGTGCATTTGCATATTCTGCACTAAATGCTAACCTAGAAGTTCCACCTACCCTACATTTAGTCTTTATTTTTAAGGTTAGTACATCTCCAGCTACCATAGCATTAGTATCAACAACTAATACATATACTCCAGCTGTTGTTTCAGTATCTAGAGTATGCTCAGTTGTTACAGTAGCTGTCTGAGTACCAGAGCCAACACTTGCAACAGTCATCTTAGTATTCCTTTATGTTAGTATATGTATATACATATCAAACAATCTATCAGTAGCATCAGCACCAGTGCATTGAGTTCTAGCAGCTAACCTAGAACCAGCAGGTATAGCTGTATGAAAGAATGGAGTACACATAGGAGAGATTGTACTTGTAGATGTATTAGATACAAGTATAAAATCATAAACTATAACACTCTCACTTCCAGCTCCTCCTACTCCAATATCCAAGCGCCAGTTATAATTAAGCCTAGCTGAATTTGATCTACCATGGAAAGATGCAAATAGTCCTTTACCTTTATATGTTGTAGATGCAGAAAATTGAACCCATGCAGCTTTAGTATTTGGAGTTGCACCAGGATCAGGTGTTCCAGAATATGTAGTAATAAATGATCCAAGTTGAGGCTTAATAAAGTCGCCTACAGCTAAAGCTCCTACACATATTATTAAACTTTGAGATGCAGTTACTGAACTACTAGCCCTAAATGCAACTCTTACACCAGCAGGTATAAATATAGGTATTGTATAATGAGGTCTTCCAAATTGATACAGCCCTAAAAAGTGACAATAAGCAATATTACTAGCTATAATTCTTTCACTTCCGGCAGCACCAATAGCTATATCGACTAAGTAATCTTGATAAATATTCTGATTAGTTACTCCAAAAGTAATATAACAATCAAATGGAGTAGAACTAATTACTGTTGCCCATGCTCCTTTAGTCCCTGCTGGATTTCCAGTTGATATTACTGTACCATCAGCTGTACCACTAGGATAGAAGATTGATCTATGAGTATTTCCAGATAAATTCCAGTCAGACATTTAAATAAGTCCTTTAAAAAATTTAATTAACTATGCAGCTCTCCAATCTTCTATAGGCTTATCATATTCAAGTTCTCTAAATTCAGCTTCTGAATCCTGAGGATTATCATTAGGACTGAAGTAACGCTCACCTAACTCAAGCATCTCAATGATGTAAGCTTCACAGTCCATAATGTCCCAGAGGGCCGAACGAGGATACATTAAAAGTTGACCTTCCAACTTCTTTATACTCTCACAGGATGCATTATGATAGATATATCCCATTCTATAATAAGGAACCAATTCCTTAATCCTTAGTTCCTTCTTCATCCCTCCACGTGCTTTAAGCCATATTAATTCAAAGAACTTTCCACGCTTAAACATTTCATTCTTGATAGGTTGTTTGATAAACTCGTTTAACGAAGTTTCTTCAACACCTATTACTTTTGCATCCAGTCTTATAGCCATTCCAAAGAGTTCTTTGTAGATTTCATCAGGATACATCTTCTCTGAAATGATATCTCGAATGTAAAGCTTAGCATTACTAAGGTCTATGCCTATACCTAAGATAGCAGATTCAGCAGAGTGAATCTTGACTGTCTTGGCAGGATCGAGAATAACTACTGTCTCAATATGCTTGTTTTCTTGTATATCAGCATCAGTTAACTTAAGATCATTCTCACTTTCAGTCTTACCAAAAGGTACATTGTAATAGTGGAAGTATTCCTTACGAAACGCAGAATCTTTTGTGGAAACTGGTAGATTACGAAGTTCACGAAAGAAGACATCGGTCTGTCCTGCATTAACGTGCTCATCCCATTCCTTAGCTATGTCTTCATCTGACATGAACTGAGGAGCAACAGACTTAAAGTTATCATCGCAAGCCTCAAGACGTACACTAGCCCACTCCTTAGAATCCAACAACTTCTGTAACACCGAATCTTCATGTTTAAGTGTGTCTATATAAACTATCTTCCAGTTCCTATGAAGACGTGGAACTGCCTTAATAACATCTGCATAAAGCCACTGGTACCAAGCTTTTCGCATCTCCTCGTTTTCAATCGACTGTGGGTCTTCCAGATCATCAATAACGATAAGCCCTGGCCGGTCGTTCTTGAATAGAACACCTCGAACCTGTTGTCCAGCACCTCGAGGCCATATAAGAGTGTCATAAGCCACCCATGCCTTCTTACTAAATACTTCCTCAAACTCATGTTTCGCTACATCACGTTGACGAAAGTCACCGAAGAAGTGTTTGATCATCTTGTTGGTTACAAGCTCACGTCGTAGATTCTCAGTCTGCAATGAAGCTGCATCGTGTGACTTGTTAATGTAGCATATGAAATGAGTATGATGAAATAGTATATAACGAGCCATTAGGGCTAGCGCTACAATGGACGTCTTACCCCAACCACGAGGTGCAGCAATAGCATTCTTATTATCATCACCGTCTATAAGATTAAAAATCTTTCCATGCACTTCCTCTGCAAATGGCATAGTGAAGCGTTCAGGAAAGAAGGTCTTAGCCACCATTCTAGTTGATCTAGAACAGGCAGATAATAAAGATTGTATAGCTGGGTCTTCAATCATAGTTAATTAAATTTTTTAATTGACTTCCCATGGCTTAGTTGTTAGTAATTCTATATAACCATACTTCTTACGTTCATTAAGCCATTCATTTTCAGCTTTTGCAACTTCTCTAACCTTTGGCCAGTAGTCGTCGACTTTAATATGATGTCTATTAAAGAAAGCTTCCTCACCAATCTTAGCATGCTTGTAACCTTCTACATCACCACCTAGAACATAATAAGCTGCAAGGACACCAAAGCCATGTGGATAGTTACCATTTGCAGTATAGGTCCGATACTTGTATTGGCCAGTTTTAACTACCTCAGGTGAATAAGGACCTATGTGAGCTACTGGATCAGTGATAATCGCCCAGTTCTCGTAACCTAGCATTAGTGATTTAACCTGTTGAAGTGCCTCAGCGCCACCCCAGCTTAGCATGGCAGTAGCGTGGGTACCATAACCTTTTAACGTATTAAGGTACCAATCTCTACGACAAATCCAAGGCATGAACTTCCAGAACATCTTACGTTCAACTGTGTAAGCACAGTCCCAACCACCATTAGGTAGACCAGATGGACTTACCTTAAGAGCGTGCTTTACAGCAGCAGGACCCTGGTGCGCCCAGCGAATTGGAGGATGACCGAACCCCAACTTGTCATCATCTTTGTGCCTATCCATAAAGTTAATAGAATCTCGAAGGGTATTAAGACCGAAAAGTACATGAGAGTCAACACAAAATAGATATTCACCTTTTGCTGCCTCCGCTGCTCTATGACGAGCGCTAGTGAAGCATGGATCTTCTTGACGTAGGACCTTAACCCAACCTTTCTTAATCCACCCAGTTGGATACGCAATAGGCATTAATTTATAGATATCATTATCTGAGTTGTCGCATACTACAATCTCACCATCCATGTCTATGGTCTTAAGCATCTCAATGGCGTTATTGAGAGTGACGTTTAACATGACTATGTCATTACGGTTACTGATGATAATAGATAGTTTCATTATAACCTTTCCAGCATATAAAGGACTTTATTACGACCTTGTTTAAGATCATAGGATTTAATTTCTGCTTTATAACCATCAAAGATTTTGGAAACTAGATTAGTGAACTCATAGTAAGATTGCCAAGTCATCCTAAATGTACCCTCGGCACCCTTGATAACTTTCTCAAAGTAAGGCTTGATTTTCATAATACTTTCAGCTGGACAGTTGATGTCAAAAGCTGCTTTTTTAGGATTGATAGTTTTAATGTTAGTAAGTACTTTAAGTTGTTCAGCAGCTGTAATGTGAATTAGTACTGCACTACATACTACAGACTCTTGTGCATTTAGGATAGGTTTAGTAATGTCATGGACAAAGACACGTGATGCATAGATTGGAAATCTTTCTGATATTCTAGCTATCATATCAGGTGAGCCATCATAGCCTATGTAATTAGGATCTTCGTCTATTGTGAGTAGATAATTTAAAAACCTACCAAATCCACAGCCGAGGTCAAGCCAGCTATTAACACCTTCAATAGCAAAGTTGTACATATCCAGAGAATACTGCGGAAGCTTCTGGCCCCATGTACTTTCAGCTCTTTTTACTTCTTTATCACTCCAGACATTTAGAGGCATAATTATCCTTAAACCACATGAAAGTTGATACTAAACCTTGGTCAATTCCAATAGTATGATCTAAATCTGATCTAACATCAGGTGTTAGTACTTCACCTAAAATAGGATTCTCATGATTAATTCTTGGACAATAACCTAGTAAGACTGATGAGATATCTAGAAGCTTACTAACTAAAGTATTAATTGTAGTTAACTTGCCAGTTGCAATATATCCGCTTTTGCCCTTATAAATAGCTTCAATAACATCATCTACATGGATAAAATCTCTTGACTGTAAACCACTTCCATATATAGTTAATGGCACTTTATCAATACAGTTTTTAATAAGTTTAGCAACTATACTTTCTTTATGTGTAGCATTAGGACCATAGACATTTGACAAATTTAGGACCCTAATATCTAGTCCAAATGAAGTAGAATAAGCCTTACAGATGGCTTCACACGCAGCTTTTGACGCCAAATAAGGTGATGATGATAAGTGAGAACTTGCAGAAGATGTAAATATTAAAGTCTTAAAATTACCTTTTTGAAGTAAATCTATACAATTCAAAAGACCTGCAGTATTCTTATTAATAACAAGCTTTGGAAACTCCAAAGACTTCCTTACATTAGTTTCTGAAGCTAAATGGACTATAGTATCACCTTTAATTAATGGAAGACGTGCTGTGACGTCTATGCAATAAGCATTAGTTGCCGGAATGCAGTTGATATCTGCAATCTTGAACTCCATGTCCTTAAGTACTAGGTGGCTTGTTAGGTTTTGACCGATAAAGCCACTTCCGCCTGTGATAAAATAGTCCATTTTAGTTAGTTCTTCTGCCAAAAGATTGCGATTAAGAAATAGATAGTAGCAATTCCCTCAACAAACATAGAATAATCCTCAGGCGAAAGAAAATCTTTCATACCAAATCTGGTAGCAACTACTGCAATTAACCCAAGAATTCCCTTTGTTGTACTTGGTTGTTTAAGTAAATTAATAAACAACTCAAATTTTGTCCCAGTGAATTCTTTCTCAGCCATAACTTACTCCTTCAATGGGCCAGGAATGACCATATCTGGATCAGGTAGAGGACTTATAATATTCATTTGAAAGATAGCATACTGCTCATCCATCAGTGCACTAATCTGTGCCTCAGTCAATCCAGCTTGCCTTGCCATAGCCATCCAGGCCTGAATACCTTGGATCAAAGCAGCCATCAAACCTGCAGCGACAACTTCGGTAACTGGCATATTAGCCTCCTGCTTTTACAAGCATAGCTTGAAGTTTATAGATAATGGCAAGAATCTGTGCTTCCTGCTCAGGAGTAGGAAGACCACCACTTTTGATGGTAGTAGCGTAAAGGTCAATAACAGGTGCGGAACCTTCTAACACAGCTTTATAGGTTCGAAAGTACTGTTTCATGTCCTCGGTTAGAGGTTTAGGTGATGCATTAAACTGAGCACGATAATTAGCATCTGCATTGTTGTAGAGTTGAAGTGTGAATGCAGCTTTACCTTGTGGAGTCATCTTATCAGGTGTGACCAGACCTGTAGTTGCACAGCCGACTAGGAGGAAAATCAAGATGATTAAAAAATTTAATTGTCTTTTCATGTTATCTCCTTATATTTGTTGCTTGAATAGTTCTACATCAAACATCTTACCAGGACAAGTCTTGTTGGCAAAACTCCTATGACCATAGATTTCATCAGGATTGATTTGAAACTCACTGATGAGATATCTGCAGAGCCATAGACCCTGTTTCCATTGATCTGGCGGAACAGGCTTGTTGTCAAACTGACCAATGAAACAGACGCCAATAGACTGAGTATTCTGACCTTGGGTATGAGCACCTTGTTCATGAGGGAGACGGCCTACTAGGACTTCATAATAGTCACCTACCAACTCGATACCAAAGTGGTAACCAATAGCTCCCCAGGAACACTCTTTAACATGATAACGTCTAATGGCTCCCCAAGATACTGTAGGCCCATCTTCAGTTGCACTATGATGTAGGATAATCTTATTAGGCTTATTCATTTTACACCTTAGATCTACCATTTCTATAAACCATGTCTTCAAGTTTATCATTCCATCTACGCTGTTCAGACCAGGCTTCCCTACGCTCGACATCTATACGACCAAGTTTTGCGCATATGGCTGTGTGTGTAGCTGTTAAGGTGTCTAACTTAGATTGCTGCAATCTTGCACATGATCCTTGGCGTTCTGAACAAGTGTCATTAAATATAGATGTCATATCTTCTCTAAAAAGAAGTCTTGAATTAGCTAACTGAACACCAAGATCTAATTTTATAGCATTAATTGTTTCAGCGTGTGAATCTATCTTAGACAATACTTTTTTAATAAAGTAGGCTATAACACCTAATAAAGCCGCTATAGCCCCTAAAGCAAATCCAGGATGATCTGAGATGGTCTGTAGCATTAAGTAACTTCCTTTGGTGTAAGCTTACATAAATAAGTTGCTCCAACATCGAGAAACTCAGCTGCTTCTTTCTTTGTCTTAAACTGACTAATAACATATGATAAGTAACTTGAATTTATAGTATCTTGCATCAACTTCCACTTATACTTATTTTTAAAAAACCACTCACATACAAGTTGTATAGGTTCCTTATTCTCGTTCTCGTCCTTGTCAATAACTTCAGGTAATTTAGATGGCTCGTAAGTAATGGCAACTGGTGGTTCAAACGAGTCACATAACCTTAAAGCTTTAACCATCGAAGGCATGATCTTGGCGTAGACTTCTACATTCTGATTTTGTATAATGACTACGCCATCACGCTTTACTGCATTTGAAAGTTGCACACCTAACTGCTGTGTAGCATTTATGTCAGGTGCTTGGAAGGCCATCTCGAGTATTTCAAGCAAGATAGCCTTCATTTCGTTTTGAGGTTGCATAACACCTACGGTGCAATAGATACTGTTACATTCAATGACATAGGTGTAGTTACATCGCTGAAAGGAATTACAAAGTCGTAAAAGACTTCATTAGAAAATCCTGAACGCTTAAGGTTCTTGCCTACTGCATCAAGGACAAAGAACCTACGAACTGTAGTACCAGGCAGACCAGTTACTGTAAAGGACTGAGATGCTTGAAAAGGACCTGATCCAGAAGTATAGGTAACAGGAATAGGAGCAGGCTTCGTGCCGCCTGAAGTGGTCATAACATACAGACCCCAGCCTTGAAGGTTGGGTAGGTCAGTAGATGCCTGCTCCCAAGCGAAGGTAAGTTGCTTGCTAAAATCTGCAGCCATTACAGAGGTACTAAATAGCAACATGACAGCCAACATAGAAACCAAAAGTAGCTTTTTCATATTAAACTCCTTTAATTATTAAGATGAAAATGTTACCCCTACATTTGCAGTAATTGACACTCTATTAGGAGATGTTCTTATACACTTCAATAACTGTCCTGGTGTAGTAAAAGTAGCCTTATTATTTGTTCCATCCCAAGTGTATGAACCATCAAGAGTTATAACAACTGACCCACCAGCTGTTGAGTAAACTGTAAATATATACTCAACATAAAACTCAGGTGAAAAAGTCATATTCATTGGATTTGCATCTTGGACTTGAAAATTATGAAATTTTCTTGCTGGATTTATAGCCCCAGACGCAACATACGCAAGCCAAACAACTTCAATTAGTCCAATAGTTAATTTAGATACACCACTTCCTGCACCAGGAGCAAGAATTTCATCTGCATTTGAAGAAACTATTTTCCCAGAATATGTTGCAGTAGCTGGTCCAGCAGGTCCTTCTGGCCCTTGTGCTCCATCAGCGCCAGCTGGTCCAACTAATCCTATCTCATCCCAGCCCATAGTAATTACCTCACTATTGAATATTAAGGAATAAGTTCAAAGTACCACCACCTGTAAAGGTAGCTCTAAGTTTCATAAATGGTGCAAGAATAGGATTGAAGCTTATAAATCCTCTATTTGACAGGCCAGATCCAATATCAGATGCAGCTGCAGGCTCTAGATAAGTTCCATCTATCGTAGAACATATTAGGTATTCAAGTTTAAGTGTGCCTGCACTAATATGATACTGAACTGAGAAATAACCTTCCTTTGCATAGTTCTTAACTGGAATAGCAGCTGTAGTAACAACTTCACCGGCAGCTCCGACTATATTCTTGATAATATTTAATGTAGCAATAGACATAGTATATCTCCAGTTGATTAAAATTTTTAAGCAACTTTTTCCATTTCTATTGTCAAACCAGCTTCATGTGCAGCTTCAAACCCACGTTTCTTGAACTCTTCAATTTCCTCAACAGTAGCGTGCATATGAAGTGAACGAGAATCAACTTTGGTAGGAGCCCTCATGCCTGCGATATCTAAGGTAATAGTATCAGCAGTTTCCTTTTTCAACTTGTCATCAACACCTTGGCGATCGAACAACTGATGATATGTCTGAAGGGCTTTTAAGGTAAGCTTCTTAATTTCTTCATTGATCTTAACGTAGTGCTCATCACGCTCACCACGCATCTCACTTAACTTTTCCTTACCTAATGTGGAGTTAAGACAGTTAGATACTGTTGCAGGAGTGATGTTAAGGATCTTGGCGATTTCAGTCTGTTTCATACCTTGGAGTGCCAATCCAAGGATTTCATGCGAGCGCTGCCATAACATCTTAATGTCATGAGTATGCTCTCGCCCTGAACGTCGATTATCTACGTCCCTAGTCTCGAAACCATAAAGTGACATTTGAGTCTGAGCTTGCGCTTCCATCTATCGTTCCCACCACTTTTTTTCCACGACTGGTTTAGGTGCTGGCGCAGGTTTAGGTGCCGATGTAGGTGCCTTTTGATTAGGTGCTGGTTTCGTAGTAGTATCCAGCGCTTCATCAATCTCTCTATACGTTTGCTGCTTTGGCTTTACATAGTCACTAGTTCCCTTAGCCATACTGTCCTCCTAAATAGTCTATAGTTCTCCTACATTTCTAACCCATTGTACCAGAATAACTATGGTTTGTCAACGTATTTCTTTACACATTTTGCCCTAACAGTTCATTCCAACTTATTTAAATTATTTAATTATCTATCCTACTGTTACATATAATGACTATGAATATGTACAAATTTGTAACATTCATAGTTTTTTTGGGACCAGATTTAAATGGACTAACCCCGGGCAGTTGACGTTGAAAACTCCCCATCGAAACGTGGCCTAGCGAATATCCAATGATTTCAACTAGTTACGAATTATGTTGACAAACATCTAGATCCATTTTATAATGTGCCATAATTTGAGATTGTGGTTGTTCTTTGACAATTTGTGCGTGTACGTATGTTCTAGGTTCGCCAACATTCCACGAACCACTAGGAGGAAATATGGCGAATACACTAGGGGCGGCAATTGGTCTAGTCCAACATACGTTTAAAACCACGCTAGCCGACGGTGAAACTAGCGTCACGGTGAAACTAGGTTTCGATTTCACTAGCGCTACGGATGCCGATATCAAATCGTGGCTAGTGTCTAACCGGATCATAGCATTTCAACGACCGGCTAGGTTGCTCACGGCTAGCGAATTGGGCGCGCTAGATGGCCAGACCATCATCGCGACTAATGCGGGCCAGAAAATTCAATCCAAGCACGCGAAAATCACTAGCGCAATTGCAACATTGCGGGCGCTAGGTGAAACTAGCGCGGCGGATGAACTAGAGGCCAAGTACAACGAGAAACTAGAATCCGAAAAGACCGAGTAATCTAACCATGCGAACCTAGAACATACAACAAACTAACCCTAGGCGCTATATGCGTTCTAGGGTTTTTTTGTTTCTATTCATCTATATCTATACAGCGGGAAATGACATAAGGGCCAACTACAACTCGGGAAGTGACACTATATTACTATTATGAATAGTCATTTAAATAATTTAATTAACTTGGAGACTATGTACGGAATATTACGTTGACAAGACTATGTAGATAATGTATATTGTTATAATGTATATTGTATATCGCTGGCAACGTGGTAGCCTCCTCTTAAAAAAAAA
>Ga0105103_10001487_pt1 | contig 12855 bp, 10 predicted proteins | sample PPLLaktember2015_2_FD_79107 | JGI IMG/M metagenome (GOLD analysis project Ga0105103, IMG submission 79107) | Freshwater sediment microbial communities from Prairie Pothole Lake near Jamestown, North Dakota, USA - PPLs Lake P7 Core (6) Depth... | ecosystem: Environmental > Aquatic > Freshwater >...
CGACAACCGGCTGCTGGCCGGCCAGTGGTGGGTGGACGGCGACGACGGCGGCGCGCGAGTCTCCGTTGAGAAGGAGTATGCCGAGCGCCTCGGCCTGAAGCTCGGCGACACGGTCACCTACGACGTCGCCGGAGAGCCCGTCACGGCCACGATCACCAGCCTGCGCGAGGTGCGCTGGGATTCCTTCCAGCCGAACTTCTTCATGGTGTTCTCGCCGGGGGTCCTCGATGACGTGACAGGCACGCTGATCACCAGCGTGCACGTGAACCCCGGGCAACGGCCCGCGCTGGTAGACCTCGTGCGGCAGTTCCCCGAGGTGACCATCATCGACATCGACGCGCTGCTCTCGCAGGTGCGCGACGTGATGGACAAGGCGGCGCTCGCCGTGCAGTACGTGTTCCTGTTCACGCTCGCCGCGGGACTCATGGTGCTACTGGCCGCGGTGCAGGCCACGCGCGACGAGCGTCGCTACGAGAGCGCCATGCTGCGCACGCTGGGCGCGAGCCGCCGCGTCGTGTTCCAGGGCGTGGCCGCGGAGTTCACTGCACTCGGGCTGCTGTCGGGCCTGCTCGCTGCGGCGGGGGCGACGGTGGCGGGGTACTTCCTGGCGCGCGAGGTGTTCAACCTGGAGTACTCGCCGGATCCGTGGGTGTGGGTCATCGGCATCGTCGGCGGGGCGCTGCTGGTCGGTGTCGCGGGCGTGCTCGCGGCGCGATCAGTGGTGACGCAGCCGCCGGCGGCTACGCTCAGGCAGGCGCAATAGCCACGATCACGCGGTGGCGGGCGCTCCGTGCCGGGTGCGGGTCGAGTCGCTCCCCGATACTCGCTTGGTCGACCCGCACCCGGCACGGAGCGCCGGACACGCGGCGCCTGAGCGAGCCCGCCTGCGTCGGGCTCGCACGGCGCAAGTGACGTCGACCGGATCCGGCGTCGAGGGCGAGGGTGTCGTGGGCTGGCGATGCGGCTGATCGAGACGCCTGGCCAGCTGGCGCCGTGCGCCGCCGTCAGCAAGTTATCCCGCCGTCGATGATGTCGAGTCCGGTGGAAGCTTCGTGCGCCGTGCGAGTCGCCGTCCGCGGCAACTCGCTCAGGTGCCGGGTGTCCGCGGTTCATCCGGACCGCATTCCGACAAAGCGAGTATCGGGGAGCGACTCGGAATGCGGTCCGGATGAACCGCTGCTGCTGCGGCCCCTACCAAACGCCGCCACCGCACGAACGCGCCAACGCAGCGCCTACTCGCGGGCCGCCCGACCTTCGAACTCGAACGGATCCGCCACCCCCTCGAACACCCGTTCCATCGCCCGCCACTCCCGCTCGCGCAGCACCGCGAGGAACTCGTCCGCCCCGTGCATCGCCTCGAACGCGTCGAGGCCGCGCTCGAGGAACTCCTGCATGGCGCCGAAGCCGGCGGCGTGGGCCGGCCGTCGCGCGAAATGCACCAGCCCGCGGATCATCGGCTTTTTCACGACCCGATCGAGGTACTCGCCGATCACGCCGAGCAGCTCGATCTGACGCTCTCGGTCCGGGCGCCGCCCGGCGCGGCGGTAGCCCTCGGCGTAGGTCGCGACCGTGATCGGGCCGGGCGGCATCACGCGCACTACCTCGGCGTCGAGCTCCTGCGACAGGATCTCGAGCTCGATGGCGAGCATCAGCGCGTGCAGCGCCTCCTTCGGCAGCAGCCGCTCCATCACGCGGTGCACGCGCTGCAGGTCGCGGTCGCGCGCGTGCGGGTCGCCGCCGCCGTACAGCTCGTTGAAGAAGAACTCGACCGCGATGCGGTAGCGCGGGTTGGCGCGCAGGTCGGCGTGGCTGCGCAGCAGGCGCTTCGACTGCCAGTGCTGCAGCTTGGTGAGCCGCGCGCGCGCGGCCGGGGCGCCCGCGAACACACCCCGCAGCGCGGCGTTGCGCTCGAGCAGGCTGCCGAGCGTGCCGGGGTCGCCGCGGCCGCGGCGCTCGTCGCCGATCTCGACGCCGAGGATCTTCACGGGCTCAGCGCAGGGCGTGGAGGGACGACTCGAGCCGGTCGAGCGCGCGGTGCAGCGAGCCCGTGACGGGCTGCATGCGGCGGGCGCGCTCGCGCACCGCGCGGCCGAAGCTGCGCGAGCGGTCCTCGAGCACGTCGCGGCGCAGGCGGATGCCGTGCCGCGCGAGGATGGGCTCGAGCCCGTCGGACTGCGCCAGCAGGTCGCGTCGCGTGCGCTGGTAGGCGTGCTCGGCGAGCCGCTTGCGGTCCGCGTAGCGGAACACGTTCTTGAAGAACAGCTCGTCGTCGCCGCGGTCGGGCTCGAACAGCAGTACGTCGGTGGTCGGGTAGCTCTGCTTGTAGGTGCGCATGCCGACCAGCATCCGCGACTGGATCATGGCCCGGAACGTCTGGCTGAGCACCACGGGCAGCCCGCCGTGCGTGAGATCGAGGTCCTTGCGGTGGCCGTTGCCCCGCGGCGGCACGCTCGAGGCGTCGAACGCCACCAGCGGGTTGATGCAGATGACGAAGTCGGCGCCCTCGTCGAGCAGCAGCGAGGCGTTCATGGTGCGCATCAGCGCGCCATCCACGTAGGTGTGGCCGTCGATCGGCACCGGCGGATAGAGTCCGGGCAGCGCGGTGCTCGCCTGGATGGCGCGCGAGATCGGCACGTGATCGAAACCCGGCTCGCCGAAGCGCACCGAGTAGCCGCTGTTGAGCTCGGTGGCGACGATGTACAGGCTGCGCGGCAGCTCGCGGAAGTCGTTGGTGCGGCCCTGGCCGGTGAACATCTGCGCGAGGAAGCGCTCGAAGGGGCGGTTGTCGCACAGGCCCGTGGGCAGCAGCCGCCCGATCGGGTCGATGGCCTCGGCCCAGTCCTTGCCGGGGTCGCGCAGGTACTGCTTGAAGATGTCCGCCGTGAGCTCCGGTATCGCGGCGATGCGCCCGGCGTACTCGCGGAACGCGGGCCGCAGGAACAGGCCCGGCCGCACGGGATGCTCGGTGGACGCGTTGTGGATGAACACCAGGCCCATGTCCGTGGTGTCGTAGCCGTTGACGAGCCCGGCGGCGATCATCGCCCCGGAGCTCACGCCCACGTACATGTCGAGCGTCGTCAGGTCGAGGCCTTCGAAGGACTCGCCGATGGCGTGCAGCGTGCCGACTTCGTAGAACGCCCCGAGCGGGCCGCCGCCCGCGAGCGCAAGCCCGAAGCGCCGGTGACTCGGCGGGGATCGTCGTCTGGCGGGCTGCAGGTCGAGCATCGTGTCGCCCGTCTGTGGCTCAGCCAGTCGCCTTGCCGCGGGCGCGGCGCTTCGCCTGCGACTTGCCCGCCGCCCGCTTCGCGCGCGCCTGCTTCGCCGACAGCGTCTTGACGGTGTCGTTCAGCTCGGCGACGCGGCGCGTGAGGACGCGGATCTCCTCCGCGGTCGGCACGCCGAGCTGGTTCATCGCCTTGTGGACGCGGCTCTGGAACAGCGCCTCGAGGTTGTCCCAGGTCTCGGTGGCCTGGTCCCGGGCCGAGCCGAGCCTCGCCTGCACGGATTCCTGCGCCGATTCGAAGGCCTCGCGAATCATCTCCTCGGCGTTGGAGCGCGAGCGCGTCAGCAGCTCGAGGCCCTCGCCGACGGCGTCCTGGAAGGCTGCCGGGCCCTCCTTCTGCGCCTTCGCGACCGCGCCCATGCCGGCCAGCCAGATCTGCTGCACGTTCTCGATCAGCGCGCCCTGCGCCCTGGTCGTGCGGGCACCTGCCTTGCGGGTGCGGGGCTGGGTCTTCGTCTTCTTTCTGCGCGCCGCCATCGAAGCCCCCTCGCGGCGGGTGCCGCCTTTGGAATGCTCGCCTATCGTGGTCGATTCCGCCCTGTTTGCTGCACCGTGTCAATCCGAGCTTTAGGCATTTTCCTCAGCGCCAGCGCGCCCACGACCGTCGCGAGCAGCAGCTTCTCGACCTCGGTCGTGAAGCGCTCGACGACTGCGGCCGGGGAGGGCACCACGGCCCGGTCCGCGATCATCCCGAAGTGCACCTGCCCGGCGTAGGACAGGATGCTGAACCCCAGGCCGATGGAACCGCTCTGAGGCACCCAGAAGTACATTTCGGTGACCCGCTGCCCGCAGATGTAGAGCGGAGCCTGCGGGCCCGGCACGTTGGAGACGACGGCGGTCGACTTGCGGCTGAACGATTCCACGAACGGCGCCTGGGCCGCCGCGGGCAGCATCCCCATGACGCCGAGCGACATCAGCGACGCCGCCGGCTGCAGCGAGCCCTTGAGCGTCGCCATCGCCTCGCGCGTGGCCTCGAGGCGCTGCAGCGGGTTCGCGAGTCCGGGCGCCAGTTCGACGAATACCAGCCCGAACCTGTTGCCGAGCGACGGCGCCTCGTCCGCCTCGCGCAGGTTCACCGGCACCGACGCGCGCAGCCGGAGGCCGCGCGTGTCGAATCCATGCTGGCGCAGGTGTGCGCCGAGCGCGCCGGCGACGGCGGACATGAGCACGTCGTTGACGCTGCAGCCGAGCACCTTGCCGACGGTCCTGACCTCGTGCAGCGGGATCGGCGGTGCCCAGGCGACCGTCTTCTCGCCGCTCAGGGTGCCGCGCAGGGGCGTCACGGGGTCGTCGGGCAGCGCGAGCACCCGGACGAATTCGCCCGCCATCCCGCCGAGGGTGCCGGCGAGCGCCGCGGCGCGCCCCGGGTGGAAGAGCTGGTGCACGCCGCCCTCGAGCAGCCTCGCGCCCTCGGCGAGCGCATGCTCGAGGATGTCGCCCGCCGGCATCGCCAGGTGCTGCAGCCAGCCGAGCACGGGCCCGACGTCCGGCCGCGGCGACGGACCCGGCGGGCGCCGGGCGAGGGCGGGACCGGCATCCTGTTCCGCCATGGACAGCAGCACCCGCATCATCGCCATGCCGTCCGCGTAGCAGTGGTGCACGCGAATGATCCAGGCGCTGCCGCCCTCGTAGCGTCGGATGAGATGGACCTGCCACAGGGGCCGCCGCGGGTCGAGTGTCTCGCTCGCGAGACGCGACACCAGCGCCTGCAGCTCGTCCTTGCACGCCGGTCCCGGCAGCTCGTCCACGACGAGGTGCGCGTCGAGGTCGAACGCGTCGTCCTCGACCCAGGAGGCCCCGAGCGGGTCCGCCTCGACCCTGCGGCGGAAGCGCGTGAAGCACAGCAGGCGCTGCTCGATCATGCGGCGGAAGTCCGCCGGCGGGATCGGCGTGCGGGTGACCGCCACCCCCACGATCATCATGCTGTTGACCGGCCCGTCCATGCGCAGCCAGGCCGTGTCCACGCTCGACATGCGTTCGTGACCGGGTGTCGTCATCTAAGGCTCTTCCTGCACCGCCGCGCCTCGTTGACCTTGAACGGCCCCGCCCCTAAGGTAGCCCCAAAACGAGGTGCCGCGCATCGCGGCGCCCGAGTCATCCCTGGGGAGAAAGCAATGACCTATTTCGTGACCGGCGCGACCGGCTTCATCGGCCGGTTCCTCGTGCAGTCCCTGCTCGCGCGCGGCAAGGGCACCGTGTACGTGCTGGTGCGGCCGAAGTCCCTCGGCAAGCTCGACGAGCTGCGCGAGTTCTGGGGCGAGGAGAGCATCCGTCGCGTCGTGCCCGTGAAGGGCGATCTCGCGCAGCCGAAGCTGGGCGTGTCGAGGGCCGATCTCGCGAAGCTCAAGGGCAAGGTCAAGCACTTCTTCCACCTCGGCGCGGTGTACGACCTCGAGGCCAGCGCCGAGACCATGCACGAGGCGAACATCACCGGCACGCAGACGGCGCTCGCCTTCGCCGAGGCGGTGAACGCGGGCTGCTTCCACCTCGTCAGCTCGATCGCGGCCGCAGGCCTCTACCGCGGCACCTTCACCGAGGACATGTTCGAGGAGGCCGAGGAACTCGACCACCCCTATTACCGAACCAAGCACGATTCCGAGGGCCTGGTGCGCTCGAATGGACGGATCCCGTTCCGCATCTACCGCCCGGGCGTGGTGGTGGGCCACTCGAAGACGGGCTTCATCGACAAGATCGACGGGCCGTACTATTTCTTCAAGGCGCTGCAGAAGATGCGCGAGTCCTGGCCGCGGTGGATCCCGCTGGTGGGGCTCGAGGGCGGCTACGTCAACCTGGTGCCGGTGGACTACGTTGTCAACGGCATGGTCCACCTCGCGCACCTGCCGAAGCTCGACGGGCGCTGCTTCCACCTCACCGACCCCAAGCCGCGGCGGGTCGGCGAGATGCTGAACGTGTTCGCGCGCGCCGCGCACGCGCCCGAGATGGCGTTCCGCCTCGACTCGAAGATCTTCGCGATGGTGCCGGAAGGCATCACGCAGTCGCTCGACCGCAGCAAGCCGATACGCAACGTGATCAACCAGCTGCTGGGCGACCTGCAGATCCCGAAGTCCGTGCTGGAGTTCATCAACTACCCGACCCGATTCGACTCGAGCGACACCCAGAAGCTGCTCGAGAAGGCCAAGATCCGCGTGCCTCAGCTCGAGGACTACGCCTGGCGGCTGTGGGACTACTGGGAGCGGCACCTCGACCCCGACCTGTCCATCGACCGCAGCCTGCGCGGCGCGGTGAAGGGCAAGGTGGTGGTGATCACCGGCGGCTCGTCGGGCATCGGCGAGGCAGCGGCGCTGCGCGTCGCCGAGGCGGGCGGCAAGGTGGTGATCGTGGCGCGCGACGAGGAAAAGCTCGAGGAGGTGCGCAAGAAGATCGTCGCCATGGGCGGCTCGGTGAAGACCTACAGCTGCGACCTCGGCGACTACGCAGCCAACGACAAGCTCGCGAAGGACATCCTCAAGGACTTCGGCCACGTCGACGTGCTGGTGAACAACGCCGGCCGCTCCATCCGCCGCTCGCTCGCGCTGTCCTACGACCGCTTCCACGACTTCGAGCGCACGATGCAGCTCAACTACTTCGCCTGCGTGCGCCTGACCATGAACCTGCTGCCGTCGATGACGGCGCGGCGCCGCGGGCACGTCATCAACGTCTCCTCGATCGGCGTGCTGTCGAACGCCCCGCGCTTCTCGGCCTACGTGGCCTCGAAGGCGGCGCTCGAGTCGTTCGCGCGCTGCGCTGCCTCGGAGTTCCACGACGAGGGCGTGCACTTCACGATCATCAACATGCCGCTGGTGCGCACGCCGATGATCGCGCCGACCAAGATCTACGAGGACATGCCGACCATCATCTCGCCGGACGAGGCCGCCGACATGATCGCCGACGCGATCATCCGCAAGCCGCAGCGCATCGCCACGCGGCTCGGCGTGATGTCGGAGATCATGCACCTCGTGATGCCGAAGATGTCCGAGGTGGTGATGAACTCCGCCTACCGCATGTTCCCGGACTCGCCTGCCGCGCAGGGCAAGAAGGACGGCGAGGAGGGGCGGCCGCCCACGAAGGAAGCCATGATCTTCGCCTCGCTGATGCGCGGCATCCACTGGTAGGAAGCGCGCACTCGCCGGCTGGGCGATCAGGAGGATCCGCATGCGACGACTCGGCCTTCTGATCGCCGTCTCCACGATGGCGCTTTCGATCCCGCCCGCGCCGGCGAGCGCCCAGGCCGCCCAGCGCTCGGCGCAGAGCGACTGTGCGCGCGAGCTGCAGCGGCGCGGCTACACGGTGGTCTCGACCGGCAATTTCCAGCAGTCCAAGGACGGCTGGCAGGTCGACATCGGCGCACGGGACCACCGCGGCAACGTCACGACCGGAACCTGCTTCGTCGAGACGCGCAGCGGCGACGTGAGCCTGTACGGCTTCGGCTGGGGCGGCAGCGGGACGGTGGACCGCTTCGAGTTCAATTGCGCCTCGAAGGATGAGCGTTACCGCGAGTGCCAGTTGCCGGTCGACGGGCGCGCGCGGCTCGTCAAGCGCAAGTCCGATGCGCCCTGCACCGAGGGGCGAAGCTGGGGCCAGAAGGGCGACCGCGTGTGGGTGGACCGCGGCTGCCGCGCGACCTTCGAGGTCGTTCGGGGTGGCGGTGGCGGTGGCGGTGGCGGCGGCGGCGGGGTGAACCCTGGCCAGCAGCAACGCGCCGAGGTGCAGTGCCGCAACGAGGCGCAGCGGCAGAACATCAACGTCAGCCGGATTGCGCCGGCCGAGCGACGCGGCTCGTTCTGGTTCACGACCGTGGACGGCAAGCTGCGCGGCCAGTCGGTGCGGGCGGACTGCCGCTTCTACCCGGGTTCGAACCGTGCCGAGCTGACGGTGCGCGGAGGCGGGGGCAGTGGCGGGTCCGGCGGCAGCCAGGCGGTGGCCGAGCGCGCCTGTCTCGGCGAGGCGCAGCGCCGCGGCCTGCGCGTCGTCGATTGGGACAAGGCGCGGCCGGTCCAGGGTGGCTACGTGATGCAGCTGCGCCTGCGCCAGGGCAACCAGAACGTGCGGGCCGGGCAGTGCACCTACCGCAACAGCAACGGACAGGTGGACCTGCGCTACTGACCCGCTTGCCGCGTATTCGCGATAAGGCGGCAGAAATGACGCTGTCGCCGGTCGTCGCGGCCGTGTGACGATCGCCGCCCGGCCGAGCCGGGCTCGAGCGGCGCGGCAGCATGCCGACCGCGGCACAGGATGCAGGGGAACAGGGACGTGGATGCACTGAAGCTCGCGGGCGCGGCGCTGCTCGCGCTCCTGGTCGTGATCGTCGTTGCCCACAGGCGTGCCGCCCGGCGGGCCGCAGATGCCGAGGCCGAGGCCCGCGCCCGGGCACGCCGCCGGCCGGTGCCCGTCGTTTCAGCGAACCTGCGCGGACAGCTCGCGCGGCCGGCCGGCACCGGCAGCGACCTCTGGGTTGAGTCCGCCGCGGCCCGGCCGCGCGAGGTGGCGCCGCTCGGCGCTGCCCGGCCGGAGGCCTAGTCGCGCGACAGGTGCGCGAGCGCCGCGGCGGAACTCTCCCAGTTGCGGCCGTCGAAGGCCTCGACGTCGATTGCCTCGATGGTGGCCGGGTCGAGGCAGCGCGCGTTGACGCTGTAGCCGTCGGGATTCGAGCGCGGCACGTAGAACGACTTGATGCCGCAGTGCCGGCAGAAAAGATGCCGCGCCGTGCCGGTGTTGAAGGTGTAGGCGGTGAGATCGCCCTCGCCGCGCAGCAGCCGGAACCGGCCCGCCGGCACGATCAGGTGCAGGAAGCCGGTCATGGAGCAGATCGAGCAGTTGCACTCCTGCACCGACAGACGCGCCGGCGCCTCGACCTCGAACGCGATGCGACCGCAATGGCAGCCGCCGCGATGGATGATCAACAGCCTCATGCCGTGCCCTCCGGACGTTGGCTTTGCGCCCGAGTATCGACGCTGCGCGATGGCGGCGGCAAACGGACGGCAGGTGCGCGGGAGCCGATCGGTTAGGATTCGGCCACGATGAGAGAACGACACCTGCGGTCCGTCCTGATGGTGAAGGCCATCGAGGAGGTCGACCGGGCCGGCAGCATCCTCCCACCCGGCGATCGCGCCCAGGCCACGCGCGAGGCGATGCGCGCGCTCGGGGTGACGTCCGACGACGCCGGCAGCGGCGCCAGCGAAGCGGTCCAGGCGCGAGCGCTGGCTGACCGCGCCGAGCGCCTGCTCGCGCCGCTGGTGGAGCGCCATGCCATCGTCGGCGAAGTGCTCGGCCGCACGCGCACGCCGGCGTGGATCCTCGCGCTCCTGCTGCTGCTGGCGTTCGCGAGCGGCATTGCGCTCTCGGCGCTCGACGGATCGAGGCGCATCAACATCCTGGCGTTTCCCTTCCTCGGGCTGATCACCTGGAACCTCGTCGCCTATGTCGTGCTCGTGGTCGCGTGGCTGCGCCGGCGTCGCGGTGCGGAGCCGGTCTCTGCTCCAGCGCGGCCCTGGCTCGGGCGGGCGTTCGCGCGCCGCATCGGCCCGCTGGTGAAACGCACCGCCCGCGTGCACTCGTTGCTCGGGCAGGCCATCGGCCGCTACGCCGAGGAGTGGGTGGAGGTGGGCGCGCCGTTCATCGGGCAGCACGCGCGACGCTGGCTGCATCTCGCGGCCGCGGCCGTCGCACTCGGGCTCATCGCCGGGCTCTACTTGCGCGGCATGGTGTTGCGCTACGAGGCAGGCTGGGAGAGCACCTTCCTCGGGCCGGCCGCGGTGAAGACGATCCTCGGCGTGCTGTTCGGGCCGGTGGCCGGCTGGTCGGGCGTCGAATTGCCTCGCACGGCCGAAGCCGTCGCGGCCCTGCGATGGCCGGGCGGTGGCGGCGATGCAGCGCCGTGGATCCACCTCATCGCGCTCAGCCTCGCCGCGTACATCGTGGTGCCGCGGCTGCTGCTCGCCGGGCTCGCGACTGCGACGCTCGGCTACCTCGGGCGACCGCGGGCGCTGCCCGACGCCCTGCGCCCGTATGCCGCCGGCGTGCTCGGCAGCGGCGGCCATGTGCGCCCGGGCGGCGTCACGAGCGTGACGCCCTACGCCTACGAACCGTCGGATGCCTCGCTGGCCGGCCTCGAGCGGTGGCTGCCGTCCGCGACCGGGACCGCGGCCCGCGTCGATCGGCGCACGACGCTCCGCTACGGCGAGGAGGACATGGCGGGTTCCGCCTTCGACTCGGGCGCGCACCGCGTGGCCGACCTGCACGTCGTGCTGATGAGCCTCGCGGCCACGCCCGAGGCCGAGAACCACGGCGTCGTGATCGCGGCGGCGCGCGACTCGGCGCGACGGGCGCGGCCGCCTGCGGCGGTGCGCGTGGTCGTGGACGAGTCGCCCTACGTCGAGCGGTTCGCGGGCGATGCCTCGCTCGCCTCGCGGCTCGAGGAGCGTCGGCGGCTGTGGCGCGACTTCGTCGCGGGCTACGGACTCGAGGCGGATCTCGTAGAACTCGCCGGAGCGCGGCGCGGGTGAACGCCGTCATCTCCCTCAGCCTCATCTCGCACACCAACGTCGGCAAGACGACGCTGGCGCGCACGCTGCTGCGGCGTGACATCGGCGAGGTGCGCGATGCGGCGCACGTCACCGAGACCGCGGATGCCTTCGTGCTCATCGACACGCCGCAAGGCGACGAGCTGCGGCTGTGGGACACGCCGGGATTCGGCGACAGCGCGCGCCTGCTCAAGCGGCTCCGGCAGAGCGGCAACCCGATCGGCTGGTTCCTCACCCAGGTGTGGGACCGCTACGTGGATCGACCGCTCTTCAGCAGCCAGCAGGCGATGCGGAACGTCCGCGACGAGGCCGATGTCGTGCTCTACCTCGTCAATGCCAGCGAGGATCCGGCCGGCGCCGGCTACGTCGACGCCGAGATGCAGATCCTCGGTTGGACGTCGAAGCCCGTCGTCGTGCTGCTGAACCAGCTCGGGCGGCCGCAGCCCGCGGCGGTCGAGTCGGCGGAGGTGTTGCGCTGGGCCTCGCACCTTGCGGGCTACCCGTGGGTGCGCGACACGCTCGCCTTCGACGCTTTCGCGCGCTGCTGGGTGCAGGAGCACGTCCTGCTCGACCGTATCGGTGCGGTGCTGCCGGAGGAGCGGCGCGCGGGGTTCGAGCGGCTCGCGGACGCGTGGAAGGCACGCAATCGCGCGGTGTTCGAGCAGTCCATGCAGGCGCTGACGCAGCAGCTCGCGGCGACGGCGGCGGACGCGGTCGTCCTGCCCACCACCGGCCTCAAGGATGCGGCGCGTGCGTGGCTCGGCGGCCTGCTGCGTCCCGGCGAGCGGAGCGATGCCGCGACGGATGCAGCCATGGGCGAGCTCGCGCAGCGCCTCGACGCCGAGGTGCGGCGCGCGACCGACGAGCTGATCGCCCTGCACGGCCTGTCGGGACGCGCCGCGGAGGAAGTCCTGCAGCGCATGGGCGCCCAGCTCGCCGTGGACAAGGCGGCCGATCCGGCGAAGGTGAGCGTGCTGGGCGCGGCGGTCTCGGGCGCACTCGGCGGACTCGCCGCGGACCTTGCGGCGGGCGGCCTCACTTTCGGCGCGGGCGCACTGCTCGGCGGGTTGCTCGGCGCCGCGGGTGCACGCGGACTTGCGAGCGCCTACAACCTCGCGCGCGGCACCGACGCCACGACCGTGCGCTGGTCGGCAGAGTTCATGACCGGACGGGTCACCGCGGCGGTGCTGCGCTACCTCGCGGTGGCGCACTTCGGCCGCGGCCGCGGCGATTTCGTGGCTGGCGAATACCCGCCGCACTGGGTCGGGCAGGTGGAGGAGGCGGTCGCCGTCCACGGCGAACGGCTTGCCGAACTGTGGGCCGGCGCCGCCCGCGGCGATCCGCCGGCCGTGCTGTCGGCGCGGCTTCGCGCGCCGCTCGAGGCGGTCACCGAGGAGGTGTTGCGGCGCCTGTATCCGCCGGGCACGTCTGCCGGCAGCCGGCTGTCCGGCTAGATGTGCTCGCCGGTCGCTTCCTGGAGAAACCAGATCACCACGGAGCCGAACAGCACTGCGGCAGCGATTTCCATGACCTTTCCTTGCTCGATCGCAAACGTCGGATGCCTTGAACGCCCGCCATCCTGCCTGCTGCACCGCGACAAATCGTTGACCGACTTGGCGCTTTCGAGAATCCGATGCCGCACAGCTCCAGTGCCGTGAAATGGCTGCGGTCCGCCCTCGCCGCCGCGGCGCTCGCAACGAGCTTCGCGGGCGCCGCCGAGGATCGTCCGTCCGGCCGGCTCGAGTTCGATTCCGAGCAGATCGTGATCGACGTGCGCGGCGACGTGGTCGAGGTCACCGGCACGTACCACTTCCGCGTCGCCGGCGGCGCGGTCGCGGCGCAACCCATGCTCTATCCCTACCCGGAAGATCCGTTGCTCGGCGAGGCGCGCACGCTGCGCCTCGAGTGGCGGCAACCGGACGGCCGCTGGGCGCCGCTCGCCTTCGATGAGTTGCCGCCGCGCGGCGTGCGCTGGAGATTGCCGGGGAGCGATGCAGGTACGCTGACGCTGCGCACCGTCTACCGGCAGGCGATGCGCAGCACCTATGCCCG
>Ga0105103_10001488_pt1 | contig 12854 bp, 7 predicted proteins | sample PPLLaktember2015_2_FD_79107 | JGI IMG/M metagenome (GOLD analysis project Ga0105103, IMG submission 79107) | Freshwater sediment microbial communities from Prairie Pothole Lake near Jamestown, North Dakota, USA - PPLs Lake P7 Core (6) Depth... | ecosystem: Environmental > Aquatic > Freshwater >...
TCCCTATATACCTCTTAAAGATAAATAACTATTACTGAATCACAACCTTTTCAAAGAACTTTTTATGCTATATTTGCAGTAAAATCAAGCCTTTCAATTACTTTTCTTAACTAAACGACATTGGATTAGCTATGTTTAATCTTCATAGTTCACTTAGCTATTATTTATACCCTCTTCCTGTTGATATGCGAAAAAGTTTTTATACCCTCAGTGGTATTGTAACAGACAGTATGTGCCAGAACGTACGGGAAGGGGGTGTTTTTATTTTTGTAAACCGCAACCAGGATATTATGAAAATCCTTCATATGGAATACGCCGGGATGGTGATTTATCATAAAAAGCTGGAATCGGGGCGGTTTAAGTTACCGGGTTTCGATGAAAACACTGCCTCTCTGACTATAAATTGGCAGTATTTGGTTACAATAATCCAAAGTGTAAAGCCTACTTCAAAACGCTTAAAAAGAAAACCACATTAACCGGCAAATTGTTAGTTATTAATAGCAGTTTTTTCATTAAAAAACGAATGTTTTTACTATCTTAAACACCAGAAAACATAAGGCTTTCAGGTGGATTTAAACACAGATACAACAAAACTAATTGAGACGCTTTTACTGGAACGCGATGAGGTTTACACAGAGGTGACGTGTTTGCGAAATTCCGATGCCGGGGTACTTGAAGCTGCCAGGCAGAAAAATCGCGAATATGAGGCTAAATTAGAGGAAAAGGACGGCCTTATAAAACAATTAACCGATCAACTGGCCTGGTACCGCCGTAAGTTTTGGAAACCACAAAGCGAAAAGTATATCCCACAAGACCCGAATCAACGCAAAATTGACTTTGAAGGGCTTGATATCCTCCCGGAAGAAGAAGCATCGATAAAAGAAGCTGAAAAAGAAATCATTACTTACGAGCGCAGTAAGCCTGAAAAAGCAAAGAAACAACCGGTCCGCCTGCCATTACCGGATTTTCTGCGCAGGGAAGAAGAAATAGTCGAACCCGAAGGTATCGATGAAAACTGGGTGCGCATAGGGGAAGAAATTACCGAAATCCTTGAACATAAGCCCGGGGAGCTATATGTACGCCGGATAGTGCGACCAAAATATGCCCTTAAGAAAAATAAACAGGTTGAAGCCGAAGAAAATAACCAGGGGCCAGTTCAGACAATTAAAACAGCCCCACTACCATTACTGCCACTCCCACGGAGCAATGCCGGGCCAAGCCTTTTGGCAGAGCTTTTACTGGGCAAATATATGTACCACCTGCCATTTCATCGTCAAATATCCATGATTAAACTGACAGGTATGCATATACCGGCACAAACAGTAAATAATTGGTTTATGGGCAGTTGCGATTTACTGCGCGCATTATACTTTCGTTTAAAGGAAAGAGTGCTTGCAAGTGACTATATACAGGTGGATGAAAGCACCATACCGGTTATTAATAATGAACAGCACCGTGCCGTTAAAGCATATCTTTGGATGGTACGTTCGGTAATGGATAAACTGGTATTTTTTCATTACGACAAGGGTTCCAGGAGCCAAAAAGTCGTTATTGAATTATTACGTAATTACCAGGGGGCTGTCCAGACAGATGGTTACGAGGCTTATTCTATCTATGAGCATAAGAAGGGTGTATTGTTGCTTGGGTGTTGGGCACATGCACGAAGAAAATTTAATGAAGCACTGGCAGAAGATAAATCCGGCGCTGAATATGCACTGGAACAAATCGGTTTGATATATAAAGTAGAAGCCATGGCAACCGATCAGCAAATGACCTATCAGGAGCGGGCCGATTTGCGAAAACGCTTAGCCTACCCGATATTGTGTGCATTTGAAAAATGGATCGTGAATTATTTTCCCAAAGTCCTGCCCAAAGGACGAATGGGTAAAGCACTGAGCTACTCGTACTCTTTGTTTCATCGCTTAACCCGCTATCATTTAGATGGCCGGTACCAAATAGACAATAACCTGGCCGAAAACGCAATACGCCCATTGGCCTTGGGACGGAAAAATTACCTGTTCTGTGGAAATCACGATGCCGCTGAAAATGCTGCAATAATTTATTCCCTTTTGGGCTGCTGTAAAGCAAGTGATGTGAACCCACGCGAGTGGCTTTCAAGTGTATTGTCACAAATCCCAAGATACAATAGTGATTACAGCTTAGACCTGGCTGATTTGCTGCCCCATAACTGGAAAAAATCCAAAGAACTTCAATAATTTCCAACTGAACTCCGGATATTTTGGATTTTTCCAAAAAATAATCCCAAGCCATTAGAATCAAAAAGCCAACAATATGCCCAGTGCAAAAATAACCTGTCAGCTAAAAATTAGCAATACGGGCAAGGCTGTTTGCTTACTTTCAAAACTTTGCCATTTTTAGTTAGCAATTATGACTTTTCTTTCTGAAAGTTTCAGATTTAATGAATTACAAACTTCTTTGATTGCTGCGAATTACCAGATGTTAATTGAACAAGATAAATACCCTTTGAATAGTTACTCAAATTCATTGTTTTGCTGTAATATTCACCAGGATTTATTAAAATCTCTTCATAATATTTGTTTCCAAACATATCAATTATGCTAAATACTTCCTGGCTGGCAATATCCTGATCTTCAACAGGGATTATTTCAATGGTAACATTGTCAACAACCGGGTTTGGGGAAATATTAATCACATAATCATCTTTATAAACCACAAGTTTATCACATGGGCCTTTTACATAATTTTCATATATTTTTTCTTCATTAATTGAAGCATTATAGATTGCTACTGAATAAAAAGTACCATTCCATGATAAATCTTCACCAACAGCATTTCCCAGGCATAATTTAAAATTGTCTTCCCATACATCGAACCCTCCTGCACGCATACCTTCCGATTTTAATTGTCCGTTAAGATAAAACTTTTCATTATTCGATTTATCTTTAGTATAGGCTAATTGAATAAGATTAATATAGTTCATATGACTATTTAACTCAAATTCAGGGGATCCATCAAGGTTTGTTGATGAGGTTTGCAAGCGCGTGTTATACATAAATGATGGGTTCCCATCTGCGTATGAGTAACTTTGGTCGAGGGCAAATCCAATTTTATTATTGTAACCCGATATTGTTATAACCCGTGAGGTGGCAAAAAGCTTTGGCTCAGATGGTTTTATCCAGCATTCAATAGCAATTTCATTACTTGATTTAACAGCATCAATAATTTTTGAAGCAGGTTCACTTGATATATAATAAGCTCCTGAATTTATTTCAAGACTGTTATTTCCATACCATGTGACCGAATTAGGATCTTGGGTAAACAGATCTAATGGGGCCTGGTTTCCTGAAATATCCTGAACAATTAAACCAGGATCGTAAGTAAAAGCATAATAAGCTATCAATCCATCTTTAACAGCATCTTTAGTTCTGGAAATAACTGATTCCGAAAGTGTATTTTCAACTATAATATTACTAGTCGGGGAGTTACCAGCCTTGTTTGTTGCAATTAATGAATAAACGTAACTGGTCCCTTGCAAAAGATTAAGATCTGTATAAGATGTAACGTTTGGATCGAGAGGGACGATTATCATATTTGAGCTGTCACTTGCCAAATAACGTTTTAGGTAAAATGCATTCTCATTATTTGAATTATCTCTCCAAACAAGCGAAATGCTAGTCTGGGTTACTTCAGTTGTTTTTAGGTATGAAGGGGCTTTTGGTGGGTCAAGTCCTAATGTTTTAATAGTAACTGTATTTGAATATGCTGAGTAGAAACCGTTTTTATTAAACGAACGAATTATATATGAATATTCAGAATTCATTTTAAGTTTTGTATCTGTAAAGACAGACTCATTTGCATTTGCCGAGAAATAAGCAATATTAAGTGAGCTATCAGGGCCATGTCTTTCAATTTCAAACCCCACTTCGTTATCTGAATTATCTGTCCATTTAATGGTCACTTTATCATACCCAATGCTGGTAACATTTATGTTTGAAGGTGCTTTTGGGATACGTATTACAATTGGTTTAGTCGTGTCGACTGGGATTGGTTTAGTCGTGTCGACTGGGATTGGTTTGGTCGTGTCAACTGGGATTGGTTTGGTCGTGTCAACTGGGATTGGGTTGGTTGAAGTAGTATCTACTTTAAATTCAACTAAAAATTCATTACTATATTCTGAAGCCCCATCGGCATTATAAGCCCTTATCTTGTAATAATTTATATTAGAGATAATATGATTATCTGTAAATATGTTAATATTGGCAGCAGTCTTACTTAAATAGATATAGTGCTTGTTATCTCCTTCAGATTTATAAATATAAAATCCTGTTTCATTAATAGAGTTATCAGTCCATCCAATATTGACTTTTTCTAAAGTTGGAGTACTTGTTGTTTTCAATCCTGAAGGGACTGCAGGGATTTCTAATGGTAATGTTTTTAAAGTTAACACAGGTGATAAAGCCGATTTTCCTTTGGAATTATAAGACAAAATTTTGTAATAATATGTAGAATTAGGCGTTGCAGATGAGCGTAGGCTTGAAGTTGTATTACCAGCAAATGTGGCCAGTTTGCTAAAAGTACCAGTAGCCGAAGAAGAAGAATATAACTCAAAACCTGTTTCGTTGTTTGAATTATCTGTCCATTGAAGGGTAAAGGAAATTTTTCCTATGTTGGTAGCTTTTAAATTAGTCGGAGCAGCAGGAATAGTTTCAACCTGTGTTAACATTTTACGCCAATAACTAACTGTTCGTGTTGTTGGACTAAGGGTATTTCCTTTAGGCACATTAACGCCACTTTTAAAAGAATAAAGCATAACGTTGTCAATTTTTAACCATTCTTTAATGGGGTTTCTCCAATCATCAGTATTTCCGCCAAAAAAAGAATACATGCGCATACAATCAATTCCTAAAGTGGTGGTTTTTCTAAATAGAATTTTTGATAATTGCATTACTAATTTGCCATCAAAGTATGCTTCTAATATTCCATCATAATTAGCAGTACCAGATGATGTAATTGAGTTTAACACACACCTATAAGTAATATTATGCCATACACCAGGTATACAAAGAGCTTGTTTTCCTGCTGAATAAGATATAGTTAATTTTGAGGGAGAAAAAGGCGTTGAACTTGAATATTTATGTCCCCAAATAACCGATTGACCATATTCATCAGTTTGATCAGCTTGATACAAATAAAATCTAACTTGGCCATCAACGTTAAAAGAAAGCCCACAAGTAAAACCGTCATAACCAGTAGGTTTTTTACCGGCGGATACAGTTCCTCCTTTTGCGGAAGGTAACTTTCCCCCTAATTGAAATTGAAATCCTGGCATATACATAAGATCGTAAGAAATGTAAAGCTCATTACATTTGCTTATATGTGTTTCCCAAGAAGACCCTCCTTCAGTATTACCTAGAGAATATGCCGGAAAATTAAATTGCATTGTTTTGGTAGGATTTACGGCATCATTGATATTACTAACAATAGTTGTTGCAGATAAGCGACTTTGCCATGCGGGCGATAACCAATCTATTTTCCATTCACTAGCTAAGTATGTTCCCAGTGTATTATTCTCATAATTATGCTTTAAAACGATATTCAGATCATCCAGACTATTCTGGGCCAGGATATTTTGGTACAAAAATATTCCTAGAATAAAGAGCGCAATATAATTTCTCATAAACAGAGTTTTGTTATTCAAGTAAGTTAGTTGTAGTTTCATCAATAAAAACTGACATTTCGTCAATTTTATTGTATGCAATAATACAACTTTTTAAAGTATAAACTTGCATTATCTTATTAAAGTTTTATTAATATAAAAATGATTAATTTGTAATCGTTTGTATCATTGACAAATATAGTAATTTATTATTATTTTCAAGCCTTATAAAGAGTTTTATTAAGTTCATATTTCTTTAAAATTCTTAACGTCTATATAGTAATTATTTATATTATACAAAGGAGTTGATTTGTACATAAAATTATTTGTCTTTTATTCTTAAATATTTCCATAAATCCGTGAATTTTTCAATCCATATTATCCACAAGATTAATACAATTGAATATACCAATAGGTTAAACATATCATGTACCTCAATATTCCAAATATAAGATCCATAATTATGCAAGTGCATGAATAAAAATACAAAACGAAGAATGTTAGCAATATTTATAATTATTATGCCTGAAATAATATAAAGAAGCTTATTACGTATATTAACTCCTGTTAAATATACAAAAGCGCCAAAAATAAATGTTGTTTGAATACCTAAGCACCCCTTTTCCATATATATACTGCATTTCTCACCAAACAGGTATAAACCATCTACACACGATTGATAATTAAATAGGGAAAGAATATAACTGCTTGTATTAAAAAGAAATTGGATCCAGGGTTCAAACTGAAACAATGCAATAGTTACTTTTAAAGCTACTAATACGTATAGCAAAATAACTAGTTCTTTAACCTTCTTTACTATAAATTTTTGAGGGTATTTTGTCAGATTTGCAATTTTTTCATAAATACCTGGATTAGTTCTAATCCAGAATGAAATTAGTAATAGATAAATTAAATAAACAATTGCTGAACTTACCGATTTGCCATCATACTGTCCGAAACCTTTATTATATAGAAAAATAATAATTAGAAATTTGAAATAAATAGATACATAGTGTATGGGTATAATTGATAATGCTGAAATTAGTTTTCTTTTTTGGTTTATGGGAGTTAACAATACTATGATAATAGGAAAAAATAACCATTTCTTCATTAAATACTCTATATTGAAACTTAACAATGTGTCAGCAGTGAGGTATATTGAACTATTGAAAGCATTAGGATTTATATCTGATAACCCTAAAGTATGAATTATCAGCCAAATAATACTTTTTAGCGTATATTCGAAGGGAAGCTTGATAAAACTAAATAAATCAGTTCTTCTGAAAACAACAAGGAGGGCGCCAACTAATACAGTGCCAAGAACAATAAAATAAAGACCTTTTTTATGTTTTCTTATATCCATCCTGAAATTAAGAATAATTGACAACATCAAAGATAATAGTTGAAAATGAATTGTTTACATTTTTAATCAAGTGACGGATGTCGTTTATCAATTTTTTTATGCTAATAATGTAAAGAACATTTTACAAAAAAAGAGGGCGCCTCTTTTTTGAGGACCCTCTTTTTCTATGGAACTTATTTACTATCAATTATTGTTTCATTATAGTTATCGTATTAAAGAAAGTTTCTCTGTTACAACTTTGCCTGCCATTTCTATTAAGAAGTAATATACCCCATTGTCATGGCTGCTTAAATCTACACTTTCTGTTTTGTTGCTTACTGAAAAATTGATGTTCTTTGAATACACTGTTTTACCCGATTGATCAATAACCTTAATGATAGATGGTTTTTGAGTCGTTTCGTTTTCATTATTAAATTGTACATTAACCAGGCCAGTACTTGGATTTGGATAAATATTCAAATCGCTTGTATTGTCGTTTATTGATTTGCTTGCTGAAGTTAATCTGCTAAATGTTGCTTCAATAACGCCAATATCCGGAAGTCCTGCATATGGAACACTCATACCTGCAAAATCTTTATCAAGACCTATAAATATGCCAGTATTAATAGCGGGTGAATACTCACCTAACGAGAAGTTATCATTATATACATCTACAAACTGAGGATCTTCGTTCAATGAATTGAGATCAATGTTATGGTCTTTTCTAAGGGCCATTAATGTATTGTATGATTTATCTGCTATGGCAACGAAACCATCACGTTCAGGATAGAATAAATTATGATCTGATAAATATTTATCTAATTTTAAATTAAGTGCAATATCCCCTTCGTTCGCAATATAGAATATGTTATTGAAAAGAGATAAGTCGCCATATGATGATGATACACCGCTACCGTTTTCGTAGAATACATTGTTGTAAACCGTAGTAACTGAAGTCAGACTAGCTATCTCAAGTGCATTGTTATTGTTCCTGAATATATTATAATGTACATTATTTTCAGCAGCAAAGGAATAAATAGCCCTAACACAGTTTTTAAATGTGTTATATTTCAGATTTAGTTTATTACCTTCTATAGCCCTTACTCCATACTCAGAACCTTCGATGATGCAGTTTTCAATATTATATGTACCATTCGAGTTACCAAGTATATAAACTGCACTGATTGCGCCATTTGCTTTAATATGAATACCAGTAATTGTCAGGCTTTCTTTATCTAATGCTTGTATGGCATAGTCGTTTGAATTGCTGTTAATAACCGGTTGACTTCCTTCCCCGTATGCACCTAAGGTAATTCCATTGGCAGTTACGCTTATTTTATCCTCGTTTGATGTGGTACCTCTTTTCTGAAAGTATTTATAACCACTTTTCCACGATATTTCACTCCATGAATCGTAAGGATGCGACGAGGAACCATTTTGGTATAAATCTCCGGCTCTAGTCGGATCAATATAAACTACTTTTGGATCAGGCGTTAATTTAATTGTAACTATTGCCTGGTTTTGTTTTGCAGGTGAACCATTATCTTTAACCTTAACAGTTAAGTTATAATTTAACTGACTGTAAGTAAAGATATTGCTATTAGATGTTGTTAAAACTCCTGTTGAAGGATTGATATCAAACAGATTAGATTCATTACCAGAAACAATTGAATATGTCAGTGATTGATCTTTATCTGGATCGGAAGCATCGATTATGCCTAAAATAGGTGCTTCGAAAACAATTTCATTAACTTCAATTGTTTGTGCATCGATCTGCGGTGTCGAATTCTCTATTACATCATTTGAAGCTATATCTCCTGTATCTTCTATAACAGGTTCTTCAGATAAGGATGCAGTATATACATCTTCCACATCATTTGCCCCAGCTTCGGAAATGATAAGGCTGTTTATAAATGCATAACTTGTTGTAACTCCAGTCCAGCTTATATCAATTGTGCTACTTTGTGGTTTTATTACCCATGATAAAGCATTGGAGGTATTCTGATATACACAAAGAGATTTCTCAATACCTGCAACAGAATAATTATTTATATATGTCTTACTTGCATCGGTTAATAAAGTCTTATTTGATCCAAGGATCTCGAATTTATATTTTTTATTGGTATCAAGATTTTTAATCTGTAGGTTCTTAGTTGAGTATGAATCTGATCTCCATGCTGTTTTCATAACTTCATCACCATAGATTCCAGGATATGAGCCGTTTACAGAGCTGTATATCTCACTGGAGTTTACATATAATTGAACATTTGTAGATTCTCCCTTCTCATTTTTAAGAAAATGAGTAGTTCCTTTTGAACGGATTATTAAGTTATTCCAATCAGATGATGCAGTTATTTCTGTATCCTTTACAAAATTTATTTTTATAGTATTTGAAGATACTGGAGATTCTGGTACTGGTACTGGTACTGGTACTGGTACTGGTACTGGTGCTGAAGTATTATTAAATATTCGCCAGTATTTAATAGTGCGATTTGTAGCACTTAAAGTATTGCCTCTTGGCACATTAATATTATCTTTATATGTATAGATTAAAAAATTGTCAAATTTAATCCATTCATCAATAGGATTCCGATCTGAATCGTTACTGCCTCCAAAAAATGTATACATACGCATTAAGTCAATACCTAAATCAGTAGTTTTTCGAAAAAGTATCTTGCTTAATTGCATAACTAATTTCCCATCAAAATAAGCTTCTAATATTCCATCGTAATTGGCATTGCCTGATGAACTAATAGTATTTAAACCTATTCTATATGTAATATTATGCCATGTGCCTGGCGAACATCTTACTTCAGAACCTCTTGTATAAGCAATAGTTAATTTCGAAGGGGAGAATGGAGTGCTAGTATTGTATTTATATCCCCAAATAATTGATTGCCCATAAGCATTAGTTTGATCAGCATGATAAACATAAAAACGAACTTGTCCATTTTTGTTAAATGAAAGTCCTCCTGTAAAACCATCATAACCATTAGGAGCGATCCCTGCATTTACTTTCCCCCCTTTAACAGATGGTAGTTTTCCGCCCAATTGGAACTCAAATCCAGGCATATACATTATATCATACGATATGTATAATTCATCGCTTTTTGTAATTGGCGCTTCCCATGCAAAACCACCTTCCGCGCTCCCAAGAGATTTTTTCGGATAAAATCCCTGAAAAGTCTTTGATGGGTTTTGTTTGTTTGAAGCATCAGTGACTATTTTCGTCGTCGATTGCCTCCAATTCCATTTTGGGTTATTCCAATCTTGTTTATATTCACTTTCTAAATATTTACCAGCTGTATTATTTTCAAAGTCATGTTTAAAAACAATTTTTAAGTCATTTAAACTATTTTGACTATGACTTTTATTTACTGAGACAATTAATAGAAAAATAAAAATTACAATTTGTTTCATACTCAATCCCTCCTTTTAAAATTTATCAACCTCTTTTTATTTAACTGAACATTGTTAAATATTGACGAGTATACGATATATATTGACGAAGGTTATAAATCTAGTGACAAAAGTATATAATATTAATGTCTGACTTTTATTAAGCAGCTATCTAATATACATTTAATCAGCAATATGGGTAAAGTCAATAATAATTGGTATTTACTATTTCATTAATGTATCTCCAAGTTTAATTATAGTCACAGGTATACTCCATTAAGTCAATTGTTTATAGATATAATTTCTGTCTTTTATATCTAAAATTGTAATGTGCAGTTTTGTTTTAGTCATGTATTTTAAATATGACTTTTATACTACTACAATTACTAATTGAAATCTAGGACATTAATAACATAATAAAGAATTACTGGTTAGTATTATTTATATTCGAAATATTTTAAGATTTTTGCTTTTGCTTATTTTCAATATTTTTATTATATTTTCATTAAATCATTTTTCAAATAAAACTAAGTAAGTATGGCAACTATTTTGGTAACAGGAGGAGCAGGCATGATTGGTTCAACTCTTGTAAAAAGATTAGTAAGTATGAACCATAAGGTGTTGGTTATTGATAATTTATGGAGAGGAAAGCTTGAATATTTATATGATGAAATATCAAATCAGCCTGTGATTAATCTTGAAACTGAATTTTTTGAAATAGACCTTTCAAAAGAAATTGATAGTATAGAACCTTTTAAAGAGGTAGAGTATATTTTTCACTTGGCCGATATTGTAGCCGGGATTGATTATGTATTCAATAATCAAGGTAGTTTATTCCGTCAAAATATATTAATCAATACTAATACTATTGAATTGGCAAAAATACTTAAAGTCAAAGGATTTATTTATGCAGGAACTGCATGTTCTTTCCCTCTTGAATTACAGAATTCATTCGATTATAGGCTTCTAAAAGAAGAAGATCTTTATCCGGCAAATCCTGAATCAGCTTATGGCTGGAGTAAACTTATGGGAATTTATGAAGTTGATTTGATGGAAAAAGAGATAGGCATTCCGGTACTAACCCTTATCTTTCATAATATATACGGGGCACCTTGTGATTTTTCCTTAAAAAGGAGCCAGGTAATCCCTTCATTAATCAGAAAGGCAATTAACCATCCTAATGAAGATTTTATTGTTTGGGGAAGTGGTAAGCAAAGTAGGGCTTTCTTACACGTTGATGATGTTGTTGAAGCTCTTATATTAGGTTTGCAAAAAGGACTTGGTAAAGGTTACATTCAAATAGGCCCTGATTTTAGTACATCTATTGCCGAATTAGCTTCGCATATCGTTAAAATTTCAGAAAAAGATATTAATGTTGTATTTGACACCACTAAACCGGAAGGTGATAAGGCCAGGGCAGCTGACTATACTTTAGCTTCTAAAATTTTAGGATGGAAACCTACAGTTTCTCTTGAAGAGGGTCTAAGAAAGACATATAAATGGATGGAAGAGAAAATATAATTATTTAATTAAGAGCTTGATATTTCTTTTTATTTCATGATACTTACTTAGTAGTCCTATTATAAATAAGAATGATTTAATCTTATTTATAAAACTTGGATTTATTGGTATACTCAATACTTCAGGCCATAGTATCTTCATAATTTCTTTATGTAAGACAAAAATTGGAGGTTTAATATATTTTGGTTTAACAGATAAGAAATTATTTATTAATAATCGGGAATTAAATGGATTAATTTCTTCCTGTGCAATATCTTTTTCTAATTGTGTCTGAGCTCCCCAATTAGCCATTCTTTCTTCCCAGTAAAAAATATTCGTCATATTGACGTTATACTTAATGCACAAATCAAAACATCCTCGCAGCCATGAAGAAAAATAATTATTTGCGAATTCATATTGGTTTAATTTGTATAATTTGGAAAATGATTCCCCTGTATTATCAATAAGAGGTTGACTAAATACCCCAAATCCTGATGCAGCCATATTGCCAGGAAGATTTATTTTTTCGGGATAATTAAGAAAATAATTGTATATGATATTTAAATAGCGTGTTGAAGTAATAATGTTGTTTTCAAAAAATACTTTAATGAAATTATCGTCGACTGTTTGAGGTATTTCAATGATATGAAAGTCAAGTTTTAGTTTTGATAAAAGTTTTCTTGGGATTCTTATGTCAACTGAATTAACATCGAGGTATTTCTCTTTATTAATATAATAGTATACTTTATCGGCAAAGTCTTTAGAGGCAGCAAGTAATAATCTTGAATCTTTACCTGCAGTAACTGGCACCATAATAGGGTAACGGTTATAAATGCTCCGCATGTAACCTTTAATTATTTTAGCGCAAATAATCGCAATTTCACTAACAGGTTTGTATTCAATATTTTTATTGGGCCAGTATCTGATTGGTTTTCCAGCATCAATATCAAGATAATGATTTGGCATTAGTTGAAA
>Ga0105103_10001489_pt1 | contig 12852 bp, 12 predicted proteins | sample PPLLaktember2015_2_FD_79107 | JGI IMG/M metagenome (GOLD analysis project Ga0105103, IMG submission 79107) | Freshwater sediment microbial communities from Prairie Pothole Lake near Jamestown, North Dakota, USA - PPLs Lake P7 Core (6) Depth... | ecosystem: Environmental > Aquatic > Freshwater >...
ATGACCGATAGCAAAATAGGCTTTCAGCGGCATTTTTCGCCTAAAAGCCATCTCTGGAGTCTCCTGGCTCAGGAAATTCAAGCTTTCATGAGTTCTATCGTCATACTAGTTGATAAACTCCTCGAATGAAGAAAAAGCAGATCAATGCCTTTTATATTCTCCGAAAAACCGTTCCAGATTTCTGTTTGTCTGAGGATGCTTTACTCTTGCCAATATTGGCTTGATACCGTATCATTTCAAATGATCTTTGAATTCGCTGCTCCAACTACCGTCATCGTGAATTCTGTGGGCTCCAAACTCGCTCCCATGATCCATTATCAGCTCCCTCAGTGGACAGAGCCAGAGTCAAATCTGATAATTCAAAAGCATAGGAACGTAGCTTTGGTATCTCATCATTGAAATCAATTTTTCCATCCATGAAAAGGCCACTTCATGCAAACTACTATGTAATAATTCGTGAGTCTGGTGGAGAACGTATACTTGCATGCATCCGATGGATGCTTGCAGGCAAGTCTCCAGATATGCAAAAAGCTTTAATATGTCGGAGGATTTATATTGCACATCTCAAAACAGGAACCTGATCATGAATAGCGGCGAGACTTCTGCACCAGGAAAAGACTCTCCTCCGTCCGGCAAGACGACTTTGCTCGAAGAACTATTGGAAATTGGTTTGCGAACCGATTTCCTTGATTTCCAGCTCATTATCTTAACTCTCCTTGCCGGGATTGTCGCACTCTTCGGCCTTTTCCTGAATAATGTGGCCGTGATCATCGGTGCGATGGTAATCTCCCCTTTGTTGGAACCGATTTATGCGGCAACGGTATTCCTGGCTGAAGGAGAGGTCAGAAAGTTTCTGGAACATCTGATGGTCGTACTGGTCCTTGTCTTGATGCTGATTATAGTATCCGCCGTTATCACCTGGCTCTTATCGTTTTTTGTGCCTTTGGCCATTACACCCGAGATCTCTTCGCGACTTCAACAGCAGGAGATATCTGCCGTCCTTGCGGTCATCCTCGGCATCACCGCAATTTTTGCCCACAAGAGGGGTTTTATCGCAAGTGTCATCGGCATCGGCGTCGCCGTTGCACTTGTTCCCCCTGCGGTTGTGACCGGAATCGCCATAACACTCCTGCCGACAAGAATAATCGATGCGCTTTCCCTGACGCTGAACAACATATTCGGACTCTTTGCCGGGATGCTGATCGCCATTCTTGCCCTCGGCATCGGTCCGCGGAGCGATGTGAAGAAGAAACTGACACGAAAGAGTGTTTACCTCATGCTTGCGTGCGTTGTGGGTTTGCTCATAATCATATGGTATTCTCTAAGCATCCTGCGCCAGGCAATGTGACAAATTGCATGCTCCGGGCGCTGCATTAATGCAAGCCTATTTTGAATGAGTTTTCTGTTTTTCCGCCCCTCCAAGCTAAAAAAAGGAAATAGTATAACCAAAGATATAATCATATACTTCATTGAGGAGGTTTGTTAATTGAAGGATATTAGTTTAAAGCAGCAGGAGGAATTCAGCCAAAATCGCTACGAACTACTTCAGCAACTGGAAGATTTTCTAGATCTCCCTATGGCAATACTGGGCTTCGCTTGGCTTGCTCTTCTGGTAGCAGATCTGGTCTGGGGGCTGACCCCAGCTTTAGAGACCCTTTTTGTCACCGTCTGGATCATTTTCGTAGCCGATTTCCTCCTCGAGCTCCTACTAGCTCCTAAAAAGAGCTTTTTCCTGAAAGCTAATTGGCTAACGATAATAGCCCTGATAGTTCCTGCTGTCAGAGTTTTTCGAGTTCTACGCATCCTTAGGTTCACCCGAGGACTGGCTTTGACCAAGATAGTGAGCACCGTCAACAGATCCATGAAGTCGCTCAGATTTACCATGGGCCGCAGAGGCTTTGGTTACATAGTGGCTTTAGCCTCGATAGTAGCTCTTGCCGGCTCCTCTGGCATGTACACCTTCGAAAAGGACATAAACCCGGATATAAAGAGCTTTGGGGCTGCCCTTTGGTATGCAGTAACAGCTATAACTGTTAGCACTGATTACTGGCCTTATAGTCCGGAGGGCAGGATCCTGGCGTTTCTGCTGGGGCTCTTTTCCCTTGCAGTAACGGGCTATGTGACTGCTGCCTTAGCCAGTTACTTTATAGGTAGGGATGCAGAGAGCGATGATACGGCGATATCAAATAAAAAGGCTATCAATGATCTCAGAGCTGAGATCCAGGCCCTGAGGGATGAAAATAAGGTCGTTATTTCCGAGATCAGGTCCATATCCGAGGCTTTAAGTGAGGAGAGGAAGACGTGATAGGATTCAAGTTATAGCCTCCTCGCTATTCTCTGTGGGTAGCGGATTAAGTCATTATAGCAGCTTATTCCAGAAAATTAGCCGTATCAATCTCCCAGGAAGTTCTCTTTAAAATGGCATTGAATCTCGAAGATCCTCGGTACATAACGCGAATGGATTTCAGTGCCATAGGTGGACAATTTTATCCCGCTGTAATTGGACAATTTTGCACCGCCATTGACATAATATCATAATATGTCTATTTTAATAACTTGTGCTTATACCTGATCATCTAGCCGGACGTGGGCTGTTGCGATTGTGTTTGAGCGAGATTTATGGTCTCCTAGTCCTCAGCCAGCCGGAGCTTCGAGGGATGCACCAAACAACTACATAGCTCAAGTGATTATCTGCTATTTGCTATCTGTTCAGGCGAGGGTTTTAAATTAACTGCACATATAGTGTTAATCATGACATTAGAGGAAACTGAGAAAAAGCTGAAAGAGCTGCTCTCCCAAGGCGCGTCTCAGGAGGAGTTGCTGAAAAAGCTTAAAATGGCAGAGGGATGCGGACTAAAGCTCTGGTGCCAGGAGCAGATCGTTCCCGGTTCTAGCAAGAAGATCCACCGCTGGTGCGGCTATGTCTATCGTTGCGAGGATCCAGCAGAAAATGTGCCAGAACCCCTCTGCGGAAAGTGGATTGAGGGGGGATGTCCTGAGTCCTAACTGAAATCATTTCTCTCTGCACATCCAAGCCCCGGCTTCAACTTCAATCTTCGAGCAGGTCTAGTTCATCAATCCGGTTGCTACAGTCCTTCCCAGCATAAAGCATCTCTCAATGTCTTCCTTGGTAGGAACTTGAATAGCCGTAGTTCCTGGCTCTATCACCTTCATGCCAAAGGACTTCATGCGGGCAATGAGAGTTGGTACGCCTTCACCACTCCATCCATGAGATCCGAATGCCAATCCCACTTTTCCCTTTAAATCGAGCTTAGCCATCTCTTTCAGTATCGGATCCATAGACTTGATTAATTTGTAATTATAGGTTGAGCCACCAAGAACTACAGCATCGGCGTCAGCTACATCATTTGGCGAGGCATCGTAGGCGTCCTTCAACAGAACATCTACGCCTTGGATTGTCATGGCCCCATTCGCAATCGCTTCGGCCATTTTCTTAGTCCTTCCCAGACCACTGCCATATATTATGGCTATTTTCGGCATTTAAAATCCCTCAAGATAATCTATGCAGCATTTTATAACTATTTTTTGCTGGGATTACCTGGAGAGCATATTCCTGGGGCGGCTAGGCAAAGACCACTCCAGCCACAGCATCGAAGACCAGACTCCTCTGTGCCTGACTGGGAGGAAGCTATCAGGAAATTCAAAGACCGCCCATTGGAGTGGTTCTAAGGCTACGGCACCAAGCCCTTCCATGCCTTCTTCTGGTCCCTGGGCATTGTCATCGCCTTCTTCCTCTGCTGGCTGTGGGTGGGACCGGGCGGGCCCAAAGACAAAACCAAGGGAGAGCCCTAAAGGATGGCGAGGAGTGGCTGGACGGAGACCTTACCGACATCTGGGCTATAGCGCCACCGTCTTCATCTCCGGCACTCGCTTCTTCATCGATCCTCCCGCTCTGCCCAGGGTCGAGGGGCGCTCCAGATCCTGGATCAAGAAGGCCTTCATGCTGGAGAGGGGCTTAGTAGCGCTGTTCTCGGTTCTGTTCTCCATCGCCTCAGCGGGACCATAGTCCGGGCATCTTAGGGAAGTGAAAAAATAGTCTTTATGGAAACGGCGGGCTTTAGCCCGCCAGTTATTCCATAATCCTGAGGGCGTGTCGTTCTAGCCGGAGGAAAGAATACGCTTTTTCCTGACAAAGCGCTACGACACAATCGTGGCGTTATGGCTCGAATTATTCAATATGGAGGACGCTGCAGTTTTCAAAGTAGGAGTCGAGTTATTCACCATTACAGATACTGTCTCGTTCCCGCCAGGGACCTCCCCAGAGATCAATTTCCATGCCCACTCCGGGCCCTGGAATCCGACGTAGAATCCTATGAGCAATCCTCCAAAGAAATCCTCAATAGAGACGATCTTTTGCACTCCTGTCCTTCGGGCAAAGGCTACAACGGCCATGGCACTGAAGACAATGGAGAGAGCAATGTAGGCTAAATTGGATAATCCAAAATCGTATTTTTGGTCGCTCCACATACGAACAAATCCGCCGAGTATACCTCCAAAGATTGCGCCCACCATTATAGCTTTGAGGCCAACCTGGATATCAAGTTCTGTCTTTACCGTATCCAGATGCGTCCTATAATCCACCCCATACCTAACTTGGATCTCAAGGATGAGCCTCACGGGAGTAAAGGCCAGCCAATCCCATCTCTTGCCTCTCGTTTTAAGGACTATTTGCTTGCATATCCTATCATCCGGCTGCAAGATATATGGCATTGGTTTGATGCCTTTGCGCAGATAATCGCGATCGATTGTGGCAAAACCCTCCGCAACTCCAATCTCTTTTTCCGATGAATTTCCCATTTCGTTAATTGAAACCAGCTCAGAAGGGATCATGGTCTCCACTGAGTAGATGATCACTGGTTTTTCAAAAGGATTTGTAACATTTACAAATACCGAGAATTGCTCTCCGGCAACAATTAGTGGCTTTGAAACCTCGACCTCTACCTTCAAATCGCCCCGAGAGACGGGAGTTGCCATTATTTCATCAGATGGCAGACTTACTACAGTCCTCTCATATATTCCGCGATTATGCAGATTGGAGAGTTCGGACCTGAGCTGATAGAGAATGACCTCATTGGATTTAAAATGCTTCTCCATCATTCCTACTGCATCGGTAAATATCAATAAGTTCTCGAATAAATTTCCATATTCTCTATCTCTCAGGATCGATCTTATGGTGATAATTATATCTTTAGGGCCAAATCTATTCCTTGAAAAGAGGTCATTAACATAATCACGATTGTATATCCAAATACCCTCGATCAGGGGTTTCGCCTCATCAGGTCTTGACTTATACAGGAGATCAATGTATTCGATTCCTATCTTGATAAGATATTCGATTATCTCGTAAGTTCCTGCTTCCTTTAGGGTTTCGTAAGGATCCTTACTAAATCTTTCTATTTTAATATCTATGCATTTTTTTATATCCTCTTTATGTTCATTCAAGAGTTTTGGCGCAGATACCTCACAGGGGCCATCAGATTTGTCCGCATCCAACTGGCTTTCTTTTGCCAAAGAATATCACCACTAAAATTAATTGCATATTACTACTAAAAGATTGTGACAAATATGATTTATAAATTTTTATTTTTTATTATTACTCTTTTTAAAATCTAAATATCTAAAGCCATATGCATGAAGAGCAAAGTTAATATCTAAACTTAATCGACTTTTGCCTATGTCTATTCACTGGGCTGATGTCATCGCAGAAAAGTTGGAAGGCTCCGGCCCCCATACCATCGCCACGGGCATAACCCCATCCGGTCCCGTGCACATCGGAAACATGCGCGAGGTCATGACCGCAGAGGCGGTCTACCGCGCCCTGCTGGACCGGGGAGTTGAGGCCCGACTCATATACATAGCCGACACCTACGACCGCCTGCGCAGACTCTACCCCTTCCTGCCGGAGAGCTTCACCGAGCACATCGGAAAGCCGCTTTCGGAAATACCCTGCCCGAAAGGCTGCTGCGCCAGCTATGCCGAGCACTTCCTGACTCCCTTTCTAGCCAGCATGGAGCGGCTGGGAATCAAGCCCGAGGTCTTCCGGGCCGATGTGCTCTACAAGGAAGGAGCATACAACGAGGCCATCAAGACAGCGCTACGAAGGAAAGACGACATCGCACGCATCCTAAAGGAGGTCTCGGGCCGGGATGTTCCGGAGGGCTGGAGCCCCTTTGATGCCATCTGCTCCTCCTGCGGGCGCACCAACACCACTCATGTCACAGGCTTCGACCTGGAAGCGGAGACGGTGGACTACCAATGCTCCTGCGGCTCCTCCGGCACAGTCTCTATGAGCGGCGGGGGAAAGCTGGTCTGGCGGGTGGACTGGCCGGCCCGCTGGCCTATCTTCCATGTGACCGTCGAGCCCTTCGGCAAGGACCACGCCACTGCCGGAGGCTCCTACGACACCGGTAAGCGCATCAGCGAGGAGATCTACAGCTACCCCGCACCCTTCCCCATGGTCTACGAGTGGATCCACCTCAAAGGCGTCGGCGCCATGCACAGCTCTACCGGAATCGTGGTCACCATCCAGGAGATGCTGGACGTGGTCCCGCCCGAGGTTTTGCGCTACCTGATCATCAGAAACAAGCCGGAAAAGCATATCGAGTTCGACCCAGCCCTGCCGCTGCTCAGCTTGGTGGACGAGTACGACCAGAGGAAGGGAGACGAGAGGGCCATACAGCTGTCCAATGTCTCCAAGAGCGGGCCCTTCGAGATCCCCTTCCGCCACATGGTCACCGCAGTCCAGATCGCCCGGGGAGACCAGGAGGGGCTCTTCCAGGCACTCAAGCGCTCCGGCTACGACATCAACACCAGGCGGGAGGAGATCATAGGCCGGGCCAGGAATGTGCAAACCTGGCTGGACAAATACGCACCGGCCTATGTCAAATTCCAGGTCCAGGAGTCGCTGCCAGCCGCGGTCAAAAATCTTACACCATCGGAGCGGCAGAGCCTGGGCATCCTCGCAGAGCGTTTGGACGACAAGAGCGCAGCTGAGATCCATGACCTGGTCTATGCCGTAGCAAAGGAGCAGGGCCTTGACTCCAAGAAATTCTTCCAGGCCATCTACCTGGCATTTCTGGGCGACCGCCAGGGCCCCAAGGTGGGCTGGTTCCTCTCCAGCCTGGAGAGGAATTTCGTGCGCGAGCGGCTCGCTGAGGCGGCTAGCGCATAATGCAGAAGATCTATCTCTCCGGCCCCCTCTTCTCCCGGGCCGATATCGCCTGGGGCGGCCGGGTCAAGTCTTTTTTGGAGGACCGGCTGGATGACATCCGCGTCCTGTGGCCCCACGAGATCGTACCCTGCACAGCCGGGATGCAGGAGATCTTCCAGGCCAATTTAAGGGCTTTAGGCGAGGCCGAGATGATGGTATCTCTGCTGGACGGCCCCCAGGTGGACGACGGCACGGCCTGGGAGGTGGGCTTCTTTTTCTCCCAGGGAAAAAAGGTCCTGGGCCTGCGCACAGACCTGCGTCGCGCCGGGGAGATGGAAGGCTCGCGGGTGAACCTCATGATCGAATGCTCCTGCCATAGCATATCCTTCAGCCTGGAGGAGCTTCTGGATCAGATGCAGAGGCTCATATATTGATCTCGCCGGTCTACGACGCTCCTCTTCTTCTGGCAGAGGGAGAAGAGAGGATACTGGTCGCGGCAGACCTTCATCTGGGCCTGGAGCATGAGCTTCAGCTCTGCGGCATATCTATCCCCAGCCAGACGGAGAAGATCCTCCGCCGGCTGCTCGGATTTATCGACCAGATAAAGCCGGACCGGCTTGTGCTCCTGGGAGACATAAAGCATAACATTCCCCGCACAAGCTGGCAGGAGAGGAGGGAGATCCCCTACTTCCTGAGCCGTCTCGCTTCCAGGGTGGCTGTGGATGCGGTGCCGGGAAACCATGACGGTGACCTGGCAGATATGGCTCCCTTGGGAGTTCAGATGCGTCCCTCTTCCGGATTCGTGCACGACGGCGTGGGCTATTTCCACGGCCATACCTGGCCGGATGGGCAGATCCTGCGGGCCGGAATCCTGGTGGCGGGGCATCTGCATCCGGCAGTCAGCCTGCCTGATCCCCTGGCCCGCCCAGTTACGCGCCCGGTCTGGGCGAAAGGCCGCCTTCTTCGAGAGGCAGCCAAGAAGCACTATAATCTGGAGGCCGAAAATGAGATCGTGGTAGCCCCGGCATTCAATTCACTTTGCGGCGGGCTGCCCCTTAACTTGCCGGTGGAGGAAAAGCGAGGTCCGCTTCTCTCACTGGTGGACTGGGAGGGCGCCCGTCTCTTTCTTCTGGACGGAACTGAGCTTGGCAGCCTGGCAGGCATAAAGGCGGCTCAGTGCGGCCAGGAAGAGAGGTCGGGCAGGGCTGGAAAGAATATGATGGATGGGTAGATCTTTTTATGATTTTTTTTATAGGCACGCCCCTTCAGTAAAAGTTATTACCCTTCCATCTAAATGCTATTAAAGCAGAGGGCGATGTGGAATTGAACGACAAAGATAGACTTTTGCAATTGCTCAAAGAGATATCTCTGGAGATCCGGCCGGTGGTCCTCTCCTCGGGCAAGACCAGCGACTACTACATGGACTGCAAGCGGGTGACATTGAGCCCTGAGGGGGCCTATCTCACCGGCATGTTGATGCTGCAGTTGATCCGACCCGATGTCCAGGCCGTGGCCGGCCTGACCCTGGGTGCCGATCCCATCGTCTCGGCCGTATCTCTTCTCAGCTACCAGGACGGCCGCAATCTGCCCGGCCTGATTGTGAGAAAGGAGCCCAAAAAACACGGCACCATGAGCTATGTAGAGGGACCGGCTCTGCTTCCGGGGAGCATGGTGGCAGTGGTGGAGGACGTGGTAACCTCTGGGGCATCGCTTCTGAGGGCTGTAGATCGCATAGATGCGGCAGGATACCGCCCGGTCCAGGCCCTGGCTATACTGGACCGGCAGGAGGGTGGACGTGAGGCGATCAATGAGAGGGGATTCGACCTGCAAGCCCTCTTTTCTCGCCGGGATCTGGGAATTGATAGGAAGAAGGATGAATAAAAATTTTAAAAATTAAAAAAAAAGAAAAACCATTATTTATTGACCCGTGGTATCAGGCTGCTCGCCAGATCCTTTCGGACCTGCTGGAGGGACACCAGGCGGGTTCTGATCTGCTGGACCGACTGGGCATTCCCCAACTGGTGGGTACTCTTCTTCAGGCATTTCCTCGCCAGGTGGCTGGTCATAAGGATTGTCAGTCGGATTTGAGTTGTCGCCGGGGCCTGGAAATGCATCGCCGCCTGGGCCTGTCTGATCCGGCTGGAGTTCGGATACGGTAAATGGATCTTGCAGTCTGAGGCTGCGCCATGAGGCTCCGCCCTCTGCATAAGAGATGAACGACTCAATCAAGTAGCTACCGCTCTGCTGCGGGTTTAGGGTATAGCTAAACTGCTGAGTCATTCCAGGATATAGCTCCAGGCTCTGCTCTCCGCCACCATTCGCGAAAACTCCGGGGGGAGAAGGACGAACCTTTGCCAGGATGGAATCCGGGCCATTATTGGTCAGAGATACCATCAAAGTTGCCGTCTGGCCGACTTCTGTCGAGGGTGGCATCAGACTTTGGTAGGCAGTAAGCATTCCTCCCGCCGTCCCCAGCATCAGAGCCCCCATCCCCATTATCAGGATAATATGCACCAATCCCAGTTTCATCGAATCCCTATTGGTCTTTCAGGGAGATTTAAAGGTACCTGTCATACGAGATTGATATGAGGTCTATTCGCTTTCAATAGGCTTATTTTCTGATTTAATGCCTTATATTCTGACCGGACGCTTTCCCTTGCCATACATAAAATACTTATTCAGCTCGGAGATATGAGTATCTGATGGACGTCTCTTTCTCAGCCTGGCGGCATTCGCGAGAAGAGAGCTTGCAGCTCAAGGGAGATAGCTTCTCCTTTCTCTTCGATAGGCGCTATACTAATAGGCTCAACAGGATGAGCCGGGTCTTCTTTGAGGCCTATGTTTCGGCCACCAAAGAGCTGGCGGCGCAGGAAGATCGCTTTCCGAGCCTCTCCGAGATCGATGCCAAGATGGAGAGCGGAGCAGTTTATGCCTTCAAAGATCGCTTGATGAAGAACACCGAGTTCTTCGAGGAGGTAAAGATCTCCGGAGTCTCCTATCTGGTTCCCCGAGCCCTCAGATTCGTGGATGTTGCCGGCACATATACTGATTTGATATTGAATTTCGAGGAAGGGACTGTGGTTCTTCCCACTCGAAGGAAGACTCCCCTGCCGCCGGAAAGCAAGATTTCCATCGGGAATGAGGAGACAGCCAGGGCCACTGATGCTCAGGAAGAAGAAAAAATCCTGACCGCCCCAATAGAAGAAGCAGGTGAGGAGGAGGGCAGTGTGCCCTCCTATCCCCAACATATGCCTGTGACCTATGAGGAGATCTCCGCCGCGACAGGAGCGGACAAAGCTGTAGAGGCTGCCATCACGGACCAGGTGCCAGAGCCCAGCAAGGAGCCTCTTGCCTCGTATCCATCCAAAGAGCCGGATAAACCAGGAGAAGAGAAGAAGATGGCTATGCCTCTAAAGGCTGCTGCCCTGCTGGGAGCAGCCATCCTCCTAGTCATCGCCGCCGTCTTCCTCCCTTCATTTCTCCCTTCAACTCTCGCGCCAGCAGGCGAGCCGATCCTGGTCGCATATTCCGCCTATTTATCCAACACCAGCAACGAGAGCTATCTGGGACTGGATATGGCCAACCCCGAGGCCATGGCCAATGACATTGAGATCGCTCTTCCTCCGGATATAGATCAGAGCATCAGCGCCAGAGGTGGGGTTGTGACCATATCTCACGGGAATAATACCACGGTGCGGTTGAACTCCAGCAGCGACGCCAGCGTCAAAATATATCTGCTGGGCAACTGGACTGCCATCCCCGTCGGACTCAGTTTTGCTGCGGCGGAGGGCTATGACACCAGTCTTCAGGTTCACGGTCAGGACTATGATATCACCCGCAAGAATGAGACCCTGATCCTGATGTTCAACCTGACCGGAGAAGGGGTAAGCTTTGAGCAGAGCTACACCAAAAAGCCCTAATCTGGCCGCCATAGCCAGGAGAGAGGATGCCGAGGCAGCCTTAAAGAGGATAACCTCCATTGGCCTCCTGGACAAGAGCCGCAAGGTAATAAGAAGGGAGGACCGGGTGGAGATTCCGGTCTTGAGGCAGCTCAGCGAGTTTGATATGGTGGTTCAGGAGAGCCCCTCATTCTATCTCAAGCTGCCAGAACTCTCGGCGGCTCTTCAGGACCGGATCCCTGAAAAATGCCTCAACCTCCTTCCCCGCGGCTGGTTCATACTCGGTGATGTGATCATAGTCAAGATCCACCCCCTGCTAAGGGATTACGAATCCCAAATAGGTCATGCTCTTCTTCAGTATTATCCCCGATGCTCTACAGTCCTGGCCGATGAAGGCATAGCCGGGCAGATGCGCCAGCCGGTGCGCCGGACCATTGTCGGCAACAGGACCAAGACCAGGCATAAGGAGAATGGAGTCGTCTTTCATCTGGATGCAAGAGAGGTGATGTTCTCTGCCGGCAACTTGAGAGAGCGCACCAGGATGAGTCGTCTGGGAAAGGGAGAGATGGTGGTGGACATGTTCGCGGGAATAGGATACTTCAGCATTCCCATGGCGGTTCATTCCCGGCCAAAGAAGGTTTTGGCCATAGAGCTGAATCCCAATGCCTACGAGTTCCTCTGCCAGAATATCCGGGCTAATCATGTACAAGATATCGTCCATCCGATCTTAGGCGACTGCGTTCTAGAGACGCCTCGAGCAATTGCAGACAGGGTGCTGATGGGCATGATCCAGGTAACCGACCGGTACCTGGAGACGGGAATCTCCGCTCTTAAGTCGGGTGGAACGCTTCACTATCATCAGACCATTCCCTCCCGACAATTTCCAGAAGCTGCGGTGCGGGAGGTAAAGGAAGCGGCAGAGGCCCTGGGCCGCCGGGCGGAGATCCTCAAATGCCTGAGGGTAAAGAAGTTCTCTCCCGGTATGGTCCATGCGGTCATCGATGCCCGGATCGACAGTGATTTTTAGCCAGAGGCTATAAAGGGATCTCATGAAAGTAACCTGGCTTGGGCATTCCTGTTTTCTGCTCCAAGGTGAGGAAGGAATCACCATCCTCCTGGACCCTTTCTTTGAGGATTCTGTGGGCTACCCTTTGCCCAAACTAAAGGCGGATATGGTCATGATCAGCCACGACCACACCGATCACAATAATGCCAGTGCCGGGGGAAGCAACTCGCAAGTGATCTTCGGACCGGGTGAATATAGCCGCCTGGGACTGGAGATCAGGGGAATAAGATCCTTTCACGACCAGAAGAAGGGACGGCTTAGAGGAGAGAACACCATCTTCTGCTTCCAGTTAGACGGAATCAGGATCTGCCATCTGGGCGATCTGGGACACATATTGAGCCCGTCTCAGATAAGCGAGATAGGTCCCGTGGACCTGCTCTTCCTGCCGGTGGGCGGGAGGTACACTATAGATTCTAAGGGTGCTGATGAGGTGATGAGACAGATCCATCCCGCCCTGGTAGTGCCTATGCATTACCGGACCGGGGGGCTGGGATTTGAGCTGGACGGGGTGGACGAATTCCTCAAGGGCAAAAAAGAGGTATCCATAAATGAGGTCCTGCACCTGACGAAAAAAGATCTGGCCGGGGAGGACCGGGTGGCAGTTCTCGCCTGTCCTGCAGCGGAGGGAGAGGCCGATCGATAGATTAATAACCACCTGCTGCAAGGTAGGTTTCGAAGCCCGGTAGTGTAGCGGTCAATCACAGGAGGCTCTGGAC
>Ga0105103_10001494_pt1 | contig 12824 bp, 9 predicted proteins | sample PPLLaktember2015_2_FD_79107 | JGI IMG/M metagenome (GOLD analysis project Ga0105103, IMG submission 79107) | Freshwater sediment microbial communities from Prairie Pothole Lake near Jamestown, North Dakota, USA - PPLs Lake P7 Core (6) Depth... | ecosystem: Environmental > Aquatic > Freshwater >...
GCGGGCGAGGGCGCGACGCTCGGGCTGGTCGCGCGGCGCGAAGGCGAGCTCGCCCGCCTCGCCGAATCGCTCGTGCCGGCGACCGTCGCCACCTATGCCTGCGACGTGCGCGACAGCGACGCGCTCGCGAAGGCGGGGGCCGATTTCCTCGCCCGCTTCGGGTGCCCCGACGTGGTGATCGCCAACGCCGGCATCTCGCGCGGTTTCCTCACCGAGCTGCCCGAGGACCTGCCGGCGCTGCGCGCGATCTTCGAGACCAACGTGTACGGCATCGTGCACACCTTCCAGCCCTTCGTTGCGGCGATGGCGAAGCGGCGTTCGGGCGCGCTGGTGGGCATAGCGAGCGTCGCGGGCTTCCGCGGCATGCCGGGCTCCGGTGCCTACTGCGGCTCGAAGTCGGCGGCGATCACGTACCTGGAAAGCCTGCGCGTCGAGATGCGCCCGCGCGGCGTCGACGTCGTCACGATCTGCCCGGGCTTCATCGAGACGGAGCTGACCGCGAAGAACCCGTACCGCATGCCGTTCCTGCTCAAGGCGGACGACGCGGCGCGGCTCGTCGCGCGCGCGATCGAGCGGCGCAAGCGCTTCTACGTGCTGCCCTGGCCGATGGCGCTCGTCGGCCGGGTGCTCAGGATCCTGCCGCGGCCGCTCTTCGACCGCGTCGTGCAGAACCGCAAGCGCAAGCCGCGCGACAACCCCATCTGAAGCGAAATCGGGGTCAGACCCCCATTTCGTGCCCCAGCGCACGGTGGTCACGCCCTGATCGCGCGCGGTACACCTGCCACCTATCGCTGCCGACCATGCGATTCGGCACGCACGTACGGAATGCTTGACGGCCGTCAACCGGCGATCGAACAGCGTGTGCCTTCGCGCAGCGCCGGGAGTAGCTTGATGACGAGTCCCGGCGCGCCATGCGCCGGGCGGTTGCCGGCCGGACACTGGCCAGGCGGCTCAATCCGCAGGCCGATGATCGATGCCAGGCGGGTTGGCGTAGCGAACCGGCGTTCTCCGGCAGGCGCAAAGGAGACGTCATGTGCAACGGTGTCCGCAATACCCTGGCCGCCGTGCTCGTGCTGCTGCTTGCCGGCGGCGCGCAGGCGACGGGAAATCTCGAGAATCCGCAGCACGGCGCGACCGAATCTGGCATCGCGGCGATTACGGGCTGGCACTGCACGGCGCGAACGATCGAGTTGCGCATGGACGGCGCGGTGCTCGGCAACGCGGGGATAGGTACGCCACGCGCCGATACCGCGGGGGTGTGCGGGCGCAGCGATACCGGCTTCTCGTACCTGTACAACTATGCGCTGCTGAAGGGCGGCACGCATCGCGTCGACGCCTACGCCGACGGCCTGCTGTTCGCCTCGGCGACGTTCAATGTCGGCTACCTCGGTGGCGAATTCCTGACGGGCCTCTCTGCGAGTCACTTCATCGCGGACTTTCCTTCGAAGGGGGTGGGTGCGCACATCGTCTGGTCGCAGCCGAAGCAGAACTATGTCGTCACGCAGGTCGAGCCGCTGCTGTCGCCGTCGCTCGTCGGCACCTACACGCTGCGCCACGTGTCGATGTTCGTGTCCAACGGGCTCGCGATGAGCTCGCTGGCGCCGGGTTGGTCGGTCGAGGGTACGATGAACTTCAGGTCCGACCGGTCTTGCTCGATGTGGTTCAGGCTGAGCTACGGCACGCAGTCGTCCGACGCGTCGATCGCCGGCACTTACGACGACGGCGGCTACTACGTCGTGATCAACGGCGAGACTGACCTTGTGGTCGAGCGCGGCGACACGCTGACGATCCACACGCTCGCGCAATCGGGCTCCGACTGGGGCAGCGTGGTGTTCTCGGCCACGCGTGTCGGGCCGGCGGCCGTGGCCAATGCGGCCGCCGAACGGCACGCCGCCGCGCTTGGCGTCGGGGGCACGATCGCGCAACTCGTGTCCGGGCTCTCCGGGGGCGTGCGCTGAGTCCTGTCGAGCGCTTCGCGCAGCGCCAAGCGCAAGGGCCGCCCGCAGGCGGCCCTTCGCTCCGAACTGCAGATTGCGCTACATCGGCAGGCGGAGGCCGACGGTGATGGCCCACGAGTCGCCGTCGTCCTTCGCTGCGGTCGCCGTGCCCATCAGGTAGCCGGAGAGCCGGCCGTAGCTCGCGGAGGGCTGGCCGAAGTCCATGCTCGCGCCAAAGTTGAACAGGAACCAGTTGTCGTCGGGCGCGCCGACGCCGATCGAGTAAGAGCCGCCGACCGCCGGGCTCGCGGTGACGCTGCGTGCGTCGTCCTTGAACTCGTACTCCCAGGTGACGCGGCCGAACGGGCGCACCGCGCCCCACGCCCCTTGCGCCTGCCAGCCGAGGCTGCCGATCAGCGACTCGCGATCCTGCGCGCCGTAGCGCAGCGTGGTCGCAGTGGCGCCATTCTCGGAGAAGCCGTTGACCGAGACGTCCTGGTAGACGAGCTTCGCGAACGGGCCGTGCAGCACGTTGGAGTGCTTCATCCAGTAGCCACCGAGCGCGCGAAGACCCCAGTGCGTGCCACTCGTGTCGCCGCTACCGGTGCGGGACAGGGCGCCGAGGTCGTAGGTGCGCGACACGTCGGAGTAGTCGAGCGTGCCGATGACGAGCGAGCCGCCGACGTACCAGGGCCCATTGCCCCAGCCGCCGTAGATCGTCGCGCTCACCTCGTCGAGCTCGTGCCCGCCGCCGCTGTAGCTCGCGTCGTACCGGCTGAAGTGCGCGGCGGCACCGGCCATCAGGTGCGGGTTGACGCGCACGTCGCCGCCCACCGACAGCGTGTGCAGGTTGGCGTCACCGGACACGAGGCCGGCGTCGATGTCCGGGTTCGCGTAGTCGTAGGAGGCCCAGACGTTGACGCCCTTCGCCGCGTAGGGCGTGTCGAGCGCCGACCACATGCGCGCGTCGACCGCGCGGAACGTCGCCTGCTCGACTGCCAGCGGGCCTTCCGTCAGCGTCGCGGCCTGTTGCGGGCCTTCGATCATCGAGGCCATGGCCTGGGCGAGCATCGCGTGGACGCCGCCCGTCGGATGGCTGCCGTCGGCAAAGAAGTAGGTGAGGTTGGCGTTCGGCGTCACGAGGTCGCTGCGCGTGCAAAGCGGCGGATCGGCCGCGCCGCAGGCAGGATCCTTGACGTTCGTGATCCCGAAGGCCGCTGGGTTCGCCAAGAGCTCGTTGAAGATTGAAAAAATGTCGACGCGAAGCACATTGCCGCCCAACGAGTTGAGACCCGTGCCGAGCGTCGTGTTGTAGAGGCCGACCAGCGCGCTGATCTGTCCGGCCACGGCCGGGCCCAATGCCACGGAGTCGGGTATCTTCCCCATGTCGGGGAGGTTCAGCACCATGATGTGCTCCGCACCGGCGGCGCGCAGCGTGCCCACCTGCTGCACGAGTTGGGTCGCGGCAGTGACCACCGCCACTTGCGCTTGCGCCGCCGTGATCTGCCCGCCTGCGGCAAGTTCGAGCTGGGTGGAGATGTCATTCGGACCGGCCCACAGCGAATAGAGTGCGCCCGGCTCGATGCCGCGTGAAATCGCCTGTTGGACCTGGGTTGACACGGGAATTGCGGTGCCGACGAGCGGATAGTTGGCGGGCCAGCCGGGCTGCAGCGCGACGCGGGCGCCGCCCTGCGCGAAGGCCGTGCCTCCGGCGGTTGCCGGCGTAATCGTGAGGCCATAGCGCTGGCCTAGAACCTGTCCCCAGACCGGATCCGGATTGGTGGTGAAGCGGCTCGAGCCCGACGGCAGCGGCGGCGAGTACGTCCCTGCGTCGCTCAAGCTGTCGCCGAAGAAGTACATGTTGCTGAACTGCGCCGACGCGGTACCGGCCGAGCAGGCCAGCGCGACGGCGCTCGCAACGAGCGCCCTGCGGAACGTCTTCATCGAATTCTCCTCGTGGGGGGCGGCCACGGCTCCCGGCGCCGCTGTTTGGCCGAACTTGAAATTGACCCCACATTCTAACCAGTTGCGGGCCGGGTTGACCGTGGAGAGCGGGGTCAACGCCCGCCGGCCCCCGAACGTTTTGGGGCTTGTAACGGGAGGTTCGACGATGACGGGTTCGCTTGCAGCCCTTTCTGGCGCCCTCGGTCGCATCCTGCTTGCCGTGGGCTTGGCCGCTGCCGCGGTCCCGGCGCTCGCCGAGGAGGACCTGCCGAGTCGCGCCGGCCGGCTCGCCGACGTCGCGGGACGCGTCTACCTCGCGACCGAGGAGCGGGCCGAGGACTGGGTCGAGGCGCTGCGCAACTACACGATCACCAGCGGCGACAACCTGTGGGTGGCGGGCGACGGCCGCGCCGAGATCGACTACGGCGGCGGCCAGTTGCGACTCGCCGGCGACACCAACGTCCACGTCGCCCGTCTCGACGACCGCATCCTGGCGCTGTTCGTCGCCCAGGGGCGGGTCATCATCAGGGTGCGCGTGCTGGATGCGGGCGAAACCGCGCTCATCGACACGCCGAATACCCAGGTCACGCTCACGCGTCCCGGGCTGTACCGGATCGAGGTCGCCCAGGATCGCTCGCGCACGGACGTCGTCGTGCGCCAGGGCGAGGCACTGGTTCAGCTCGCGGCGGGCGTGCAGCAGGTGCTGCCCGGGCAGACCGCAGCCGTCGCGGGAGCGGAGGCGACCTTCGCCGACGTGCGCACCGGCTACTGGGTCGACGGCTTCGACACGTGGAGCGCCGAGCGCGATCGCCGCTACGAGCGCAGCCGCAGCACGAGCTACGTGTCGCCGCAGATGGTGGGCTACGCCGACCTCGACGAGTTCGGCGACTGGCAGACCGTTCCCGAGTACGGCGCGGTGTGGTTCCCGACGACGGTCGCCGCGGGCTGGGCCCCGTATCGCTTCGGCCGCTGGTCATGGGTCGGCGGCTGGGGCTGGACCTGGGTCGACGACGCACCGTGGGGCTACGCGCCATTCCACTACGGTAGGTGGGGCCACATCGGCGGGCGCTGGGGCTGGACCCCGGGCGGCTTCGTCGCGCGCCCGGTCTGGTCGCCGGCGATGGTGGCGTGGTACGGCGGCAGCGGGTGGTCGTTCTCGGCGTCGTTCGGCGCGCCGGTGTTCGGCTGGGTGCCGCTCGGCTGGGGCGAGCCCTACATGCCGTGGTGGCGCGGGTGTTCCGATCGCTGCTGGACGATGTACAACCGGCCGTACGCGGTCAACTACGCCGAGCGCCCGCGCGCGCCGCCGACGCGTTACAGGAACTGGTCGGCACCCGGGGGCGTCACGGCAGTCGCCGGCGCGACGTTCACCGGTCGCCAACCGGTGCACCGCAATCTCGTCGACGTGAAGCCCCAGTTGGTGAGCGGCGCGCTGATGCTGGCGCAGGCGCCGGGCGTGGCCAAGCCGACCGCGGCGACGATCCCCGGCGCGAAGCCGATGACCACCGCCGTGCCGCCGCCGGCATCGCACTTCTACCGGACCAAGCCGATGCAGGTCTCGCCCGGGGGCAGCGGCGCCGTGCCGCCGGGGCAGGCCGAGCGACCGGGAGCGACCTGGGGTGGCGCAACGAGCGCCCCGTCGGCGGTGGCGAAGCCCGGCGCGCCATCGGGTGCGACGCGCGTGCCGCCGGGCCAGGCGGTTCGTCCCGGCTCGACCTGGGTGGACGGCGGAAGGCCCTCGACCGGCGCGCAGCCGGCGGCCGCCAAGCCGGGCTCGCAAATCCGCGCACCCGCGACGCGCCCCGCGCAGAGCGCGGTATCGCCCTCGCAAAGCGTCGGTCGCGCACCGCAAGCGACCCCTTACCCGCAAGGCACGTGGGGCGCGCCGTCCGCGCCGGCGCCCAGATACGAGCCGCGGTCCGTTGCGCCGCCATCGTCGGCACCGAGTCCGCGCGCTGCGCCACCGTCGCAGGGCGTGCCGAGGTCGTCGGCGCCGCCGGCTGCCGTGGGCGCACCTCGCCCGGTCCAGGCGGCACCTCCGCCGGCATCGTCCGCGCCGCCGGCCGCGCGCGCCGCTCCGGCCGCCGAGCCCGCGCCGCGTTCGGGCGGATCGTCCGGCGCAGACAAGCCCTCGTCGCGCGGCGTGGGCCAGAAGCCCGGCGAGGGTCAGTAGCAGGGCTCCGCAGCCTGCCTGCGGCCTCCGCCACGACCTCCATGGGTCGCGGCGGGGCGCCGTCGGCGGCATGCGTCGACTCGCCTGGGTCGCATCCCCGAGCGTGCTCGGTTCGGCCTCCGGCAGGGTCCACGAAGCTCGCGACGTCACGTCGTCGGCCTCCGAACGCGCTCCCGGACGCTCGCATCCCCGAGCGCACTCGGGGCCCCTGCTCGCTGGTCGCGCGTTCCCCCTGCTCCCCGGCTCGCGCCGCTACGACTGAATGCGAACGTAGGTGCCGGGCGCGTCGCCCAGCACCTTGAGCTTGCCCTTGCCGGGCACGCGCGGCGCGACCTCGCGGCCGAGGTGCGCGCCGAGCCACGCGCGCCAGTCGGTCCACCAGGAGCCCTCGTGCTGCCGCGCGCCCTCGAGCCACGTCTCGGGGCTTGCCGGGAGCTTGTCGTTGGTCCAGTAGCCGTACTTGTTCGCGACGGGCGGGTTGATCATGCCCGCGATGTGTCCCGACCCCGAAAGCACGAAGCGCGTCTTGCCGCGCATCGCCTTCGGGCCGTTGTAGGTCGCCTTCCACGGCGCGATGTGGTCCTCGATCGCGGAGGCGAAGTACGACGGCACGGTGACCTGGGTGAGGTCGATCGGCACGCCGTCGAGCACCACCTTGCCGGGCTCGACCAGCGCGTTGTTCATGTACATGTTGCGCAGGTAGAAGCTGTGCATCTTCGCCGGCATGCGCGTCGAGTCGGCGTTCCAGTGCAGGAGGTCGAACGGGAAGGGATCGCGGCCGAGCAGGTAGTTGTTGATGACGAACGACCAGATCAGGTCGTTGGAGCGCAGCATGTTGAACGTGGCCGCCATCTCGCTGCCCTCGAGAAAGCCGCGCTCCTCCATCTTGCGCTCGAGCGAGGCGACCTGCTGCTCGTCGATGAACACCTCGAGCTCGCCGGTCTGGCGGAAGTCGACGAGCGAGGTCATGTAGGTCGCGCTGGCGATCCGCTTGTCCTTCTTCGCCGCCATGTAGCCCAGCATCGCGGCGAGCAGCGTGCCGCCCAGGCAATAGCCGAGCGCGTTGACGTCGGGCTCGCCGGTCGCGGCCTCGACTGCGTCGAGCGCGGCGAGCGTGCCCTGCTCGAGGTAGTCCTCGAAGTCGGCTTGCGCGAGCTTCGCGTCCGGGTTCGTCCACGAGATCACGAACGTCGAGATGCCCTGGTCGACGCACCACTTGATGAACGAATTCTTCTCGCGCAGGTCGAGGATGTAGAACTTGTTGATCCACGGCGGGATGATCAGCAGCGGCCGCTTGAACGACTTCGGCGTGGTCGGCGTGTACTGCAGGAGCTCGATCAGCTCGTTCCTGAACACGACCTTGCCGGGCGTCGTGGCGATGTTCACGCCCAGCTCGAAGGCCTTGGAGTCGGTCATCGAGATCTTCAGCTTGCCGTTGCCGCGCTCGATGTCGTCGAGCAGGTTGTGCAGGCCGCGCACCAGGTTCTGGCCGCCCGAGGCGATCGTCGCGCGGAACACCTCGGGATTGGTGAGGGCGAAGTTGGTCGGCGAGAACGCGTCGATGTACTGCCGCGTGAAGAAATCGACCTTGCGCTTGGTCGAGTCGTCGAGGCCTTCGACGCTCGCCACCTGGTCGTGCAGCCAGCGGGCGGTGAGCAGGTACGACTGCTTGATGAAGTCGAACAGGAAGTGCTGCTCCCAGTCCTCGTGCTTGAAGCGCTTGTCGCCCTTGTGCGGCTCCGCCACGGGACCGGTCGGCGCGCCCATCATGCGCATGAGCGAGGACTGCCACAGGCTCATGTAGTTCCACCACAACGTCATCTGCGACTCGGCGACGCGCATCGGATTCGACATCATCTTCGAGGCGAGCTCGAGGAACGCCTTGCCGATGCCGAGCTCGTCGGCGAGGAGCGTCTTGCCGGACGCGGACTGGCGCTTCGCGAATTCGCCCATCAGCTTCGCGCCCTTCTCCGCCGCCTTGGCGAGACTCTCGGCGAGCGCGACGGGGTCGTAGCCCTGTACCGGCTCGGCTGCGGGTGCCGTAGGTGTCTTGGCGGAAGTCTTGGCGTGGGTAGACATGGCGGTCTCGTCGTCGTGGCGGGCGGTGGAAAGACGATTCTAAGCTGGCGCAGCGCTTGGCGGCACTGCAAAGCGAACGCGCCCTGCGGTCGTTACCTCGCGCACCAGCCGGCCGCCCGTCGCCAGATGGTTCAGGTGCGCGATCGCCTCGCCGATCGCAAAGAAGCGTTGCTGCAGGTCGAGCTCGCGGCGGAACAGCACCGGCACGACCTCGGCGGCCGTGGCCGCCACGCCAGCCTCGCCGACGGCATCGACGAGTTCGGCCAGGCGTGCGCGGTGGTGGTCGCGCAACGCGTCGACGCGGGCGCGTATGCCGCGGAACGGCAGGCCGTGCGACGGCAGCACCAGCGTGTCGTCGGGCAGGGTCTCGAAGGCGGCGAGCGAGGCGAGGAAACGCGCGAGCTGGTCGGCATCGGGCTCGGCGGGCCACACGGCGACGTTGGTGCTGATCTTGGGCAGCAGCATGTCGCCGGAAATCAACACCCGTCGATCGGCGCCGTAGAGCGAGGCGTGCTCCGGCGAGTGGCCGTAGCCCGCGATCACGCGGAATTCCGAGCCGCCGAGCTTCAGCGCGTTGCCCGGGAACAGGCGCCGATAGCTCGCGGGCAGCCCGGGCACCCCGCGCCGGTAGGCGTTGCCCCGAGCCTCGAGGGCGGCGATGTGGTCGTCCTCGACGCCGTGCGCCCGGAACAGCGCGCACGTGTCGGCGAGCCCGTGCCCGCAATGCCCGGCCCGCACGGCGTGGGCGGTCAGGAACTCCGCGGCGCTCATCCACACCGGCCGGTCGAAGCGCTCCCCGAGCCAGGCGGCGTTGCCGACGTGATCCGGGTGGTAGTGCGTGACCACGATGCGGGCGGGCGCCCGGTTGCCCAGCGTCGTCGCGAAGTGGCGCGACCAGAGCTCCCGTGTCGGCGCGTCGCCGTACCCGCAGTCGACGAGCGCAACGCCGTCGCCCTCGCCCACCAGCCAGAGATTGATGTGGTCGAGCGCGAACGGCAACGGCATGCGGATCCAGCGGATGCCTGGGGCGACCTCGATTGCCTCGCCGGCGGCCGGCGGCGCGGTGAACGGATAGAGGAGCGGTTCGGGCATCCGGCGTGGATGGGGATCGTGGGGCACTGCTGGCGCGGGGGGCGCCCGATCGTGGGGGTACGCCGAGGCACTGTCAAGCCTGTGCTATGTTGGCTCGCGATGAACAGCCGTCGCCTCGCGCCCGCCGGCGCGCCCACCTGCACGATCTCGGAGCTTGCGAAGGAATTCGCACTCACTACCCGCGCGATCCGCTTCTACGAGGACTGCGGACTGGTCAGCCCGCGCCGGGTGGGGAGCGCACGTGTCTACGGCGAGCGCGAGCGCGTGCGGATCAAGCTGATCCTGCGCGGCAAGCGCCTCGGCCTTTCGCTCGCGGAAATCGGCGAACTGCTCGACCTCTACGAGGTGGCACGCAACGAGCGCGCGCAACTGTCCAAGTTCCTCGCGATTCTCGGCGAGCGCCGCGGGCGCCTCCTGCAGCAGAAGGAGGACATCGACGCGACGCTCGCCGAGATCGACGGGCTGGAGCGCGAGTGCCGCCGGCGTCTCAAGGACCAGGAAGCCCGGGCCCGGATCGCGGCGCCGCCACCGGCCCCAGGTTGACGTTTACGTAAACGTCAACCACAATCGTCGATCGCACGCTCGGACCACCCGCGCCGCTCGCCTGTCCAGCGCCACGCGCCGAACTCCGCACCCATGCCTCCCGATCCCCGCCCGTTCGAGCCGGCCGACCCCGCCTTCGCGACCCGGGTACGGGAGAGCTTCGCGCGCCAGGGCGCGATGCACGGCAAGCCGGACGCGCCGGCCGCCTGACCCACGCCGCCGCCATCGGTCCGGAGGACAGCCATGGTCAACCTTCCTTCCATCGACTTCGGTCTCGGCGAGACCATCGACATGCTGCGCGAGGCGGTGCGCGCGTTCGCGCAGGGCGAGATCGCGCCGCGTGCCGCGGACATCGACCGTGCCAACGCGTTCCCGCCCGACCTGTGGCGCAAGCTGGGCGACATGGGCCTGCTCGGCATCACCGTCGAGGAGTCGCTGGGCGGCGCCGGTCTGGGTTACATCGCGCACGTGGTCGCGATGGAGGAGATCTCGCGCGCTTCCGGATCGGTCGGGCTGTCCTACGGCGCTCACTCGAACCTGTGCGTCAACCAGATCCGCAGGAACGGCAGCGACGCGCAGCGGCGCAAGTACCTGCCGAAGCTGATTTCCGGCGAGCACGTCGGGGCCCTGGCGATGAGCGAGCCGGGCGCGGGCTCCGACGTCGTGTCGATGCGCCTCTCCGCCGCGCGCCGCGGCGATGCCTTCGTGCTGAACGGCTCGAAGATGTGGATCACCAACGGCCCCGACGCCGACACGCTGGTCGTGTACGCGAAGACCGACCCGCAGGCCGGCGCGCGCGGCATCACGGCGTTCATCGTCGAGAAGGGCATGCGGGGCTTCTCGACCGCGCAGAAGCTCGACAAGCTCGGCATGCGCGGCAGCAACACCTGCGAGCTGGTGTTCACGGACTGCGCGGTGCCGGCGGTCAACGTGCTGGGCGCCGAGGGGCGCGGCGCGAGCATCCTGATGAGCGGGCTCGACTACGAGCGCGCGGTGCTCGCCGGCGGGTCGCTGGGGCTGATGGCGGCGGCGCTCGACGTGGCCATTCCGTACGTGCACGAGCGGCAGCAGTTCGGCCAGCCGATCGGCGAGTTCCAGCTGATGCAGGGCAAGCTCGCCGACATGTACACGACGTTCAACGCCTGCCGCGCCTACGTCTACGCGGTCGCCGCCGCGCTCGACCGCGGCCACGGTGGCCCCGCGGCGCGCAAGGACGCGGCCGGTGCGATCCTGTACGCCTCCGAAAAGGCGACGTGGCTCGCCAACGAGGCGATCCAGTGCCTGGGCGGCAACGGCTACGTCAACGACTACGCGACCGGGCGCATCTGGCGCGACGCGAAGCTCTACGAGATCGGCGCCGGCACGAGCGAGATCCGCCGCATGCTGATCGGCCGCGAGCTGTTCAACGAGACCAAGTAGGGGGCGGGACACCGGTCCCGATCCCCGCGAGGAGACATCGATGCTGAACGACCCCGTTGTCATCGTCGGCGCCGCGCGCACGCCGATGGGCGGCTTCGCCGGCGACTTCGCGTCGCTCTCGGCCAGCGACCTCGGCGCCGTCGCGATCAAGGCGGCGGTGGAGCGCGCGGGCATCGCCCCCGCCGACGTGGACGAGGTGATCATGGGCAACGTGCTGCCGGCGGGCCAGGGCCAGGCGCCGGCGCGCCAGGCTTCGCTCAAGGCCGGGCTGCCGCTCGCGGCCGGCTGCACGACGATCAACAAGATGTGCGGCTCGGCGATGAAGGCGGCGATGCTCGCGCACGACCTGCTCGCCGCCGGCACGAGCGACGTCATGGTCGCAGGCGGGATGGAGTCGATGACCAACGCGCCGTATCTGCTGCCGAAGGCACGCGCGGGCTACCGCATGGGCCACCAGGTCGTGCAGGACCACATGTTCATCGACGGGCTCGAGGACGCGTACGACAAGGGCCGGCTGATGGGCACGTTCGCCGAAGACTGCGCGACCACGTACGCGTTCACGCGCGAGGCCCAGGACGCCTTCGCGCTCGCCTCGCTCGCCCGCGCGCTCGATGCGAACAACGACGGCACGTTCGCGTGGGAGATCGCGCCGGTCAAGGTCGCCAGGCGCAAGGGCGAGACGGTGATCGACCGCGACGAGCAGCCGGCGAAGGCCTCGCCCGAGAAGATCCCCACGCTCAAGCCCGCGTTCCGCAAGGACGGCACCGTCACGGCGGCGAACGCGAGCTCGATCTCCGATGGCGCGGCCGCGCTGGTGATGATGCGCCGCTCGACCGCCGCGTCGCGCGGATTGAACCCCGTCGCGACGGTGCTCGCGCACGCGACGCACGCGCAGGAGCCAGGACTGTTCACCACCGCGCCGGTCGGGGCGATCGCGAAGGTGCTCGCCAAGGCGGGCTGGAAGGCGGCCGACGTCGACCTGTGGGAGATCAACGAGGCCTTCGCCGTGGTGACGATGGCCGCGATGCGGGACCACGGGCTGCCGCACGACAAGGTCAACGTGCATGGTGGCGCGTGCGCGCTCGGCCATCCGATCGGCGCCTCGGGCGCGCGCATCGTGGTCACGCTGATCGGCGCGCTGCGCAAGCACGGGAAGCGCCGCGGCGTGGCCGCGCTGTGCATCGGTGGGGGCGAGGCCACCGCGATGGCGATCGAGCTCGCCTGAGATGAAACGGCCCCCACGCTCACTGCGCTCGCTGCCCGCCGGGACGCCCACGCTGGCGCAGGGGCGCGCCGCGGGGCTCACGGCGCTCGCCGTCCGGCTGCTGCTCGACGAGCGTCGCTGATCCGCCGCGATGCGCGCCGGCCACCTGACGCTCGCCGCGATGCCCGCCGCCTCGGCACCGTGGCCGGTCTACCTGAAGCTCGTCGGGGTCGCGGCGATCTGGGGTGGGACCTTCGTCGCGGGGCGGATCGCCACGGCCGAGTTGCCGGCGTCGACGGCGGCTCTGTGGCGCTACGTGCTCGCGTCCGCCGTGCTCGTGGTCGCGGCCTTCGCGCTCGAGCGCGGCCTGCCGCGCCTGACCGCGAGGCAGTGGCTCGGCGTCGCGCTCCTCGGCGCGACCGGTGTGGCCGCC
>Ga0105103_10001495_pt1 | contig 12815 bp, 11 predicted proteins | sample PPLLaktember2015_2_FD_79107 | JGI IMG/M metagenome (GOLD analysis project Ga0105103, IMG submission 79107) | Freshwater sediment microbial communities from Prairie Pothole Lake near Jamestown, North Dakota, USA - PPLs Lake P7 Core (6) Depth... | ecosystem: Environmental > Aquatic > Freshwater >...
AACGGAGGGGACAATCCCCCACCTTTTTTTTAATCTGTTGTGGAAAAATGTCTCCCGCTGTTTCCTATCAACATTTTTAATAGTGTGCAGGGTGACATTAGTAAGAGTCCGGGGCTCGTGGTCTAGTCGGTTATGACGTCGCCCTTACACGGCGGAGGTCGCCGGTTCGAATCCGGCCGGGCCCATCGTATTCTGCGGGTTTACCCTGCGCTGCGAACCACACAACAATGGCGTTTTTAATGGTACGGGTAAAAAAACGGTTATTTCTTATAAAACCCGGCGAACCGGATCGTAAACGTAAGATTCTGGCCGGCAAGCATGTGGTTTTCATCGAGCGTAACCGTATCGCTGGTGACATTGAGGACCAGCACCCGCGCAACAGCATTGTCTGATTTTCGTGTGATGGTATAAAATTTTCCGGCTTCCGGTTCCATATCAGCGGGCAGGTTCGTCCGGTTCACGACGTGGACGAGGCTGTCCAGGTGGGGGCCGTAGGCTTTCCCGACCGGGATAGACACGGTCTTTGTCGCATCAACACCCATCCCAATGACTGCTTCTTCAAACCCCGGAATCACGCTCCCGTTCCCGATGGTGAAGATGAGCGGGTCTGAATCGATATTGGAGTCAAAGACGGTACCGTTATCAAAGGTCCCGGTATAATACACCATGACGGTGTCACCCTTCTTTGCCACGAACGGGTTGAACAGGTAAAACCCGACTACAAGCAGGACCACAATCACTGCCGCTGCGCCAAGGGCATACCGGGTGGTGAGTTTTTTCCGGTTCTCTCCCGCAGTTTTTCCCTTCACTTTCTCGGACTTCTTCATGCTATCCTCCCAATAGTGTTCTGCGGCGCAATCTTAAACAGTTGTGCTAAAATCCGGGGAGCTTTCTGGCCCCGCTCGTGAGGCACAGGTCTGGCACAATTGCACTTTATTTATACATCTGCAACACATCCGGTAGTGTTGATTATGTCCGATCAGGTACGGGTTGCAGAGGTTGCAGGGAAAAAAGTCCAGTGGGATGCAGCGCAGATGCGCAAGATCCAGGAGCATCCCTGTTTTTCAGAGAAAGCATGCCATAACTTCGGCAGGTGTCACATTCCGGTAGCCCCGAAGTGCAATATCCAGTGCAATTACTGTATCCGGGACTTTGACTGCGTGAACGAGAGCCGTCCCGGTGTTACCACGCGGGTGCTCAACCCGGATGAGTCCATGGAGATGGTCAGGAAGGTTGTGGATAAATACGATTATATCAAGGTCGTGGGGATTGCCGGGCCGGGGGAACCACTCGCAAACGAAGAAACGTTTGAAACGCTCCGCCGCCTGCATGAAAAGCACCCGGGTGTCATCAAGTGCATCAGCACCAACGGCCTGCTGCTCCCGGACAAGATCGACCTCCTCCAGAAATACGATGTAGGAAATATTACGGTGACCCTGAATGCCATCGACCCGGAGATCGGGGCAAAGATCTACCAGTTTGTGGACTATAAGGGGAAGCGGTATACGGGGCTTGAAGCAGCAAAACTGCTCCTCTCCCAGCAGCTGAAAGGGATCGAAGAGGCAGTGAAACGGAACATGATCGTGAAGATCAATACGGTGTATATCCCGGGCATCAACGAGGAGCATATCCCCGCGATCGCAAAGAAAGTCGGCGAGATGGGCGTGTACACGTTCAACGTCATCCCCCTGATCGCGCAGTACAAGTTTGCCAATATAACTCCTCCCACGCAGGAGATGAAACGCAAAATGCAGGATGAATGTTCAAAATATGTCAGACAGATGCGGCACTGCCAGCGCTGCCGTGCCGATGCGATCGGCAAGCTCGGGCACGATGTCCAGTCGTGCATGTACGAGAACAAGTAACTTTTTTTAGTTCTGCGAACATTCCGGGAGAAAACTCTGACGCTCTGAGGGGCATGCAGGCATGCCCCCGCCGCTGGGGCATCCCCATAATGGGATAGTGACATATCACCGGTAAGAAAAATCGCATAATTTCAAGCTGACCCAGACTATTGTATCCCAATGCGCCCCGCCCCCCAACGGGGGGATGGTGGTGCAGGAGGGGGGTTTCATGTCATAAGGAAAAGGTTTTCCCATGAAAACAGACATGATGCCTGCGGCCACAGGCACACATGATGAAAAAGTGACCCCATTTCCCTATTAAATTGCATTCAACAAATGTAATCACTGGATTGTTCATAACCTCGCAATTAATGGCGATGAACGCCGCCACCCCCGAAAGGGCGCCCCCGTGGCGTATCAATAACCGGGTGCATTTTTAAAAAACACGGAACTGCCCTGCCGTGCTCCGGAAGAGCCCTGAGGCGGGGTGCCCTCATATCTGCGATTTGATGTGAAAATGGCTTTGCTGTTTTCATGTGTTTGTATGCTTGTTGGTGTGAACTCCTCGTTCATGCCCGTTTCTATTGAACACTTTTTTTACAATTTCAGCGATCCTTTCCCGGCCGTTACCGCAGAACCGGCACTTGCAACCCTGTCCGGCGTATCAAGCCGGATCCTTATCACCCCGCAAAGGTTCATATCGTGGGCAACCGCCTGCATCCATGCGGGGTTCACAGGCTGTCCGGGCAGGCAGATTCCCGCCCGGGTTTTTGACCCGATCCCGTAGGTAAAGGCATCTTGCGAAAGAAAGGACTGTGCCGGCGTGACATCCGGTGTCCTCGTGCATTACGGGCCAATTTTCGGAAGCGTCAGATCCGCCTGCCCGCTGTTCAGGTTACTGCGTATGATGCGGTCCAGCTCCCGGATGACCGGCTCCAGTGAGGGTGGGAGTGCAGTATCTTCGGTAATTATGGTCTTGCCCTGATACCAGATGCTGTACTGCATGAGGTCCGCGCCCCCGCGGGGGGACGTATAGTTCCCCTCGAGCACAGCGAACTGTCCGGTATCAAATACAGCCGATAGTTGTTCAAGTTCGGACTGGTTGAGCAGGATCTCCCTTGAGGCAGTCCGGCTTTTGACCAGCGTGACGCCGTTGTCAAAAATCACCAGCCGGTCATCCACGCCTCCAATACCCCCGGTACGCTGGTAGTCAACGAACAGTGTCGGGGCAGCAGGGTCCGGGACGGGCGGGGTTTTCATACCCAGACACCCCGCCAGTACTATCGCTGCAACCACCAGCACCGTACCTATGCCTGTCCACGTCCTCATGTTCATCCCTCCTGACCGGGGATTCATTCCGTTTCATTCAGCGTCTACAGCTGTAATACTTCAGGCTTTGCCGGTTTTCCGGAAACCTTGCGATCGGGAAGCACATCCTCAAGAGCTGCGATCAGGCCATCGAGTTTCTCGTTGTTGAAGGCAGCGCGGAATGCCGCTATCTCCGCGGAGTTCATGATCATGATCCCTTTCTTTTTCATCGGGAGGCCATTGTCACCAATCGGGTTGATATCGATCGCTAGGGAAGGTGCGCGGTTCTTTGTCGCCGGAAGGCGGATAATCGAGACACCTTTGACCGACGTGTGCTTGCGTTCCCAGTCCTGTCCTTCTTCAATAAATGTTTTAAGGGTTGCTGCCAGTTCCATGACAGGAACTTTTGATTTATATATTAAAAGCCTATTCGTTCCGATCCCGGATCTCCCTAAAGCCCCCAGCGCAGGATATTGTACTGGCATGCCTGTGCAGGCTGGTCTGGATCGTGACACAGCATAATAAGACCGGAGGATAACAATGTGACAACGACCCGGTATGCCCTTCATTACCCTGCACCAGGACCAGCTCTTCAACCTCGATGCAACCCTGAGCTGCGGGCAGGTCTTCCGCTGGGACCGGACCGCAGACGGCTGGTGGTACGGCGTCGTGGGCAACCGGGTAATTAAAATCCGTCAGGAGGCGGACAGGCTCACGTACGCAGGAGCGCCCGCATCATTCATCCGGCACTATTTTTCCCTGGACTGTGACCTGGAGGCCATCCTTGTATCCATAGACACCGATCCGTTCATCCACACATGTATCCAAAAAGGCCGGGGTCTTCGTCTCGTGCGCCAGCCGCCCTGGGAGTGCGCGGTGTCGTACATCTGCTCGACAAACTCCAATATTCCCACGATCCGGCGCAGGATTGCGTCAATAGCAAAGCGGTGCGGCAGTACCGTTGAGTTTGAAGGGAACTACTATCACACGTTCCCTGAGCCATCAGCGATTTCCTGTGTGGGTCATGACGGCCTGGCCGGGTGCAGGCTCGGGTACCGCGAGCCCTATATCGTTGGTACTTCCGGTCTGGTTACCGATGAAAAAGCCTGGGAAAAGCTGATCCGCAGGCTCCCGTACGAGGACGCCCGCAGGGAACTGATGAAACTGCATGGTGTCGGCCCGAAAGCCGCGGACTGCATCCTGCTCTTTGCATTCCAGAAGTACGAGGCGTTCCCGGTCGATGTCTGGATACGGAGGATTATGCAGGAACAGTACCTGCCGGAGTTGTCTCTGGATGCCCCCCTGACGAACCGCGAGTATGATACGATCCGCCGCTTTGCCCGTGAACTGTGGGGGGAATACTGCGGATGGGCGCAGGAGTATCTGTACGCGGGGAGGGTGGGATACCATAATCCAAATCCTGCCGATCCCCTCTATTCTGAATTATTCCGGATTTGAAAAACTCAGGATGAACGAGGGCTCCCCACATCAGGGCCCCTCACGGGGCACGGCGGGGCAGATTTTCGGATTTTGTCAGGTACCTGGACAGCCGCGGGGGCGCCCCGTCGCGGGGCGGAGGGATTTAACGCAAAAAATGACGGAGAGAGAAACAAATCCTGAAATCACCATTGTTCAAGGCAATTTACTATGAAAATGTCTTTGCCCTTTTCATGTGATTGCATGCGTGTGGCCTTTTGGCATCATGTCTGTTTTCATGGGAAATCCTCTTGTCATGGTGATGATAACCCCCCCTTGCGCCAGCCCAGCCCCCTTTGGGGGCGGGGACGCATTGCGATGCCTCTTTAGTCCCTGTACAGGAAATTTCTCCACGATTGCGAACAGGTAATACGGCACTCTCACAACCGGGGGTTGCCCCAGCGGCGGGGGCGGAGCCCCCAAGAGCGTTATGATATATATCGAATGTTTTTTGCCCGAGCAAATAAAGAGAATAGTTCCAGCTTCCTTACGTTCCGATATCCCAGCTGCTGCCGTATTTCTTCTGAACCGTTGTCAGCGTATCGATGGAGAGCCCGAGCGATGAGAGTTTGAGGTTTGCTACCTTCTCGTCGATCTCGTTTGGCACCTCGTACACGCCGCCCTTCATCTTCTTCCCGTTCTTTGCGATATGGAGGGTGCAGAGCGCCTGTAAGGCGAAGCTTAAGTCCATGACCTCGATGGGGTGTCCCATGCCTTTCGGGGTGGCAAGGTTGACGAGCCTGCCCTCAGCAAGGACGTGGATGGCTCTCTTCCCGAGCATGAACGTCTCGATGCCGTCGCGCTGGATGACCCTGTCTGCATTTTTATGGAGCCATTGGATATCGATCTCGACATTGAAGTGACCGGCGTTCGAGAGGATGGCGCCGTTCTTCAGCTTTTTGAAGTGCTTTGCTGCAATGACCGCGACATTGCCGGTCGTGGTGACAAAAATGTCCCCGATGGCTGCTGCGTCGTCCATCGACATGACCGCAAAGCCGTCCATGTGGGCCTCGAGGGCACGCCGCGGGTCTACCTCGGTGACAACGACCTTTGCGCCGAGCCCGTGTGCCTTCCTTGCAAGGCCGCGGCCGCAGAACCCGTAGCCGGCGACAACGAAATATTTCCCGGCGATCAGGCAGTTGGTCGTGATCATGATGGACGACAGGGCACTCTCCCCCGTGCCGTGGACATTGTCGAAGAAGCGCTTCATGGGGGTGTCATTCACGGCAATGACGGGGAACTCGAGCTTCCCTTCCGCAGCCATCGAGCGGAGGCGGTGGATACCGGTGGTGGTCTCCTCGCACCCGCCGATGACCTTCTTGATCAGGTCGCGGCGCTTTGTGTGGATATAGTGGATAAGATCCATCCCGTCATCGATGGTGATGACCGGCTTTGCGTCGAGCACCTGGTCGATCGCAGCATAGTATTCCTCAACGGTGCAGGCCCGCTTTGCATAGCAGTGGACATTCTTCACCTCATTGAGAGCCTGGGCCACGTCATCCTGCGTCGAGAGCGGGTTGCAGCCGGTGATATGAACCACAGCCCCTCCCGCCGCAAGCGTCGAGACAAGGTTTGCGGTCTTGGCCTCGACATGGAGCGCCATGCCTATCGTCATGCCGGAAAACGGTTTTTCTTTGACAAACTGTTTTTTTATGGCGGCGAGCACCGGCATGTACTGAGCAGCCCATTCGATCTTCAGTTTTCCTGAGTTCATGGATATCCTCGTGGAGGGAAGGCCGGGACGAGGCCCTCCCGCTCCTGATTACCCTATGAATAGGGACGGCAGGTTACATAAAAACTCCGTGAATACACGGTCGGGTGGGAAATGTAGATAGTATCCGCCCTCCAACTCTGGTACAATATGGTGCTCACGCGACGGATCATTCCCTGCCTCGACCTCAAGGACGGCAGGGTGGTGAAGGGAACAAATTTCCTGGGGCTCCGCGATGCCGGTGACCCGGTTGAGCTGGCCGGGCGGTACAACGAGCAGGGCGCCGATGAGGTTGTGTTCCTCGATATTACAGCGTCAAAGGAGAAGCGGGGGATCATCATCGATCTCATCAAGCGTGCAGCCGACCAGCTCTTCCTCCCGCTCACCGTCGGGGGCGGTCTTAAGTCCCTGGATGACATCCAGCAGATCCTGCGGGCAGGGGCAGACAAGGTAAGCGTCAACACGAGCGCAGTCCACGATCCCACGCTGATCACCAGGGGTGCTGAGGCGTTTGGCACCCAGTGTATGGTCTGTGCCATGGACGTGCGCCGGAACTTTACCCGGAACGACACAGCGATCCCTGTTACCCTTGAAGACAGCCGCAGGTGCTGGTACGAGGTGGTCATCTATGGCGGCAGCAAACCCACCGGCATCGATGCGGTGGCATGGGCACAGGAGGCAGAGGAGCGGGGAGCCGGCGAGATCCTCCTCACGAGCATGGAGACCGACGGCACCAAGAACGGCTTTGATATCGCTATCACCTCCGCGATCTCCGATGCCGCCGGCATCCCGGTGATAGCGAGCGGCGGTGTCGGGACTCCTGAACATTTCTACGATGGTTTTGTAAAAGGGAAAGCCGATGCCTGCCTTGCGGCAAGCGTCTTCCACTATGGCGAGTTCACGGTAAAAGAAATAAAAGAGTATCTCAGAGAGCGGGGTATCCCGGTACGGCTCTGAGATCGAGCTCGAAGGCAGCAACCGGGTGCTCGAGCTCGAAGGCGGTCAGTACGGCGGGGTGGACCTCGCCAAAGACCCCGACCTTTTTTCCAGCCACGATGATATCCCCGCGGCGCCCGTCAATGAATGCCGGGTCGGCTGATTCCTTCACGGTATACCCGACAGAAAGATCGTGGAGTACCGCATCGGCAGAGGCATATGCCTCCGAGAAGTCCGCATCCGGGTGGGTGCTGACACCGGCTGCCTGCTGGTGGGTTCTGCAGTCCACTACCACGTCGCCAACAGTAAAGAGGCGCTGGGGCAGTTCGCGGTGACGGTTGATGGTGAGGAACTCAAGAAGCAGGGGAAGGAGTTCGGTCCTGACCACCGTGTTCTCGATGCTGATCGGGTGCATGACGTGGAGGACGCCCTTTGTCTCCTCCCGCTGCATCCTCTTATAGAGCACGTCCTCGTTTGTCAGCGTGAATGGCATGACTTCAAGGTAGCCGAGCCCCGTAAACACCTCGCGGGCAAGGGCGGCGTTGACCTGCACCGGGTGGGGTTTTCCCACGGTAAAGGTCTTTGGTGGGTGGGATTCGATCCTGTCGTACCCGTACGCAATTGCCACATCCTCGAAGAGGTCCCAGTCATGCATAATATCGGCCCGGTAGCAGGGGACCTTTACCTTTACCCTGTCCGCACCAACCGGTTCGGCGCCAAAGCGCATCTTCTCAAGGAGTCCTGCCATGGATGCGGCTGTCAGCTCAACACCGAGGAGCCGGGAGCACTCGGTTACGCTGACCGTCCGCTCTGCAGGTGCGAGCGTCGGGGTCTGTACACCGCCAATTTCCACGCTCTCGATGGTCGCCCCTGCCTCGGCCATTGCTGTGCAGATGATGTTAACTGCAACGCTGACCGCCCGCTTGTCGGTGCCGGTCGTATCGAGGAGGATGTTCTTCGTGTCCACGGTCACCCGCGTCCGTTCACCATTGATGATCGGGGGGAACGAGAGGACATGGTCGTGGCTGTCGATGATCAGCGGGAAGAGCGGGAAGTCTTTGACGATCTTCGCGTATTCCCGGCCTTTCGGGTGCTTCTCGAGGATCTCCTCCATGGTCATCCATTCGGTATAATCGAGGGGGACGAAGGACCGGCTCCGGGGCGCTGCGATGTAGCGGAACGGGGGCGTGACCGCGTCGAGATCATGGATGCCGATCGCCACCTTGCTCCGGCCCCTGCCGACTGCCCAGTGGAGCGACTCCTGCAGGGACATGATGCTCTGGATCGACTCGTCATCGAATGCGACCCCGCGGATCACCGCAGCCCCGAGCACCGGGCGGATGTCCGCCAGTTTCGGGTCGATGGCAAAGGATATCCCCGAGGGCCTGACCGGGTATTCCGGCAGGCCGGTCTCGATCCCGAGGTAGCCCCGCATGGCCCGGGCAACGCCTTCCGGACTGAAGAGGTCGGGCCGGTCCGGGAAGAACTCGACATCCGCATGGTCCTCTTCGGTCCGCTCCACGTCCGAGCCGATCAGGGGAACTTTTTCGAGGATCGTCTTCCGGTCGGTGCGGGTGAGCCGCTCGAGGTACTTATAGGGCAGTGTGATGACAGCCATGTCAGATCCCTCCTTTTGCCTTCCAGAGCGCTGGTGTCTCGCGGAGGAACATAACATCGCTCTTGTGGAGGAGCCGGAGGTCCTTGAGACCAAGGCGGAGCATTGCGATCCGGCTCACCCCGAGCCCCCATGCGAGTACCGGACAGGTGATCCCGATCGGCGCGGTGACCTCCTCGCGGAAGACGCCGGCGCCGCCCATCTCGATCCATCCGATCCCGTCAATATACACTTCCGCGTCCAGGCTCGGTTCGGTGTACGGGTAATACGAGGGCTTGAAGCGTACGCTGGTAAAGCCCATGCGGTTGTAGAACTCGCGGAGGATCCCGAGCAGGTTTGCAAACGAGACGTCCTCGTCCATCACGATCCCCTCGAGCTGCTCGAACTCGGCAAGGTGGGTGGTGTCGATCGATTCGCGCCGGTATACCCTGCCAACCGCGAACGCCTTGACGGGGGGAATTTTGTTTTGTGCAAGGTGCTGGATGGAGAGGCACGTTGTGTGGGTCCTGAGCACGCACTGCTCGGCCTTCTCCTCCTTCCAGGCCCCGCCCCAGCCGGTCGAGGAGGTTTCCCCGCCGGAGAGGTGCATGGCCCTGACGGTTTCATACCCCGGAGGGAGCGGGAGTGTCTCCCTGAGGTAGAAGGTGTCCTGCATCTCGCGGGCCGGGTGGTCCTGCGGCTGGAACAGCGCGTCGAAGTTCCAGAAGCACTGCTGGACGATCCCGCCGTACAGCTCCGTAAAGCCCATCTCGAGAAGGATCTCCCGCATCTCGCCGATGATCCGCTGGTAGGGGTGGATCTTGCCGGGGTACGCTTTTTTCGGGAGCTTGGTCACGTCATACCTGCGGAGGTTGGCATTCTTCCAGCTGCCCGAGAGGATCTGTTCGCGGGTGAGGGTCCCGTTCTCCGCGCGGAGGTCGAGTCCCTTCTGTACGGTTGCGAGCCCTTCTGAAGTTATGGCAATGGCGTACCGTACTGTCTCGCACTCCTGCAGGATACCGCGTTTTATGAGTTCCTTTGTCTTCTGGTCGGAAGCGGACGGGGTTTTGAGGGCTGCTTCGTCCGCATCGGTTGATGCACCCGGTACCTTTGCAACTGCAGTACCCTCGACGTTCACGAGCCCCTTCTTGCGGAGCTGGCCAAACCCGATCCCAAACGCCGCGTGCTTCTTAAGATCGGCCACCCGGGTGCCCGGCAGGATAAAGCGGAGGAGCTGCGTCTCGGGAAGACCGTTCTGTGCATATGTTTTCCCCTCGTCCGTGTAGACAAATTCCTTTGATGCGATCCGCTCAACCGTGGCAAGCCCCTTATCCTGTGCCAGGAATGCCCACTGCACCACCGCCTCCGGTGTTGCTTCAAGGAGCCCGGCAATATGCGGGGCGTCTGCCTTCTTCTCCTTTGCCAGGGTTGCAAGCAACCGTTTCTCGTTCTGCGTCAGTTCCGCCATCTTACACCGTTATCCTGTCTTGGCATGCGTCCATCTTTTCCCGGAATTCCTTTAAGAATGCCACCACCCGTTCGGCGGTCTCCTTCTTGCACTGCCCGCAGGTCACTTCCCCGGCAGTGCATTTCCGCCTGATCTCCGCAAGCTCTGTGTCGTCCGTCACCATGTGGAAGAGGTTGAGGAGATAGAGCGAGCACTTGTCCGGCTCGCCGCCAAGGCGCTTCTGCTCTTCAAGGGTCATCCTCCCGCCGGTGATCCCGCTCATCACCTTCTTTCGCACAACCGCTTCGGGCTCGTAGAAGGAGATGATGCTCTCGGGGATGCTCGACGACATCTTCCCGCCGGAAAGGCCGGGCATGAAGATGTGGTATGTGGACGAGGGGGTAAAGAAGGCAAACCCGCCGTGCGCCCGTTCGATCTCCCGTACCCGGCCCTTTACATCAGCGCACCGGGCATCCCGGATATCGACATGCCCCTCGTACTTCTTCGCGTGCGGGAAGGCTGATTTGACGGCTTCCATCGCCTCCTCGGGTGCGTTCTTCGACCGTACGCTGATATAGCCGTCCCGTTCCTCGACCGTGAACATCCGCATCTTGTGGGCGATCCCCCTTGTTAAGCGGATGTGCGGGTCCTGGTCGACCCCGACCGGCACCAGCGTCGGGGCCGGCTCCCGGTCGATCTGGGGGTAGAGGATATCGGCCACCTGGGTGATCACGCTGTCTGCGTGGGCAAGATCAGTATCAGGCCCGAACCCGTAGATTGCCGTGAGCTCGGAGAAGTTGACCTTGGTCGCTGCCTCGAAGGCGAGGTCCTTGAGACGGTTGTTTTTGCTCTGGAAGAAGGTTGTACCCTCAAATCCGAGGGCACAGAGGCAGGAAAGGTACTCCTTTCCGTATTCGTTGCACTTCTCCCATGACAGGCCGCGCACCGCATGGGCTTCCCGGTCGGCGATGGTAATGTAACCGTTGCCGCCCTGCTGCACGTGCCAGACCACCTCTTTCATCACCATCAGGTGGCCGAGGTGAGGGTGGCCGCTTGGCATGAACCCGGTCAGGATGTGGAAGGGTGTTTTGTTCCGGATTGCCTGGGCTATGGGGAGGTAGTCGCGGTGCCCGACCACAATGCCCCGTCGCATGAAGTAGGGGACGTGGGGGAGTTCTTTTAAGACCGGTGCAATGGGGTCAATGCCGAAATCGGCAAACGTCTTTTCTATGTCAAGGGACGGGGTGCTTGACCAGGGGTTGATCTGCGGTTCCTGCATGGTTCTCTCACAGTTTTATCCGTGCGAATTCAACGAACTGGACTAAAGAAGAGTGTACGGCGCCAAAGAACATCTTCTTTTTGACACTGTGCGCCATCCGCACGGAGCGGGAAATGATGCTCATGGGGAGCTCTGCCTCCTTTTCCACGGCATGGACGAGGAGGTCGGAGTGGACGGATGTTCCGCAGTAGACCCGGAAATGGTGGCCGAACTTGTAGCCGGTGCGGGGCGTGTAGTCATGGGAGCGGAGCTCGGCATACACCGCATTTTTGATGGAGAGTTCCTGGTCGGTCCCGCCAGCCATGGCAAGGAATGCAGCTGGGTCCACGGTTTCTTTCCCCCGCACGAGGGTGATCGTCCCGTTCGCCATAAGGTAGAGCAGTTCCACGGGAGAGAGGATCAGCCGTTCGGGATCGAGCCGTTTGCCGTATCCAGCCAGTTCAAGATCCGATCCGGCCGGCGTCCCGACCATCGCGGACTTCCCGACCAGCACTGCGTCACGCCGGCTGACAGGAGGAAGCGTGGAGCAGGCGCCGGCAAGTTTCGGGAGCTTGATCTCGTAATACGTCAATTCATCCTCATCGTCGACGACGGCAAGCACGTACTGCTTGCGCATGTTTTTTGAGGCCACTACTTCGTCGATGAGCTTCCCGAACCGGATCGGGTCGCGCTCGGAGAGGACGCGGACAAGGTACAGGGACTCACCCTTGTTCGGCCGTTCGCCGCGCCGGAAGACACGGAAGTCATGCGGCCCGGCCTGGACAACGTACCCCCGCTCACGGAGGTCGCGGTAGACAAGGAACGTGCGCAGGAAGTTTGGCAGCTCACAAAATTCAGCAAAGAGGGTATCGAACGTGTAGCCCGGCACGTCTATCCTCTGGCGGTGGAGCAGGTAAAGCGCCTCCTGCGGGGAGAGCCGGAGGCCGTCTCTATCCGGCCTGCCGTACCCGCTCTGCTCGTAGAGGGATCTCCCGTCTTTTCCCATGCGCACCGTGGTGCCGTCGAATACTGCCTTCACTGCCATATCTGTTGCGCCCGTAAGATTATAATGCCGGCGGGGGTTGGAGCAGGAGGGTGAGCAATTGGGTTCTGGAGATAACCCGGAACTTATCGGATTCAGCCCCCCTCTTGTGCCAGCAGTCCCCCGCTGGGGGACGGGGCGCATTCTGATGCGACGGTTTTGAATTTACCGGAAATTATACGATTTCCCGTACAGGTAC
>Ga0105103_10001496_pt1 | contig 12814 bp, 10 predicted proteins | sample PPLLaktember2015_2_FD_79107 | JGI IMG/M metagenome (GOLD analysis project Ga0105103, IMG submission 79107) | Freshwater sediment microbial communities from Prairie Pothole Lake near Jamestown, North Dakota, USA - PPLs Lake P7 Core (6) Depth... | ecosystem: Environmental > Aquatic > Freshwater >...
AGTGACCCACATCATCAGATGGCCAAGTTTCCAAAAAGCCAGCGGCGGACCACTATATTCCATGAAGGGGCCTTCGATGATCTCTGTCTCAGCTTCGGGAATATGAAAAGGAGGAAGCGTCATTTTCGCCTGAATGCAGAGAATGCCGATGATAAAGGCAATGATCCCTGAGGCTGAGCCGATAAAAGCTCCCTCCGTTTGGGCGGCAATAATTCCCTCCAAATTGACTGAATATCCGGCTTTGACAATCGGAACCAGGAGGACGAAAATAAACGCGAGTTCATCGGCCAATAATAATTTGATTTCACGGCTGGCGCCGATGCTCGAAAAAACATTGCCGGTTGAGGATCCACCGAGGATAACCATTACCGAATAGAGCATGAGCAGGTACATAACCACCAACAGATCACCGCCGTAGCTGACGTTGAAAAACAGGGCTGCGCCGATCATCGTTGACACAAGTACGATCATCGCGAAAGCAATAAAAGGAGCCGATATAAACAGCGAAGCCACAGTCTCTTTGGTGATCATGGTTTCTTTGCCGAGCAATTTGAAAAAATCGTTAAAATTCTGAAAAAATGGAGGACCGACGCGAAATTGAAATCGTGCCGAAACCTTGCGATCCACCCAACCGACGACCAAGCCCAGCGTACTGGTGAACAACAGTCCGGGAAAAACGAGCAGATAAAACAGGTATTCGATTTTCATCTTTTCCCCTCCTTCTGCAGCCAGCTCGGACTTTTCACCGCCAGGTGCTCACCGACAAAGAAAATATGGCTCTCCGGCTGTTCTTCAATGTCCACCATTTGAAAAGCGTTGTTGGGGGCTGTTTTTGCACATACCGGAATGTAATCGGGATGATCACCCAGTTGATTCAGACAATAATCACATTTTGTGCTGAGATAATTGATCACTTCCGGGAAAATTGTGCCGAAAGGACAAGCGAGGATGCAGCTCTTGCAGCCGACACAACGCATGTTATGACGTTTAATCGTCCCGGTCTCCAATCGTTCCAACGCCTCCTTGGGACAAGCAGAAACGCAAAAGGCGTCCAGGCAGCGGCGGCAGTATGAGGCAAATTCGGCAACTTCGAGCAGGTCAAATGCGCCGGCATTTTGACGATGATACATATATTCGCATTCAATCTCCTGAATGGCGCCCTTGCCTGCGATCAAGGCAGGTATATCGATGAGCAATCGTTTCATTCCCAAATATCCTCCTCATCTTTGATCTGGGCATAGGTAAAAACAGGGCCATCTTTACAGGCATAATATTTTCCGATGACGCAATGGCGGCATTGTCCGAACCCGCAGTACATCTTTTTTTCCATGGAAAGGAATAGATTTTCCTCTTTGAAACCGTACTTGAGCAAATCGAAGGTTCCATACTTCATCATGATCGGCGGTCCGCAAACAATTGCCGGATTATCGGCAGGATCTATTTTTAATTTTTTAAGCAGAATCGTGGCAACACCGACATCCTCATCCCACTTTTCGCCTTCCGGGACGACGTCGACAGCTCTTTTGAATTGAACGTTGGGATATTTCCTCCACCCGGACACTTCATCCTTATAAATGCAGTCCTTGGGCGATTTGGCGCCGGCGAGAAAGGTGATGCTGCGATATTTTTCCGCCTCATGCAATAGAGTCAGAAAAAGAGAGCGCAACGGCGCCAAACCGCATCCGCCGCCGAGAATGACCACATCTTTACCAACAAATTTTTCGATCGGATAATGGGAACCAAAGGGACCCCGCAGGCCGACGATTTCACCGACCCTGGCGCGATGAACATACTCGGTGACAAAACCGGTCTTCATGATGGTCACATCCAGCTCTTGCGAGACAAAATGCGATGAAGAGGGGGTAAAAGGACCCTCGCCAATTCCAGGAATGGTCAATTCGATAAATTGCCCGGTACGAAAGACCATCGGACGTTCCGGTTTTAAACGCAAGGTCCGAATCAGGGGGGACTCTTCAACCACATCGTAAATGACGGCCGGGATGACCGCGTAAGGATTCTGCAGCCATACCGGATTTCCATTATTCTCAAAAGGTGCAGCCATTTTCGCACTCTCTCAACGTTAGTCTGAATGACAGTTTATCGATTAAAACGTCTCATCAATGATTTTTGCCGGCCAAGGCGCTGTCCTGTACTGCTTTGACAACTCGACGAAAATCAATTTCACCGGCGCATGCTTCGGTACAACGACCGCAACCGGTGCAACCGATGCGGTTAAAATTGTGATACATATAGTCAAATTTACACAGATAACGATTGCGAAACCGCTGATTCATTTTCGGGCGAGGGGAACTGCCTCCGGCGACGCGAGCATAGCCATTCCATTGGCAGGAATCGTAGCTTCTCTCCTTGATGAATGTCCCTTCTTTGCTCTCGTCATTCAGAATGAGGCAATAGCAGGTGGGACAAATGTTGGTACAAGCCCCGCAACCGATACAGGGAGTTGCCTCTTCCTTCCACGGTTGGGGGCCGCAATGCCGCATGTCTAAATAACCATCCCGGCGCTGGAAGGGTTGATTTTGTTGTGCGAGTTCCTGAATAATTCGCTCGCGCCGCTGAACGACCCGCTGCCATTGTTCGGCTTGACCGGGAAGAACGGTGGTGATCGATGACATCAGATCAACAAGCTCCTTACCCCGTTCAGTGCCGATTGTTATCCAATAGCTGTCATCAAATGCTGCAAGATTTAGGTCGAAATCCGATTCCGCATAAGGTTTGCCGCCGACCAGGGTGCAATGGCAGGTGGCGGCAATAGATCCACAGTCGGTGGACACAATGGTGGAGGTATCGCGCCATTTTGCATAACTGGGATCGATGACATCCCTGTTTTTCAAGGCATCATCCAACAAAAGCAAAGCTTTGAGGTCGCACGCTTTGACGCCCAAGATAAGATGTTTGCCGACTCCATTGCGGTTGTTTTGTATCTGTTCGCGGATGTGATAGATTAATATTTTGACCGGATCGACTGTTCGATAAGAATCAAGGAGTGGAGTTTGAGAATCGTGTAAAGGGGTGAAAAAGGTGTTTCGAGGTTCTGACCAGGGCGATGTTGCTGGAGCAAAAATTTCGGTAAAGCCACCCAGCTGGTCACGAGCTGTCTTTTGTAAAAACGTTAGCAAATCTGTCGATTTGATAACCATATTGCACTCCCAAGGTTAAAGCGTAGTTTCACTATACGTACTTTACTTGAGCATCACCACAAGAGCAAGAGCGAGACCGTAGTCGAAGACCGTAAGAAGAGCTTATGAAACCTGGCGTCTGTTGTTCACCGCATAGATGAGGCGCGCGAGTTCGTGTTCGATGTTCACATGATTAATAATCGTTTCCTCTGTGCTTTTAATTTTCAATGATGTAAAATTCAGAATACCCAGTATGCCTTCACTTTTCAGAAGATCAATGGTATGACGGGCAGAAGCTTCTGGCACGGCGACGATGGCAATGTGGATGCTGTTGGTTTTAATAAATTCCGAGAGGTTGCTGATGAGTAGAACAGGCGGATCCGCATTGGGATCGATGATCGACGGATCGACATCAAAACCGGCGACAATTTTAATGCCCTCGTCGGTAAATCCTTTGCCGTAACGCAAAAAAGCGGAACCCAGCCTGCCGACTCCGATGACGATGACTTTTTGTACCTGATTTTTACCGAGAATTTCGTTTATTTTACCAAGAATGGTAACAATATCATAACCGCCTTTTTGACTGCCGACAATGCCGAAAAAAGCAAAATCTTTGCGCACGAGACTGGATGATATATCGAGAGCATCGGCAATGTTGTCGGAGAAAACTTTGACAAACCCCAAGTTCTGCATTTGACATAACAAGTTTTTATAGATCAACAGTCGTTTTATGCGATCCAGATTATCCAAAGCGTCTCCACAGGCGTCACATAAAAAACTTGCAAACTCTAATTATATGTTATGAACATAACTCATTATATCAAAACAATGAGATTTTGTCAAGAAAAATTTTAAATCAACTGAAAATAAATTGGCTCATGTGATAAAATGAACGAAAACTCAATCCCCTATAACGTTTTCCCGATGCCGAGTTCATAGAGCCGTCCGACGATTTCAAAAGCGGATAATTGGGAGAGGAAGACCGGCAGTTTTTTTTCAATCGCCTTTTCGGCAGCCGGCTCATCCAACTGCAATCCACCCGGCAGAATCACACCGGCCAGGCTTTTAAAAAAGACGATGGCAAGAACATTTTCATGCGTTTGATTGGTCACCCAGATAGCGCCCTTTTGTGCCTGAGCCATGACATCGCTCAATATATCAGATATTACACCGCCTGTCACCTGTTTGTCCAGCATCTGTTCGCCGCTGAAAATAACCAGTCCCAGTTGTTCGACAATTTCTTTGACCAGCATGTTAGCTCCTCTTCCATTCTCAAAGAAAGTCATTTAGTTCTCCGCAATGATCGGCAGTGTGACGCGGAAAGTTGATCCGACATTCTCCTGGCTCTCGACCTCTATATCACCCTGATGATCCTTGGCGATTTTTCGCGCAATTGAAAGCCCCAATCCTGTCCCGGTGATTTTTTTGTCCATCGCGTTCTTTGCACGGAAAAACTCATCAAATATATGAGTGAGCGACTCGGCAGGAATGCCAATCCCGGAATCGGCTACATTGACGAACAGGTGGGAATTGCTTTTTTGAACCGAGATATCCACATGACCATTTTCAGGCGTATATTTTATGGCATTACTAACCAAATTTGCGAATAGACGCGATAAATCTTCTTTGTTCCCCCGAATAAACGGAAGATCGTCATCGGTCGAAAAATTGACCGCCAGGGATTTGCTTTCCGCGCGATTTTTATAAAAATCGACTGTTTCCTGGAGGAGCTCCACGATATTGATCGGCCCCATGGCTTTTAACGACCGTTTCCGATCAATCCGCGAAAGATCCAGCAAATCATTGATGAGAGCGATCAGGCCATGCGCGCGGTCGCGAGATTTCTCGATCATCTCCCGTTCTTTTTGAGGATTGGCGGCGATAATGCCGTCGAGAATGATGTTGAGATATCCCTCTATGGCGCCCAGCGGCGCTTTGAGTTCATGCGCGACATAGCTGACAAAGTCAGACTTCATTTTTTCAACTTTTTTTTCCTCGGACACATCAATCAGGACGGTCACGGTGCCAATGCACGCCTTATTTTCATCGATGACCGGCGTGATGCTCGCCTGTATAGCTCGGCCATAAACAGTGTCAAATTCTAGATGAGTACAACTGAGCGTCGAGGTCACCTGTTCCAAAGAATCGATGATCGAGCGCTGCAGATCAGGATTGCGGATGATCTCTTCAACCCGTCTTCCGGCTGCCCGCGCTTCGCTGATGTGCATCATCCGCGAAGCCATCGGATTCATCAGAACAATTTGGTGCTGCCGATTTGTCGCCAGCACCCCTTCACTCATCGAATTGATGATGGTTAATGTACGGGCGCGCTCATTGCTGCTCTCCAGCAGATTACGATCCCGCTCCTCCCGCAGCCGCTCAATCTCCTGCAGATGGTCACGATAGTCGATCGCGCGCTCAACTTTGGCCAATAATTCATCTGAATTAAACGGTTTGGGCAGATAGTCAAAAGCACCTTTACGGCCGGCATTGATGGCGTTCTCAATCGTCGCATAGCCGGTGATGACAATAATGATGACCTGTTTCCCGGACTGATTAATCTCTTCCAGGAGCTGCATTCCATCCATTTCGGGCATTAGCATATCGGTCAAGACGACATCATACTCATTTTGCATCAATTTCTGCAGGCCTTCCCGACCATTCGCCGCTTCATCCACATGATAATCATACATTTCCAGGATCTGTCGACAGCCGGATCGAATGACTTCCTCATCATCGATGACCAGAATCCTGCCTGTTTTCTTGCTCATCTATTTAACTTTTCCAATCAATAGAGAAACCCGTTTCAACAATTCAGCCGGAGAGAGAGACTTGGCCGCAAAATCATCGACCTTCATCCATTGCTTGTCTTTGTCAAACTCGAAATTGAATCCCGTTTTTTCCTGGGCCGAGGTGAGCATCAGAATAGGCAGGTTCCGTGTCTGCTCCTGATCGCGCACAGCATAGGCAATGGAGAAACCAGAGTCCAGTTCTTCCATGATCAAGTCGATGATGACCAGATCATACGTTTGACTGCGCAGCTTTTCCAGTGCCTCAGCCGAGGTACATGCCGTATCGACCATATACCCGCCGGCTGTCAGGATGGTATTGTTGATATCGAGAAAATCCGCATCGTCATCCACAAGAAGAATTCTCTTTGCCATTTCATTCACCATGGTATGGAACGTCTTTTGTCAAGTTAGTTACTTTCATATCAATACCGCAACTCTTTTTTATCATATAACAGTCACGGGGCAAGATTTAATTTGCGGTTGGAATAAACATTGTGAATTGGCTGCCCTTACCAAGTTGACTTTCAACCCTGATATCACCTCCGTGTTGTCGCATGATGCCATATACAATGGCCAGCCCCAAGCCCGTACCCCTGCCGACTGGTTTGGTGGTAAAAAAGGGATCGAAAATATGATTCATGGTCATCTTGGACATTCCGGGACCGCTGTCACACACCGAAACCAAAACAAAGTGATTGTTCTTAGCGCTTCCTGTTTTCACCAGCAATTCTCCTCGACCTTGCATCGCTTCGGCAGCATTCATGAACAGATTGAGCAGAACCTGCTGAATTTGAAGATGATCGACGAATACCGGACCCAGACCCGCAGCAAATTCTTTTTTGAGTGCGAGCGACTGGAACAAAGGCTGCTCAATGACGATTTTCAGCGTGCTGTCAATTAATTTGTGGATATCGTTGGGTTTACAGTCGAAACGCGACTGCCTCGAAAAATCGAGTAGCCCCTGAACGATATGGCGACATCGTTCAGCTTCATTGGCTATCTTTTTCAGGGCGTCAGCGTCATTGCTATGCTCCAGCTTTTTTAATAAAATATTGGTAAACAAAAGGATTCCGCCCAAGGGATTATTCAACTCATGGGCGACACCGGCTGCCAATTTGCCGACCGAAGCCATCTTTTCCGACTGAATCAATTGCTCTTGCGCCATTTTGAGGGATAAAAGTGACTTTTTTATTTTGCGATTGGATGCCGCCAGTTTATTTTGAATCTTTTCGGTTTTATCGAGCATATAGGGGAGACACATTTCTGCTTCTGCCAAGCCCTGATAAACAGCAATTGCTTTTTCGCGGCATGACGGGTATCCACAAGCGCCGCAATTCAGCTCATCTTCAGGTTGCCATTTACCGGTACGCTGCAAAATTTCGCGGATATCTTCCTCATTGGGTTGGGTGGAACGTAAATCGAGGATCGAAAAACCGCGCTTCAGATTCAAGTCCGCGTATTCTGCGCGATCATTTTTAGCCTGTTCCTGCCGCTTCGCATCTTGTTTGGAATAGATATAGTTGACGAGACGATCTCGACGCACATATACCGATTCATCATTGGCCATCATCGGACCATGAATACAACCGCGACAGAATAATAAATCTAAAAACCGCGCTTCAATGTCGCCTTTATCCACCTTTTGCAGCACTTCAAGCACTCGATCCCTTCCTTCGCTGACCAGTACCTCGCGATTCAAAATATCATGATCAGCGTCAGAGCACTCAAAAAGTCCTCCTGAGAGGGGGAACACTCTCCCTCTGTCAGCACGAGGGCCATCGAAATCAGCAGGATCAAGCAGATTCAGTTCAATCTGATTCTCCTGGAACATGGTCTGCAGTTCATTGAAGGTAAGCACTTCATCAATGACGCCGAGGACCTGTTCGTCTTCCATCTCTTTCTTCTTGGCGACGCAGGGACCGATGAAAACGACAGCGGCCGATGGACAAAATTTCCACTTGATCGCACGACCAACCGCAATCATCGGGGAGACGATGGGGGCAAGCACCATGGTCAAATGAGGATGATATTTTTCGATATAATTGACGATTGCCGGGCAGGGTGAAGTGATCATGGTTGGCAACACGCCGGTTTGATGAATCCGCGCGTATTCCTCCATGATCAAATCGGCGCCAAAGGCAGCCTCCCATACTTGATCGAAACCCAATAATTTGATTCCGGCAATAACCTGTTCAGGAGTTACGGAAGCAAAAGCAGCAGCAAAAGAGGGCGCCAGGATGGCAAAAACTGGATGATGGTCGCGCAGCAGTTCATTGCTGCGTGCGATGCCGTCGCGAACGCGTTTGGCATGTTGAGGACAAACCTGTATGCAATTGCCGCAGGCGATGCAGCGCTCGACAATTACTTTGGCCTGTCCATTTTCAAATTTGATCGCTTTTGCAGGGCATAATCGAATGCAGGAAAAGCAACGTTTACATCGCGTATCAATTGTAGAAACTACAGGGCTCATTTTCGCCACTCAAATGAGTAATCCGTTGCCATACAGTTGGCTTTATTAAGATAACGAGCAACCCACAAAAAAGCAAGAACAAACTCCCCCATTTTGACAGGATGATCAGGAGTGTAATCTTTTTGTTCCACTGTAAGGTAAATCAATAAAATTTCTTGACAAAGAGCATGTTTTTATGCTATCTTTAGTAAAATCATGCAAGTGTCGCAGCCAGTTACAGAAAGGGTATTTTGATGCACTATTGCATCATCGGCAACAAGCGACATGAACCGGTTTCTCAAGTCTGAAAAACAACAGAATCCATATTCAGTAGATATCATTCTAATCATATGATAAAACTGTACTTGAGCGTGCTCTTAATTTATGTTGAAATGAAAATCCATAAAATAATGTTTAATGTGTATTCACCACTTTGTCGACAATTTGGCATAAAAATTGTTATTTTCGGGGAGAGTAAAATTCCTTGATCTCAAAAAGCAGGCAAAAAATGGAAGAGCTTTTTTACTTTCCCACCTTTGATCTCTTGACGCGCATCACCTACGCTCAAGAAGCGAATTCATTGCGTTATGCCAGTCATCGTTCACTCAATGCCAATGAAAAACGGGTGGTGGAACGTTACATTCTGCAGGAGATTGCTCCGAAAACGGATTATTACCAAAAGAGCCCCTCGCTTTTGCTTTATATGGGAATCGATGCCTCTTTGAAAAAAGAATTGAAGGCCTATCAGGTCAAAGACGCGATTCAAAACATCATTGAGAGAAAGCAGGAGATCGATCATAAAGTTCAAGACCTGATCAGTTCATCGTTGAGCAATTACTATTTTGAACGTCTGGGCGACAAACTGCTCACATTGCGAAACATTCTCAGCCGCACAATGGACGCATATGAATTGGAAAATGTGCTCAAAGATATTTCTATCCTCCTCGCAGCCTATAATCAGAACAGCGGCCAACAAATTAATATAGAAACGATATTGCCGCATGAAGTCATGCAGCAGTATCAACAATTAACAAATGATTCATTTTAGCGAGCCCTCTTTCCAAGGAGATTGCCATTTCAGGAGAAAGCTATGATTAAATGCATCTCTGTTATTTCTGTCATCATCGTTACGATGCTTTTTTCTGTCGGACGATTGACCGCTCAGGACGCGAAACCTTCTTTTGCTGTTGGGTTTGACATGGGAGTGCAAATGCCATTTTGCGATATTTCCCCTGCAGGCTTGGCACTCGCCGGAGAAGCGCAGATGCGCTTTCTTCTCAGCGATCGATTCAATATCGGAATCGGATTAGGATACGGACAACTGGCTGATGGATTTTCGAAACGCACGTTTCATACCAATGTGATCAACGCGGATTTGAAGGGGAATATTTATCTTCTCACTCAAGGCAAATTCCGTCCCTACGCCACGCTTGGAGTCGGCGGATTGAACTATACTTATTTCCGCGATAAAGACTGGGCCATTGGCAGTACCGATCTCGAAGGCAAACCTTTCTGGGATGTCAACTTTTTTTATGGCGGCGGATTTGATTTATATTTGTCTAAAAGCGTTGCCCTTACCACCATGGCTGAATACCGCTTCACAACCACAGACGGGCTTGACGGTGCTGTCCAGGGCACTTCAAAGGACGGGTTCCTGAATGTCCGCACAGGCCTTGTTTTTCTCATGGGTGAAAAAGCGGCGCGGGCGTCAGAGGAACAGCAGATTGCCTCTTCAGAACGAGGGGAGGTCGTCACTCAATTGCCGCCGGAAGAAGAGCCAATGGATGAAGCAACAGCCGCTATTTTGCGTCAGTTGGGAGCTTTCGAGGGTGAAGAAACCCCTGCCAATGCTGAAACCGCTGTCGCTGCCACAACCCAAAGGCCGACCAAAGCTCCCGAGACTCAAAGCGCAGATGAACTGAAAACGCGCGCGGAAAGCTTACGGGCATTGATCAAGGATCGTGATAATGAGATATCGGTGATGCAGTCGCAAATTCAAATGAAAGACAGCCGCATCACAGAGCTGCAACGTGAACTGGCGCAGGTCAAACAGTCTCCGACTGATTTCAGTTCCTCTTATCAGGATGCCCTGAGAAATTTCGGCACTAAAAACTATGATCGTTCAATTGAAATCTTTACGTCTTTGAGAAACAGCTATCCCCAGCACAAATTAACCGGAAACTGCATCTATTGGATCGGTGAAAATTATTTTGCCAAGGGCGATTATGCGGCGGCCATAAATGCCTTTACCTCGGTACTTTCCTACAGCCAATCGTATAAATTGGACGATGCCACCTTGATGTTGGGGCGGTGTCACCAAAAGTTGGGACAGCTCGATCAGGCAAAAGCATTTTTTAATCAGTTAATCAACCAATATCCAAGCAGCGAATATGTGCCCAAAGCACAACAATGGCTGCAACGCCTGCCATAAAATCAAGGGGGGGGGCAAAATTCCTTGTCGGTCAAGTCCTGATTGTGGCGGAATGAAAAACAGTTTAAGCTGACATTTGCAGACAATAATTTTGGCGTTCACGCAAAGACGCAGAGCCGCAATTAATAGCATAAAAGCAAGTGAACCTTGATACGGTTTGGATAACAGCGGAGAAGAATTTTTAATACAGCTCCTATTTTTCCTTCAATTCATGAATTCCATCCCACTCCGCTGACGGCGGATGTTCCAGAAAATCGAGACAACGCACCGTATAAATCTTGGACGGACCATCGGACGGAAAATCCCGCAAAATCCTTCTGAAAATTTTTAACGCTTCTCCCCAACTGCGATGGCGGTATAAACGCAAACCTTCTTCAAACGCTGCAATAATCAAATCCCGTTCCAGTTGCGGTAAAGCATCGAACGAGCGCAGCTCATAAATACGCACCGGCGTCTGAATACCGACAACCCTCACGTAATCAATTTCACGCGCTTGGGCGATGGCTTTGACAAGATTATGCGTATTTTCCGTCATCAGGATAGTGGTTTGATAGACTTTATTGGCGCTCTCTAATCGAGCGCCCAGATTGATTTCATTGCCGATGACAGTATAATCGAAAAGCTGTTCGGAACCCAGATTCCCGACAACCGCCTTGCCTGAATTGATGCCGATGCCGATTTGAAATATGTCCTCATTTTGGGCAGTCCATTGGCTCTGCAGTATCTGCAGCCGGGCGGCCATTTCGAGCGCTGCCCGGCAGGCACGCTCTGCATGATTTTCGTATGAATACGGAGCACCAAAAATGGCCATGATCTCATCGCCCACAAACTTGTCGAGCGTACCCTCGTGCCGGAAAATAATATCTACCATCTCCGTAAGATAATCTGACAGTCGTTTGACAACAACCTCCGGCTCATGCAATTCGGAAAAATGAGAAAATCGTCGAATATCGGAAAAAAAGACGGTCAATTCCCGTCGCTCTCCGCCGAATTGAGGGAGTTGTCCGGATTCGAGCATTTTATTGACCACAGCCGGTGAAACATAGTGCTGGAATATTTTTTTAATTCGAAATCGTTCCTTCTGTTCACGGATGATTGAAAAAACCAGTCCGCCGACATAACAATAGGCAATGCCGAGATAAGGGGTGGTCAGGTTCATGATCAGGCCCTGACTTTTAAAGAAATAATAAGCGCTGAAGCGCAGAGCGACCAGGACAAGGACGACCGCCAACAGCGCGCGCAGCGGCTTGAGGTAAATTGTCACTAACGCCGTCGATGCCACCAGGACAATGAGCAAAACAAACTCGACAAAAGGATCGACCATCCGAAGAAATTCGCCTCTATGGATAGTGCTCAATGCATTGGCATGGGTTTCGACGCCGGGCATTTTCAGTTTTTCACCGGCAAAAGTATAAAATGGCGTCAGTTTGGTATCCCACAATTCTTCCGCCGTTGCGCCGACAAAAACGACTTTGTCCTTGAAAGTTCCCCATTTGAGGTACGATTCGAAAATATCTGTATCCTCTTGTGCCGGGAGGGTAAAACTTTTATCATCCAGAATATTGGAAAAGGAATAGGTTCTAAACGTTTTATTCGCCGGACCGGCAAAGTTGATCATCATGGTATTGGCATCTACTTTGGGGATCCGGTATTTGCCGACGATGAATTCTTTGCCGCTGCGGTTGGCTTCCTCCGGGATCGTGGGATTTTCCAATAGTTTCAGCGCTTCAAGTGCGAGCGGATAATATATCATGCCTTCATGTTCATGAAAAAGAAAATAGCGACGCAGAAATCCATCCGAGTCCTCAACGGAATTCACCAGACCCCAGGAATGAGCAACTTCCAGCAGCCAGGGATTGGGTTTAAGAATGTAGCTGTGTTGAATTCCATGTCGATTGATGTCGTAAACCACTTTACCGGCCAGAATGACCTGACCCCACTCGTCGATGGCCTCGGCAAATTCAAAATCCTCCTCCGGATGTTCGGCGTTGGTCTCGATGAACTC
>Ga0105103_10001497_pt1 | contig 12806 bp, 13 predicted proteins | sample PPLLaktember2015_2_FD_79107 | JGI IMG/M metagenome (GOLD analysis project Ga0105103, IMG submission 79107) | Freshwater sediment microbial communities from Prairie Pothole Lake near Jamestown, North Dakota, USA - PPLs Lake P7 Core (6) Depth... | ecosystem: Environmental > Aquatic > Freshwater >...
AGCAGCTCGCCGGCAAAGATGAACAGCGGCACGGCCAGCAGGATGAAGGGCTCGACCCCGCCAATGAAGGACAGGAAGATCGTCTCCAGCGGATGGCCCAGGCCCTGCAGCGCAATGATGCCGGTGGTGGTGATGAGGATCGAATACAGCAGCGGCACGCCGGCCAGCGCGATGGCGAAGAAGACACCGAACAGGGTCAGGGCCAGCATCTGCTCTTACTCCGGCTTGGGGTAGCGCATTTCGCGCGGCACGCCGCGCGCGATCTGCCACACGTCCCAGGCGACGAACAGCGCCATCAGGGTGCAGCCCACCGCCATGCCCATGTACTGGAAGGCCATCGGCCATTCCAGCACCGTGAGCTGATTGCCCCAGTTGGCATTCACCAGCGACCAGCCGTAGCGCACCAGCACTACAAGCATCGCCAGGCAGGCCGACTGCACGCCCAAGTCGGCCCAGAGGCGCTTGACCGGCCCGAGCTTGTCGATGAACTCGGTGATGGTCATGTGGGCGCCGCGCTGCGCGGCGCAGGCGCCACCCAGGAAGGTGACCCACACCATCAGCAGCTCGCCGAACTCGGTGACCCAGGCCAGGTCCTTGTGGAAAAGGTGCAGGCAGACGTTGATGAACACCATCGTGGCCATCACGGCACCGATGGTGATCACCATCCAGTCCACCATCCGCCCGAGCAGGCGGATGGGCAGCGGTGCCAGGGGCACCGGCTTGAGCATGGGCGTCGCCTGCATGGCTGTGCTGGGCGTCCTACTTGGTGGTCTTGCGGATGGCTTCGGCTTCGGCCAGCACCTTGTCCACGTCGGCACCGTACTTCTCGCGCGCCTTGTCGTAGGCCGGCTTGACCGACTGACGGAAGGCAACCATGTCCGGCTTGGCGTTGACCTTGGCACCGCGCGAGGCCATCTCCTTCAGCTGGTTGTCGTCGTTGCTGGAGATCATGTCGCGGCTGAATTTGCCGGCAATCTTGGCGGCTTCGGTCACCGCCTTCTGATCCGCCGGTGACAGCTTGGCCCAGGTCTTCTCGCTGATCGCCAGCGGGATCGGGCTGTACACATGGTTGGTCAGCGTGATGTTCGGCGCCACCTCGTAGAACTTGTTCGAGTAGATGGTATCGATCGGGTTCTCCTGGCCCTGCACCGCGCCCTGCTGGATGGCCAGGTAGACCTCCGGCAGCGGCATGATCTGGATCGTGAAGCCCATCGCCTCCAGCGACCAGCGCATCATCTCGTTGGGGAAGGTGCGCAGCTTCATGCCCTTGGCGTCGCCTGGCGAGTTCAGGGCCGCCTTCGTCGTCATGTTGCGGAAGCCCGCCTCCCAGGTCGACAGGAAGCGAAAGCCCTTGGCCGGCGCCTTGTCGAACTGCTCCTGCAGCCACTTGCTCTCGTCGTAGAAGCGCCAGCCTTGCTTGTAGCCTTCGAGGATGAAGGGCAACATCGTCAGGTTCAGCGTCGGCACATGCGGCGCGTACGAGCCGGTCGCCGACACCGTGAAGTCGATGCCGCCGAGGGCCAGCTGCTCGATGTTCTTCGGGTCGTTGCCGAGCTGGCTGCAGCAGTAGATCTGCACCTTGTAGCGGCCCTGCGTCAGCTCCTCGACCTTCTTGGCGAAGATGTTGGCCGAGGCCTGTCGTGCGCCGGCCTGCTGGTCGGTGTGGCTGAACTTGAGCACCGTCTGCGCGGCGGCCGGCATCGCCCATGCAGCGGCCAGGGCGAGGGCGGTCAGGCTCATGGTCTTCTTCATCACGGTCTCCTTCAGGGATGGTGGGGGTCGAAGCCGGCCATCGGCACCCTGCGGCCGCTGGCATGCGAGTGGTAGGCGGCCGCCTGTACCTGCAGGTTGGCCAGGTAGTCGCGCGCGCCGTTCTCCAGCGGCGCGCCTTGGCGCAGGTGCGCCAGCACGTGCGCCTGCAGTGCCGTGCTGGCGCCGCCGAAGGCGCCGCGACCGGCGCCATCGTCGTATGCATGGGGTGCTTCGGCGCCACCGTGCGGCTGCCACCACAGGCGGGCCTCGCCGTCCAGGCGCATCACGCCGCGTTCGCCTTCGAGCCACATCTCGCCCATCGTGCGGCGCAGGTTCGCGGCCGGGTGCCCGTTGAGCCGGTTGCCGTCGAACAGGCCGGTGCGTTCGTCGTCGTACTCGAACAGCAGCACGCCGGCATCCTCGCCGGCGATCACCGGGTTCAGCCGGCGCAGCCGGGCAGTGATGGCACGCACCTCACCCATCAGGAAGCGGAAGGTGTCGATGAAGTGCACCGCGGTTTCGCGCACCAGGAACTCCGGCATCTGCTGGAAGTAGGGCTGGCGGTCCAGGTAGGCCTGCGGCCCCTGGCCGTCGCCGGGTCGCAGGCGGAAGGCGATGCCGTGCACGCGGCCGAAGAAGCCGGCATCGATGCAGCGGCGCAGCTCGCGGAACCAGGGCGCGAAGCGGAAGTTTTCGTGCACCACCAGCGGCACGCCGGCGGCTTCGGCCAGCGCGGTCATGGCCTCGGCCTGCTTCAGGTCGATGCCGAAAGGCTTCTGGCAGATGGTCGGGATGCCGCGCTCGATGGCCGCGCGCACGGCTTGCTGCTGCGCCACCGGCGGCAGGCACACGTCGACCAGCGTCGGCCGTTCGGCGTCGAGCATCGCCGCGATGTCGCCATAGCACCTGGGCACGCCGTAGCGCCGCGCCAGCACCTCGGCGTTTTCCACGTGGCGGTTGGCGATGGCGACCAGCGGCGCGCCGGCATCGCGCCAGCCTTCGACCTGGAACTGCGACCAGTAGCCGGCGCCGATCATGACGATGCGCTCGCTCATCTCACAGGCCCTCCACCACGGCGCGCACGATGTCGGCGGTGCTGCTGTGGCCACCGAACTCGCGCGGCCGCACCACACCTTTGGCGAAGGCCGCAGCCAGCGAGGCCTCGATGGCGCGTGCACCATCCGAAAGCGCACCGTCGCCATGGCGCTCCGCCAGCCAGTCGAGCATCATCGTGGCCGAGAGAATCGTCGCCGTCGGATTGGCGATGCCCTGGCCGGCGATGTCCGGCGCGGTGCCGTGTGCCGGCTGGAACAGCGCATAGTCGTCGCCGATGTCGGCCGAAGGCGCCATGCCCATGCCGCCGGCCAGCGCGGCGATCAGGTCGGACAGGATGTCGCCGAACATGTTCTCGGTGACCAGCACGTCGTAGGCCCAGGGTTTCATCACCAGGTTCAGCGCCATCGCGTCGACGTAGGCGTGCTCGACCGGCACGTCGGGGAAGGCCTTGGCGCGCTCGTCGAACACCTGGCGCCAGAAGGCCATCGAGGTGAAGACATTGGCCTTGTCGACGTTGGTGACACGCCCGGGCAGGCCCCGTGCCTTGCGCTGGCGCGCCAGGCGCAAGGCGAAGTCGCACACACGCGCGGTGCCGCGGCGCGTGATCTTCATCGTGTCGTAGGCCGCCTGGGCATCGCCCTCGCCCTCGATGCGGCCGCGTCCGCGGGCGAAGAACAGGCCCTCGGTGCTTTCGCGCACCAGCACCAGGTCGACCTGCGCCGCACGCGGGTCGGACAGCGGCCCGGGCAGCCCGGCAAAGCTGCGGATCGGCCGCACGCCGGCATAGAGATCGAGCGCGAAGCGCAGGTCGAGCTGCGGAATGATCTCGGTGCCGTCCTTGGCGCGCACATGTGGCAGGCCCATTGCACCGAACAGGATGGCGTCGGCCTTGCGACAGGCCTCGAGCGTGGCCTCCGGCAGCGCCACGCCGCTATCGAGGTAGTGCTGGGCGCCGGCAGGGTGGTCGACGGTGTCGAAGTACCGGCCGATGCGCAGCTCGACAGCGTGCAGCACCTGCAGTGTCGCGGCCGTGACTTCACGGCCGATGCCGTCACCTGGCAGCACCGCGATGGAGTAGGAGGTCTTGCTCATCGTGCCCTTACATCTGCGCCAGCTTGAAATGCTCGAAGATGGTCACCAGCTCGCGGTTGGCGCGCTCGCGGTGCGCACGGGTCACGGCCGCCGCGCCTGCGGCGTCGCCGGCGCGCAGGCGCTCGACCATCTGCATGTGCTCCTGGGTGGAGTTGACCGGCTTGGGACGCAGGCGCAACGTGAACATCCGCGCGCGATGCGCACGGTCCCAGTAGTTGAGCACTGTGGCCTGCAGCTGGCGGTTGCCGGCCAGCTCGACCAGGTGCGCATGGAAGCGTTCGTCGGCCGCGGCCCAGGCGTCCAGGTCCTCGGCCTTCAACGCCTTGTCCATCGCCTTGGTGGCATCGACCAGCGGCTTCAGGTCCTTGTCGCTCGGCTTGCGACTGGCCAGCAGTTCGGCGGCCATGCATTCCAGCGCGGTAAGGATCTGGTAGATCTCGCGCATATCGTTCGGCGACACCGGCAGCACGCGCATGCCGTGGCGCGGGATCACCTCGACCAGGCCCTCGGCCTGCAGCCGCATCAGCGCCTCGCGCACTGGCGTGCGGCTCATGCCCAGCGCCAGCGCCACCTCCTGCTCGAGCGCGCGGTGGCCGGGTGGCCAGAGGTTGTCGAGGATGCGGCGGCGGATCTGCACATAGGCCGCCTCGACCAGCGACAGGCCTGCGGTGCCGCCGGGCAGCCTCATCCGAAGCTCCAGTGCGTCGGCGCCACACCGGCCACCGGCAGGCGCAGCGTGGCCAGGTGCTCGCCGAGCAGGCAGCCGAGCACGGCCGTGCGGCGGTCGGCGCCGGCGAAGGCGATGCTGGAGATGTTGCGCAGGCTGCGGCTGGGCGCACCGTCCAGGTGCGGCCGGCCCATCGTCCCGGCTTCGAAAGCCGCCTCGACCCAGGCCAGGTGCGCGGCATCGGCCTCTTCCAGCCAGACGGTGGGCTGGCCATCGGGAGCGACGCGGATCAGGCGGTTGCTGACGATGCTGACGATCCAGGCATGGCCTTCTTCATCGAAAGCCAGGCCGTCGGGGAAGGTGCCGGGGCCGAACTCGGTGACCACTTCCTTGGCACCGAGCGAACCGTCGTCATGCAGTGCAAAGCGCGACAGGCGGCGTGCGAAGGTCTCGTTGACATAGAGCCATTGCCCGCTGGGGTGCACGGCGACCTCGTTGGTGTAGCCCAGGCCGTCGGCGACGATTGCGGCGCCGCGCGCGTCGACGCGCACGATGAAGCCGTCGTTGCAGCTGCGCCGGTAGCCCAGCGCACGCGGCTTGAGTCGGGTGCTGACGGTGACCCAGAAGCGGCCGTGCCTGTCCTCGACGACGAAGTTGGTCGGCGGCAGGTCGACGCCGTCCACCTGCATCAGCCAGGGCGCCACCTGGCCACTGCGCTGCAGGTGGAACACGCCGCCGTCGTCGTTGCCCAGGTGGGTGAGCAGGAAGCTGCCGTCGCGCAGCAGCGCGATGCCGTTCGGTCTGAGCGCCAGGCCATCCGGGCCGGGCCCCGCATACAGCGCTTGGCTGCCGTCGGACCGCAGGTGGGCCACGCCGCCACGCCAGTCGGCCGTGAACAGGTCGCCGGCGGCGTTGGCGAGCACGCATTCCGGCCGCACCAGGCCGCTGCCGACGAAGCCTAGCGCGTGCAGCGACAGTGGGGTTGAGCCGATGCTGTGTGGCGACAATGAATCCTTGTTCGCGTTCATTAACGTATACGTTAGCGAATTCAGATAGACTCGGCATGCGTGACAACCCGTAGGTCCGGAGCGGCCTGTCGTTTCGAGCCATGGCTGCCGCCAGAGTCGGCGGCGCGCTTTCAGCTGGGCGTGTACGCCAGCCGCACGTAGATCGGCGCGAAGGCCTCGGCCTGCGTCAGCTCCAGCAGGTTCTCGCGCGACAGTTCCAGCATCGCCAGGAAGGTGACCACCAGCACGCCCAGGCCGCGCGAGGGCTCGAACAGATCCTGGAACTCGACGAATCGCCGGCCCTGCAGCCGCTTGAGCACGATGCTCATGTGCTCGCGCACCGACAACTGTTCACGGGTGATCCGGTGGTGCTGGTTGAGCTTGGCGCGCTTCAGGATGGCCAGCCAGGCTTCGCGCAGGTCCTCGGCGTGCACCTCGGGAAAGCGCGGCTCGATCGACTGCTCGATGGTCACCTGCGCGCGCAGGAAGTCGCGGCCCAGCAGCGGCAGCGCGTCGAGCTTGGCTGCGGCCAGCTTCATCTGCTCGTATTCGAGCAGCCGGCGCACCAGCTCGGCCCGCGGGTCGGCCACCTCGGCGCCGTCGGCTGTCTTCTTGGGCGGCAGCAGCATGCGCGACTTGATCTCGATGAGCATCGCGGCCATCAGCAGGTATTCGCTGGCCAGCTCGAGATTGCGGCGGCGGATCTGTTCGACATAGTCCAGGTACTGGCGCGTCACGTCGGCCAGCGGGATGTCGAGGATGTTGAAGTTCTGCCGCCGGATCAGGTACAGCAGCAGGTCCAGCGGACCTTCGAAGGCCTCGAGGAAGACCTCCAGCGCATCCGGCGGGATGTACAGGTCGTGCGGCAGCTTGAACAGCGGCTCGCCGTACAGGCGGGCCAGCGCCACCTGGTCCACCACTTCGGGCAGCGGGGCTTCGGCCGGCTCGGCCAGCGCAATGGCCTCGTCAGGGGTCGCGCTCGCGACCCGGGTGTCAGGGCTCACGGCGAGTCAGGAAGTCTTCGTCTGGTAGACGTAGGGCTGCTGCGGCACGCGCGCCTTGTTCCAGGCTTCCAATGACTGGCGGTCCAGCGAACGGTCCCACAGCAACTCGCGTCCGGCACGCTGCTCGCTCTCCAGGCTGGGCTTCTTGGCCTTCAGCTCGTCGATGAACATCGACACCTCGGACTTGTAGGGCGCACGGGCGAAGAAGGACATGACGGCGGCTGCTGCAGAATGGGACAAATCCATTTTACCCGCGCCCATCCGGCCGGGCGCCGCGAGCGGCCCGCCCATCCCCCCAGCGCATGACCGAGATCGAACTCAAGTTCCAGGTGTCCGAGGCGCGCCGTGCCGCCGTGGCCAAGGCTGTGGCCACGGCGACCGCCACGAAGGTGGCGCTGCGCGCACGCTACTTCGACACCGCCGACCGCCGTCTGGGCCAGGCTGGGCTGGCGCTGCGCGTGCGCAAGGAGGGCCGACGCTGGGTGCAAACGCTCAAGGGCGCCGGCGATGGCATCTGGCAGCGGCTGGAGCACGAGGTGCCGCTGCGCGTGGCCGCAGGCGTGCAGCCGCTGGCCGACCCGGCGCTGCACGACGGCACGCCGGCCGGCGAGGCCTTGCGCCAGGCCCTGGGTGACGGCCAGCTGCTGCCGATCTATGGCACCGAGGTGATGCGCACCCTGCGCCTGGTGCGAGCGCCGGGCTGTCTGGTCGAGCTGGCCTTCGACTGGGGCGCGCTGGTTGCCGATCAGCAGCGCTGGCCGCTGTGCGAGCTGGAGTTCGAGCTGAAGGCCGGCGAGCCGGCCGCCCTGGCGGCACTGGCTTCGCGCTGGGTCGTACGCTTCGGCCTCACGCTGGACGTGCGCACCAAGGCCGAGCGCGGCGAGCGAATGGCGCGCGGCGTGCGGCTGGGCGCAGCGGTGAAGGCACAGCCGCTGACATTGCCCGAGGCCGTGGACAGTCACACCGCATTGCGCCTGGTGCTCGGCAACTGCCTGTCTCAGGTGCTGGCCAATGCCAGCGACCTTGCGCACGAGGCAGACACCGAGCCCGAGCAACTGCATCAGCTGCGTGTCGGCTTGCGCCGGCTGCGCACTGCGCTGCGCGAGCTGGGCCCGCTGTCGGATGCGCTGCGCCCCGAATGGGGTGAGGCATTGGGCCGGCTGTTCGGCCGCCTGGGTTCGGCACGCGATCGCGATGCGCTGGCGCAGACACTGTTGCCGGCGCTGCGCCAAGCCGGCGCCAAGGGGCTGGAGCTTCCGGTGATCGAAGCCGAGCCCGCGGCCCAGGCGGCGCTGCGCGAGCCCGGCACCACGCAGCTTTGGCTGCAGCTGGTGACCTTTGCTGCGGCCGGCGGCGTGTCGGAGCAGGCTTTCGCGCCGGCGGTACGGCAGCGCCTGGCGCGCCTATTCAAGCAGGTCAGGCGCGATGCCGCGCTGTTCGCCACGCTCGACGACACGGCCCGGCACAGGCTGCGCAAGCGCGTCAAGCGGCTGCGCTACCTGAGTGAGTTCGTGGCCAGCGCCTACCGCGCCGAGCGGGTGCGCGCGTTCCTGAAGCGGTTGGCGCCGGCGCAGGAGGCGCTGGGTGCCTTCAACGACGTGTGCGTGGCGCGCGCACTGTTCGAGCATGCTGCGCCCAATGACCAGATGGCGATGTTCGCGCTGGGCTGGTTGGCCCATGAGCGCGACGATGCCATCAAGCACTGCCAGCGTGTGCTCGGGCCGCTGCGCAAGGCACGGCCCTACTGGTAGCTCAACCCGGCCGCTCGCCGAACTGTGCGGTGGCCTCCGCCACATTCGGCACGATGGCATCGGCGCCGATGACGGCCTCGAAGCCCGAGCGGCGGATCAGCGACAGCGGCTGCTCGTTGACATGTGCCAGCACCAGCGCGATGTCGCGGCGCTTGAGCACGCGGTGCATCTGCTGCAGCGATTCCAGGCCCGAGGTGTCCATCGAGATCATGCGGTGCATCTCCAGCACCACCGCGCGCGTGCCTTCGGGCAACTGCGAGGGCAGCGCCTCGATCTTGCCCACCGCCCCGAAGAACAGCGAGCCGAAGAGCTCGAACACCATCACGCCCGGTGGCATGTCGCCGGCGGTGTGCGGGCGCACGCTGAACAGCGTGCTCATGCGGTAGATGAAGAACAGGCAGGCCAGCACCAGGCCGACCTCGACCGCCACCGTCAGGTCGAAGACCACGGTGAGCACGAAGGTGCCGACCAGGATGGTGCGGTACTGCGGGCTGAAGTGGCGCAGCCGGGCAAATTCATGCCACTCGCCCATGTTCCAGGCCACGAACATCAGGATGCCGGCCAGTGCGGCCAGAGGCACGTGCACTGCCAGCGGAGCGGCCAGCAGCACCACCACCAGCAGCGTCAAAGCATGCACGATGCCGGCCATTGGCGAGGCCGCGCCGGCGCGCACGTTGGTGACGGTGCGGGCGATGGTGCCGGTGGCCGGGATGCCGCCGAAGAACGGCGTGACGAAGTTGGCCACGCCCTGGGCCATCAACTCCTGGTTGGGGTCGTGGCGCGGGAACTCGGTGGCGTTGTCGGCGACGCGCGCGCACAGCAGCGATTCGATGGCGCCAAGCAGCGCGATGGTCAGCGTCGGGATCAGCAGTTGCTTGGCGCTGGACCAGCTCAGTTCGGGCAGGGCGAAGGCCGGCAGCGACTGCGGGATGCCGCCAAAGCGCGAGCCGATGGTTTCCACCGGCAGGTGGAGCAGGGCGGTGACCAATGTGGCCGCCACCAGCGCGATGATCGTGCCCGGCAGGTGCGCGCTCAGGCGTTTGAGCTTGCCCCACAGGCCCAGCGGCGCGGTGGGCATGGTGTAGGACTTGGGCCACACCACCACCAGCGCCAGGCAGGCCAGGCCGATGGCCACCGCCGCCAGGTTGATGCTGGCCAGGTTCTGCCACAGCGCCTGAATCTGCGCGAAGAAGTCCGAGGGCATCTTCTCGATGTGCAGGCCGAGCAGGTCCTTCGCCTGCGACAGTGCGATCAGCACCGCGATGCCGTTGGTGAAGCCGATGATGATCGGCACCGGCACGTAGCGCACCAGCGCGCCCAGCTTGAACAGCCCCATCAGGAACAGCAGCACGCCGGCCAACGAGGTGGCGATCAGCAGGTTGGCCAGGCCGTAGCGCTCGACGATGCCGTAGACGATGACGATGAACGCGCCCGCCGGCCCACCGATCTGCACGGTGGAGCCACCCAGCGCGCTGATCAGGAAGCCGGCGATGATGGCGGTGAAGATGCCGGCCTCGGGCTTGACGCCCGCGGCGATGGCGAAGGCCATGGCCAGCGGCAGCGCGACGATGCCCACGGTGAGCCCGGCGCCCGCGTCGCGCGCGAACAGCGCTGCGTTGTAGCCCTTCAGCGCGTCGAGCAGGCGCGGACGGAAGCGGTGCAATCGCATGGCCTCAGCGCCGCGTCGTGCGCCGTGCAACCGCCGGCTCGCTGCCGCTGGGCACATAGCGGGCGCCATGGTGCGCAAGGTAGTCGCGTATCAGCTGGCGCACCACCTGCGAAGGTGTCAGGTCCTGCTGCGCGCACAGCGCCTCGAACGCAGCCTTCTTGGCCGGGTCGATGAGCAGCGTGAGTCGAGCGGTCTTCAGTTCCATCTGACAATCAGATGTTAATAGTATGTGCATTCTATCTTGTCTAACGGCAGGCGTTGCTGCCCGTGCGGCATGCCGACGAGCCGCGGGCGAAGATGCAGGCGGCCTGGGCCAAGTCGTCCGATCCGTCGATGCCTCGGCGGCACGCTCGCCGAGCGCATCGAGACAATGGAGAATCGAGGCCATGCGAGGTCGTTTGCGGATTGCGCCGCTGTTCAGTCAAGCGCGGGAGTTCAGGTCGCTCTCGTCTGGCCGCCGTGCTGTCCTGCTCGGCGGCATGGGGCTGCTTGCGCTGCCCTCTGGCGCCGCGCCGAGCGCTGTGAGCGCGCAGCAGCAGGAGTCGTTGCCGCGCGCCTTGCCCGTGCCGGGCGGCATCGCCCGCCTTGCGCTCGGCGCTGCGCCCGTCAGGCCGACGGCGCGCGCCGGCGATGTGCCGCTGCTGGTGCTCGGCGACCCGCTCGGGTGGATGGTTCTGGTGGGTATCCCGCTCGCGGCGCGGCCCGGCATCGCACACATTTCCGTGTGGAAGAAGGAGTCCGACGCGTCGCGCGACATCGCTTACAGGATCGCGGCCAAGCGCTACGGCGAGCAACGCCTGCAGGTCGCGCCAAGCTCGGTCGACTTGTCGCCGCAGGACGAGGCGCGCTACAAGCGCGAGCAAGTGCACCTGGCCGCCGTGATGGCAACATTCAGTGAAGCGCTGCCGCAGTCAATGCACATGCGCGTGCCGGTGTCGGGCCGCCGTTCCGGATCCTTCGGCCTGCGCCGTGTCTTCAACGGCCAGTCGCGCAATCCGCACAGCGGCATGGACATCGCGGCCAGCGCCGGCACGCCAGTGCTGGCGCCGCTGGCGGGGCAGGTGATCGACGCCGGCGACTACTTCTTCAATGGCGGCACGGTGTGGCTGGACCACGGCGGCGGTCTGCTGACGATGGTCTGCCACCTGAGTCGGATCGACGTCAAGGTGGGCGACAGCCTTCAGGCCGGCGATCGCTACGCTGCGGTCGGCGCTACCGGCCGGGCGACGGGGCCGCACCTGCACTGGTCGGTGATGCTGAACCGGGCCATGGTCGACCCGGCGCTGTTCATCACGGCCTGACTGGCTAGGCTGGCGCCGCGGCCTCCAGGCCGTGCTCGAAGTGCGCGCGCATCAGCTCACGCGCGAGCTCTGCGTCGCGCTTTTCGATGGCGGCCATCAGCGCGCGGTGCTCGGCCAGCGAATCGCTCAGCCGCCCCTGCTTGAACAGCGAGTGGTGGCGGTTGAGCTTCATCACCTTGCGCAGGTCGGTGACGATCTGCATCGCCCAGCGGTTGCCCGCGATGTCCAGCAGCGCCATGTGGAACTGCTCGTTGGCGGCGAAGAAGGCGTCGCGCTGGCGCACCTGCTTTTCCAGCCGCGCGTGCAGCTGGCGCAGATGGTCGCGCTGCGCGGCATCGGCATGCACGGCCGCCAGCGCGGCGGCGTCGCTCTCCAGCAGCGCCAGCAGGTGGTAGACCTGCGCCACGTCATCGCGCGACACCTCGGTGACATAGGCGCCGCGGCGCAGCTTCATCGTCACCAGACCCTCGACGGCCAGCACCTTCAGCGCCTCGCGCAGCGGCGTGCGGCTGATGCCGAACTCCTGGCTCAGCTTCATCTCGTCGACCCAGCTGCCCGGCTCCAGCGTGCGGCTGTAGATCTGCTGGCGCAGCAGGTCGGCCACCTCCTGGTACAGCGCGCGCGGCGCCAGCGGGCGCTGTGCTGCCGGTGCCGGCAGGGCCGTCGATGGCGGCGTGGACAAGGCGCTCATGTCAGCAGGCGCTAGGTTTTGAATTCATAATTATGCATAATGTAGCGTTCGCCTGGCCGCGAGGCAAGCTGGCCTGCAGCAGTGGGCGGCCGTCTGGAGCGCCTTGTTTTTGCGCCACACTTGAACCGCGCCGGCGCGCCGCGGCAATGCATCTGGAGAAGTGCCATGTCCGAACCCGTCAAGAACCCAGCCGATGGCGCCGCGCTCGCCGCCTGGGCCCAGGCCGCTGCCAAGTCGGCGCCGGGCGGCAGGCTGGAGGGGCTGAACTGGGTCACGCCCGAGGGCATCCGCGTCAAGCCGCTGTACACCGCGGCCGACCTGCAGGGCCTGCCGCATGCCGACACGCTGCCCGGCTTCGCGCCCTTCGTGCGCGGCCCGCAGGCCACGATGTACGCGGTGCGGCCGTGGACCATCCGCCAGTACGCCGGCTTTTCCACCGCCGAGGAAAGCAATGCCTTCTACCGCCAGGCGCTGGCCGCAGGCGGGCAGGGCGTCAGCGTCGCCTTCGACCTCGCCACCCATCGCGGCTACGACAGCGACCATCCGCGCGTCACCGGCGACGTGGGCAAGGCCGGCGTGGCCATCGATTCGGTCGAGGACATGAAGATCCTGTTCGACGGCATCCCGCTGGACAAGGTGAGCGTGTCCATGACGATGAACGGCGCGGTGCTGCCGATCCTGGCTGGCTACGTGGTGGCGGCGGAAGAGCAGGGCGTGGGCCAGGAGCAGTTGAGCGGGACCATCCAGAACGACATCCTCAAGGAGTTCATGGTCCGCAACACCTACATCTACCCGCCCGAGCCGAGCATGCGCATC
>Ga0105103_10001498_pt1 | contig 12798 bp, 19 predicted proteins | sample PPLLaktember2015_2_FD_79107 | JGI IMG/M metagenome (GOLD analysis project Ga0105103, IMG submission 79107) | Freshwater sediment microbial communities from Prairie Pothole Lake near Jamestown, North Dakota, USA - PPLs Lake P7 Core (6) Depth... | ecosystem: Environmental > Aquatic > Freshwater >...
GAGGAAGCATTTGTTAAATCTTGGCAAGAACATCCAATGCGTAAACCCCGCATCGAAAAGGTTGTTGTAAACCTGAACGTGGGTAAATCAGGCGAACCGCTTGAAAAAGCTAACAAGGTGCTTGAAGAAATCACCGGTCAAACTCCAGTTAAAAAGAAGGCGAAGAAAACCATCCGAGATTTCGGCATACGCGAAGGCGAATCCATCGCAGTCGTTGTAACGTTGCGGAAACAGAGTGCAGTTGACTTCTTGAAAAAAGTATTACCGATCGTTGATAGCAAAGTCTCCAAACGTTCCTTTGATGAGCGCGGCAATTTTGCGTTTGGATTAAAGGAACACATAGATATCCCTGGCGTGAAGTATGACCCTGAAATCGGCATATATGGCATGGACATCTGTGTTACCGTAAACCGCCCAGGTCAACGTATCAAAATCCGTAAACGTCAAAGCAAAGCCATTGGTCCAAAACACCTGTTGACACCTGAAGAATCAATGGTCTTCGTGAAACAAACCCTAGGAGTCGAAATCGTCTAAGAGTGTGAATGTATGGGAAAACAGCAAGTTAAAAAAGAACGAAAATACGGCAAAGGTTCACGTCCATGTGTAAGATGTGGCTCGTTTGGACCCGTCATCAGACGTTACGATTTATATCTATGCAGGACATGCTTTAGAGAGGCTGCCCCAAAATTAGGATTCAAAAAATATGAGTAGGAGCTAAGAAAACAATGGACACTTTAACTAATGGTTTGATAACCATCATAAACAACGAAACACGCAACAAGCGCGAATGCATTATTAGCCCTGCTTCCAAGCTCTTGGGCCGCGTCCTTCGCATCATGCAACTTAACGGTTACATAGGCGAATTCGAATTTATTGACGACGGGCGCCAAGGCAAATTCAAAGTGCAACTGCTTGGCAGAATAAACAAATGTGGACCAGTAAAACCACGCTTCGCCGTCAAATCCACTGAATACGAAGAATGGGAAAAACGTTTCCTCCCATCAAGAGATGTCGGAATTATGGTTGTTTCCACGTCTAAAGGCGTTATAGCCCACAAAGATGCAGAGGGAAAGAACCTTGGAGGAAGGCTTTTAGCCTTCGTGTATTAAGGAGTGATACTTATGCGGCTTCCAGAAATAACAAAAACTGTTCAAGTCCCAGAAGACGTAACCCTGACTCTGCAAGGCAAAACAGTCAGCATCAAAGGCGCAAAAGGCTCCCTAACACGCGATTTCTCTTATGCACCAATCTCGATTGAAGGCGAAGGCAAAAACGTGCGTATATCCGCTAAATGGCCACGCAAAAAAGAAGCCGCTCTAGTTGGAACCATCTACTCACACATCACCAATATGATCGTCGGTGTAACCAAAGGCTTCACCTACAAACTCAAAATCGTATTCAGCCACTTCCCGATCTCAGTGAAATACCAGGACAAAAGCGTCCTGATTGAAAACTTTACAGGCGAACGTAGACCCCGCAGAATCAAAGTAATCGGTGATGTCAAAGTCAAAATCGAAGCAGATGACATCATCATTTCAGGCATAAACCTGGAGCAAGTAAGCCAAACCGCTGCCAACATCGAGCAATCCACCAAAGTGCGCCGAAAAGACCCTCGCGTCTTCCTTGACGGCTTATATGTTTATGAACAAAACGAAGGAATGGCATAATGACCGAGAAGAAAACTTCACCATCACAAAAAGCACTCAGAGTACGAGCACGTGCCAAAGCTAAAAAGCCCAAATTTATCCGGGCAGAAAGCTGGAAGTTCGACCGCTTTAGCATAGCATGGCGAAAACCCCGCGGACTAGACAACAAGATCCGCCGAAAAATCAAGGGGTGGCCACCAGGACCAAGCATGGGTTACAAGGGACCGAAAATCGCCCGATTTCTACACCCATCAGGTTACAAAGAAGTCATAGTAAATAACGTGGGCGACCTCTCAACCATTGACCCCAACACCCAAGCCGCACGCATAGCCCACACTGTTGGAAAACGCAAACGCGCCGACATCATCGCCGCAGCCAAAGATCTAAACATCAAAATCCTAAACGTCAAATTAACCGCAGCCAAAGAAGAAGTTGAGGAAGCAGCCGAAGGCGAAGAAACCGCAGAAGAGTCAAAAGAAGAATCTAAAGCTGAAGAGAAAAAAGAGAAGCAGCCAAAGAAAGAAAAGAAAGAGAAAAAGAAAGCCCCCAAAGCGAAAGCTAAACCAAAGAAGGGAGAAGAAAAACAATGACCGACCTAAAGGGACAAAGACGCCTTGCAGCCCAAATCCTAAAAATTGGGCAAAACCGTGTTTGGATCAGCCCTGAACACATGACTGATGTGGAAGGCGCAATCACACGTGAAGAAGTCCGAAAGCTGATTCACGAAAAAATCATCGTTTCATTGCCTGCGAAAGGCGTAAGCCGATCCAGAGCAAAGAGTATCCGAGGTAAAAAGAAACTCGGCAGGCGCAGTGGACCCGGCAGCGTTACAGGTGCTGGGTATGCTAAAGTTACTCAGAAAGAGGCTTGGATGATTAGAATTCGTGCTCTACGACGCAGACTCCGTGAACTTAAAGCCAGCCGCATTATAGCTGAAACCACCTATACTCAATACTATAGGATGGCGGGAAGCGGCAGGTTTGAGTCAATGGCAGAGTTGGAACGCAATCTCAAAGAGCATGACTTATGGAGGAAGCGTTAAGATGGCAAAAGGTGCAAGTTACCGAGTAAAACTAAGACGCAGACGCGAAGGTAAAACTGATTACCAAGCCCGAAAAGCTATGGTTATCTGTAGCAGACCTCGCCTGGTTACAAGACCCTCGATCCGCAATATCAACGCGCAAATCATCGTTGCAAAACAGAAAGGTGACCTAACCCTTGTAGCTGCAAGCAGCCATGAACTTGTGAAAAAGTACGGTTGGAAAGCTCCTACAGGCAACATCCCCGCTGCATACCTTACAGGCATGCTGGTTGGTTTGAGGGCGAAAGCTAAAGGTATCAACGAAGCAATCCTTGATCTTGGTTTAATTAATCCAACTAAAGGCTCTCGTGTTTTCGCTGTTCTACATGGCGCAATCGATGCAGGTTTAGAAATTCCACATGGCGAAGAGAAAATCGTTAAAGAACGTGCCAAAGGTGATCACATCGCATTTTACGCTAAGAGCTTGAGCGGTGAACAGGAAGAATACGCAGCAAAATTCAGTCAATATACCGCTAAAGGTCTCGCTCCGGAAAAGGTTGCGCAGCACTTCAGTGAAGTACGCGTTGCAATTGTTGGTTCATTCAAAGACGCTAAAGTTGCTCCTGAACCGCCAAGTGCCGCTGCGCCCAAAGCAAAAGCAATACCAAAACCTGCCCCCAAGCCAGAGGCAAAAGCTGCTCTTGCTCCCAAAGCAGAAGCTAAAGCTCCGGAAGCAAAACCCGCACCAGCTCCTAAAGTTGAAGCTCCTGTAGTGGCAAAAGTTGAGGCTAAACCAGTTGCGGCGAAGGCTGAAGAGAAAGCTGTTCTAAAAGCTGAAGCTAAACCCGCGCCAAAAACTGAAGCTAAAGCTGAACTTGAAGCTAAACCAAAGGCGAAAGCTGCCAAAGAAAAAGTCGCTCCAGCCAAAGTTGCATCCAAAGTGAAGGCTCCAGCGAAATCGGTAAAAGAGAAAGCTCCCGCTAAAGAAGAAGCTGCACCGAAAGAAAAATCAGCAAAAGGGAAGGCGCCAGCAAAAAAAGCACCAGCCAAAAAGGCAACCAAGAAGGGTGAACAGAAAGAATGAGTCGTCAAAGAGATAGAAGTCGAGATAGCGAAAGACGCCAAAATAGCCTGGATACTTGGGTTTCAAAAACTCGTCTGGGTAAAATGGTTCAAGAAGGTAAAATCACAACCATCGAAGATGTTTTCCTAAGCGGCATCAAAATCAGTGAACACCAAATCGTCGACACATTAATTCCAGACTTGCAAGAAGAAGTCATAAACGTTAACCTCGTGCAGAAACAAACTGACGCAGGGGAAAAATCACGCTTTAAAGCCATAGTCGCAGTCGGCAACCGAGATGGCTACATCGGATTGGGTAACGGCAAAGCCAGCCAAGTCCGCAATGCTATAGAGAAGGCGGCAGCCAACGCGCGTCTCAACATCGTGCCAGTTAAACGTGGGTGTGGAAGTTGGGAATGTGGCTGTGGCAAACAGCACTCTATTCCATTCCAAGTGGAAGGCAAATGCGGCGGTGTCCGTGTCGTTATCGTTCCGGGTCCAAGAGGTTTGGGTTTGGTGAGCAGTGAAGTCGCCAAAGTCATCATTGGCCTTGCAGGCGTCAAAGACCTCTGGATGAGAAGTTACGGCTCAACAAGGACTGTTCCTTCTTATGCATGTGCTATATTTGACGGGCTTAAGAAAACGTATAACTTGATCACAACAGTGGATTGGGTGAAATAGATGTCACAACAAACACAAGCAGAATGCAAACCATTTGTAGTGGTGAAAATCCGCGGTACAGTACGCGCTCAACGTGAAGTCCGAGAAACCCTTGACCTGCTCCACTTAGCTCACACTAACCATGCGGTCCTAATTGATAGTCGTCCCGCTTACAAAGGTATGTTGCAACGCATAAATGGTTACGTAACTTGGGGCGAACCCACAAAAGAAACCGTTGTCGCTATGTTGCAGAAACGTGGAAGGCTCGCGGGCGCAAAGAAACTCACTGAAGAATACCTCGCCAAAGCAGGCTTTAAAAGCTTCGACGAACTCGCACAAGCCATAATTGACTGTAAAGTCCAATATAGCAAACTAGCTGACATTGAACCCCGATTCAAACTGCACCCACCCAGCAAAGGCTTCAAAGGCAACACCAAAAAGAGTTACAACGCAGGCGGCGAAGCAGGTTACCGCGGCGCAGTTATAAACGACTTAATTAAACGCATGGTTTAAACACCAGCGTCCAACCATTTTTGTTTCTTATTTTTTCGCTTTTGTTATTCATTTAATTTCATGCTGAAAGCTTGAGTTTTTGCTTTAGCAAAATGTATTAGTATTCGCATGCGTTTTGTTTTTTTGACGGTTTATGTTAAAGCAGCTGTTTTTTGTGGTTTTAGCAGTATTTTTTCTATTTTCGGCAACAGCCATTGTACTTGGTGAAGTATCATTAGGCGTTGAAGCGGGTGATTGGATAGAATACGTTGTTTCCACAACTGGATTTCCAGCTGAGGGACATGATGTAGTTTGGGCAAGAATGGAAGTATTAAACGTACAGGGAGACGAAATCACCGTGAACACCACAACCAAAGCGGTTAACGGCACTTACTCGAGCGTAGTAATGATGCTAAATCCCGCAGTGGGGGCGGTTGATGTGTGGGCAATAATTCCAGTTAACCTGTCTGCAGGTATGAGTTTTTATGACCGAAACCTTGGCAATATACCAATTCAGGCTGAAGAGCAAAAAGCGTTTGGAGGGGTTAGTCGCGACACAACTATTTACAACTCTGATGAGCGGTTTAAACGCTGGGACAAAGCCACAGGCGTGTTTTTGGAGGGCACCGACTACCAGTCTGAGTATTCTTTGACAGCCATTTTTCTGGGGACCAATATGTGGAGCGCCCAATTGTTGGGGTTTGAGCCATTTGTATTCTACTTTTTAGTTTTTGTTCTTGCAGTTAGCGTTTCAGTGGTGAGTTTGTTTTTATTTTTTCGTCGGAGAGGTTTTAAGTTAAAGCAGCAGTGATGTGGATGATTAAGCGGGTTTTTGTTTTTGGTGTGGTTTTGGTTCTGTCGTTGTTGTTTTTTTGTAGTTTTGCGGCTGGCGGTGTTACTGTGGGTGTTAAGGTTGGTGATTGGATTGAATACACAGTTTTAACCACTGGTGATGCTCCTCAAGTGCAAAATGTGCAATGGGCACGCATGGATATAATAGGAGTGCAGGGAAGCGAAATTAAAGTAAACGTGACTACACAAGGCAACGATGGTGCTTTCTATAGTCAGATTATGGATTTAGATCCTGAGGAGGGTCAAATCGGCGCTTGGTTTATCATACCTGCCAATTTAACTGTTGGCGACGACTTCTATGACATCAATTTGGGTCGCAATGTAACCATCGAGGGACAGGAACAAAAAAATTATGCGGGTGCTGTTCGCACAATCATTAATGCCACTACGCCTGAAAGGATTAAGGATTGGGATAAAGAGACAGGTATTTTTCTAAAAAGCATCGACACTCTACCAGGTTACACAATTAATGCTACCGCAATAAAAACAAACATGTGGAGTCCACAAATTTTGGGGTTAGGCTATGTGTCATTGGTTGTGGTAATTGTTGGTGCAGTTGTGCTGGCTATTGTTGCTGTCATCGGGGTTGTCTGGCGGCACCATAGATTGGCAATTGGTTCTTCTGATTAATTATGTCTGCGAGGTTTTTCTTTCCAGCTATGTCTCAGGTACGTATTTGTTAGACATTTCAGCAGAAAAATTGTGAAATTGCAGGCGTTTGCTTTGAAATAATTTCGGGAATTGGTTTTGTGTTTTGTTTATTGGAATGGACAAAACTCGTATAGGGGTGAAAAAGAGTTTTGTTGTTAGTTTTTGTGCTCTGGTAGAACAACAGTTGCGGTGGCATTTGTTGTTGTTCTTCTCTTGTTTTCAGAGTGTGCTATGTTGAGTCCAACATAGGGCTATCGTTTTTTAGCTCTGGAAGAACAACAAAACCCAATTGTTGTTCTTCTCCCTTGCTTTAAAGTAAAAATTAGCTCGGGTTATAGTCATAATTCTTTCAAATTAAGGAACAAGCCAGCGTTCGTGGGAGTGACATTGGTGATCTAGCGGCTTTATTGTCACAAAATGGTTGATTGCCTAGATACAGTCGAAAAAGGTGTGGTGGCGGGGGTGGGACTTGAACCGACGAAAACCCCGGGAGTCTATTTTTTGTTTATTTGACAATTGTCTCCTTTGTTTGTTCTAACTGTTTCTCCATGGCTTTTCTTGAAATGGCCATGTCGAGGCTGATCAACTGTTTAACGATGGCGTTAGCTCTGTCCAGTTTGTACATTTTGGCTCTTCCAATTTTGCGGGTTGTTATCAAAGCATCTGATTTTTCGAGTTCTTTCCAGTACTTGAAGAAGGTTGCCCTGCTCATGGCAAGGTTTTGGGCGACCTCGTTTTTGGAATAATCAGATAGTGGGTTGTCTAGAAAGAAATCTATTATTCTTAGTGTTGGGCTGTTTCCTAAGTATTTGAGCAAGAGTGATTCGTCTGGTTTGTATGTTGCAGCCATTTGTAAAGACCTACATTACGATTCTTCCCTTAGGTTTAGATTCACTATCTTTAGCGCAGAGCACGTGGTGCCGGGGGGATTTGAACCCGAGACGGCGCGCCAGAGGAAAGTTTTTCCTCCATATCTTCGAGGCAAACATTCGGGCATATTCAGCGCTTATCCCTATTTGGAGTTAAGTCGAGCGCGTCCGCAAGCATTTCTCTGACAAGCAGTCGTTGCTTGATATTATCAAACTCTTCGGGAGTATACATCAGTAAATCCAACTCTTCAACAAACACCCAATCTTCAAGAAGTATTTTTGCGCGCTCAAGACTGTTACGTCCACGAAAGCTTTCCGAAACAACAATCAAATCAACGTCGCTGTTTTTTCGCCTTCTTCTTTTAGCGGTGGACCCAAAAAGAAGCACCCTTTCAAGTCCTATTTTGGCATCTACAACTCTTATAAAATCTTGCACTTTATCCATTAGAGGACGACTATCATCAAGCACCAAAGCCTTCGTCAAGTCTTTTCCTCTTCAATCCGTGATTTAAGTAGTCTTAACTATAGGCAAAGCTTTAGCCATGAACTCATCCACCACAGCTTTAGTATAAATCTCGCTGGGCAGCTCAAGTGTAGCATCAAAGTATCGAGTTTCTCGAACCGCAAGAGTGAGTTGTCTTAGAAAACGAATTTGTTCATCGGTCAATTCAACTTCATCAGCAATTTTTGAATGCAACTCAACCAAATTGTGGACCTTTGGCGGCGCAACTCTTTTCAGCACGACTATGGCTGCTTTTAACGATTTTTCAACTGTTAAATGGAGCCAGAAAGCGACTACTGGATAGGCTTCGCATTCAACGACCTTATTCAACATTCTTAGTGAATCCTCTAAGTCCTTAAGCCACAATTGAATGTATTCAGCTGAAACTGCGTTAGTTCTTTTATCCATTAGACTCTGAATAATAGAAGGGGCTTTCTAACTATTTTGATTTTTCTGTGGAAAAAGGCGGGGGTTGGGCCTTGAACCCACGAAGGCCTGCGCCAGAGGATCTTAAGTCCTCCTGCATGGAAATAATCTATCACTGTTCTTTTTTTACAAACACTAACTGTTCAAAATCTTTAGCATTTGGTTAACTGTTACCATTCTTATTCCTTTGAATTCCCTAAGTGCAAGCAAATGTCTATCGCCTGAAACTATGTAGTTAGCTTTCGCATCGAAAGCTGTCCTAATTATTTCATCATCGTCTGGATCTTCTGTAACTACCTTAAACCTAGACTTTACATGCACTATTTTGCCTGAATTTCGAAGGTCATTTAGGAATATGCCAACATCTGCGCTTGTAACATACTTTTCAAACTTTTGACGCTTCAAAACGTTAACAAGATCAGATAGCATCTCTTTAGAGAACGCAAGAACGAATTCTTTGCTTTTCGCTCTTTGCCAGAGCTCTTGGGGGTTGCCTTCAACTATTAAGCTTGAAACGAGAACGTTTATGTCGAAAACTATTATTAGCATTTGAAGTCCTATTTCTTAGTCTTTGCAGCTTTTTCTTTTCTGTACTCCTGTATCTCTTTTTCTATATCTTCCTGTGTTAGCTCGCCATATTGTGCGATTCTTTGATCTATCCTTTTGTACATGGCATCGAGTTCTTTGGGGAAGTCAGGTTCTGCCAATTTCTTTAATATTACCAAATCGTCGCATTCATAAACTAGGAATTTGGTTTTAGGCTTCAAACCCATATTTGTTCTTATATTTGAGGGAATAACAACTTGGCCTTTTTCGCTGAGAATTGTCAAGTCTGCTTTTTTACTTCGAACCATTACTGTAACCAGTATATTCTTACTTTCTTACCTAAAAAAGATTGTTGTCAATGAAGAGTGGTGGCGGGGGGTGGGACTTGACCCCACGAAGGCCTGCGCCAGAGGATCTTGAGTCCTCCTCACGCCTTGTTTACTATAATTTTGTAGTAATTCTTTTATTAGTGATAATTTACAGTAATATTTGGGATTAGATATGACTTCAGTAACCGTAACCAGGCATTCACAAGTCACAATACCCAAAGCGATACGAAAAGCAGTGGGAATTGTAGAGGGCGATAGGGTAAAGATGAAAGTGGTGGAGGGTGACAAAATAGTTATTGAAAAGGCAGACAAAGAAGTGTGGCGCGATTGTACCGATTTTCTGCCAGAAGACTTCGAAAAAGTTGTCGCAATGCTTCGCTCCGATTCCACAAGTAGGTTTAAGCGGCTTGGTCTGGTTCCATAATGTCCACGAAAAAGAAGAAACCAGCTAGCCTCCCAACTGTATTTGTTGATACCTCCATAATTGTTGATATAGACAGGGGAAAACGTGCTGTAATCGAGCTTTGTGAACGGTTAACCAGCACCGATAGAGCATACATAAGCACAGTGAGCGTTTCCGAAATTCTAACGGGATCATACTTGCGCAGGGATTACAAAGTTGCAGTTAAGAAGGCAGAAAAAGTACTTAACCAATTCCGCTGGGTGCCCTTGAATGGAGATGTAGCCAAGTTGGTTGCTGAGCTAAATGCATACCTCTTATCAAAAGGGCAACCGATTGAATACCAGGATGTCGTCATTGCTGCTTCCTTTCTCTTGGAATGCTGTGATGTGATGCTGACAGAAAATAAAGACCACTTCGAGAGATTGCCGAATTTACATGGAAAAGTGATGACTCCCAAAGAGTTTAGTCAAAAAATACTGTGAGGGTTCGCCAGGGTGACCCCCTAGTATTTTGCGGAGTGGTGGCGGGGGTGGGACTTGAACCCACGAAGGCCTGCGCCAGAGGATCTTAAGTCCTCCTCCATATCTTAGGGGCATAGTTATCTGGCCCTATTTAGACCTGGCTCGGATACCCCGCCACCAGTACCCGTACTTGTCAGCATGGTATTGTTTAAGTTTTTTGCATCCGAAAATTGTTATGTGCGTGTTTTTTGGTTGTTTGGTTTAATGGTCGCTATATGAGTGTTACTTTTTTGATAATGAGTAACACTTAAATGTGGGGTAATACTTTTCAGCTAAATGTTCACACGGCAGGAGACAAAAACATGCATATGCCCGACGGATTCCTCACATTAACCATCGCAATACCTACCTTCATAGTCACTATCTTATTTTGGGCAATAGCACTTAAAAAAATAAAACTAACCGAGCAGCAAGTCCCAATGATGGGCCTATTGACTGCACTTTTCTTTGCAGCCATGTTCATGAATTTCCCCCTGGTCGGCCCAACAACCGCACACCTGCTCGGCGGAGCCGCAATCGGCTTAATACTTGGACCGTTTGCAGGGTTAATCTCGATATCGATAATTTTGGTGTTGCAAGCGCTCCTCTTCGGCGATGGCGGCCTCATCGTTTTGGGCGCAAACGTGCTAAACATAGGCGTAATCGGAGTATTCATCCCCTGCATAGTGTTTTTAGCATTGTATAAATTAGCTAAGCCGAAAGCAAACAGCGGCCTCTTCGCAATAATATTTGTTTCAGCCTTCGCAGGTGACGTACTGGCAGCTATTTCCGCAGGTGCCCAAGTTGGTTTGTCTTCGCTGTCGCCTTGGTATGGTTTAAACGTAGCTGTACCCGTCATGGCGTTGAATCACTCAATAATTGGGGTTGCTGAAGGTTTTGTTACCGTCGTTTTGATCGCGACGTTGCTAAAGTTGCGGCCAGATGTGTTAGAGAAAAGCCCGATGCTTGGTCGGTTAAGCATGTTTAAGAATAAATCCGAGGTTGAAGTATAGATGTCCGCTAAAAAAACCAGCCGAAAAACTCTCATTATTGGGTTAGCCGTTGCATTGGTTTTCGTATTGGCAGGTGTTTTCTGCTTCTCGTATGCCTTGGAAACTCTTGATGTCAAGGCTGAGGAACTTGGAGCTTCGGAGCAGCCGATTTATGAACCTCCATTTCCCGATTACAGCATCGTAGGTTTTGAAAACGAGTGGGGTGTCCTATTAATTGGGGTGGCTTCAACGCTGCTGTTATTTGGTGTAGGTTTAGGTGTAGCTAAACTTCTAAACAAGAAGGTAAAAGTGAAATGAAGGTACCGCAATCAACTCGAGACTTAGTGGAAGGTGCAGAATCGTTAATTTACATCGAAGACTTAAGCAGCAGAAAAGGCGTCTTACAAGCTATTAATCCGGTGGCTAAACTGGTTGCTATAGCCGCAATGATTGTTGCAGCCCTGTGCATATTTGAATTATCTTACCTGCTTGCAATCTATGTAGTGCCGATTGTTTTGGCGGCGACTTCGAGAATACCGCTCAAACACTTCTTCTCCAGGACGGCTGTAATTTTGCTGTTTGTTGCTTTCATTGGCGCGCCGGGTATTTTCATGGTCATGGGTTCGCCTATCTTCTCAGTGAACCTTGGCTTAGCAACTTTAACAGCAACTTATGAGGGCTTAACGAGTTTTCTAGTTTTCACTGTTCGTGTATGGTTCTGTGTGGCATCGCTTAGTTTGCTGATTTTATCCACTGGGTTTGATAAAACGTTAAAACTCTTGTCATCGCTAAAGGTTCCTGCGGTTGTGGTGCAGCTTTTTGCCCTAACTTACCGGTACTTTTTTGTCTCGATACATGAAGCTCAGAGTGTTTTGATTGCGAAAGAAGCAAGAACTTACGTGGCTAAGCGGACAATAAACATGGCGTCGTTGCGTGACTTAGGAAACATACTTGCTACCCTGTTCATTCGCACCTATGAACGGTCCGAACGTGTTTATTTAGCGATGAAGGCTCGTGGTTTCCAGGTAGATAGTAGCAGCAAACTATCCATACCTTCCCTGCGTGTATTGGATGTGTTCTTTGCATCATCAATAATAGTGGCTTTTGCGTTATTTGCCATCTTGTAGAAGCGATAACCTATGCAGCCCATAGTCTTAGTCAAGGATGTCAAGTATAATTATCCCGCTGGCGTCAATGCCCTCAAAGGTGTATCGCTTGAAATCGGGCAAGGCGAACGCGTTGCGATTTTAGGTCCTAACGGCTCAGGCAAGTCGACCTTTATCCTTTTAATCGCGGGGTTGTTGATGCCAAACCAAGGTGAAATCAGGGTTTTTGGCGAGTTGACAACCTCTAAAGATTTTCAGAAGTTTCGGTCGCGGATCGGCTTGGTTTTTCAAGATCCTGACGATCAGTTGTTTACGCCAAGTGTGATTGAAGACGTCGCGTATGGACCAAAAAATCTCAAGCTGCCGGAGGAAGATATCAAAGCTAGATGTGAGCATGTCTTGGATAAGATGGGTATTCAGCATTTGAGAAATCGTCCGCCGCATAGGCTGAGTTTCGGTGAGAAAAAGAAGGTTTCTCTTGCGACGGCGTTGGTTTTGAAGCCTGAATTGCTGATTTTGGATGAGCCCACGGCAAACCTGGACCTCGTTTCAAGACGTGGCTTGCTCGAGACACTAAACGAGCTCAACAAAGAGGGCACCACGATAGTTGTGTCAACTCATGATGTGGAGGCTTTACCGGAGTTAGCTGACCGCATAGTTGTAATCAGCCATGGGTCAGTCGCGGGTGAAGGTGAAACTCGTGAGGTCTTGCAGGATAAGGCGCTATTGGAGTCTTCGGGA
>Ga0105103_10001499_pt1 | contig 12788 bp, 15 predicted proteins | sample PPLLaktember2015_2_FD_79107 | JGI IMG/M metagenome (GOLD analysis project Ga0105103, IMG submission 79107) | Freshwater sediment microbial communities from Prairie Pothole Lake near Jamestown, North Dakota, USA - PPLs Lake P7 Core (6) Depth... | ecosystem: Environmental > Aquatic > Freshwater >...
GACTTATCCAGCTTATTATCTGATGGCGGGCCAACCTTTGGCCGTTGTCTTCAGCTTATAGGTAACGGTAAAGTTCAGGAAATAGTACACGTCATTGACATTGGATACCAACGGTGGATCGAAACCGTCAATATAATCGGTATTAGCCCAGCGCCCGCTGAACTCCACACCGAAATTAATATTGGGATTGTATATTAGTGTTGCGCCTATGCCTCCCGGTACAACCAGTGAGAAACCGTTAAAATCGGTTGTGCCGGGTTGTGCAATACCCCTGGCTGTAAGGGCATCATTGGGGTTTACAGAATAAGCGGCCCCACCCACCCCTGTAAATGCGTAAAAATCAAGCGAGGACAAAAGTGCCCACAGACTTTTCCCTTTCATGAAAAGGTAACTGCTTTCGTATTTGTTTTTAATGAAAAAATATTCGGCAATAAGCGCCGGTTCAAACAAACTTGTCACTGCTTCGTAATCCCTGCCCTCATTTGATCCCCTTTCGTCGCTTGCATGAAGCATCGCATAAGTCATGCTCAGCCTTAGGTTCGCCACTCTTCCAAGGCGGTATCTCAGGCTGCCGTTAATGTCAAACCTTGTCTGCCTGTAATTCAGATCCTTGAACCCCAGAATGTTTTTTGTATGTGTATAACCGCCAATATCAGGGAAAGCGAATGAGGGACCAATTCCAAGTTGGGCCTCCCATCTTCTTAATTTCCAGAGCTGGGCATCGGATGACTGAACTGCAAAACAAAAGATAACAACGATTAACAATGATCGTTTCATTTCAGTTTGAATTTAAATGCAGATACAAATATAATAATCTAAAATGAACCAACGCAATTACCTGCCACTAATTTAGTTTCTCCGGTCGGCTCCCCACATAAGTCTGTTCCTGAGAGTACTGTAAAAATCCATGCCCTCGGGCATTACGGTTTTAAGTTTCTCCTGAGATCTTGCAATGCTTATCGCCTCTGTGAAGGGCAACCTCCGTGATCTGAAATCGCATGTTGCAATGTATTCATCTGCACGCCCTTCTACTGTCATTCTCAGGTTGCTATCGCCGGAAATAATAATGGGACGGATGGTAAGATTGTGCGGAGAAATCGGAGATATTATAATACTTTCATCCTCAGGCGATAATATAGGACCCCCGACACTTAGGTTATAAGCTGTCGAACCGGTCGCTGTGGAAACAATCAATCCGTCGGCCCAGTATGTGTTCAGATAAATATCATCGACCCAGACGTTGATTGTTATCATGCTTGGATCTGCCTTCTGAATCGTCACTTCATTAAGGGCAGTCGAAGCTCCGGATTCAAATAACTCCCCTGGATTTTTTATCTCAATCAGCGATCTTTCGATAATCTTGAACCTGCCCTCGCTTAACAGATCGATTGAATGGCTGATTTCATCCTCTGAAATATTTGCAAGGAATCCCATCCTGCCGGTATTAACCCCTGCAATCGGGATCCCGGAACCCCTTACTTTGAGCATGGTTTCCAGAAACGTTCCGTCACCGCCCACGCTAAGAACAAGATCCGGCAGCTCTTCAAGGTTGTCAAGGTTATCGAAGCGTTCAATATATTCAATACCCGGACATATAATTTCGCTGCCGGGGGTCTGATAGATCAGCATTTGAACACCCTTACTGCAGAATGCCTCTATAAGCCTGCTTACACCCTCCACCGTCTTGGGCCTGGTTCCCTTGCTGTAAATCGCAACTTTTTTCAGCATGGCCTGTCAGATATTCATATATTTCATCAGAATATCGAACCTTTCTGAATAAAATCTGTCCATCGAGTCGTCTGATGTAACCCATGTCTTGACATCATAGTTGTACCTTTCAAAGGTCCTGATTACCGAAACAAGGTCATTTGTATTCACTTTAATTGTCACCTCAAGCCTTGTGGAATCAGGTGGCGATGTCACGTACATGCTCAGCACCTTTACATTATTGCTCTCAACAATCTGGGCGATCTGGGAAAGAGAATAATCCCGTTCGATAAGCTCGAGGACTATTATGCCGCCCTGCTGATCCATTGAGGAAATGCCGGCAAGATATCTTACAAGGTCGGTGGTTGTAATCACTCCCTTGAAATGGGATTTATCATCAAGTACCGGAACAACAGTCAGTTTAAGCCGGGAAGCAAGTCCGATAACCTCGAAAAGATGCTGTTCGGATGTTACATATGGTTTAAACAAGGTCAGGGCGTGATTTCCAATAGGCTCTTCAGGCTGATTCATGTCATAAATGTCAGTATCGGAAATCAGGCCGAGGAAATCGAGATTATTCACGATCGGCAAATGAGAAATCCTGAAGATCTCCATCCAGTTCAGCGCTGTCTGCCCCGTATCAGATGTTTTCAGGGATGGAACCACGTCCGAAATCAAGTCCTTTGCAACCATAAGCGACGGCTCTATTTTTAAATTTCATCTAAATTAAGAAAAAAAAATCCAGTTGTTGTATTTTTGCATCAGTTACAATACGGATTATCATCTATTTTATTATGACAAAGCTAAGTGTTAACATCAATAAGATTGCTACCATCCGGAATGCGAGAGGCGGAAATATCCCAAATGTTAAAACAGCCGCTATAAACTGTGAACTCTTCGGAGCGGACGGAATAACGGTTCATCCCCGGCCCGATGAACGGCATATCCGGTACAGGGATGTCATGGAGATAAGGCCAGTTATTACCACCGAGTTCAATATTGAAGGCTACCCATCCGACAGTTTTATTGATCTTGTTTTGTCGGTAAAACCTGATCAGGTAACCCTGGTTCCCGATGCACATGATGCCATAACATCAAACGCCGGGTGGGACATCGCGAGATACAGGCTGTTTCTGAACGATGTAATATCGACATTCAAAAAAGCTGGGATCCGGACATCGGTTTTTGTTGACACTCAGCCTTCAAATATCGAAGCCGCAGCATTGACAGGTACCGACAGGGTCGAATTATATACCGAACCGTATGCTTCCCTTTTCAGCACCAATGCTCCCGGCGCTGTTGAACCGTTTGTAATTGCAGCACGTATTGCCTGTGATGCAGGACTTGGTGTAAATGCAGGCCACGACCTGAATCTCGACAATTTAAGATACTTCCATCAGAACATACCATGGACCGATGAAGTCTCTATCGGTCATGCCCTGATCTCAGATGCTCTCTATCTGGGACTCGAAAACACAATTCAGATGTACAAGAGACAGCTGGCATTCTGATGGTTGCCATGAAACTGTTCTGCAGAAAATATGGTTCAGGTCCTCCCCTTATAATACTTCATGGCCTTTACGGTTCGTCAGACAACTGGGTTTCGATAGCCAAAAGCTTAAGCGGCAGTTTTACGGTTTATCTTCCCGATCAGCGAAACCATGGTCAGTCACCACATAGTCCTGTCCATGATTATGATTCAATGAAAGAAGATCTTTACAATCTTGCCGGTGAACTTAAACTTCAGAAGTTTTTCCTTGCAGGCCATAGTATGGGAGGCAAGACAGCCGTGAATTTTGCTTTGACCTGGCCTGAAAAACTTTACGGACTTCTCATCGCCGATATTTCTCCATTTGTTTCTGAAAACAGGAACTCGGCCGCTTACGTCCAACACAAAAATATCCTGAATTCAATACTTTCGCTCGATATTACCAGGGCCAGAACGCGGGAAGAGGTGGAAAGGCTTCTGTCGGGTAACATCAATTCTGATATTACACGGGGATTCATAATGAAAAACCTTAAAAGGGAATCAGACAATTCATTTTCCTGGAAGCTTAATGCACCTGCACTCCTTGATAACCTTGACAGGATAATGGAAGGGATTGAGCCGGGGGATGAGTATTCAGAAGAGTTGTCAGGGTTTCCCGTTTTCTTTCTCAAAGGTGAATATTCTGATTATATTCCTGAAGGTGACTTTCAAAAGATCAGAAGGATTTTCCCCGCGGCTGATTTTATAATAATACCCGGGTCCGGTCACTGGATCCATGCCGATAATCCGGAAGCAGTAAAGAAATGCCTGCTGAGATTCCTCGACTTCCGGTGATCAGTACTGTGTAACCGACTCGATCCTGCCCTCTTCGATTCCGGGAAGATTCATGAATCTTAAAAGTACCTGTGCAACAGCAAGAACATCCTTTTCACAGTACCTCACAATCCTTTTAAGATCTTGTTCATCATAATAGATCCCCGCCACCATGCTTCCGTCAATGTCATCCTTGGGAGAGGGTATTTTAAGCGTGGCAGTCAGCAGATCAAGTGATGTATAGCTCTTGTAATCACCGAATTTCCACAGGTCAAGGGTATCGAGCAGTTTCACTTCCCAGGGCTTTTTGCCGGTATTATCAAGAATATCTGGAATTACCAGGCTGTTTATAATCATCCTCCTTGCCATGTAGGGATAATCAAATTCTTTTCCGTTATGGGCACAGAGCAATGCTTCCCTGTTCCTTGAAAACTTATTTAGCAAGGCAGAAAACTCGGTAAGAAGCTTCTTTTCATCATCTCCGTAAAAAGATTTCAGCCTGAATAAGAAAGGATCCTTCTCCCGGATGAATCCGGCTGAAATGCAGATTATTTTCCCGAACTCTGCATAAATACCTGCCCTGTCGTAAACATCCCCTGCAGATTGATCGTCATTCCTGAAGTGACTGGATTTCTTTTCCCAGTGCAACCTGAACGTCTCATCGAGTTCAGAAATTGAAGGTGCTGCCGGCACGGTTTCTATATCAAGGAATAAAATATCCTCAGGCTTTATGTTCTTTAACATGTTTTATGATTCTTCCTTTAAATGCTTTTCAATAATCGAAGCAAGCACATCTATTCCGACCTGGTTCTCCCCTCCCCCGGGTATAATTATATCGGCATATCTCTTTGAGGGCTCAATGAACTGAAGATGCGACGGCTTGACAGTGTCGTGGTATCTTTCCAGGACCATAAGCACGGAGCGGCCCCTTTCGACAATATCCCTCTGGATCACCCTTCCAAGCCGGTCGTCCGCATCAGCATCGACAAAAACCTTTATATCCAGCATTTTTCTCAGATCACTGTCGCACAGTATCATAATTCCCTCAACAAGAACCACCCTGGCAGGCTTGACCGTTATAGTCTCCCTTGACCTGAGACATGTCAGATAGGAATATATGGGCATCTCGATGGTCTTCCCGTTCTTCAGCTTTTCAAGGTGATCGATAAGCAAGGTAAACTCAAGGGAATCGGGATGGTCAAAATTTATTTTCTGCCTTTCTTCCAGGGAGATATGTCCATTGTCCTTGTAATAAGCATCCTGAGGTACAACAATGACATCTTTATTGTGAAGCCTTTCCATCACCTTCTTTACTACGGTCGTTTTACCCGAACCAGTACCCCCCGCTATTCCGACTATAAGCATTTATTGCTATTTTTGTTCCGTCTAATAATTTCAAAAATAATATTTTGATTGGAAGAAGCAACTAAAGTTGAAAGAAGTTTGGAGTGACTAAAGTTTGGAGTGAGCAAAAGTTACCTACCTCTAGTCACTCTGGTCACTTAAAATAAATGTCTAACCCATAATTACCACTGAATGTCAGAATTGTATCCGTTAAAATTCGAACCAATTCTAAAAGAGAAGATCTGGGGAGGAACGTCACTCGCAGCACACTACGGGAAAAAGCAGGGGAATCTTAAGAATATAGGCGAGAGCTGGGAACTTTCGGCCGTCTCTGATAACCTTTCCGTGGTAAGTAATGGATTTCTGGCAGGCAATAATATTGAGGAAATCATCGAAGTATATATGGGTGATATTACCGGTGAACCTGTTTATGAAAAATTCGGGAACGAATTTCCCCTGCTCATAAAGCTTATCGAGGCCAGGGATGACCTTTCGGTCCAGGTACACCCTGGCGACGAGCTGGCAAAAGAACGGCACAATGCTTATGGAAAAACGGAAATGTGGCATATCCTGAAAAGCGATGCCGGAGCCAGGATCTATTCAGGCTTCCCGGGCCAGATTTCCAGGGATGCCTACCTCAATGCTGTCAGAAACAACACGATCGGGAATATTCTAAATGTTGAAACCGCTGAAGCCGGAGATACCTTTTTCACTCCTGCCGGAAGAATACATGCCATTGGAGCAGGAATTGTCCTGGCGGAAATCCAGCAGACATCCGATATAACTTACCGGATCTATGACTGGGGCAGGAAGGACATTAACGGAAAACCTCGCGAGCTTCATACCGATCTGGCGGTTGACGCCATTGACTTCTTCCAGTCCGGGAAAAGCAAGATAAAAAAGGATCTTCTTAAAAACAGGACTGAAAACCTTATAGGCTGTGAATATTTTAACACTAATATTTTATGGTTTGATAAACTTATTGCACGTGACTACAATATCATTGATTCATTTGTTATTTACATTTGCACTGACGGAGCATTCCGGATAAAATGGGATTCCGGATCAGAAAAAGTTTCAAAAGGAGAGACTGTATTACTCCCGGCGATGATAAGGGATGTTGAGCTTATACCTGAGCCGGATGCTGCAATGCTTGAAACATATATTATCAGCAAGGGCATTATTTAGTTTTAATAATCTGTTATGAGAAAGTTCAATTGTTCAATTGCAATATTACTGGTTCTTCTGCTGGCAGCAGGATGTTCCGGGAAGGGATCTTCAAAAAAAGGATCCGGTGAATTGTCCGCCGATACCGTTTCAGTTCCCGATACAGGATTCACCGGAATTAAAAAATACTACAGCAAGGATCTCCTTGTAAAGGAGGTTACCTTCAGGAACGGGATACAGGATGGAGAGATGAAATCGTATTACGAGGGAGGCCAGCTGAACCAGACTATATGGTACGAGAACGGCCTCCGTGAAGACTCGGCCCGGAAGTACTATCTGGAGGGGCAGGTATTCCGGACAACCCCCTACAAAAATGATACGATTGACGGCACACAGATTCAATATTACAGGAATGGCCGGGTAAAGGCAAAATTGCATTATATCAAAGGATTCAGGACACCGTTGCTTGAGGAATTTACGAGGGATGGGAAACTGATCAAGGATTATCCGGAGATAGTATTCACTTTAAATGACAATTACGTCACTACAGGAATTGTCAGAATAAACCTGGAACTGACTGATAAAACGAGGAAGGTGAACTTCTACCGCGGGGAATTCACAAATGGTGTATTTGATACCGCAAAAATCAAAATCATTCCCCCTGTAAATGGGAAAGTTTATCTGGATCTGAGGAAGTCAGGAACACCTCAGCAAGAATACATTGGCATTATCGGAGCAATACTTACCGATTTCGGGAACAGATATCTGGCATATAAAAGGATAGAACTTCCATACAGGGATCTCAAATAAGGATTCAGATGATAATCCATTCAGCTTCATTCATTCAGAGCAGCCCCACACTAAGGCAATGCCCCGATCCAGTGAAGCCTGAATTTGCATTCATCGGCCGTTCAAACGTTGGAAAATCCTCGCTGATCAACATGCTTACAGGGTTTTCACACCTGGCAAAGACATCCGGCAGCCCGGGAAAAACCAGGACCATCAACCATTTCTTAATAAACAACAACTGGTACCTTGTCGACCTTCCGGGTTACGGCTATGCCAAAGTGCCTATAGGTATGAGGGAAAAATGGATCAGGGAGGTTGAGAATTATATAGTAAAAAGGGGAAACCTGGCCTGTCTGTTTGTCCTTCTCGATTCAAGGCATAAACCGCAGAAATCAGATCTGGCATTCATGGAGTTCCTTGGAAATAACCAGGTTCCCTTTGCCAGGGTATTCACAAAAAGCGATAAGCTCACAACAGGTGCTCTTATAAAATCAATTCATCTGTATGACTCTGAAATGATGAAGATATGGGATCCTCTGCCTCCGGCCTTCATTGCCTCAACAGTCAATAAAGCCGGGAGGGAGAAGATTCTGGCGCTGATAGAAGAAACTTTAAACAATTTATCAAATCAGGTTTGATGTCACAGGGAATTCTTAATTTTGTACTCTTGGACCTAGAAAATTTAACCCGCTAAATCAAAGGATGATGTACGGTAAGGCACCCATGAAGATATTTTCCTGCAGAGCTTCAATGCATCTTGCAGAAAAAATCGCCGCAGAACTGGGTATGGAGCTTGGGCAGAGTTCGGTCACCGAATTCAGTGACGGAGAATTTCAACCCTGTTTTAATGAATCCGTAAGGGGCGATATGGTTTTTATCGTCCAGTCGACAAATCCTCCGGCAGATAACCTTTTTGAGCTCCTTCTTATGATTGATGCCGCGAAGAGAGCCTCGGCATACAAGGTTATCGCAGTTATCCCATATTATGGTTTCGCAAGGCAGGACCGCAAGGACAGGCCAAGGGTTTCGATCGGGGCAAAACTGTCGTCCGACCTTCTCGGCACGGCAGGTGTTGACAGGATAATTACAATGGATCTTCATGCCGACCAGATACAGGGTTTCTTCAACGTCCCCGTTGATCATCTTTACGGATCTGCAATTTTTGCACCCTACATTGAAAATCTTAAGCTTGGTAACCTTACCGTTTCAGCTCCCGATATGGGTGGTTCAAAAAGGGCAAATGCATATTCAAGGCATCTTCAGTCTGAGATGGTTTTATGCTATAAACTGCGTAAAAAACCGAATGTAATCGAGGAAATGTCGGTTCTTGGGGATGTGGAGGGAAGAAATGTCGTGATAATCGATGATATGGTTGATACAGGCGGAACACTTGTTCTCGCCGCACAGAAGATGCATGAAAAAGGAGCCAGGAGCATCAGGGCATTTGCCACGCATCCCATTCTTTCGGGAAATGCGGTTCAAAGAATTGAGGAATCACCAATAACCGAACTGGTGGTTACAGATTCGGTACCATTCAATAACACATCAGAGAAAATCAAAGTGCTTTCAATTGCCGGGATCCTTGCAAATACAATCCAGGCTGTCAATCTCAATCAGTCGATAAGCACGAATTTTGTATTCTGATTCCTTTGTAATATATTTGCACTCCGTTTTTTAAGTCTAACGTGTAATGGGGAGTCGTCATACCGGCAACTCTAAGTAGCACAATAATATTATTAAGATGAAGACAATCGAGATCAAAGGTTCCCTCAGGACCGAGCTTGGAAAGAAAAGTTCGAAAAAAGTCAGAAAAGAAGGGAATGTGCCCTGTGTTATTTATGGAAAAGAGCAAAACGTTCATTTTCATGCTCATGAAAACACCTTTAAGAATCTTATCTATACTCCGGATGCTCATTTGGTAAACCTTGACCTTGAAGGCAAGGAATACAAGGTAGTTCTCCAGGATGTTCAGTTCCATCCCGTATCTGATAAAATAACACATATCGACTTTATCGAAGTTTTTGACGATAAGCCTCTTGTAGTAAGTCTCCCGATAAAAGTAACAGGCGACTCTGTCGGAGTAAAGGCAGGGGGAAAACTCAGGATCAAGAAAAGGCATCTTAAGGTCAGAGGCTATGTCAACGATATCCCTGAAAACCTTCTGATTGACATCACTGATGTCAAAATCCACCATTCTGTAAAGGTCGGTGATCTTACCTATGACAAGATTGAACTGATTGATCCAAAGATCACCACAATTCTTTCCGTAGCTACTTCACGCGTTGTAACCAAGGAGGAAGAAGAGGCCGAAGCTGCTGCAGCTGCAGGAACTGCCCCATCAGGTGAAGCTGCTGCCGGTGCCGCTCCTGCCGCTGAGGCAAAAGAGGCAAAAGAGGGAAAAGAGGGAAAAGAAGGAAAATCTAAATAGAAAGGTTCTGTTCTTTAATCAGGCACAATGAAATATCTTATAGTTGGCCTGGGGAATATTGGTGAAGAGTACAGCGATACCCGGCACAATATCGGTTTTACCATTCTTGACGCATTCGCATCCGATGCAGGCGTTATTTTCTCGGACCGACGCTATGGATCTGTCTCCTTATCAAAGTACAGAGGCAGAATTTTTGTCCTTTTAAAGCCTTCAACATACATGAACCTAAGCGGTAATGCCGTAAACTACTGGTTGAAAAAGGAAAAGATCGCGGTAGAAAATCTTCTCGTAATAGTCGATGACATCGCATTGCCGCTCGGAAGCATTCGGATGAAACCCAAGGGAAGCGATGGCGGCCACAACGGCCTTGCCCACATAAATGCAGTACTGGGCACTTCCGAATATACCAGGATCAGGGTAGGCATCGGAAATGAATTCAGAAAAGGTTCTCAGATTGATTATGTTCTTGGAAGATGGAGCCCTGAAGAAAAGAAATTCCTTGACGGGAGGATCAGAATCGTCATCGAAATGATAAAATCCTTCGGAATGGTCGGAACTGAACTTACGATGACAACCTTCAACAGATCATCGAAGCTCCCCTCCCGAAATGAGGAGGAAACAAACCGGAATCCGGATCCGGAATAATATGAGCCAGACTCCTGATATAAAGCAGGTAAGGATTGATAAATTTCTTTGGGCGGCAAGGATTTATAAAACCAGGAGCGTTGCATCGGAAGCCTGCAGAAAAGGCAGGATAGTAATAAACAATATTCAGGTCAAACCCTCCAGATCAGTCACCAGCGGAGAAGTGATCACTGTCAGGAAACCACCCGTGATCCATACCTACCGTGTTATTGAACCCATTGAAAACCGCGTCTCAGCCAAGCTTGCACCCAATTATATCGAAGATCTCACACCTGAAGAGGAAAGGGCTAAAACCAATGTAAAGCTTTCCGGCTTTACAGGTTACAGGGAGAGGGGCTCAGGCAGGCCGACTAAAAAGGAAAGAAGGAATCTCGACAGGTTCACCGACGATAGCAATAATCTCTGAAGGGTGGTAAAAAGACTTATTATTGCCCTGCCGTATTATTAATTTTTGCGGGATTATAATGTCAGCATATCATTTTTTTTAACTTGCATTATTCTTTTTCAGACATTCCAGGGTTGGCCAGCCGTGAACTCACCATTAACCTGATCAAATGGGCAAGGAAAATATTGAGAAATATTCAGCACGCTATGCTCTTTTTAAGAAAACTGTCGGTTTCTGGCACGATACTGTTTTCTACAGGAAAATAATTGTAGTTGGTTCTGAGAATATTAATCCCGAACACCACCTTATTTATGCCCCCAATCATCAGAACGCGCTTATGGATGCCCTGGCTGTTCTTTTTACTCATAAAGGACAACCTGTATTTCTGGCAAGGGCTGATATCTTCAGGAAAAAAGCGATCGCCTCCTTCCTGTATTTCATTAAGATGCTCCCTGTTTACAGGCTACGCGACGGATTCAGCTCACTGAAATCGAATGACGAAATATTCCAAAAGACTATTGACGTTCTGAAAAACAGGAATGGTCTTGTAATACTTCCTGAAGGTGACCATGCAGGCTTCAGAAGGCTCAGGCAACTTAAGAAAGGGATTTGCCGCATTGCCTTCCAGGCTGACGAGGCAACTGGTTTTCAGCTTAAAATAAAGATCATACCTGTTGGAGTTGAATATTCAAACTATAGCAGGTTCAGGCAAGTGCTTACAGTGGTTTATGGCAAACCAGTGGAAGTCTCTGAGTATCACCAGCTGTACAGGGAGAACCCTGATAAGGCCTTTAATGTCTTAAGGGAAAGACTTTCTGTCGAGATTAAAAAACTGATGGTCCATATTGAATCCGTAGATGACTATGAAGCAATTGATGAGCTGAGAAGCATCGTCAACGGAAGATATAGTGATGACATCAGATTACCAAAGCTTTTCAGGGACAGAAGCCTGATAACCAGCCTTGGTAGTCTTAGAGACTCTGAACCCCAAAAATATGAAAGGATCTGCCAGCTAAGCCTTCAGGTTAAAAAGCAGGCTGAGGAGCTGAATATCAGTTACAGGCTGCTTGAAAAGAAGAAACATCCGCTGGGATGGCTGATGGCAGGGATGGCCGGACTTTTACTGACTTTTCCGGTCTGGCTCTTCGGCAATATTTTCACGCTGACATTCCTTCTGCTTCCTGAATTGCAGATCCGGAAAATCAAGGATCTTCAATTTCACAGCACCATGCGTTTTGGGATCTCACTGGCTCTTGCATTCGTTTTCCTGCCTGTTTACCTTATATTATGCCTTGCCCTGATTTCTCCCTGGTGGCTGGCATTCCTTATTTTCCTTACAATTCCGGCTGCAGGCATATTTGCGTGGAATTTCAATATCCTTGTCCGCAGGATCATGGGAGGTTTCAGATTAAGAAAATACAAAAAGCTTAAGAATCCTGCCTATGCAGCCCTTCGGAAAAACTACGATGAGCTTATTTCACTTGTATCAGTACTTAAAAATGGATAAAAAAAGTGTTTTCGCAGGAAAAGTGGTGTGGGTAACCGGCGCATCATCAGGCATTGGTGAAGCACTGGTTCATGAATTTGCACGACGGGGGGCAGTGATGATCATTTCTTCAAATGATCCTTCCGGACTTGAAAGGGTTAAGGAATCCTGCAACGGAAATTCAGGTAAAATAATTTGTGCTCCCTTTGATCTTTCAGATACATCAGGTATTGATAAGCTTGTTGAACGGCAGGTTAACTCAACCGGCCGGATTGATTACCTGCTGAATATCGGAGGTATAAGCCAGAGGTCGAGAGCCGATGAAACACCATTATGGCTCGACAGGAAGATCTTTGAAATAAACTATTTCGGGACGATAGCTCTAACAAAAGCGGTTTTACCCTATATGATCAGGCAGAAATCCGGTCACATCCTTGCAACAAGCAGTATCTCAGGAAGGTTCGGATTTCCACTGAGATCAGCCTATTCAGCATCAAAACAGGCTCTCCACGGTTTCTTCGAAACCCTGTTTCTC
>Ga0105103_10001500_pt1 | contig 12777 bp, 6 predicted proteins | sample PPLLaktember2015_2_FD_79107 | JGI IMG/M metagenome (GOLD analysis project Ga0105103, IMG submission 79107) | Freshwater sediment microbial communities from Prairie Pothole Lake near Jamestown, North Dakota, USA - PPLs Lake P7 Core (6) Depth... | ecosystem: Environmental > Aquatic > Freshwater >...
CTCCGGTTTATTGCTACAGACTGTGGGAAGGACTAAGCCAGGTTGGTTCATCATGCGATTACATTGATGAATCAATTATTATTAGTGGTATTAAGGAAGATGGTAAGCTTAAATACGGCCAAATGGCTTATAAGGCAGTAGTGCTGTGCGATGTAAGATCGGTTAATTCCTCTACTGCCCTGGCGCTCAGAAAATTCGCTGATGCCGGGGGTAAGATAATTGCAATCGGAGAAACACCATCAAGATCGCTATCATATCAGGATGCCGCCAAAAACGACTCGATCGTAAAATCCGTGTTCAGGGAATTAATGGAAAAGCAGAGAATAATTGTAATGGATCCGCCTGAAGACCGGTATAATCTCAGGGAGTTTTCGGAAAACCTCTTAATAACCGCAGCTCTTGATCCTGATGTGAAAATTTCAAATCCTTCCGCCAAACTTTTCCAGATAAGAAAAACCTATGGTGACAAGGAAATCTACTTCTTTGTCAATCCCGACAGAAAACAGAGTATATCAACAGTGGCTGAATTTTCCACAGGTAATTTAACGCCGTGGGTATGGAACCCTGAGGATGGAACACGGAAGCTATTTCCTGTTTCCGGAAAGCGGAATAAGCTTAATATCAGCCTTGGTCCTCTCGAATCTCTCCTGCTTGTGTTTGAAGACGAAGAAGGAACAGTTGATAAGCAGGATGAATCAGCACCCGAGACAGTTGTGTTGGATACTCCATGGAAAGCGGAGTTCACTCATAAAAACGGGAAAAAATTTTTCAGAGAGTTCGATAAACTTTCGGAATTCGGGACTTCAGATGATGAAGAACTGAGTTCGTTTGCAGGTATTGTTAATTATTTAACAGAGATCGAATCCGATGGAACTGGCAGTATGTTGCTTCTTCCAGAAGTAAACAGGGGTGTTTCCGAAGTGTATATAAATGGAAACTCAGCAGGTCTCAACTGGTATGGTCTGCCCTGCTTTGACATTTCAGGCCTTCTTAAACCCGGAAAAAATAAGATAGAAATAAAATATACCACACTTCTTTCGAACTATGTCAGGACTCTGAAGGATAACAGCACTGCCACGCAATGGACAAAAGGTTATGAAAAGATGCCAATGGGTATCGATGGTAAAGTACAGATAATCAAATAGCGGGTATTTATTAGTATTCCACAAAATATTGATTTACACCTTCCCGTAGTTTATTGATTTCAGAATGTTGTTAATTCAATGTGATACTTTCCTGAGCCTAATTCACCAAGAAATGCAAAATCGGACTCTGTTGGTTTGATATCCATTGATTTACCGTTTATCGATGCACTAAATTTCTTGCCGTAACATGGTAACATTACCAGTTCTGTCGCACCTGTTGATCCCAAATCTAAAATGGAGGTGGATTTCCCAAACTAGCTAGCCAATGAACAAAGTGATTTGAACGGAGTTATCCCAGTATTCCTTAACTGATCCTTTTTAATCATTCGTACTGTTTCAATTCCAGAAAGGGTGATCTGAGCCGATTCAAATGACTTAAATACCAGCATATTCTGTATTCTCCACTTCACAAACCGAGGATCCTGTTCGACGATATTATTCAAGTATTTGCATTGCCTCCATTGTATCTTCTCTGAATCTCTCCTATTGAATGTTCGTATGCCTGCCTTGTTTGCTCCGCTCTTATCGATGTTGATGATTTCAGGTGTAGCATTTTGACCAATCGCCTTGATTAGGAAAAGTTGTGCCGCTCTTTTGTTCCTTCGATGAGTCAGCAAGAAACCAATCGTCTTGCCCTGTTTGTCAACTGCTCCTTACGAATAGCACCATCTGCCTTTGACTTTGATATAGGTTTCATCCAGTCTCCACCTCATTCCTACTACCCTTTTTCGCTTTCGGAAGTTTCAGTCAATCATGGGAGTGAATTTCACTACCCACCTTTGAATGGTTGCATGATCGACAATTACTCCTCTGATTCTAAGTATTTCTTCGACATCACGGTAGCTCAGTGTGAATCTCAACTTAAAATATACTGCTTGAAGTATGACAACCTTCGGAAAACAATGACCTTTGAACATGGCTCCTTATTATTTGTAAACCACAAAGCTATAACTATTGAGATTAGATGCGACAAAACCGATTTGTCTGTCATCCGTTTTCTATCCGCCGGAAATCACCCATTTCCAACCGGGAACCCGGAAAACGTTACAGCAATGTGTTCAAGCAATTGAGTTTTTAGCTGCTCTCTTATTTCCTGGTGTTTTTTACTGTTATACAAATTCTTCCATTCGTTTGGGTCGTTTTCCAGGTCATACAATTCACCTTTCATTGGTTCGCCTGATGATTTTGCTTTTTCCGATGGCTGATCCGAAAAAAGAATCAGTTTCCATTTTTTAGTTCGCCACATATATGCCGGGGCTCCCGAGTCGTGGTACTCGCAAAAAGAACCTTTTCGCTTTTGATCGCTCAATAAATCCAATCCGGGCGAAAAAAGCAGTTGTTTCGTACCAGCTGCGTTTGCCAGTGTGGGATATAAATCAACCAGTTCTGCCGGGCGATTGTCGACTGTTCCCCTCAAAGTTTCAGGAATAGCGTTGCCTGAAAGGATAACAGGAACACGCACGCTGCTCTCGTAAAGGCAATATTTAGTGAACCGGTAATGGCGTTCGCCCAGCATTTCGCCATGATCGGATGTGAAAACAATCAAGGCATTTTTAAGTCTGCCGGCTTTCTCCAGCCTGGCCAATATCTGACCGAAATAATCGTCAAGCCAGGAACAATTGGCGTAATAATACAGCGTTGTACGTCGGCGTTCGAGCGGAGTCATTTTTGTCCAGACATCACGCCATTCCAGATACCGGTTGGTTTGAAAATTATTGGTTTTATTGCCATAAGCAAGGTGGGTATCCTGTTCTTCGAGCCAGGGCGGTTGTTCAGTATCCGGAATGTCGTTAATGTTGTACATATCTACAAAACGTTTGGGTACATTCAGTCCGGCATGAGGTTTTAGAAACGACAGGTAAAGAAAAAGCGGACGGGAAGGATCCATGCCATTGTCAATAAACTCAAGGCATTTTTCGGCAACCCATCCATCGCGGTGATCACGGTCGGCAACATCCGAGGTTTTGCCCAGATATCCTTCAACTCCTTCTTCACCGGGGCCATACTTGGCCGTCTCTTTGCGATAAGCTGCCAATCCTTCCGGGTTTTCATCATCCTGCCAATGAATTGCTCCGATTTCCAGACCAACCTCTTTTGCCCCAACAACTCTTGTTTCGAAACCCCTTGTACCAATGGGTTCACTGGTTTTGCCCCAATGAGTTTTCCCAAACCCTGCAGTTTGATAACCAGCTTTCCGGAGTAATTCAGGCAGTGGATCACAAGGTAAATATTTATCGCCCATTGAATGTGAACTGTTTGAGCGAATACCCAACTGAGAAGGATAAAGTCCAGACATCATGGAATTACGACTTGGAACGCACATCGGTGCCTGACATGTAGCCTGATTATACAGAATTCCCTGACGCGCCAGCCGGTCGAGATTCGGAGTTTTGATATGGGGATTATTAATCCCAATTGCATCCCAGCGCTGCTGATCGGTCATCAGGAATATGATATTGGGTTTGTCCTGGGGTGTTGCATTCGCATTTAGAGTTACAACCGGAAGGATGCCAACCGAATGAACTGCGAACTTAAATAATCTGGATAAATATTTCATTCTTAGTATTTTATTATTTTTGAAACGGTGGTTTGGCACAGCTCCGTCATTTCCTTATCGCCGCTATTTTAAAGAGATTGGTCATTTGTATTATTTTTACGTATTAGCTTTAGTTTATCCTGTTTGTTATTGAATGGTTACCGGACCCAATAATCCGGACGATTGCAACGGCGTGTCTTTCTTCCATGGATTGATAACTGTCCATGTGCTTCGTTCGTTTTCAGGCAAATTCAGGTCGCCAATCAATCGGTTCATCCATGTATTAACAACCTCAACTTCAAGAGTATTTACTCCTTCTTTTACTGCTGATGTAATGTCCAGACGATAGGGAGGGGTCCAGACTCCACCCATGTATTGACCATTAATTTTCACTTTTGCCATCACCATCACATTCCCCAGATCAATTGTTATTGGCTGATTTGGTTTTTGTGCAAGATTAAATGTGGTTGTGTAGTAAGCAATACCCGAAAAATAACGCAATGCTTTATCCTCCGAAATACTCCAATCCTGAAGTGATTCCATCTTCATTGGTTGTGGTGAATTCATCCCTTCGAACGATACATCCCATGGTTCGTTTATGGTCAACAGAAGATTTCTCTCCGGAAAATTTAGGGTTGAATTATTGGCAGGTTTACCCTCAGTTCTGAAAACAACAAAAGCACTTTCATAAGGCGCCAGTGTCAAAGGCACTTGCGTTGAATTTTCAGTTTGTGTAAAGTCAGGCAGATCGCGGATATTGCCTGTTGTTGCTTCCCACAATTCGGGCTGCTTTCCGCTTAATCTGAACTCCGGTTCAAAGGTTTTTGATTCGGCTGTTTGATTGGTAAGAAAATATATATCACCATAACTTAGTGTTCGGTGTCCATAATGTATAGAATTGTCAACTGGTAAATTACAATCCGGTATGCAAGAGATCAGTTCGAAGGCTTCAGTCATGTTCATTCCGTTAATTACCATTCCTTTGCCAACCTTGCGCGACTTCACTTTGACACCATCAACATCCCCCCAAAGTTCAGCAGCCATTTCTTTCACTTGTTTGTCTGCCTCCGGTTGGTTTTGTAAACTTGGCGAACGAACCGGAGGTGGCCCCAAAATTACAGCCCCCTGGTTCACTAATTCCGTAATCTTTGTTAATAATAAAGGTCGCATAGTTTCTAATTTTGGTAATACCAGAATGCGATATTGAGTTCCATGTGGTAAAGTAATCAGACCATCTTTTACTGTCATATACTTTTCAATCACCTCAGCATTCATATAATCAAACTGATAACCGACAGGGAGCGATGGGTCAGTAACCCCTGTCATTTTCGGGGCGTCCTCGCCAATAAAGTAGGCAGCATCGGCAACGTTTAATCCTTGTTGCAACATGTAATTGCAGCGTTTCAGATACTGAATGTAAACATCGATTTGAGAAAACCAGGTGTTTTTCCGATTGAACTCATTTCCAAACGGTGCATTTATTCCAGGTGTTTTATCTTCGTAAGGTTGAGTAATATATACATGTAATAAGGTATTGTTAATTCCCTCGGCAAAGAACCTATCGCCGCGTTGTTTAATAGTTGCCGGATACCGTGAAAAAGCCTTTCCTCCGCAAGTATTTGATTCAGCAGAAATCTTTGTTTTTCCATAGATGTGCCCGCATGAGGTAGCAGCACGATTTTCAATATCTCCAAGAGATCCTTCGCTCCAGAATTCGCCACCAATTTCGTCCGATTGCCCTCCGTATTGAAGAAACTCTCCAGGAAACCCCCAATGGCCATAGTTTTCGAGCCAGGTTGTCAAACCGTTTTTATTGCTGATTTCGCGCAGACCAGCCACATAATCGTATGCTACTCTATCAGCGACCAATCTGCGTAAATCCCAAAGAAATCTGTCTGAAATATCAGGATTTCCTACCACCTTGCCGGATAAAATGGGTAGGTATGGCACAGGATCGTATCCATATACTTTCCTGAAAGACTCTATCATATCATCGGTCCAGTTCTGGCCGCCGGTTTCGTAACTGTCTTCAACCACAACGCGGAATGTTTTGCGGTCAGCTTCAGGAATCCGGCGAAGTATTTCACCAATAAATGCGTCAAAATGAGCAGCAACATGTTTTTTGCTCATCTTGTCAATTTCAAGCCCTGTACTTTCGGGAGAAGCAGGCCCATTGGTAACTCCCGTGGTTAACATCGACATACGTGAGATTACCCAATCCCCTTCAGGAGCGTTCCATGTTAAAATACCGTCCTTTACAAACGCGGTAACATCGATTACTTTTTCCGGGTCCAGACACAATGCTTCAGGCACATCTGGCTGCTTGTCCCACAGATAGTCTTTAAACATAGGGAGCGGACGCTGGAACATTTTTGCCAGCGTTTTTTCAGGATATCGCTCAATTTGGGGTTGAGATGATAATGTTACATTCATCTCGCCCGAACCTTCTTTTGCAAATACCAATCTGAATTTATCGCCTTTGGTCTCAGGAATTGAAATAACAATGGGTGCCATGGGGTTAAAACCCACATTCAGGCTGAAGTTGCTGCGGTCGAGAACTATTTTTTTCAGTAATCGGAAATCATCCCCTTCTTTTACAAATAGCTCGGCCTCGGTTTTTATTTGTTTATCGGTAGTAAATAAAAGTGAACGAACCGTTTCATGTTTACCTGTCTTCATTTCAAAAACAAGGGGTTCAGCCTGTTTTTTCTGAAATTTCCAGGTTTTTTCGAAAGAAGCTGCATCTTTTGTAACAGGATAAGCAAGAATCAGAACATCCTGGTTTTGACTGCGTTGTTCCAATAATGATTCTTCTCCCTTCTTTGGATTCTGGCCTGATTTATATGGAGAAATTACCGGAAGTTTAAATTTTACTTCCCTGCCGCCACTGATTGTGGTATCAGCGGAGCCCAGATATCGCATACTTTGCTCTGGTTTAACCCATGGTCCGCCGGATTGGCTCCAGCCCGGACTGTTAAAGATACCGATTTCAATATCAAGCTCTGTGGCTTTCTTCAAGGCAGCATGGGTCACTTCCCACCATTCGGGAGAAAGGATCTTTACAGCGCCATAAGGTACGTTCTGTCCCCCAATATTGCCAATGAAAGCACGGTTAATACCAACAGCTTTCATCGATTCCAGGTCTCGGATTACACCTTCTTTTGAGATATTATCTGACATCCAGTACCAGTAAACACTGGTTTGAATGGTGTCGGAAGGGTTCACAAAACCATCAGCAAGTAATTTACTTTCCTTATTGTATTGTAAACAAGATAATAGGGCGAGTATTATAGAAGCAACTCCTATAACAATCAAAGTAATCTTTTTAAAAGATCTCATTTTCATAAACATTATCGTTTTTATTTACTTGTCCAGAAAGTAGATTGAACACCCTTTAAATTCAATTTACACCGGGTATATATCTGTCCATCTTTTTTGATGTACGCAACTTTATCCGGTTTCGAAATAGTTCCTGTGTGCGGATTCCAGTTTTCTATGTTTAGTTTACCACGGAGCAAAACTTCGGTATCAACTGTCTCGTTACTCGAATTGGCAAAATAGAAAATGTGTTTTCCATCCCTGATTTTGTGAATGCACGAGAACTTCCCGAATTCAACAGCAGCCGGATTTGGTTCGAATTGTACATCGGCCGGAATTGCCGATAGAGCTGTCTGCAAAGATTCTTTTGATGGTCTCGGAATAAAAATGGCTTTTCCTCCTTTGCTGTTATTATTTGAAAGTATCGAAACTGTATCTGTTTCAAGCGGATTGACGCCAAAAATTTCTTTAACCAGCGAAATTACTTTATCATCGGCACCCAATTCCGACGATTTGTGCGGGAGTTTTGTGGTCGAAATAATGGTTCCGCCGTTGTCGTAAAAGGCTTTTAATTTTTCGAGGGTAAGGTACGAAATGGTGTTGCAACCGCTTATTATCATGACTTTGTATTCCTGGAAATTCTCCCGGTTATTCAGTTTCACCGATCCTTTTCCGATCTGGTATTTATCTTCAAGAAAAAACTCCGGATGCACAAACGTAAAATCGCGCCTGATTTCGTTGGTAAGCAGGTTGCTGATTTCCTGGTAATCGGTTTCGGGTGAAACATAAAAACCCTGGCGTATGTTTTCAGGGTTATCAAAACGAAACCAGCCAGCCAGTTCTTCAAACGGGTACATGACCCCAATTTCTGAAACTCTTCTGCCGCCTTGCAACAGCATGCACGAACGCCCTACAAATTCGGAATAAGCAGGTAGTGCAGGTTTTAGTTTTTCGCTGTACGGTGAAACGAGTGGCTGAATACCCACCCGCGTTGGGTCGTACCACATTCCGTGGGGAATAACAAAATTTACACCCCTTGCAAACAATTCCATCATGGGTCGGTACAACATCAGCGAATCGAAACTTGCTTCCCTGAATGCACCGTAAATTTCAGTAGAAACAACCGGGCGGTCGTAATAATCGGCTGCCGAACTTATCAGTTTATGCCCATTCTGTCCAAACTGATAATTAATAATGGCATCCATGAGCGGAACCTGCGTGTAGCGGTAAAACTTAAAAATATCGGCATTCATGTCGATGGGCGTTGGGTCGTAGTTGCCCGGTGGGTGGCCGGTACTTTTCAGCCCATGTCTGGCGTTCCATTCTGCCACCAATTTCGGATGACCTTCGGCCAGCAATTCGGCACGGGTTTTAAAAAAGGCGTTGCGGATGGCTTCCGTTTCCGGATCTATGTTGTACCATAGTGCCGGATAGTAGGGCTTAGGGTCGTAGCCGTTCAGTTCTTTAAACTTTTCATTGAAAGTGCCTGTCCAGTTGTGTGGGTGACGCCAAAAACCAACATCGTCAAAAAATGTCATTTTAATTGTATTTCCGAAATACCTGCTGAAACGTCTGGCATAAACATCGTAGGTGAGGTTAATCAGGTGTCTGACACCAGTCGTGTCCATAAAATCGACACAGAGGTACTTTTTATGAAAGCTGTCTTTCACCATCGGGAACAGCATTATTTTCCAGGTTCCTGCAGGAACCTGCCAGCTTAAAACCTTGTCTTTTACAAAAGAGCTGATTTCAATCCTCTGCAAAGTTTTGGTATTCATGGCCACAGCAGCCATCAGTTTAACAGCCTTTACCGTATCGGTAAAAACAGCAGGACCGGTTATTTCCTTTTCAATTTTGTCGAGCCGTTTCATGGTGTATTCGGGAAATTCCTTTTCCAGTTTTCCGCCAGCCATTCCGCTCGGAAAATCGTTGTCGTCGTACACAATCACTTTCATATCCAGTTCGCCGGCCACGTTGAGCAAATCCTGATAGCACTTGAAATAACCTTCAGAAAGGAATTGTGGACTTGTGCCTTTTTTTGTTCCTGACGAGGCCAGCGGCAGCAGGCTAACTCCAGTAAAACCTACATCGTTGGCATCTTTCATTTGCTGCCTTATGCCTTCGGTTGTCATCGAATCGTTTATGTGCCAGAAAGGCATAGGTTTGTACTGCCGGGGAGGATTTTTAAACTGGTTTTCGAGCTTAGCACTACACGAGATTATTGATGTAAAAACCCAAAAAAATAAAGCTAGTCGCAATAAAATATTTACATTCATATTTTTGTTATTATCTAAACGTTGAGTCCACTCCTTAAAATTGGAGTGGACTCAACGTTTATATTCTCAAGCGGATCGCTTTTTACGCTTGTTGATTGTATCGATTTCATTTTATTCGATTATAGGTAAACCCTGGTAATTAATTTTCACGTAAGGAACTGTTCCGGTTTCGTCAATCACATAGTTCCATTTTTTAATGTACTCCATTCCGGGACGAAACTCATCCTTGTTCTTTTTTAAAATTTCAGACAGTTCGTTTTCCAGTGCATTTTGTACTTTCTCATATTTTCTGTTGTTCACCAGATTGTTCAATTGAAATGGATCTTTCTGATTGTCGAACAGCAACCAGGGACCCGATAAATCTTTCACATAAGTATATCGTTTTGTGCGCACACCACGGTATTCTTTACCTCCCTGTTTGGCTGGCCATTGCCCAAAAGGATGATAACAGGCAATCAGCACTGCGTCGGTCTTATCTTTTGTCTTACCTTTCATAATGGCCGATTTATCTTCACCTTCAACAGTGGCAGGTATGGGTAATCCGCACAATCCGAGCAAGGTTGGCATCAAATCTGGCGTGCCGATCAGCATATCGTTTTTCTTTCCTTTGGTGCCAAACAATTCAGGGTAACTGATAAGCATCGGTACGCTGATTGACTCTTGGTAAGGCCTTTGTTTATTCATAAATCCATGCGATTGAACCATTGCGCCATGATCGGATGTAAAAATGAAAATGGTGTTATCGTCCAGGCCGGTCTCTTTTAGTGTTTGTTGCAACACCCCGATGCAACTGTCCAAAGCAGATATATGTGCGTAATAACCAATGAGATCGTTAACTGCTTTTTGTTTGAGTTCGTTCGTAACATTGTCACGCAATTTCAACAACTTTTCGCGATAGATTTTTTTAAACGACTCGGGCGCTGTTTCGAATGGTGTGTGCGGAGGGCCCCATGATAAAATCATGAAAAAGGGCTTTCCATTCTGTTTCCTTTCTTTGATGTAATTCACTGCATCGCTTGTTTGGGCATAGGCATCGTAGCCATCCCATTTGGCTTTTTTATCGTCGTTGCCCCAGTACATTGAGTTGTTGTAATTGTGTGTACATTCCAGCACTTTCCAATACTCAAAACCTTGCCGGCGCTCTTTTGGGATAAAAGAATTACGGCCATTTCCATCGATATGCCACTTGCCGATATAGGCCGTTTCGTAGCCCGAAGCTTTGAAAACCTTCCCAAGACTTTGTGCTTCAGGATTAAGCTGGACATCGTTTACAAACACGCCATGAGTCAACGGATACTGCCCGGTAAGCAAACTGCCCCGATATGGACAACTAACCGGTGTTGTTGATATAGTATTCGTAAAATTAACGGCCTTTTGAGCAAGGCGGTCGAGGTTCGGGGTAAGCACATCTTTATTCCCGTTGTAACCGACATCCTGGGCACGCCACTCGTCAGCCAACACATAAACCACATTGGGCGCTTTGCTTGTTTGGGCTGCCGCCGAAATTGAAAACAATCCCACAAGGGCGATTCCAAAAGTTCTGTTATCTGCTTGCTGCATCATTACGATTTTAAGTTTAAAAATACAATTTATTATTTCGTTGTCCGGCATGGATGACTCCTAGGATCACTATCGTCACTGGTTTTTCGATTTGAAATTAAGTGATATATAATTCATTGTAAAAAGTTATTTAATTGATTATTTATTATGGGGTTAATGTGGATGCAATTCCGGCTTCTGGTCCGGCTTTGTTGACCGATATTGTTTCGCTGCGGAAATAAAGGTTCCTTCATTAAATGTTTTCCCCGCTTCCAGCAAAAGACTTATAAAACCCGCTTTAACTTCTTCCAGATTTCCCAGTTGTTTGTATTCCCATTTCTTATTTGTCGAAATGTAAGGAATCAGATATTCATAGGCTTTTTTAATGCTGCGGCCATCAGAAGTTTCAAAATTCCATAAATCAACACCGGTTTTTTTGCCAAACCATGCCAGTTTGGTAAAAGCTGAAAGATTCATTGTTGAATAAGAGAACGATTTTGTGCGAGCCAGCTCGTGTGGCTGACTGCCATCCGGTTCGATCTGGCTGGCAATACGTTTGGTTTTGGCCTGTTCCAGCACCGCTTTGAGTTGTTCCAATTCGCCCAGGTAAAGCAGAATACTGCACATTTGTACGTCATACCAGGTGCCATGGTTGTTCAGGGTGTTCCGTTCCTGTGTGCCTATCTCACTGTTCATCAGCCAATCTTTGTATTCTGTGAGCCAGTTTTCGATTCCCTTTTTTGTTGTTTTATCCAGGATCCTGCCATGTTCAAGGATTTCCATACATTCAATCAGTTCGCGGATGCCCCCGAACTCAATAATTCCAAATGGTCTTCCGTTATTTACACCCCTGACGCCCTGTCCGTAGTTCAAATGGGGATTCATTTTAGTTGCTTCATCCAGAAACCATGTGTTTATCAAGGCGATCGCCTTTTCTCCGTATGCCTTTTTTTCGGAATAGTAAAAGGCTTTTCCAAGCACGTCGATGGCATTAAAAAAGTTATCTTTTTCCTTATAATCGGTAAAATTATCCCGGGTTTCTGGATTCACCTCGCCATCTTTCCGGATGTATGGCAAACGATCTGGCGTATCCTGATTTGGCCAGAAATACGGAGCAAGAGTCATGTAATCGTGCTTGCTGCCACTGGGGGGGACTCCTGTTTTATTCATCACCGTATAGGGAGCTTTTTCGAGTTCCTTGTTGGCTCTAAGAGTTATAGTTTCAAATATTTCCAGTTGCCGTGGGTCTTTATTTGCAATTTCCTCTTTTATCCTGTTTAAATCAGAGAAATCAAGTAAAGTCAGCTTATTACCAGCATCATGAATAAACTGAAATGGATCAAATAACAAAAGATTTTTACCGATTGATTTATCGTGCGAAGCCGACAAATAAGCCTTCCCGTCAATAATCCTGATATGAAGGTCGTTGGCGCCTCTGTTCGGGATGATTGGATTTTTGGCAAATCCATCTATCTGAAGAACCAGAAAAGTAATTAATATTAATGTAGACTTTTTCACTTATATATATTTTCTTTTTTCTATGAATAATTTTATGCCATCCGCCGGTTTTACACCATTGCCTCTACTGAAAATCTGCAGGTGAAAAATGCAGCGTTTTTACAAACATAATCTTTTTAATCCCTTCTTTCTTAACCGGGAACCATATTTCTGGTCTCTATCGGATCAGAATATTTGTAGAGAATAATAGGAGATTTTATGGACTCTTATGAGTCAGGATGATCTAAGATTTTCATTTTTTGTAGTTTTGTTACACATATTATTATCTTTAGATTCAAGAAGAGAGATATTCAGAATATTAGAAACACTTTACTGAATGAAGAGAATTGTTTTGATAATGGTGCTGGCAGCTATGGCTGTAGGTCCGGTGAACGCAAAGCTCACTCCTGTGAGACTTACCTGTGAATACCTGTTTAATCCGGGAGTGGTTGATGTTCAGGCACCC
>Ga0105103_10001501_pt1 | contig 12774 bp, 11 predicted proteins | sample PPLLaktember2015_2_FD_79107 | JGI IMG/M metagenome (GOLD analysis project Ga0105103, IMG submission 79107) | Freshwater sediment microbial communities from Prairie Pothole Lake near Jamestown, North Dakota, USA - PPLs Lake P7 Core (6) Depth... | ecosystem: Environmental > Aquatic > Freshwater >...
CGGCCGGCGGCATCCTGACGCGCGCGGACCTCGAGCGCCTGGCGGCGATGGCGCGCGAGCACAATCTGTGGGTGTTCTCGGACGAGGCGTACGAGGACGTGGTCTTCGAAGGCGAGCACGTGAGCATCGCCTCGCTGCCGGGGATGTACGAGCGGACGATTCCGCTCTACACCTTCAGCAAGACCTACGCGGTCACCGGCGTCCGCATGGGCTACTACGCCATCAAGGACCCGGCGCTGCGAGCGCGGGCGATGAAGGTGGTGCTCTACACCACCAGCAACGTCAGCTCTCTGACGCAGTACGGCGCCATCGGCGCGCTCGAGGGCTCGCAGCAGTGCATCGCGGACTATCGCACCGAACTGAAGATCCGCCGCGATCTCTTCTACGACGGGATTCGCGATGCCGCTCCGGGCATCCTCTCCGGCAACCCGCCGGCGGGCGCGTTCTATGCGTTCCTGAAGATCAATCCGCAGTGGGTGAAGGATGCGGGGCTGCCAGGCGAGTCGCTGTCGTGGGCGATGGCCGAGCACCTGATCAAGGGCGCGCGCATCGGATGCGTGCCGGGCGTCGACTTCGGCGCGCAGTCCGAGGGATATCTGCGCTTCTGCACCTGCCGCAGCCGCGAGGAACTGACGGGTGCGTTGGCGTCGATGAAGACGCTGTTCGCCGGCGCGCGGGTCTGATTCAGGGCGGTGCTGCGCGGTTCAGGGCGGTGCTTCGCACAGCAGGTCCGCTGACTCCGCGGGCAATCCTACCCGAGCGAAGCGAGGGCCCTTACCGCCCGAAGGGCGCCCGGTCTTCCTTACCGAGCGCAGCGAGGCTTTACCCCCCGCAGGGCGGCCTGTTCTTTCCGACGGCGCGCAGCGCCGCCTTCCTCACACCCCAAACTGCCGCAGATGATGGTCCGTATGCCGTGCGATCAGCACGCCGTACTCCTTGTGCGACAGGTTGCCGAACGCCGGATGGGGCACGAGCTGGCTGTCGGACGTGATGTGACCAAGCCGCTCCATCCAGGCGTGGAAGTCGTGCTGCTCGGGACCGAGCTCGGCGGAGGTCCCGCGCGCAATCAGTTCGGGCGCCGTCGGGGCGCTCCGGGGAATCGGAAGGAGATACACGACCAGTTGCCGCAGCGGCGGATAGCGGAACGGCAGGTTCTTCGGCTTCACGGCCAGTTCCCCCGTCGCCATGCGGAAGCTGTCGTTCAGGTGGGCAAGCATGCCGGCAACGGTCATCTTGCCCCATTGAGGTCGCGAGGCCGTGGTCAGCCGATCGACGCGGTCCTGCATGGCTTGACGGACGGAGGCATCCCACATGGTCGGCATTGAGGAATAGTAAGGCCGGCGGCGCTTTCGCGCCGTGGGATTGAAGGCCTCGCTTCGCTCGGTAGGGACGAAGCCCTCGCTCCGCTCGGGTAGGATAGAACTCCATGACTCCGGATGTACTCACGGCCCTCCGTACGTTGCTGGACACCGAGCGGGTGCTGAGCCTGGCCGTGGTCGTCGACGGGGCGCCCGAAGCGGGTCTCCTGCCTTTCGCGGTGCGCGAGGACTACGGCGCACTCTTCGTGCAGGCCTCGGCGCTGGCCCGTCACACGCGCGGGCTGCAGGCGGGGACGCCGGTGGGCGTGCTGGTTCATGCGAGCGACCGGCCGGACCGCGACCCCATGCAGCTGCCCCGCCTGACAGTGCAGGCCACCGTACAGGCATTCGAAAGGGCGACCGAACTCTTTGCCGTGGCCGCCGCGCGCTTCACGGCACGATTCCCCACCGCGGCCGTCACGCTCGACCTCGGCGATTTCACACTGTACGAGTTGACGCTCGGTCGCGGTCGCTACGTCGAGGGCTTCGCACGGGCTTTCAACGTCGGACCGGACACGTTCGGAGAGGTCGGACGGGGGAGGCCTGAGGCTTGAGTCAAGACTCCGATTGACTCCGCTCTTGCTTCGGGGTTCACTCCTCGTCACATGACGATGAGACCTCTTGCAGCATCGGCGGCTCTGCTCACGGCCCTGGCGTTTGCCCCGACGATGCGCGCTCAGAATGCCGCGCCGCCCGCGGCGGCACCAATCGTCGCCGAGGGCCCGATCGGCCCCAGTCCTTACCTCATCGTCAGGGGCTGGCAGAAGCCGTTCTCGGAGCCCGGCTTCGCCTTCGGCGGTAACTCGGGCGTCTTCGCCGAGTCACCGAACCGCATCTTCATCGCGCAGCGCGGCGAGTTTCGCGTGCCCACGCCCATTCCCCCGGAGTTCGCGGGCTTCGCCGGCTCGATCAAGATGAACGTGCTGAATGCGGTCGACCGGCGCGTCTGGCAGAACTGCCTGTATACGCTGGACGAGAACGGCAACACCAGGGAGCGCTGGACGCAGTGGGATCACCTCTGCGAGGGCTCGACCGGGCCGGGCCCACACCGCCTGCGCATCAGCCCCTACGACCGCGATCGCCGCGTGTGGGTGGTCAATGAGACGTTCCACACGATCTACGTCTTCTCGAACGACGGCAAACAGCTGCTGAAGACCCTGGGCGAGAAGAACGTGCCGGGCAGCGACGCCGCGCACTTCGCCAGGCCGCAGGACGTAGCCTTCCTGCCCGACGGCCGGATCCTGATCGCGGACGGCCTGGACAATCACCGGGTGATGATTCTCGACCGCGACATGAACTATCTCGCCGAATTCGGCGGCCAGGGCAAGGGTCCCGGCCAGTTCAGCGGAGTGCACGCGGTGGCGGTTGGCCCGAACGGGCTCATCTTCGCGCTCGATCGCTCCGGCGGGCGCATCAACATGTTCAAGACCACGTCCGACCCGAAGAAAGTCGAGTTCGTGGATGCGTTCCCCGGCTTTTCGCTGCCGCTCGACATCATCGTCAATGACGACAGCCTGTGGATTACCGACCTGAAGCCACTCCGCTTCGTGAAGCTGGACTTCAAGGGCAACCGCCTCTACACCTGGCTCGTACCCAGCGATCTGCCCGACGGCTATCTCGAGGTGCACGCGTTCTCGGTGGACTCCGCCGGCAACCTCTATGGTGGAGACAACCAGTACGGCCGCACGCAGAAGTTCGTGCCGAAGCCCGGCGCGGACCCAGCACTGCTGATTCGCGCGCCCTGGCGGGCGAAGTAGGCCGACGGCCTGCGATCACGCCGGGCGCCTTGCCAGAAGGGGCAGGCGCGCACAGGACAGCGCGAGCGGGTGCGACGGACGGCAGACTGTTGGAGGACGGCCGTTCCCGGTTCCGACACCATCGGCGTTCGCTCATTACATGGCCTGTTCGAGCGTCCTATTCAGGCGAGTTGGCCTGGGCGCCTGCCCACGCGAGCGACGGTGAGACCGGCCGTCCGACCAGTCTGCGGGCCGTCGCACCCGATCGCTTCTGACGCTGGGTCGCGCTCGGTGACGGGTGGGCGTCAGCGCCGCTCAGTACGCAATCGCGTAGCAGTCGCGTCGCGGGTCGGCCCCGGCGATGCGATTCCCGCTCGCCGGATCGATCAGCACCGCTGTGGCGCACCCCGACATCCCGAACGTGCGGATGCGGCTGACGTCGTGGCCGCGCGCCTTCAGCGCAGTGAACACGTCATCCGGAATCGCGGCTTCGACGTTCAGCTTGTTGAAGCCTCCCTCGTGGGGCCAGAACGACCCGAGGAAATGCAGCGTCTGCACGCGCGGGCGCTCGAGCGCGGCGTGCAGGTTCGGGTACCATGCGTCCCAGAACTCGACGGTGCTGAGGAACGCCTGCAGAATCGTCTGGTCCTGATTGTCGCCGCCGGGCGTGCCCAGCGCCATCAGCGGCGTGCCGTCCTTGAACACCAGCGACGGCGTCAGCGTGTAGCGCGGACGCGCGCGCGGGCGGATCTGATTCGCGCGCGCGGTATCGAGGAAGAACTGCTCACCGCGCACGCTCATGCCGATCCCGGTGTCGCCCAGGATCACCGCGCCGTTCACCCAGCCGCCGCTCGGCGTGGAGTCGAACACGTTGCCGTCCTTGTCGACGATCGCGATGTGCGTGGTGTCCTTGCTGACGCCGGCGGAGTCGAGCCCGCGTGACGCGAGCTGATCCGCCAGCGACACGTCTCCGCGTGCGGCCGAGGGGACGGTGCCGTCCTTCACATCGGCCTTCCAGTACGTCCACTGTTTCACCTTCGAGTCGTGCTTCAGCGGGTCGCCGGCGATGAAGGCCTTCGAGGCGTGCGCGGGATCGATCAACGCCGCGCGCTCCCTGGCGTAGGCCTTCGAGAGCAGGCCTTCGGCGGGGACCTGCACGAAGGCGGGATCCGCGTAGTAGGTGTCGCGGTCCGCGTACGCCAGCTTCATCGCCTCCGTCACGGTGTGCAGGTAGTCGGCGCTGCCGTAGCCCATCGCCTTGAGGTCGAACTGCTCGAGGATGTTGAGCGTCTGCAGCAGCATCGGGCCCTGGCTGCCGAAGCCGTGCTTGTAGACGGTGTAGCCGCGATAGCTGACCTGCGCGGGCGGTTCGATCCGCGCGTAGAACTCCGAGAAGTCGGACAGGTCGAACGGCGCCTCGTGCTTCTGCAGGAACGCCACCATCTCCTTCGCGATGTCGCCCTTGTAGAAGCGGTCGCGCGCGGCGACGATGCCCGCCACGCGACCCTTGGCCTTCGCGGCGCGTTCGGCCTCTGCCATGCGCGTCAACGTGCGCGCCAGGGTCGGCAGCTTAATGGTGTCACCAGGCTTGTAGTACGACCCGTCAGCCTTGTACCAGTACTTCTGGTTGTCGGGCCACTTGTCGAAGAGCTTCTTCTGGTTCTCGATCGCCCGCTGGGTGCTGGTCCGCAGCGGGAACCCTTTCGCGGCGTACTCGATGGCCGGCGCCGCCACCTGCTCGAAGGTCATCGTGCCCCACTTCTCGAGGACGGTGAGTGCCGCGTGCAGCGCGCCTGGAGTGACCGCCGGGTCGAGCCCCGAGCCCTCGAGCGACTTGCCGCGCGACAGATACCAGTCCACGTTCACCGCCTTCGGCGCCCAGCCCTGGCCGACGATGGAGGTGACGGTCTTGTCCTTCTGTGGATAGACAAGCACGAGTGCCTCGCCGCCGAGGCTGTAGAGGTCCTGCTCCACGACGCCGCCGACGAGCAGGGCCGTGACGCCGGCGTCGAAGGCGTTGCCGCCTTTCAGCAGCGTCGCGAACGCTGCGGCGGTGGTCAGTGGATGCCCAGTGGAGACGCCGCCCGACGGCCCCGCCACCGCAGGCCGCAGCGCGGCCCCAGCTGGCTGCCGATCCTGCACGGGCACCTGGGCGCGTGCCGACGCCATCGCCAGTACGCCCGCCGCAAGGATCACCGCGGCGAGAGTGAAACAGAATCGGATACGCAGCATGGCAAGGCCTCCGTTGGGGGCGATGGTACCACTCGCGGCCACTCCCGCCATGGCGCCATCATAGAATCAGGGCCATCATGACCCTGACGCATCGTGTCGCGCTCATCACCGGCGGCAAGCGGATTGGCGCGGTCATCGCACGCCGCTTCGCCGAAGCCGGCGCCGACATCGCACTCGTCTACAACCGATCGCGCCAGGAAGCGGAGGACGCCGCCAGGGTGATCCGCGCGCTGGGGCGCCGCGCCATCACGCTGCGAGCCGACGTCGCCGATCCGTCGGATTGCGCGCGCCTCGTCGAGTCCACCGCGCAGGAGCTCGGCCGTCTCGACGTGCTCGTGAACATGGCGTCGCTCTACGAGGCCAAACCGCTGAACGACGTGACCGTGGACGACTGGGACCTGCAGCTGCAGGTGGACCTGCGCGCCGGGTTTCTCTGTTCGATGGCGGCGGTGCCGCACATGCGTGCCCGGGGCGGTGGACGCATCATCAACTTCTCGGACTGGGTCGCGGCCAGCGGGCGACCCCGCTATCCCGGATACCTCCCGTACTTCGTCGCCAAGCGCGGCGTCATCGCGCTCACCGAGGCGCTCGCCTTCGAGCTGGCGGCCGATCAGATTCTGGTCAACGCCATTGCTCCGGGCCCCATCCTCCCTCCCGCGGGTTCGACTGCCGAAGAGCACGCCTCGGTGGAGAAGGTGACGCCCCTCGGACGCTGGGGCGGCGAAGACGAGATCGCCAAGGCCGCGATGTTCCTGGTGACCAGTGACTTCGTGACCGGCGAGACGATTCGCGTGGATGGCGGCCGTCACCTCAAATAAGGCCGCGCCTTCGGCGCGCGGTAGGAGGAACACGGGCCGGCCTTCGGCCGGTAGGCCGCGCCTTCAGCGCGGTGAAATCAGTGCTCGATGCGGCCGCTCAGGATCAATCCGAAGGTGAGCCCGCCCGCCTTGAAGACCACGCCCTTCAAATCGGGATCCGTCGTGTAGGTCGTGAGCGGCGCCTCGGTGGCGCTCGGTGGATCGATGCTGAGACTGGCGGGGTGTGCGGTGCCGGTCGTCTCCTTGGCGAGAGCCACCGTGCCGTCGAAGCCGAGCGGCCTGGGATCGGAGTCCACCGCCGCGGGAGAGATCAGCAGGAACTCGCGATTGGGTGCCGCGCCCAGGTGATCGCCGTTCTGCGGCTGCAGCCCGTATCGCAGCGTGTAGACGCCGGGCTTCACCACCTTGCCGCGGATGTCGCGATACGCACCGGTCACACGGAGAGCGCCGATCACGCTGCCTTCCTCGACCGCATCCCAGCTCGTGGCCTTGGGTGCACCCCACCAGAGTTCCAGCGTCGTGCTGCCCATCACCACCTTGGCGCCAGTGGTGGCGCCAAGCGCGGTCTTGATGGCTGGCTGCAGCTCCTCGGGGAGTGGCAGCGACTGGGCGGAGGCGATGAGGCCTTGCGCGAGGGTGTGGGTCGGCGACGCCAGCACGCAGAGGAGAACCGCGACGATCCCGACGATCCGCACCCTGGTCTGCCGCACCCGAAGCCTCCGCCCCGACGATTGATCAGTGACTGAACGTGCCGAAGAACGCCGACCGCTTGCCGGGCGCGCTCCACTTGGTCCCCAGCCCGGTGCCCGAGAATACGTGCGCGTCGGCCACGCCCATCGCGGACGACTCGAGGGACGTGAACGGGTGGAACCACTGCATGGCGCCGCAGCTGGGGTCGTGCGCCATCTCCTTGTTGACGGCGAGCTGCACGGTATCCGATGCGCTCACCTCGATGTACTTGGTCGTGGTCGCGAACCGGATGGGCGCGCTCTCGACGCGCACGACTTCGGTGATGATGCCGCCCGACAGCTCGCGAGCCAGGCTCACCAGCGCCTCTCGCTGCGCCGGCGTGGCACGCAGATCCACGGTGACAATGGCGCGAACCACGGAGGCCGCTTCACCGCCCAGTTCGCGCATCCCGAGGTTGCGATCGCCGGCAACGGCCGCGACGACGGTGAGCCCGTCGAGGACCACGCCGTGATAGGTGCCCGTGGTGATGCGCCAGGCCATCACCGCCTGCCGGCCCATGGTCTCGGCTTCGGAGTTCATGATGCAGCCGCCAGCGAAGACCTCCGCCGTCCGGGCTTCCACGTAGTCGCCGACGATGGGCGCAGGCTCGGCCGCCATGGCCGAGCTGGCGCCGAGGAGTAGAACCGCCGCGAGTGTCACCGCGTGCTTCATGCGTGCCTCCGGGTTGGTCTCCAAGAATACAGCAGCCTCAAGGTGGTCAGAAGCCCAGCCTGACGCCGAGCCGGACGACCCTGGGCGGCTGGACCGCGGTCACCGTCCGGAACGACGGGCCGTAGACCACGTCCTCTTCCACCTCGAGATCCATGTTCAGCAGGTTGAAGGCATCGAGCGCCAGCGACACGAATCGCCGGTCGCCCAGCGGCCAGCGCAGCTCGACGCGTGCGTCCACCGTTCCCGTGAAGGTGAAGCGTTGCCCGCCACGCGGGTAGGCCTGGATCATCTCGGTCCCCTGATTGAGGCCCTCGACGACCACGGCTCGCGCAAAGGGCTGGCCGTCCTGGTAGCGGGCGACGACCGAGGCGCGGAGAGGACCGGGCCCCGTGTAGGCGCTCAGCACCTTCATCACATACGCGCGATCGAAGAAGCTCCGGCCGCGCGCGTAAGTCTGCGCGTTCGGCGTGACGAACGCCTCGCCCAGCAGGCCCTGGTCGTTCTCGTCCACGCGATACCCGCGGTTCGCGCCCACGCTTTCGGCTCGGTAGGCGGTTCCGCCGAATCGGAAATACCAGCGCTCGCCGGCCTCTCGCGCCAGCGCAATCTCGACACCCTGGTACCGCGACGGCAGCGCCGGCGAGTTGGTGAGGAGATAGCGATCCTGGCCAAAGCTCTCTGGCCGGCGATCGTAGATCGGCAGCGGCGTGTACCCGGAGCGGCCCGCGACGTCCACTCCCGGATCGTCTACATACGAGACGGTGTAGTCCTGCTCGGTGACGCCCGCGTTGACCAGAGCGGTGAGGTCGTCCTCCCGTCGGTCCAGTCCGGTGATGCTCCACCGCCACGAGCCGAGCGCGTGCTCCACACCGATCCGGAACTCCCTGGTGGTCGGGCGACGGAGGCCATCGTCTATGCTGCTGTCCGGAGTGCCTGCGCCCACCGCGGCGACCCGCGTCAGCTCGGCCGTCACGGGTGTGCCGTTGCCATCCACATCGTCCCAGCGATACATCGAGCCCGACGGCCCGGCGGGGTCGCCGACGGCGAATGCGTTCAACAGCAGGCGGTGACGATACCAGCCGTAACTGCCGGTGATCGCCAGGGATCCCGCGGCCATGGGCCGCCATCGCGCCGCGACCCTCGGAGAGATGCTGAACCACTGGATCGTGTTGGACGCGCCGTCCGCGGAACCGTTGTCCAGTTCCGCGCGAGCGCCGGCGACGAGCGTCAAGGCATCGCTCACCACGATACGGTCGCTCGCGAAGATGCTTGCGGAAACGGCAGCCCAGCGCGGGGTGCCTCGATACGCCACGTCCCACACCCGGGCCGGACGTCCGTAGACGAGCTCCGCGAACATCGGTTGAGCGGTCGGCGCGATCTCCTGGCTGGCGCCGCCGAGCGTCGCACCCACGTTGAGGATGTGGTCGCGTCCGAGCCAATGTTGAACAGCCGGCGCAAGACCTGCCTGCAGGTCCCAGCGCTGCCGCGTGTCGCCGGCCGCGTCGGCCAGTGCGAGCGGGGCGCCGTCGCGCAAGCGCTCCACCGCGCCGCCTGCGGCTGCGGACGAGATCGCCTGGTCCAATGACGCCCGCTGGAACACGGCGCTCAGCGACCAGACGCGACCCTGGGCAATCCGCTCCCACCCGCCGTGGATCGCCAGGGACTGTTCGCCTTCAGCAACGTCGCGATCCGCGAATCGTGCACGAGCGCTCATCGGACGTGTCGCATCGGAGAACGACACGAGGAGCCGGGCCTCCGTATTCGCGCCGGCGCGCGTGGCGTGCGCGGTGAACGCCTTCGCCGAGCTCTCGAGCCGCGGGTCCTGCGCCCGTTCAACACGCTCCGCGTTGGTGAACCGGGCGCTCGCAAACAGGCCCCATCGGCCGCCCGCCAGCGGGCCCCCGGCGGATCCGCCGCCGTCGGTCAACGACGCGAGGCGGGCAATGGGCGGGATGTCCGAGCCATCGCTCTGCAGCGCCTCCGGCGAGAGGGCGAACTGCGCCGTGCCTCTCCACGTTCGATCGGGACGCTGCAGTGTCATGTTCACGATGGGGCCGGGGCCGGCCGCATCGGCGGCCAGCGTTGCCGATTCGACGACGACAGACTGGAGAGCGGTGAGGTCCGGGTAGAACAAGGCGACACCGGCGCCCCCCGGATCGGTGACATCGTGGCCGTCGAGACGGAACGTCACTTGCCTGGCAGACGTGCCTTGCCCGCCCACGAGCGTGCGCTCCCCGGTCCAGATGCCCCCTCCGTCGATGCGATCCGCGACGAGAAACGGGTGGGCCGTCTCGAGCAGCGACGCGACCGTGCGTGCGCTCGGCAGCGTGTCGAGATGCCGCGCCTCGAACGCGGTCTGATAGGCGCCGGTGAGTCGGTCGCTTTCGGCAGCGGTTGAGGGGGCGGGGCCGCCGGCGGTCTGCAGCGCCAGATCCAGGGTGACGACCTCACCCGCGCCGATGTCGACCGTCCGCTCTGTGGGTCCGTAGGCCGCGAGGGAGGCGCGCACGCTGTAGCCGCCCGGAGGCAACCAGAAGGCCACCGATGCCGCGCCCGAGTCGACCTCAGCGGTTCGCGTGGTGCCGATGCCGGCGGCTGGCGCCAGCTCGACGACAGCGCCCGTCGCCGGGCCATCGCGCGCTGTGACGCGCACGACGATGAGGGCCGAGCCCGCCTGGGCGAACGCCTCGGCGGCAAGAAAGAGCAGGACGGTGACGAGAGGCCCGCACTGGCGCCAGGGTGGCATGAAGGGGAGATTGGGCCGAATCCTCTTGCGCATTCGCAACCTCAACATATACTCCGCCGATGAGTTGGTCACGATGCGGATTCTCCGTGTGCCTGGTGGTGCTCCTCAGCGCGGGCACCGCGCGGGCGCAGGAGAGATCGAACTCGACCGCTCCGCCCGGTGGATCCGAAGAGAACCCCGACGGTGCGGCTGCCGCGCCCGCCGCCGCCTCCACTCCACCGCCGCCTGCCTCCACCCCGGCGATCAGCGATCAGCCATTCGCGCAGTTGCTTCCCAATCTGGCGACCGACTTCAAGCGGTTCCCGTCTCTGGACACGGCGATCGTGCTCGGAATCGGCGGCACGCTCAGTGCGGTAGCGTACAAGAACGACGACCACTTCACCGAGCACGCGTCCGCGGGCGGGACCGACGATGTGTTTGCCGTAGGCGGCGGCCTGGGCGATGGATTCCTGCAGGCGGGCATTGCCGTCGGCACGTATGCGATTGGCCGACTCGCGAAGCAGCCCCGAACCGCCCACGTGGGAGCGGATCTCATCCGCGCGCAGTTGTTCAGCGGCATCCTCACGCACACGCTGAAGGCCGTGGTCCAGCGTGCGCGCCCCACCGCGGAAGGGGCGAGCGAGGGAGGCACCTACGCGTTTCCGTCGGGGCACGCCGCTGCATCCTTCACGACGGCGACCGTGCTGTGGCGCCACCTGGGCTGGAAGGTGGGCCTGCCCGCATCGCTTCTGGCCGCCTACACCTCGGCGGCTCGACTGCAGCAGAACCAGCACTACATGAGTGACATCCTGTTCGGCGCCGCCCTGGGCGTGGCAGCCGGGCGGTCGGTGACGATCGGCCACGGCGCGAGCAGGATGATGCTGGTGCCGACGGCCACGCGCGGCGGTGCCGCGCTGATGTTCAGCCTGACCCCGAACTAGTCGAGGTGCTTGACCAGAATCACTTCGTTGCCGCGCTCGTTGTAGTGCACTTCGTCGACGAGCTTGCTGGTGAGCAGCATCCCGAAACCGCCGGCGCGCCTGCCCTGGGCGGCGCGCTCGTCCAGATGGCTGAGCGGGTCGTCCTCGGAGGCCACCATCTGCGGCGCGTGGACGTCGAACCCGGGCCCGGGGTCCTTGAAGTAGTAGACGAGCGTGCGCGCCGTGCGGACCGCGTGCACTTCCACGACCTTGTCGGGGTCGAACGCCGCGCCGTGCTCCATCGCGTTCAGCAGGACTTCACGAAACGCGGTGATCAGCTGGTAGCGCTCGGTCGCCGACAGGTGGCCGGCCAGCTCGTTCATGAAGTGAGTCAGCCGTTCGGCGTTCACGCGGCGGCAGGCGACGCGCAGGGCAATCCAGTGGGGCACCGCCGAGATCACCTCGATGCCGCTCTGCCAGTTGTCGTCGGCCAGCGCCTGCCTGATCGTGGACCGCAGGTCCTCGGGCGGCGCCGGCAGCGTGAAGCAGGTGTAGACTTGGTTCTTCAACGCGGCGACGATGTCATCCGCCGTCAGCGTGGACGCCAGGACGATCACGCGCACGCCGGGCTGCAGCTGTTGTGCCCGCCGCGCGATGTTCATCACCCGGCTGGAGGACGCGTGAGCGCTGATGACCACCACGTCCACGGCCCTCGACGCGAGATGGGCCATCGCGTCGGCCTCGCGCGTCCGTTCGGTGACGCGGCAATCGGGCCAGTCGGCGGGGCTGACGCCCAGCTCCTCCCATGACCACGGACCAACGACCAGCAGCTCGCGCAAGCGGGATGGCGCCTTCGACAAGACCTCGCTGACCGCCCGCGTCACTCGCAGCACTCGCGCGGGGTGCCGCCGTGCGCGCAGTGCCGCGGGCCCACGGGTGCGCGGTCGGGTCCAAAGCCACGCTGCGTGCACGCACACCAGTACGCCGTGGCGTCGTAGCGATCGTAGAACTGGAACTCGGCCGGGTCGTCAGCCGCCATCACGTACATGCCTTTGTGACGCAGGTTGGCGCAGTGATCGACCGTGACGACGGGTGAGGTGAGCTTGGGGTGTTCCATCGCGTCCTCGGATGCTCGGCGTGTCACGCGACGGGAAGCCCCGCCGCCTTCAGGATGGCCCGCTTCACGGCCGTCTTCGCAATCTGGATCTTGTAGGCGTTGCCGCTCATGGCCCTGGCGCCGGCCACGGCCGCCACCGCCGCCTCGATCGCCACCGCTTCATTGACGGCACGGCCTGCCAGCACGCGCTCCGCGCCGGGCACGCGCCACGGCACCGGCGCCACGGCGCCCAGCACCACGCGCGCGGACCTCACCACGTCCCGATCCATCATCAGGTGAACGGATGCCAGCGCCAGCGGCCAGTCGTGTGACTGCTTGACGCGCACCTCGTAGCTCGCGCTCCGCTGCGGGCCGGTCGGCGGCAGGATCACGTGCGTGACGATTTCGTTCGGCTGCAGCACCGTCTCGCCGTAGAGGTTCTGGTTCGGCAGCTGGTAGAACTCCCCGAGATCGATCTCACGCGGGCC
>Ga0105103_10001502_pt1 | contig 12774 bp, 12 predicted proteins | sample PPLLaktember2015_2_FD_79107 | JGI IMG/M metagenome (GOLD analysis project Ga0105103, IMG submission 79107) | Freshwater sediment microbial communities from Prairie Pothole Lake near Jamestown, North Dakota, USA - PPLs Lake P7 Core (6) Depth... | ecosystem: Environmental > Aquatic > Freshwater >...
GCCCGCGGTTTGCAACCGCCAGGATGATCTCTGCAGCATTCTTCCTCCCGTTAATCACCGGATGAAGATCCCCGATGGGACGAGGGCAGCACCTCATAGTCTCGGCAATTTTTTTCTCCAGGATCTCACGGGTCGCATGTCGCCCGTCAACCGATGTTCCTGCTCCCATATCCACAATCTTTCTTGCATTATTCTGCTGTTCCGGGTGGTTCGGGTCCATGATGATCAATACGGGTTTTTCAAAGAGCAGGGCCTCGTGCAGGGTAGTGAGCACGCCATGCACTATGGCAATACGTGCCTTCGCAAGGTGCTCATAGAGATTCGGGACATACCCGTGGGACTCGAAATTATCTGATGATTCCGGGAGTTCTGCCCCGGTATAAAAAACCTCAAAGAACAGCTCCTTGTGCCGGTCTGCGATATCCCGCAGCATCTGGTAGAGCGGGAGCTTGTACGGCTCCCCGCCAAAACTGGCGAATATTGTACTTTGGGTTAAGGTGTACCGGCCGGGGTCCAGGTCCAGGAACGGACCCGTAAAGTGATAGCCGCGTTCCTCGCCCTTCGGCACGACCACATTATACTCGCTCACCGTATCCGGCGCAGGGTAATCCGGAACAATAATACGGTTTGCCAATCGCAGGTAGCGGCGGATGAGGAAATTGAGGATCATCCAGACCGGATTTGTCGTGCTGCCCGGCCCGTTGAAATGATTCTGGTTCGTGATGAAAACAATGGGAACCCGGTAGACCCGGGCGGCGAACACTCCACCATACATCGTGTCGCACACCACACAGTCGAAACGATGCCGGGAGATGAGCCTGCAGACGCTTATGGCTGATAGCGCCATATCGAGCATAATCCATTTCGAACACAGGAGGGTCTTTTTCAGGCTGAAGAACCCGTCCTCCCCCTCGAGGCAGACCTCGCGGGGTGTATGATGGAGGTTGCTGCACCTGTGCTGCTCCATGAAGTCGTATGATTTACCGTAGCCGGCAAAATGAATGGTATGTCCCTGCTGCTGGAGGTAATGGCCGAGGTGCAAAGACCGGGAGGCATGCCCCAGTCCCTCTCCACAGACAACAAAAAGGATCTTCATGGGAGTCTCTGCCGAAAGCATATGTCCTTGATGACTGATGAACTGTCACCTGGATTCATCCGGTTCCCGGAGAGGCAGGACTGCATCATCCGTTTCTTGTTCGGGAATGATGATCCATGCGAGGATATAGACAAGAATGCCCGTCCCAAAGGAGAGGATCGTCACTGCAGCCCAGATGAGCCGGATAATGTTGGGGTCAATATCCATGTGTTCCCCCAGCCCGGCACATATTCCGCCCAGTATCCGGTCTTTTTTTGAGCGGTAGAGATGTTTCATGTTAAAAATTTTGTTCCCTGGCCAATAAAGGTATGTGAGAAAACTTTTGCCCGGACACAAAGAATCAATGTGACCGTGATGCAAGGCATAGGTAGAGGAGAGGAGCATGGCGGGAACTGAAGAATCGTACAAAACAGCAACCTTCGGGGCTGGCTGTTTCTGGGGAGTTGAAGCGGCATTCCGTAACGTCAGCGGGGTGATAAACACTGCGGTCGGCTATATGGGAGGCTCATTAAAAAATCCGACTTACCAGGATGTATGCTCCGGGCAGACCGGCCATGCAGAGGTCGTCCAGATTGTTTATGATCCGGTTAAGGTCAGCTACGAACATCTCCTGGACGTGTTCTGGTCGATCCATGACCCGACACAACTGAACCGCCAGGGTCCGGACATTGGTACCAATTACCGTTCCGTGATTTTTTATCATGATGCAGAACAGGCACGGCTGGCGAAAAAATCGAAGGAGAAAATTGAGGTGTCTGGTGTATTCGGGTTCAGGAAGGTTATGACGGAGATCACACCTGCATCGGAGTTTTACCGGGCTGAAGAGTACCACCAGCGCTATTATGAGAAGCATGGTGGTTCGTGCAGGATTTAGAACCCACCCGGCTGATGCCCTGAATCCCCCCGGGCACTACGAAAATAATGGATACACATAAAACGGATGCAGAACTATCTGTTCTATCATCTGGTGATGAGGTCAGCCAACGGGCTGCCCGATACGGGTTAATGACCTCCGTTTTATCAGAAATGATATTTGCAACAAAAAGAGTGTCTGGCGAATAGCTTTCTGCTATTCCTGAAACGCTCAGTTCATCGGTGACAAAACCCGGTGGCGATCGTTTTTGAACAGCCACAACACAAAAAGTTCGGACGTATAATCGCCGATCGACAAAGTGTAAGAGAAGGTAATGAGGCGAACAATGTCACAACAACTTGGGGGACAACCCATACTTATTCTCAGGGAAGGTACTACGCGGAACCGCGGGCAGGAAGCCCGGAACGGTAACTTTGCTGCTGCAAAGGCGGTTGCAAGCGCTGTCCGTTCGACCCTGGGTCCAAAAGGCATGGACAAGATGCTCATCGACGGAATGGGCGATATAACCATCACCAATGACGGGGTTACCATTCTCAAAGAGATGGATATCGAGCACCCTGCGGGAAAGATGATAGTCGAGGTCGCAAAGACACAGGATGCAGAAGTTGGTGACGGAACCACAACCGCCGTCATCATTGCAGGGGAGCTGTTAAAGAATGCCGAGGATCTCCTTGTCCAGGGTGTCCACCCGACCATTATTGCTGAAGGCTACCAGATGGCGGCGGAAAAGGCGCTCATGATTCTTGACGGGTTTGCTTCTGTGGTAAAGCCGACTGACACCGTGATACTGAAAAAGATTGCCGGGACAGCGTTGACGGGCAAGAACGCGGAAGTCTCAAAGGATCTGCTTTCAGACATTATCGTGAAAGCGATTGCCTTTATTACCGATACTGATGGCACGGTGGATATTGCTCATATCAATGTGGAGAAGAAGGTCGGCGGTTCGGCAGATGACTCCACGCTCATCGAGGGTATGGTCATCGATAAGGAGCGTGCTCACCCGAATATGCCCAAATCCGTAAAGGATGCGAAAATTCTGCTCCTTAACGTAGCGCTCGAGTTTAAAAAGACCGAAGTGAACGCGAAGATCAATATCTCGACACCCGGGCAGGCACAGGCGTTCCTTGACGAAGAAGAGCACATGGTCCATGTGATGGTGGACAAGGTGATCAAAAGCGATGCGACGGTCCTTTTCTGCCAGAAAGGGATCGATGATGTCGCGCAGCACTATCTCACAAAAGCCGGTATCCTTGCCGTCCGAAGGATCAAGAAGAGCGATATCGAGAATCTCGCCCGGGCAACAGGTGGAAATATTGTCAACAGCATCGATACCATCACGAAAAAGGATCTCGGTACAGCCGGGCTCGTCGAAGAGCGCAAAATCTCCGGCGACGAAATGATCTATATCTCGAAGTGCAAAAACCCGAAGGCCGTCTCCATCATCGTCCGTGGCGGCACAGAGCATGTGGTCGACGAACTTGAACGGGCTGTCCATGATGCACTCATGGTTGTCAGCGTCGTCGTGGAGGGGAAGAAGATTGTTGCCGGCGGTGGCGCACCTGAGACAGAACTCTCGCTCCAGCTGCGGAGATATGCCTCGCAGGAAGGAGGGCGTGTCCAGCTTGCCATCGAAGCATTCTCAGAAGCGCTGGAGATCGTCCCCCGCACCCTTGCCGAAAATGCAGGACTGGACCCCATCGATATCCTCGTAGCGATCCGGGCTGCACACGAGGCGGGAAAGAAATCATTCGGACTTGATGTAAACACCGGCAAACCAGAAGATATGATGAAGGCAGGAGTCGTCGAACCGTTACGGGTCAAGACCCAGGCAATCTCAAGTGCGGCCGAGGCTGCAGTGATGATCCTGCGTATCGATGATGTCGTCGCATCCTCAAAATCCGCCGCGCCTGAAGGCGGTATGCCGCCAGGTATGGGTGGAATGCCACCCGGCATGGGCGATTACTGAGGCAACGTTCTTTCCTCTTTTTTTCGTATTGAAAAGATCATTATAATCAGGTTGGATACACAATTTTTTTCCCATGCTCTGTTCCCTTGAGGCATGATTTTTCTCTGCACTGTGCGCTCATCATACAGATTTCAATAAGCCTGCTTTGAAGTCCCCGATCCTCATCACACGGATATTGCGGGAAAACTGTATGTACCAGAATCAGTCCGGGTCGCGCTACCAGGTTTTGCCTTCAATTTTCCGAACCGGTATACTATAATCCCTGTTCTCATCATGGAACGTGGAACATGAATGCACGGGCAGGTATCTGACGTGATTCCAGCGTCTGCCTGACAGCCGGGAGAGAATACCAGAGGCCGAAGAATTCGAAAAAATAGCCGTTTATGGGCAGGAACGATTGATAAAAATTGTATCCGGCCCAAAATGGACCAAAAAGGCAGGATAATTCGGCTTTATAGAATCCCCAGGTTGTAAGGCACCAATTTTACGGAGGGGACAGTGCAGTCCCCCCGAACCGCCCCTTCGCTTTGCGATTGTGTCGCGTATTACCTTCTCTGAAGTTTATCGCTCCAAGGGGGTGCCACAGCGGCAAGGGCGGGGGCACAGCCGAAGCCCCCATGAGCGTGATAATTACGTATTGGAGGTTTATTTGCAGAAGATTTTACGAAAAAATTAGGGGGTAAAATAGCACGTTACCCTTACTTTTTATTCGCCTTTATTTCAAGGGCGATCTCGATGACCGTGCGCAGTTCATCATCTTTGAAGGGTTTCAGGATATATCCGTACGGAGCAGTTGTACCGACTCGTCCCAGCGTTTTGGTGTCGCATAAAGCGGTTAGATAAATTACAGGAATGTGATAATTTTTCCTTATGTAGTCAGCTGCCTGGACACCGTCCATCTTTCCACCAAGTTCGATATCCATCAGGACAATATCCGGACGCAGCTCATCTGCCTTTTTTATCGCAGTCTCTCCAGTGTCCTCATGCCCCACAACCGAGAAGCCAAGTTTTTTGAGCCGCAGTTCCAGAGATTTGGCGACTTCCCGTTCATCTTCTACAATTAATATTTTTGCACGATTCATAACTCTGCCTTATCTGCATTTGGACGACACAATATATCAATTAACCTGTTCCATTATTGTGACAACAAAGAGGAAAATGATGTTTTAGCACCCGCACAGATGGTCAATGCTCCCATTGACTGTTCCCGGATTCTCATGACAACGTCCCTTCAGATACAATTATGATGCCGGTTGGATAGATCAGGCATCGGGAAAAACTATGCCTGGCACAGTACTTCCGGGGTATTTACTGACTGCAATCCTCATCGGGATGGCCTTACTCTGCGGTATGGCAACGGCAGGAACCCTTACCTGCTCGATCGGGGACAGGTTGCCCCGCTGTACATATTCGTAACCGGCCGGGATTGGATCCCATGGAGTGAATCCCGCCCGGATGAAGAGTCCGGTGGTGAGCGGGGATCCTTCGACATTCATTCAGGTCGATGTTACCAATGACAGGTGGTCATATATCTGGAATACGGCTCACCATGGATTCAGCCTCAGGGAAGGCACCTATACCCACTCCGCAGTAAGCCAGCCGGTTGGGAAAAACGACCTCCCGGCAGTGTAGGGGAGTTTCGATATCGGGCTTTCGCGCAACGGGGAGTCTTTACCAGCCATGGGAACGATCACTATCAACACATCCCCTTCAGGAGCTATGGTATATAATAACAGTCAGTTCATTGGCGCTACCCCGAAGAGTCTTGAAGCTGCCACCGGTCCTCACTCCCTCCGGATCGAATCCCCTGGATTACCGGACAATCCTTGAGTCCCTGACGGTGAATGGTGGCAAGACGACTGCGATTGAAAAGATACTGGTGCCGGTCACTGCGGTGATTACCAGCCCGGTTGTGTCCCCAACCACACATATCACAATTACCACCCAGCCCCCGGTTCCTGCAGGCACCGGCACTCAGACAATACCGCTGACCGCCGGGATTGGTATTTTCGCAATATCTGCTGCATCCCTGCTCTGGGGTAATCACAGGAAGAAGTAACTAAGACGGGAGAATGGATTGGCTCAAAGAGTTGTGAATATCCCGTAACTCTTCAATAACCATGATGAACAACGAAATGAATTGCCGGTGAGTGCCTCCAGAATAAGGAGTACTTTCCGGCAGAGCAGGATTATTCGACATGCTGAGAGAACGGGGTTTTAACCCCTGACGATGACGGATCAAATACTATATGACTATCCGCGGGTAACTCTCTCTCAGGAATAATCAGAACGAAAAACCACGGAAGACTGCAGTCATGAACATTGACGGTCGGAAACTCCTCAGCCTGCACAGCATCCCCTTTTTCATACGGATTGTCGTAGCTCTAGTTATGCTGAATTTCAGGAAAATGAGACGATTGTACTTTTCTGACGGACACCAGCTGAAAGCCAGGGGTGAGTTGAAGACCGATACCGGCACTGAAGTTATCTTCCGGTTCAGCGACACCCATCCTGTCAAAGGAACATCATGATACCCAGATTAATCCTCATAGTCGAGGATGAAGGGCTCATAGCCCTCCATCTCATGGAGATCCTGACGAATGCCGGATACAGGGTCTTAGAACCTGTGGCTTCCGGAGAAGAGGCTCTCAGGCACCTGGAAGAAAGACCCCCTCCGGACCTCATCCTAATGGATATTACTCTCGATGGCAGTCTGGATGGGATAGAGACTACCCGACAGATCCGGAAACGGCATGCGATTCCTGTCATTTTCCTTACTGCCCATTCAAACAGTCAGATCATCTCCCGGGCAAAAGAAGTCTCACCATGTGGATACATTGTCAAACCGGTTATGGAAAAAGATCTTCTTGAACAGGTTGAGAGAGCATTCCTAAGGTAGTTCCTCACTTTGAAATGAAAATCGTCGTTCAATGAAATTCACCATGTGTTGTGCGACGATGATAACCAACAGGTTTCCCGTTTTTTGCCAGTTCAAAGCACTTATCGTAACAGCCCTCCAACATTAGCAAAATTCATGGATGTCATGCTGCCGGTCCTCATAGGCATAGGTCTTTCGATGGACTGTTTTGCCGTTTCCCTCGCCCTCGGTACGACAACAAAGAATAAACTCCTGGACACAGCGATCATTATCGCGCTCTGTTTTGGCCTGTTCCAGACAGGAATGATCCTGGCAGGTTGGGCTGCAGGCACCGGGCTCCTGATGTATATCGCCGGGTTCGATCACTGGCTGGCCTTTTTCCTCCTCGCATTGATCGGAATAAAGATGATCATCGAAGGGTTCGAAGCCGGGGATGAAAAGGAACCTGTTTTCGTACTCCGGATTATTCCGGTAATAGTGCTATCCATTGCGACGAGTATCGATTCACTTGGTGTAGGAATTTCGTTTGCTTTCCTCCATGCAGATATTCTGATACCGGCCATCATCATTGGCATTGTAGCGTTCATATTTTCATTTGCAGGAGTGATTTCCGGTACCCGGCTTAAGGCGCTGCTCGGAAAAAGGATCGAAATCGCAGGCGGGCTTATCCTTGTCACAATCGGATTGAATATTCTCTTCACTCATATCTTTGCGCCCTGAAGTAGTATCCCTGCGATCAATGACCGGCAGGTGGATGTCTTAAAAAAAGTCTGCGTCTTTGATGACTTCAGCTCAGGAATCATCAGAATTGTTTTTCCGAAGATATGTTGTGGGGAAGGACACAGAATGATGAAGGTGCCTGGACAATGAATATTCCCCTCGTGTCCAGATACGTCTCCTTCGTATACCACTTCTCATCTGTACCGCATTTTTACATGCATTATGATTGTTCTGACGTATTCCTGCCCGGGGAGACACAATCATAAAGCGCAGGGGCAGTTCGGGGGGACAGGCACGGTCCCCTCCGTAAATAGGTACCATTTGTTGAAAACTTAGGGTTTCTACAAAGCCTTAAATTGATACCTGGCACCGGATTAGGAACTTCGACAGAGAAGAGGGTAGTAAAAACGTTACCCGCGGGCAGATCCAATAACAGGCAACGAAAGCCAGGGCTCGATCTTATGTGTCACGTGATACGAAGATGGTGATTGACAAAAACAGGTGAGGGATTTATTTTTCTGTCGGTTTCCCGTTATAGTGCTCTTCCCGGGCAAGTGCCTCCTGCTTCGTCTTTCGCACGACCTTGTCCTGGTGCTCGGGCGGAGAGTAGATCGTGTACAGCTTGAGGTTTTTTGTCTTCGAGGTGTTCACCACGTTATGTTTCGCCCCTGAAGGTACTATCACTCCGCTGCCGTCCTTCACAACATTCCTGACGCCATCAATTACGACAACGCCTTCCCCCTCTTCGAAACGGAAGAACTGGTCAACATCATCATGAGTTTCCTCACCGATATCCTCCATTGGCCTGAGGCACATCAGAACGAGCTGGCTGTATTTTCCGGTATACAATACCCTGCGGAAATCTGTGTTCTTCGTTGTTTCTTCTTCGAGATTTGCTGCAAAACCTTTCTTCATTTTGTTCACCTGACTGATTTTTCTGATTTCTCTTGTATGGGTGTTGTCCAGCATTAAGCTAATGTCCGGAATTTATCCATGATCAGGTTATGTTTTGAGGATACAGATAGCCTCATCGGATTCAAGGATCTGTCTTTTCCCAGAAGATTTCGGGTGCACTGCGTGGGATTACCCTGCTCCCACCATAGAAATGCTTGCGATTACCATACATTACCGGTCTATTCCTGTATTTATCAGATAGAATGACTGATACATACCGGTAAAATCGCCGTATAATTCTGTACTATCAAAAATACAACTCCAAAATACAAAAAAATGTTATCTCTTTGCAGTTGCATCCTCTTTCATCATAAACTTGACAATCAGGAACACAACAATGGCAATGATAGCGAAATCAATAATGGCCCCGACAAAATCACCGACAAGGAATTTTACCGGACCAGCCATAACAACCTGAGTTCTCCAGTCCCCTCCGGGAATGAGCACGGCAATGATGGGCATAATGATATCATTAACGCAGGCAGTCACCATTTTTGTGGCCGCTGCACCGATGATAAACGCAACAGCAAGACCGATGACCTGGTATTTCATGAGGAAATCCATGAATTCCCCCACCATGCCTTTCTTTTCTGCAACTTTCTTTTCTTCTGCCATGAGTATACCTCCGAACAGAAAACGATTAATTCGCTTCTGATTATAGAGCGATGAATTTAATATAACATAATGATTTCGAAAAAGAGAAATAAAAAGATTTCAAGGATTTAACCCGATCTAATTAGTAATATATAAATCTTTCAGAACATTAATTATTCGTAGGAAAGAGATAATATTCTTATAATATCAGACGGTTGAAGACTGGCTGAATAATATATTACACGTAGATCCGGCAAAGTGTTCCATCATGATTCGTAACATCAAGAGATGGCTGATCATCGCAATAATCGTTATCGTTGCGAGTGGGATTGCATTAACCCTGTGGACTGCTCATCATGAGGACAGCCAGCTCCGTGAGGGACTCCTCATCAAAACCCGTCTTGTGCAGAGCGGTATCAGTACGGGGCATATACAGAAATTGACCGGCTCTGATTCTGACCTCGTTTCACTGGATTACACTGCACTGAAAGATGAACTAATGATGGTACGATCCGCCGATCCCCTGGTCCGGTTCGTCTACCTCATGGGGCAGGGGGCGGATGGGACGGTCTTTTTCTTTGCCGACTCCGAACCCCCCGAATCTGAAGATTATTCGCCGCCGGGACAGGTGTACCCTGAAGCATCCGCAATCCTGCTGAATACGTTTATTTCAGGAAAGGAGACGACAGAAGGCCCCCTGACCGATCGCTGGGGTACATGGGTTAGCGGTGTCGTTCCGATCAGGGATGCCGCCAATGGCAGGGTTATTGCACTCCTTGGCATTGACATTGATGCCGCTGACTGGAACCTGCAGATTATCACTGCCTGCGGACCTGCGATTATCGCGACCCTCCTGCTCCTGTTTCTCGTGCTGATTTTTTACTATGTGCTTGAGCGTAATGACCGGGAGAGGCAGATCCTTGCAGCATCTGAGGCGGCCATCCGGAAAAGTGAGGAGGAATTCCGAACGGTTTTTGAGAAAGGACCGCTCGGCATGGCAATTTCAGACGCAAGGTCCCGGTTCATAAAAGTCAACCCGATGTTCTGCACGATGCTTGGATACTCGCAGGAAGAACTACTCACAAAGAGCTTTGCTGATATCACCCATCCGGACCACCTTAAAAAAGACATTACCCAGGTGCAACGGCTCAGTGCGGGTGAGATTCCCGATTATACGACAGAAAAACGGTATATCAAAAAGAATGGGGAAGTAATCTGGGCTTCAGTCGTGGTATCCGTGGTAAGGGACATGGATGGAAAATTTCTTTATTATCTCGCCATGATTTCCGATATTTCCGAACGTAAGGCTGTTGAAGCAGAGATGCAATTCTATACCAGCCAGTTGCAGCAATACGCAGATGCCCTGGCACAGACAAACGACAAACTCAACCTGTTGAACAGTATCACACGCCACGATATCCTCAACCAGCTAACCGTGATACTCGGATACCTCGAGATCATGAAGTTGAAATTTCCCGACCCCGCTTTGCAGGACATTCTCGACAAGGAAACCCTTGCTGCCAGCAACATCAAGACCCAGATTATGTTCACCAAAGATTACCAGGATATCGGAGTGAAGTCCCCGCAATGGTTTGATATCGGGAAGGTAATCTCGTCGGTTGCAGCAAGCCTGCCGCTTTCTCATGTCTCGCTTGATGTGCATCTCGACAAGCTCGAGCTGTATGCCGATCCCCTGTTTGAAAAGGTTTTTTATACGCTCATGGAAAACACCCTCCGCCACGGAAAAAATGTTACGATCATCAGATTCTCCTTCAAAACTCTGGATGATGGTCTCGTGGTTATCTACGAGGATAATGGAGGGGGGATACCTGCAGAACATAAAGAGGCAATATTCGAACGCAGGTTTTTCAGGCACACCGGCTTTGGATTGTTCCTTTCCCGGACAATTCTTGGTATTACCGGTATGACGATCCGGGAAACAGGTATCCCCGGAAAAGGTGCCCGGTTTGAGATTTCGGTGCGCACGGGATCATACCGGATTGCAGATTCAGTATAAATACAAAGGGACGAGGGAGAAATGACCAGGCTTCTTCCCGTGCCAGGCACGTGCAGTCAGTCTAAAGGAATTCCTGTAAACCAGTGACCGGATCGGATACCTTTTCGTCACCGGTATCAAATTATGATGACATGAGTGGCGATCAGTACCCGGTGATCCTGGTGCATGGGTGGAACAGCCATCCCGGGATCTGGAAGAAGCTGGTTGTTCATCTTGAGGCAGCGGGAATCCAGTACGGAAAATTTGATCATTCGGGGATGAGGGATCTGTCATTGCCGGAGATCTCCGGGGCTCTCCTTGAGTATATCCGCACCGTACGGGACGAAAACGGCTGGTCCGGGCCTGCCGATATCGTGAGCCATTCAATGGGGACCTGCATCGTACGTTATCTCCTCGAGGTGACAGACAGGGTTGAGCATAACCAGAACGTCAGGCAGCTGATCGGCCTTGGACCACCCAACAACGGTTCGGCGCTCGCAGAACTCTTTCATGACCCGAAACGTGGCGAAGAGATCATCAATAAGCTTACCGGCATTTTTGTTCCGCAGGGGTTTGATCCGGCCTCAGACCGGATCGTGCAGGATGTACGTCCCGGGAGCCCGGTCATGCATCGCCTTCGCACAGCAGGTTTGCGTTCAGATATTACCTACCGGATCATCGTAACCACGAATCCGGAAAACAATTTCGGGTTCTTCCCCTGGTTTGATGGAAAGACATGGGAGATTGCAGATGACGGGCGATACCGGGCAACCTTATACGGAGACGGGGTAGTACCTCACCGTGAGTCCGTGCTCCCGGGCATTTCACTTGACATCATCCCTGCGCCCCATGAACAGATGGATCATCTTCCTGCTCCGGAGCAGTACTGCCACATTAACCTGCCCAGGAACCCTCTGGTGATTGATCGGATCATGCAGTACCTTACCGGACCGGCAGGCACTAAATAACAAATGGACAGGACTAACCAGGAATTCCTGTACTTGACCTGGTTCTGAATTTCGTCAACTACGGTACTATCCACTTAACTGCAATTCAAATTGACAGGGTATCATGGGAGCCCGGTTGATCGGGACACACCTGCCGCTGCAGTTCCATTTATGAATGTCCCCGGTAAGAAAATGCGACCTTTAATAGCGAGAACGACGTCGGGATTTCTAAAATCCCGAGCCATTCTCTCCTGAAATCCCATGTCCTTGGGATCTGAAAATGTTCAGATCTCTGCAACAATCTCGAAAGACTGCGAAAGATTGTGAGTTCTTCTGCTCTTTTTCCCCAAAAAACGGTTCCCCCCGGGCTTGCCACCCTCCTGTAGCCGGGTGTGTCTTTTTTTCAAAAAGTCGTCGTAACAGGTTCAAATGAAGGAATTCTTAGGGATTATTTTGTAAAATACTAATAAAATGAGCCATGATTAAAATAAATATATTTATTAGTTATTAAGTAATTATAAGCATTTACCTGGATAGTAGGGGATTGTATGCGGCTTGTGCTCATATTCCCGTATCCGTTTAAAGGACAACCCGGGGGAACATATCATGTGTGGGGACGGCAAGGAATCATTTCGTGTGCCAGCGGTGATGTATAGCGATGATCTGATCAGATATATCGCATCTGTCTGCAATGAATGCCTGGAGTACAGCAAATGTGAAATTGCAAAGAGCTTTTCCGTACTGGATCA
>Ga0105103_10001503_pt1 | contig 12767 bp, 16 predicted proteins | sample PPLLaktember2015_2_FD_79107 | JGI IMG/M metagenome (GOLD analysis project Ga0105103, IMG submission 79107) | Freshwater sediment microbial communities from Prairie Pothole Lake near Jamestown, North Dakota, USA - PPLs Lake P7 Core (6) Depth... | ecosystem: Environmental > Aquatic > Freshwater >...
AAATATGGCCATCGCCATTAGTGATAAAACGTTTTACCCCGTTTAGGTACCAAGTATTATCTTTTTCGTTGAATGTAGCTTTCAACTGAACAGCCTGAAGATCTGAACCTGCATCGGGTTCTGTAAGGTCCATCGCCATAGTTTCGCCATTAGAAACCCTTAGAAGATATTTTTTCTTTTGTTCTTCATTGGCAAATTCATGAATCGTCTCAGCGCAATCCTGCAGCCCCCATACATTTACAAAGCTGGCATCTGCACGAGCTACAATGTCGGCAGCCATTGTGTATGGAACAATAGGAAAATTCAATCCTTCGTATTGACGTGGAAGTGTGATTCCCATTAAGCCTGCTTTAATAAGTGCATCAAGATTCTCTTGAGTCCCTTTTGCATATGTTACGCCATTTTCGTCAAGCTGAGGGCCTTCCTGGTCGACGCTTTCGGCATTAGGGCCAACAATATTTGCACAAATATCGCCAACAATCTCCAGTACCTTATCGTAGCTGTCCATAGCATCTTCAAAATCGAGCGGGGCATAATCAAATTTACCCTTGTCGGCAAAATTACGCTCTTTAAGGGCAACAATTTTCTTCATCAATGGATGGGTAAGATGAAATCTAAGCTCAGGATTATCTAAATAAAAATTGTCCATGTTAATTTTTTTTAAAATTATCGAATTACTGCTCCGCTTACTTTGTGTTTTGTTTATAATACTTAATCATCCTAGGTATTACATCCGATATTTCGCCTGTAATTACATAGTCGGCAATTTTATTGATAGGAGCATTCGCATCGTTATTAATAGATATGATCATTGAAGATTCCTGCATACCAGCTATATGCTGTACCTGACCGGAAATTCCACATGCAATATATAATTTAGGACGAACAGTTACACCTGTCTGTCCAATCTGGCGGTTATGATCGGCATAGCCTGCATCAACAGCAGCTCTTGAAGCACCAACCTCAGCACCAATTAAATCAGCAAGCTGACGAAGCATTACAAAATTATCTCTCGATCCAACACCATATCCACCAGATATAATAATCGACGCATTTTTGATGTTTACCTTTGAGCTTTCCATGTGGCGATCAATAACCTTCACCACAAAATCAGGGTCTTTGGTATATTTCGCAACGTCAAGTTTCACAAGCTCACCTTTGTGCGTTTCGGAATAAATTTCCTTTTTCATCACACCTTCGCGAACTGTTGCCATTTGCGGCCTGTTATCAGGATTGATAATTGTTGCAATAATATTGCCACCAAACGCAGGACGAATTTGATATAAAAGGTTTGTATAAGTTTTATTATCTTTCTTTTCTTCGTGGTCACCAATTTCAAGACTAGTACAGTCGGCCGTTAAACCACTTATAAGGGCTGATGAAATACGCGGGCCTAAATCGCGACCAAAAGTTGATGCCCCTAAAAGTGCAATTTGGGGTTTTTCTTCCTGGAAAAGCTTTACTGCAATTGAAGTAAAAGGAAGTGTTGTATAAATTTCGAGACGCGGATCGTCGGCTACCCATACTTTGTCGGCGCCATAAAGATAAAGCTGCTGTTCAATTTTGTCGAGTTTATGACCTACAACCAAAGCTTCGAGCTGGCATTTGATCTGATTAGCCAGTGAACGACCTTTCGTCATAAGCTCGAGACTGACATCGGCCAGTTTACCTTCGTCTATTTCACAGATTACGAATATATTGTTCACGATTTTTTCGTTTTTAGTTATACAAATTAAATTTATAGAGGTTGTTGAGGATTAACCCAAAGTGTGACTTTCGATTAATTCTTTCATCAGCGAATTGATTCCACTATCGTCAGCTGTTATCTTTCTTGATTCTTTAGCCTGGAAAACAACATTTTCAATTTTTTTCACCTTTGTTGGCGAACCAGATAAACCAAGCTGGTTAATATCAGTTTCAATATTGTTCACGCTCCACTCACGAATATCAAGATAAGGACGATCGTTGAATAATGTAATATAATCTTCTGAAAGGTCTTGTCTTTCGGTAGCTGTCCGGGCATGTTTGTATTTCATAACAGATTTAGCATTGCGAGGACGGCATTCGGGAGCCGATCCATTAACTGTTATAACGCATGGCAAAGGACATTCAACTGATTCAACACCTCTTTCAAGACGCCGCTTTAATATTAAAGAATTTTTCTTCAGCTCTGTAACCTCTTCTACATAGGTTACCTGCGGCAAATTCATTTTTTCAGCCACCTGAGGGCCTACTTGTGCTGTATCGCCATCGATAGCCTGACGTCCGGCAATAATAAGGTCGAAATTCTTAATTTTTCTGATGGCACACGATATAGCATATGAGGTTGCCAACGTATCGGCACCTGCAAAAGCCCTGTCGGTTAATAAATAACCATCATCGGCACCACGATATAACCCTTCGCGGATAATCTCGGCTGCTCTACCTGGGCCCATTGTTAATAATGTGACAGTTGTTCCCGGGTTTTGCTCTTTGATCCTGAGAGCTTGTTCAAGAGCATTTAAGTCTTCCGGATTGAAAATTGCAGGTAAGGCCGCCCTATTGACGGTGCCATCAGCTTTCATGGCATCTTTACCGACATTACGTGTGTCGGGCACCTGCTTTGCTAATACAATGATTTTTAATCCCTTCATATAATATTTGTTTTCTTCAGTGTAAAAATTCGGGGAAGCAAATATAAGAGAAATTCATTTTACCCAAAGACAAAGATGTAAATTAGAAAGATTTTAAAGAAGAGACTTGTTAAAAACTGAATATGATCTTTTAAGCTAAGCATTGTGATTAGCTTAAATAATATGCTACTTGACATTTTTCAATTTTATGTTGATAAAAAGGCCAGTTATTAATTAATGATAGAAGAAAATACCCTTATTGGTACATAACGTTTGGCAATATGAAACGGTTGGGTTTTCGGAGCACATCTATATCCACCGTTGGCGAAGTTGATTTGAAAAACAAATGCACGCAAACCACTGAGCCCCAATTGTTTTATATTGCTTGTTGTACGCCGGGCGTATTTACATTTTCTTTAACTTCTCAGGATTCTGTCTGGTATCAAATACTGCAGCGATCTTAATATAATTATCATCCAACCAGTAAATTATTTTATAATTATCCTCAACTATGTATCTGTATTCCTTTTTGCGGTTTTTTAATAATTCTTCAATTTGTCCACTTAATGGTTGATTTTCCAATTGAACTGTCCTGTCGACAAGTCTAGTGACAATATTTTGAGCAACTTTTACACTTACTTTAAATTTATAATAATCAAATATATTCTCTAATTGTTCAATAGCAGTTTCAGTCCAAAAAACTTTTAACTCCATGATTGAATGTCTCTTTTGAGGTCAAGTGCATCAGTAATTCTTCCCTCTATTGAATCATTCTCAGCATTATCAATCATTTTATTAAAGTCATCAAGACTCATTGGATCAGGTGATTGAGAATATATTCTCTTTTTCTCAGATTTCAATAATGATTCAAGTTTGTCTATGGCTTGTTCGTTATTTAATCTTAAAAATTCTTTTACAAAATGTATCTTTTTTAATTGAACATCCATAAGACTTATTTTTTACAAAGTTAAAAAAAATTGTTCGAGTCTTAATTTAAATAGATGTGCCTTTTTTCGCCTTACATAAAACTTCCCAATAAAGGAATAATTGTAATTTTTAAAAAAATTAATTAGAAGCAACTCTAACGACTGAATGTCAACTATTTACTTCTTTTCTTCATTATAATCGCAATTGCATTTTTTGGTTCCGATAAAAAGAGCAATTGCACCAAGTAATAATGAATTTGCTACATGGAAATAGTTGACCGCATGGTTAAAACCAAACAATCCTTTGGAAAATAAAATGGATATTACACCCAGGGCCATAATTATTCCAGCTATTGAAGCCAAAATCCATGCTATTAACTGAATTGTTTTCATAAAGGTTTTGTTTAGGGAAATTAATACTATAACAAATTGATTAAACGAAAGATACAAAATTATTATATCTATATCAATATTTATCTGTATTTTTTAGGTTCGGATGATAAGTTGGATTAAAAACTAAACCAGTCCAAAAGAAAATCAGTTTCGGAATATATTACTGACAATCTTAATTTTTCAGTTTCACCTCATCAACAAAGTATTCCGATTCACCCCTCCAGAAAACTATCCCGTTCTTCTGCTTATAATGTACAATAACAAACTGGCCCTGAATAGTATCCAATTGTGTAGCAAGTTTTTCATCAAGGACTGAAAAAAAGAACTTTTCGGAAGCAAGGGCTACGTTAGAAGAACTTTTAACACTACTTAAAATAATTTCGCCTTCATAGGTTTTAAAAATATTCCCCTTACTTGAAAACTTTTGTAACAATCCGGCCCTATATCCTTCGCTATATGTGAAGAAAAATTTCCAGTAAATAAAAATTGCAATAATTATAGTAAGCAATACTGCAAGTAAGCGTAGTATCCTTCTGGTCTTTTTCATTACAAGGTTCCATGTATCAGAAGCCATAATAGTTTTATTTAGTTATTTTTTTAAGCATATACTAACAAATTTAGTTATTAATTTGTGAAACAACTCGGAAATACAATACTATTATGTTGTTTAAGGATATAACTACTATTATAGCTTTATTATTGAAATTTAAGCGATTAACTTTTTGTAAGACATAAAAAATGATCTACTTTTATCATATTAGTATCCTATAATCTAATCAACTATGAAAAAACAACCAATCCTTGCAGCATTGTTTTGTCTGCTATTCGCTTTTTATTCAGCAGTGCCGATAACAGCATCTGCCCCAGCTAATAAAAGAGAACAAAAGAATTTTAAGCACAAAAACATTGTATATCTCCATTGGTGCATCCATAGGAGAATTTCCGGGTTTTGAGCCTGTGGTAAGTATGACTAAAGCATTTATAAAAACTGGTTTTTGTTTCTGATAAAAAGTATTCAAAATTTTCGTTAATTATTATACTAAGCTTAACCCGATTAATTCATAATGTTTATGAATTTTATCTTTATTTTAGCTGTCGTTTATTTTTTTATTAATGGAAATTATCCCTAACCCTCAGTTAAAATTAGCATTCGATTTTCTGGAATATACCGATAGAAATGTTTTTCTGACTGGCAAAGCAGGTACCGGCAAAAACACTTTTTTGCATGGCTTAAGAAAAAGGTCGATGAAACGCATGGTGGTTGTAGCCCCTACAGGGGTTGCCGCTATTAATGCCGGAGGTGTTACTGTACATTCTTTTTTTCAGATTTCTTTTGGCCCGCAAATACCCACTGATAATAACGATTTAATAAACAAGCCGGCAGGAACTCAATTACAAAATCCAGGTGCCGAAATAAAGAAGTTTAACAGGAACAAGATTGATTTAATAAAGGCTCTCGACCTGCTTGTTATAGACGAAATCAGCATGGTCCGTGCCGACCTTCTGGACGCTATTGACCGCGTGCTCCGAAGATTTAAAAACAGATATAAACCATTTGGCGGTGTTCAGCTATTGATGATTGGCGATTTACAACAGCTTGCCCCCGTTGTAAAAGAGCATGAATGGGAAATATTAAAGAATTACTATACCACTTCATTTTTCTTTGGCAGCAGGGCTTTGCAAAAAACCAATTTCATAAGTATTGAGCTTAAGCATATTTATCGGCAAAAAGATGATAAGTTCATTGAAATACTTAATAAAATACGTGATAATAAGTTGGATAAAGCCACCATGGATGAATTAAACAAACGATATATCCCAGGTTATAGCAGTAATGCTGAAGAAGGCTATATTATCCTTACAACTCATAATGCCCAGGCCCATAAAATCAACGAAACAAAACTTAATAAGCTAGATACTAAGTCATTTTCTTTTAAGGCAACAGTTGAAGGTGAATTTCCCGAATATTCCTATCCTACCGACTTCGAACTAACCCTCAAAAAAGGGGCGCAAGTTATGTTTGTTAAAAATGATGCTTCTCCCGAGAAGCAATACTATAATGGTAAAATAGGCAAAATAACTGAAATCAGTGAAGGTATAGTGAGCGTTGAATGTCCAGGTGATCGGGAACCTATACTTATACAGGCCGTTGAATGGGAAAATATGAAATATTCGCTTGAAGAAGCAACTGCACTTGTTGAAGAAACTATCATCGGTAAATTTATACAACATCCCCTGAAACTTGCCTGGGCAATAACCATTCACAAAAGTCAGGGATTGACTTTCGATAAGGCGGTTATTGATGCCAATTTAGCATTCGCACACGGACAAGTATATGTTGCCTTAAGCCGCTGCAAAACTCTTGATGGTATGATATTAAACTCACCCCTAAGCCAAAGGGGAATTATCAGCGATAGTACTATCTCATCTTTTAACAGAGAAACAGAACAGAATCAACCCAATGAAGAACTTTTAAACCAATCGAAGAAAAATTATAATAAAATCTTATTATTGGAACTATTCGATTTCAGATCAATTCAAAACCAGATATTTTACTTCGAAAAAATATTAAAGGAACATGATGAAAATGTTTTTATAGATAATAGGGACAGACTATTTCAGATGGGTAACCTTTTTAAGAAGGAAGTGACTGAAGTATCAATTAAATTTGAAAACCAGGTTAACAACCTTATAATTCAGCATGAAAACATAGAAGAAAATACGAATTTGCAGGAACGCGTCATGAAAGCTTGTCAATATTTTAAAGAGAAGACACAGTTCATCCTCAAGGATGTTATTGCAGGTATTGACCTTGATAGCGACAATAAAACCATTCGAAAACTTTTTAAAGATGCTATTGGACGTTTAGAAGATAATATACTCTCTAAATTATCATGCCTGGATGCCTGCAAAAACGGCTTCAAAATCACAAACTATCTTGAAGCACGCGCCTTATCGTCTGTTATTAAAACAATGGGGAAGGAAAAAGAGAAAAAGCCTTCTGAAAGTATTTCTGGGTCAATTACCCATCCGAAATTATACTCAAAATTAAAATCATGGAGAAATGGGCTGGCCGATGAAGCAAATCTTCCTGTTTATATTATTTTGCCCCAAAAAACCCTGGTTGAAATATCAAATACAATCCCGCAATCGCTCAAATCTTTAAAAAAAATCAAAGGTTTTGGAAAGAAAAAGATAAGCTTTTATGGAAAAGAGATATTGTCAATTATTGAAAAATATTGTATTGAAAGCCAAATTGGGTTTCAGGGCGAAGAAAGTGATATTCTGGAAGAAGATGAAAAACCAGTAAAAGAAAATACAAAGGAAATCAGTCTCAGGCTATTTCGTGAAGGTAAAACTATCGAAGAAGTTGCAAGGGAGAGAAAGATGGCGGTAACAACAATTGAGGGACACATTGCTCACTTTATAGGTACAGGGGAATTAAAAATTGACCAGTTTGTTACACCTGAAAAAACCACATTGATTTCAGGATACTTTCTTGAAAGTGAAAACCATTTATTAAGCGAAGCAAAACAAATATTAGGCGATGATATTTCGTATGCCGAATTAAAATACGTGCTAAAACACCTCGAATACTCAGAAAATTTATAGGTTAATCAATTCAGGCCGATCATTAAATAAAACCTTCAGCATATTTCTATGAAACTCATCAATGGCTTTTATGTGAAACGGCGGATATAGAAACCGGTCCCTGAACTTTGAATTACTTTTGAAAAAAGTTTTGTGAATCAATAATGTATAGCCTTCTTTAGTATCAGTAAACTTAAGAAGCTGTTCGCCCATCGATTTTCCACCTTCGATATAACTATATACAATTTCTTTGTTATCGGGATCAATATCAACTATTTCAAATCCAACTGCCAGATTATAAATTCCTCCTAACAACCGGAGATTAACATAAACTACCTGGCCTGTATCAACTCCGGGAAAGACTTCATCGCTATATAATACTTTATTTGAACCCTTTGCAAACATTAAACCGAACGATATCATCTTTCCGTTCCACGATACTGAAGGACTGGTTGACCTGTAACTTTCAAATACTTTATGCATATTTTCCTTTATCAGGTATTTTTTCTCTACTTCACGATATACCGAAACATCTTGATCTTTAGTAAACGTAGGCCTCACATCTGCAAATGCATGTATGTTAAGGCTCTTTTGATGATGAATAAAATTTCTTATTTTCTTTTGGGGTATCCGGTGTAAGTCGATTTCATCAAGGCTGGCTTGTGAAAATCCTGTTTGAAAAGCGATAAGGAAAAGTAAACAAATTAAATACTTCATTTTCAGGGTTAAATGGAATTATCTCGGTGTTTTTTTTATTTTATTTTTTTTCTAAGTGTGTGCAAAATTATGCATCGATTTGAAAAAACAAAAAATATGTTAAATTATTTTTCCAGATCCAATAAATAGATTAAAACTGTGTGTTTATAATAATTAGTGTTTGTCCATAAAGTCCAAATTACTCACAGACACTAATTATCTAAAGCAATTATAGACTCATACGTTTGCAAATTGTTTTGAGTTACCAATAACGTAAATTTTTTTTATGTACTAACCTCTCCATAGTCGGTCATCCGACTGATCACTTTTTATTATATGTGCATTCTTGTATCTAAATGATTTTAAAATAGAAGCTATTTTCCCAAGATCAGAATTTTCGGGTCGAAGCAGCTCTCCGGTAGAACGGTATAATTCAGGACTGTCCATTTTATTAAGGAACGCATTTCTATGAATTGGATATCCGTTAATATACTTGGCTGGCGTAATATTCATTAATGCTGTAACTTCAACCAGTGGAGCTTCGCGGTCGAGCCAGGTACTATATGACCTCGAAGGCAATATTAACGGCATGCGCTCAATACCAACTTTCCTTAAAACTTCATTTGCCGGAACTGTAAGAATAGCAAATCCACGATAATCCAAACCATCTTTCATCGATTCTTTCCAAAAATCATAGATCCCTGCAAGTGCAAATGGTTTTGAATCTGTATAATACATGAGGTATACCTCACCATATTCCGATGGAATAATAAAATAATCAACAGGTACAAGGCAACGTGTTTCTCTAATTGGCCTGCGAAATGAAGGATGAAGAACAATCCTCTTTTTCAGGTCCGATGGTTCGTCATATTCATTGATTTCTCCTTCTACGGGCGCTTCGAAATATAATTTCTTTTGACCTGACCAGAAAGGCGACATTCCATAATGCATCACGTTAAAATTGTGTTTTTGTTGACAGGTAACCACATTGATTTCCTTTTCGTCATCAACAAAATACTTCATAAAACATTCCTGTTTTTCAGTAAAAGACACTTCAAAATGTGCCTCAAGCTTTTTCTTATCAGATAACTGTCCTATGATTAACATAATGTCATAGATTAGTATGAAAAGTTACTCCAAATAATCCATCCAATCGCAAATTTAGTACCATAAATTATCAACAGTAAATTAACCGTTTAGAAAATGGTCAAACGCAAACAGGAATATGGCTTTTTTCTGAATTAAATAATAATTGAATAAATAGTCATTTTAAGAATACAATTTAATGTCGTTCAGTTTAGTTATTTTAACCTCCCCTGCCCTCCTTAATAAGGAGGGAAAACTGCTTATCTACATTGTTAAAGCCCATTTTTAAGGGGATTGGCGTTTTTTAAATTCTTAACTAAATGGTATTGGAATACAATTAATAATTTTCAAATAAAATGAACTCTATGTATTTTTAAAATTGAAAGTAAAGCTGTCTCAAAAGCTCAGTGAAAAATTATAAATTTTTGACTTTTGAGACAGCCTCGTCTTATGAAGTATAATCAACTATCTATTTTTTTTAATTGCAGCCCACACTTTATCTTCGGGTATTTTTTTTGTGCAGAAAAACCAATCATAGCATTTAATATTATCATCTTTGCTTTCCATTCTTTCTTTTGCAACGCCACACGAGCCTGCTGTTGGGACAATTACTTCATCTCCTGGCCTCCAATCGGCAGGTGTAGCAACTTTAAATTCATCAGCAGTTTGTAAAGCAACGATAACACGATATAATTCGTCAAAGTTACGGCCTAAGCTCAGTGGATAATATATTATGGCCCTAATAATACCATTAGGGTCTATGACAAAAACTGCGCGAACCGCTTTTGTATTACTTTCGCCCGGCATCATCATACCGTATTTTTTTGCAACTTCCATGGTTATGTCCTCAATCAAAGGAAATGTTACCTCTACATTTTTCATCCCTTTATATTCAATCTTGTCTTTGATAGTGCGTAACCAAGCAATGTGGCTATATAATCCATCTACCGACAGGCCTACAAGTTTGCAATTTGCCTCATTAAACTGTTTTTCCATTGTAGCAAATGTCATAAATTCAGAGGTGCAAACAGGCGTAAAATCTGCAGGGTGACTAAATAGTATAACCCAACTCCCTTTGTAATCGGCTGGGAAATTGATATCACCCTGAGTAGTTACTGCTTTAAATTCTGGTGCTTTCTCGCCGATGCGTGGCATTGAAATCACTTCCTGATTTTGATTTGTTTCCATAGTTTTTTATTTTTTTTGATTTATTCGTTTGAAAAAAAATTAGGAATTATTCATTTAGGTTCTGATTCCTGCTAAGCTAACACTCTATTTTACAAATGAAGCTCCCCGCAGCAAGCTGACGGGGTATCAATATAGAAATTTCTCTTCTGTCGATGCAAGTATCGAAGTATTAAACTCATTTATCCCGATACGCTGCGCTATCGGGATTCGTTCAACTTACAAATTTCAATGCACTCCGTTTTTGAAATTTGAGTTTCACGAATAAACAAAGGAAAAAGGACCATAATTAAAATTATCCAATAACAAATATAATAAATAATAATGAATATTAGCAAATGTTCATTACATTTGTATTGATCATATGCTCATATCAAATGCCACGTCCAAAACGCATACGGAAAATGACAAATCCCCCACATTTCAAGGGATTTAGACCTATCGGATTACCAGAAGAAAACAACCCTATTGTTATAAACTTTGAAGAATATGAATCAATCCGATTAAGTGATTTTGAACTTTATGGACAGGTAGAAGCTGCTCAAATAATGGATATTTCAAGGCCTACTTATGCACGTATTTATGAAAGTGCCCGCCGTAAAGTAGCACAAGCGTTTATGCAAGGTAAAGCAATTGTATTCGAAGGTGGCAAAGTGTATTTTGACAGTGAATGGTATTCATGTAACACATGCAGTTGTTGGTTTAACCATCCTGCTAAAGAACAGAAAATTCAAAATTGTGCCCTTTGTGGTTCAATTGAGATTGAACAGTATAGCGACGATTCTCAAAGAAACGGTACCGATAACATTTGCATTTGCCCACAATCATTTTAGATACTAAATATTATAATAATGAAAATAGCAATAACATCAACAGGCAACAGTCCGGATTCAAAATTAGATAGTCGTTTTGGTCGTTGCTCATATTTTGTGGTTTACGATAATGAAAATAATTACACGGAATTTATTCCTAACCCAAACAAAGAGAGTATTGAAGGCGCTGGACCTGCATCGGTTCAATTAGTGGCATCGCGCGGGGTGAAAAAAGTAATCTCCGGCGAGTTTGGTACCAAAGTCAAAAATATTTTTGACCAGCTCCAAATTCAACTGGTTGTAATAAATGAACCCGATAAGAAGATCAGTGAAATAATTGATTTATTAAATCATAATAACTAAAAAAATGCCACACGTGGACGGAACAGTCCCCGATAAACTAGGTAAACAAACCGGACGGGGCATTGGACAATGTGAAATAATTAGTGGTCCGGAAACCATCAAAAAACTTGGCACGGGTATGGGTTTGCGTCGTAAATCGGGCGGAGGACAAGGACAAGGTAAACGCTTAAAAAGCGGTTTAAAATAGTATTCATTTTTATAAAAGGAGGTAATTATGCCAGTATTAAACAGAAAAGGCCCTAATGGATATGGTCCAATGACCGGCAGAAAAATGGGTCGGTGTAACCCCGAAAACAAAGGGAAAACAGACGATGAAATTATCCAAAGTAACTCAAACTCTTCTCAATCAGACCAAAGAATGGGACCTGGAAGAAGACGGGGTATGGGTAAAGGCAAGGGATTAGGTAAAGGTATGCGTTTCAGGGGAAACGTATAACTAACATTAACTGCCATGAGGGTTTACTCATGACAGTTTTTAAAATATATTTAACTTAATAATAATTCAATTAAATGAATAAAGTAGCAATTCCTTTAGAAAACGGACGTTTATGTTCGCATTTTGGTCATTGTGAACAATTTGCAATTGTTGATGTAGAGAATAACGCCATTGTCGGCGAAAACCTTGTTACCCCACCACCCCACGAACCTGGGTTACTTCCCAAATGGCTTGCCGAAAGGGGCGTTACTGATATTATTGCAGGGGGCATGGGACAAAGGGCTATAAACTTGTTCGTGGAGCAAAATATTAAAGTAAATATTGGGGCACAATCTAAAAGTCCAAAAGAACTGGTAACCGATTGGATTAATAAAAGCCTGGTAACAGGCGATAATGCCTGCGACCACTAATATAAAACAAAATGATTTCAGATTACAGATGCTTTTATTGCTTTACAAGGGCTTTCGGAAAATTAATTGAAAAAGAAAACTTATCCGTCGAAGCAAAAAATGACTTTACCCATGAGATGGTGAGATTGTATGCCAATGTAAACAGCAATTTCTCAGCTCCAAAATTCTCACGTGAACTTCATGAGATTTTAAAGAATTACACAAATAATCCAGATCCATACTTTTTTGAAAAAAAAGAAAGCAATGATATAGCTTTA
>Ga0105103_10001505_pt1 | contig 12759 bp, 9 predicted proteins | sample PPLLaktember2015_2_FD_79107 | JGI IMG/M metagenome (GOLD analysis project Ga0105103, IMG submission 79107) | Freshwater sediment microbial communities from Prairie Pothole Lake near Jamestown, North Dakota, USA - PPLs Lake P7 Core (6) Depth... | ecosystem: Environmental > Aquatic > Freshwater >...
ATACCGAATTGGAGTTCCCCAAGCGTGATGCGAGCGAAGAGCATCGGAGTGGCCACCGTGCTGGCCACGCTTCTCTGGTCGACGTCCCCCGCGTCCGCTCAACAACGTCCCCTCGTCACCGAAGACCCTGAAACCATCGGGGCTGGCCGGTTGCTCTTCGAAGCCGGTCTCGACTACGACAAGGACATAACCTTTCCGGTGTCGGGCCTCACCGGCGACTTGTTCGCCGTCCCCAACGTCGGCATCAGCATCGGTGTCGGCTCCATCGTCGAGGTGCAGATCGACGGCGGCTTCTATCAGCGCTTGACGATCACCGAGCGGGAGCCGGCGCCGCTGTCGCCCCTGCTCGACATCACGGGCGATCAGACGACCTCGGTGAAGGACTTCGTCTTCGCCACGAAGATCCGCATGCTGAGCGAAGCGCCCGGCCGTCCAGCCCTCGGCATCCGGTTGGCGACGCGCCTGCCGAACGCGAGCAACGAGTCCGGACTCGGGCGCGACACGACGGACTTCTCGGCATCGTTCCTGATCGGCAAGACGGTGCAGTCCATCCGCCTGGTGGGCAACGCCGGCTTGCTGATCCTGACGGACCCGGCGGCGCCGGCACGACAGGACGATCTGCTCTCGTTTGGTCTGTCGCTGGCGCGCGCGCTCGCCGAAGGATTCGAGGTCGTCGGTGAGGTCACCGGGCGCGCGAACTTCGCCGAGACAGTGACGCCTGGCGCCGAGGACGGCGGCATTCTCAAGTTCGGTGCCCGCTACACACGCGGCGCGGTCCGAGTCGACGGCGCGTTCATCGTGGGCATGAGCCCGCGCGATCCGGACTTTGGATTCACCACCGGCCTGACGTGGGTATTGGACGCATTCAGGGTGCCGTAGCGCCATGTACCCGAAAGGCGCGGCGCCGGCGTTCGAGCCCACTCGTTCGACGTCTCGGAAACGGGTCAAGGCGCCCCTTCGGCGAGGAGAGACCAGGTTGGGCCAGACATCCCCTCCGCTTGGAGTGATTGCGTGGAGTGACCGGGTGGAGTGACCCGGTAGCGCCAGGCAACGCCAGCGGCTAGAGACTCTCCGGCCCCCGGAGGATCCGTATCCCGACTGCTCGAGAGGCGCTGCTGCGCTTTCCTGGCTGCGGCGCCCGCGCGTCCCGTTCCCGCACTTGAACTACTCTATTCCGACTCCCGACTCCCGACGAGATCCTCCATGCACATCGCCAAAGCCCACGCCTACGGTAACGACTTCCTCTTCGTCCCGGCCGACGACGTCGAAGGTGAGCCGCTCGATCAACTGACGCGCCGGCTCTGCGAGCGCTACACGGGAATGGGCGGCGACGGCGTCATCTACTACAGCGTCCTGCCCGATGGCACCGCCCGCATGCGGTTGATCAACGCTGACGGCAGCCCGTCTGAGTTGTCCGGCAACGGCCTGCGCTGCCTCGGCGCGCTCGTGCTGCACCAGCGCGGGCCGGAGAGCGAGCCGCTCACCACCCTGCACGTTGATACCGACGCCGGCTGGAAGACGCTCACCCTGTCGGGACGTGCCGGGGCGAAGTACACCTTTCGCGCCGCGATGGGGGCGCCAGAACACATCACCCAGGAAACGCTCGAGGTCGCCGGCGAGCAACTGCCGGTCGTGATCCTGACGATGGCGAATCCGCAGTGCGTGACACTGGTGAAAGAGCTGCCGGATCGCGCGCGCTTCGAGAAGCTGGGGCCGGCGCTGGCCACGCACCCGCGCTTTGCCGCCGGCACCAATGTGGAGTTCGCGGTCGTCGATGCGCCCAACCGCGTGCGCATCCTCATCTGGGAGCGCGGTGTCGGGCCGACGCATGCGTCGGGCACCGGCGCGTGCGCGTCGGCGGTGGCGGCCGCGGTGGCCGGTGGCGCCGGCCGCGACATCGATGTCGAGGCACCAGGCGGCACGCAGCGTGTGGAGTGGCGCGACGACGGCGTGTATCTCACCGGCTGGGCGGAAGTGCTCTTCGACGGCCTGTGGGTGCCTCGCTGATGCAGACATTCCACAAGGCCCTGGAGGCCTCCGAAACCTATTCGCCCGCCGAAGAGCAGTTCAATCGCCGGCGCCGCACCGTGGGCATGGTGCTCGCGCCGATCGTGTTCTTCGGGCTGTGGCTGATGCCGATGAACGGCCTGAACCCCCAGGCGCAGACCATGGCCGCGATCATGGCGCTGGTCATCGTGCTCTGGCTCTCCGAAGCGCTGCCGATCGCCGTCACCGCCATGTTCGGCCCGCTCCTCGCCATCGTCCTCGGGGTGGCGCCGGCGGCCCAGGCGCTCGCGCCGTTCGCCGATCCCATCATCTTCCTGTTCATCGGCAGCTTCATCCTGGCGCAGGCGATGTTCGTGCACGGCGTCGACCGTCGCATTGCCTACACGGCGCTGTCGATGCCGGCGGTGGGCACCAGCCCGTTCCGCATCCTGCTGGTGTATGCCGGTGTCTGCGCCTTTCTCTCGATGTGGATCAGCAACACCGCGACCACCGCGATGATGTTTCCGATTGGGCTGTCGATCATCGGGCACCTGGCGCGAGGCGCGAAGGGACATCACGAGCAGGTGCGCTCGTTCGCGATGGCGATGATGCTCATCACCTCGTTCGCCGCGTCGGTCGGGGGGATGGGCACGCCCGTGGGCACGCCGCCGAATCTCATCGGCATCGGCATGCTCGAGAAGATCGTCGGCGCGAAGATCTCGTTCTTCTCGTGGATGGCGATTGGCGTTCCGCTGGTGGCGCTGCTGTTCGGCTACCTGATGGTGCAGTTCTACTTCTCGTCGGTGCGCGGCCTCCAGGCGGTGGAGGGCAATGCCGCGATGGTGCGCGACGAGATGCAGAAGCTGGGACGGGTCACCCGTGCTCAGCGCAACGTGCTGATGGCGTTCGCGGCCACCGTGTTGCTGTGGGTGCTGCCCGGCGTGTTCGCGCTGGCCGGCATGGGCCAGTCGGCACTAGCCCAGCGCTACGCGCAGTCGATGCCGGAAGGCGTGGCGGCCATGGTGGGTGCGCTGATGCTGTTCGTGCTGCCGGTCGACTGGCGGGCGCGGCGCTTCACCATCTCCTGGGACGATGCGGTGAAGATCGACTGGGGGATCGTGTTGCTGTACGGTGGCGGGTTGGCGGTGGGTGAGCTGGCGTTCTCCACCGGGCTGGCACGGGAAGTGGGCGAATCGGTCACGACGTGGCTTCCCGTCCAGTCCACGCTGTCGCTCACGGTCATCTTCACGCTCGCGGCCATCGTCCTGTCCGAGGTGGCGTCGAACACGGCCTCGGCCAACATGATCATCCCGATCGCGATTGCGGTGTCTCAGGCGGCCGGCGTGCGGCCGATCGAGCCGGTACTGGGTGCAACACTGGGCGCCAGCATGGGCTTCATGATGCCCATCTCCACGCCACCCAACGCGATCGTCTACAGCTCGGGGTACGTGCCCATCAGCCAGATGATGCGCCACGGCATCTGGCTGGACCTGGTGGCGTTCGTGCTGATTGTCGGGCTGGTGACGATCATGGGCCCAGTCTTGTTTTAGACCTCGCCGCTGTCGCGGCTCGGTGGGCGGTGCTTCGCGCGGTAGGCCTCGTCGCGTCGCGACTCGTGGCGGGCGGCAGAACCTGCGAACCCTCTTCAACGCCTCGGACGAGGATTCTGATCGGTGGCAGGGAGCGCGGTCAGCGCCGGCGTCCCTTGACCGGCGGCTTCAGCGCCACGTCGATATCGGCCAAAGTGGCCTGAATCTGCTCGGTCACGCGAACGGTGATGGTTCCAACCTGGCCGTATTCCTCCTGCTGCAAGGCCGTGCGCGCTTCTTGCAGGGAAGCCGACGTGGCGGCGACTGCCTTCTCGAACGGAGCCAGGGTGCGGCGGGGCAGCTTGGCGACCTCTGGCTCACGCAGCCGTGTTTCTACGCGCTCGATCAGGGCCACCGCTTCGGCGAGTTCACGTTCGGCATCGCCGCGAGCCTTGGCGCGTCCATCGACAGCGGTCTTCGCGGCGTTCTGCGCTCGCTCGCGGCTGTCGAGCGCGTGCGCCAGCGCCAGACGGAAGTCGCGGGCGGCGACGGCATCTTCGTACTTGGCCAGTCCGTCCACGGCCAGTTTCAGTTCGTCGGCGGCGTATTGCTCCGCGCCGGCGGCCCGGGCGGCCTCGATGGCGCCCTCGGCCTGATGCATTTCCTTGGCAGGCGGCTCGGCGCACGCAGTGGTCAGCAGGATGAAGGCGCAGATGGCAATCAGGCGGGGCATTGGCTTCAAAGTATACGGCGGCTTCTGAGGTACATTGTGAAGGATCTCCCCCTTGTGGATCGTCCACGCGAGAAGCTGGTACGTGCGGGTGCCTCGGCGCTGGGCGACAACGAACTCGTCGCGCTGGTATTGGGGAGCGGCACGCGCCAGCGTGGCGCGTTATCGGTGGCGCACGACGTGCTGACGGCCGCAGGCGGGGCGGACGGGCTGCCGCGGATGGCTCTGGATGAATTACGGGTAGTGGAGGGGGTTGGTGCGGCACGCGCGGCGCGCCTGATCGCCGCGGTCGAGTTGGGGCGTCGGGCCCTGGTCCGTGAGGCGGGCGAGCGGCCGCGGTTTCGTACGCCGGCGGATGTGGCGCACTACCTGATGCCGCTGCATGGCGGACACCGTGTGGAGCGCTTCGGTGTCTTGTTGCTCGACGTGAAGCAGCGCCTGATCCGGACCGCGGTGTTGTCGATGGGTACGTCGGACGCCACCCCGGCGCAGCCTCGCGAGGTGTTCCGCGAGGCACTGCTGGCGTCGGCCTCGAACGTGGTGGTGTTCCACAATCATCCCTCCGGCGATCCCGTCCCGAGCAAAGAGGACGTGTCGGTGACGAATCGGATGGTGCAGGTGGGCGAGTTGATGGGGATTACCGTGATGGACCACATCATCCTGGGCGCGGGCCGGTACTACAGCTTCAGGCAGGGGAATCGACTGACGTGAAGACGCTGTATTTCGACTGCTTTGCCGGCGCGGCCGGCGACATGATCCTGGGCGCCCTCATCGACGCGGGCGTGCCGTTCGAGGACGTGCAGCGCGCACTCGGCAGCCTGGCCGTGGACGGCTTCTCCGTCTCCGTTGAACGGGTGCTGAAGACCGGCGTGTCGTCGTTGAAGTTTCGGGTGACGGAGACGGCAGACGCTCGTACGGCAGACGGCAACCGGCAGACGGCAGACATCAACACGGCAGACGGCAGCCGGCAACCGGCAGACGGTCACGCGAGCGCGGCAGACGCGGACTCCCGACTCCCGGCTCCCGCCTCCCGGCCCCATCGTCACTACCACCTGAAGCACATCTACGCCGCCATCGAGAAGTCGGCGCTCAGCGACGCCGGCAAAGCGCGCGCGACCAGGATGTTCCAGCGGCTGGCCGAGGTGGAGGCGTCCATCCACGGGTCGACGATGGACAAGGTGCACCTGCACGAGGTGGGCGCGGTGGACTCCATCATCGACATCGTCGGCACCGTGTTCGCGATGGAGTATCTGGGCGCCGAACGCGTGGTGGTGTCGCCGGTCAACGTCGGCGGCGGCATGGTGAAGACCGCGCACGGGGTGTTTCCGGTGCCGGCGCCAGCCACGGTGCGCCTGTTGGGCGAGATGCCCACCTACAGCAGCGGTGTGCAGATGGAGACGCTGACGCCAACCGGCGCGCTCATCCTCACGGAATATGCGCACAGTTACGGGCCGATGCCGGCGATGAAGATCGTGTCGGTCGGATATGGGGCGGGCGATCGCGATCTGCCGGAGACGCCGAACGTGGTCCGCGCCTTCGTGGGCGAGGGCGATGCGACGAGCCAGGCCAACGCGGCGAGTCCCGCTGGCGCGGTGAGCCTGGCGGATGCGTCGGGGCCGGCCACGCGCGTCGTGGTGCTGGCGTGCGAGATCGACGACATGAACCCGCAGATCTTCGGCGTGGTGATGGATCGGCTGTACGCGGCAGGCGCCCTCGAAGTGTTCTACCAGCCGGTGCAGATGAAGAAGAACCGGCCCGGCACCCTGATGACCATCGTCTGTGCGCCGGAGCAGCGAGACGCGCTGGCCGACCTGGTGTTCCGCGAGACCACCACCATCGGCATCCGCTATCAGGAGATGGCACGTCTGTGCCTGGACCGCGAGCTGGTGCCCGTGCCGACGCCCTACGGCGTGGTACGATTCAAGGTCGCCCGCAAGGACGGCGTGGCCCTGAACGCGCAGCCCGAGTTCGACGACCTGGCCCGGCTGGCGACGGAGCACGACATCCCGATTAAGATGGTTCAGGCTGCCGCGCACAAGGCGTGGCTCGACCAGCCGACTCCCGACTCCCGACTCCCAACTCCCGGCACCCGATAATGTCCTCCTTCTTCCTGACCACCGCCATCGACTACGTGAACAGCCGCCCGCACCTGGGCACGGCCTACGAGAAGATCACGGCCGACGTCATCGCCCGCTACCACCGGCTGAAGGGCGACGACACGTGGTTCCTGATGGGGAACGACGAACATTCGCAGAACGTCTTCAAGCGCGCGCAGGAGCAGGGCAAGGATCCGCTCGCGTACTGCGACGAGATGGAGCAGGTGTTCCGCGAGGTCTGGGGCCGGCTGGACGTGTCGTTCAACGACTTCATCCGCACCACCGACCGCAAGCGGCACTTCCCGGCGGTGCAGCGGATGGCGCAGGTCTGTCAGGACAACGGCGACATCTACGAAGGCACCTACGAAGGCTTCTACTGCGTCGGCTGCGAGGAGTTCAAGCCGGAGAAGGATCTCGTCGACGGGCTCTGTCCCATTCACAAGACCAGGCCGGAGTGGATCAAGGAGAAGAACTGGTTCTTCCGCCTGTCGAAGTACCAGCAGCCGCTGCTGAAGTTCTACGAGGAGCATCCCTCGTTCATCGAACCCGAGGTCCGGCGCAACGAGATCCTGCGCTTCGTCGAAGGCGGGCTCGATGATCTGTCGATGAGCCGCGCGGGCCAGTCGTGGGGTATTCCGCTGCCGTTCGATCCGAAGAGCGTGGTCTACGTCTGGTTCGACGCGCTGATCAACTACGCCGCCGCCGTCGGCTACGGCTGGGACGATGCGCTGTTCAAGAAGCGATGGCCGGCGAACCTGCACATCGTGGGGAAGGACATCACGCGCTTCCACTGCGTGATCTGGCCGGCGATGCTGATGAGCGCCGGCCTGCCGCTGCCGGGACAGGTGTTCGGGCACGGGTGGGTGTTCTTCAAGGGCGAACGCATGAGCAAGTCCCTGGGGAACATGGTCGATCCGCTCGACGCGGCCAAGCGCTTCGGGCCGGATCCGCTGCGCCTCTACCTGACGAAGGAAGTGCCGTACGGCGGCGATGGCGACTTCACCTGGGAGCGCTTCGAGGAGAAGTACAACGCGGACCTCGCGAACAATCTTGGCAACCTGGTGAACCGCGTGGCGGCAATGACGGAACGCTATCGCGGCGGCCAGTTGACGGCGCAGAGCGGCGGCCCGCTGGCGACGGTGGCGGCCGAGTCGGCGCGGGCGTATGCGCACGCGATGGATCGGCTGGCGCTCCACGAGGGCGTAGCGTCGGCGTATCGGTTGATCAGCGCGGCCAACGAGTTCATCGCCGAGACGCAGCCGTGGAGCCTCGCGAAGGATCCGGCCAACGCTGCTCGTCTCTCGCACGTGCTGTACGACGCGGCCGAAGCGGTGCGTATCGCCGCTGTGCTGTTGCTGCCCGTGATGCCCTCGTCCGCGGTGGAGATTCTGCGCCGGCTCGGGGAGACCACAGCGCCGGCCGATCTGCGCCTCGACACCGCCAGCACCTGGCGAGCATCTGGAGAAAGAGCGATTCTCAACGCGGGCGCCCTGTGGCCCCGCCTGGAAGACAAGGGAGCCCCCAACGTGAGCGAGAACACCACGCCTGCCACCCCCACCGTGCCTGCCTCCGCAGCCGCCACCGAGACCACCGCACCAGCAGCGGCTGTTGCGCCTGCCGCACCCGCAGGCATTCACGCCACCGAGGCGGGGATTGCGCCGTCCGACGCCGCCGCACCCGAGCTCATCTCGATCGACGACTTCATGAAGATCCAGCTGAAGGTCGCGAAGATCCTCGAAGCGGAGCGCGTGCCGAAGTCGAAGAAGCTGGTGCAGCTGAAGGTGGACGTGGGCGAGGTGGCGCCGCGGACGATCCTGGCCGGCATCGCCGAAAGCTACGAGCCCGAGCAGCTCGTCGGTCGCACCATCGTCGTCGTCGCGAACCTGAAGCCCGCGAAGCTGATGGGCATCGAGTCGAACGGAATGGTGCTCGCTGCCAGCCCCGAGGGCGGTGGCGCGATGCTGCTGAACGCCGAGCCCGCTGTACCGGGCACCCGCGTCCGCTAGGCGAGTCGCGGCCCATGATTGACTCCCACTGCCACATCGCCGGCGAGGAGTTCGCCAGCGACCTCGAGGCCGTCATCGACCGGGCACGGGCGGCGGGACTCTCCAGCGCGCTGGTGATCCTCGCCGCGGACAGCGACGAGGAGATCGCGCAGTGGTCGCGGGTTCACGAGCTGTGGCCAGAGACACGGGCCGCGGTGGGGGTGCATCCGCATCACGCCCATCTGTTCACGGCGGACCCCGAAGACGCCGCGCGTCTGCTGGAGCGGCGCCTCGTCAGCCTGCCGGAGGCTCGGGCTGTCGGCGAGATCGGCCTGGACTACCACTACGACTTCTCGCCGCGCGAGGTGCAGCAGGCGGTCTTCCGGGCGCAGCTGCGTGTGGCCAGGGACCGCGCACTGCCCGTCGTCATCCATACCCGCGAGGCAGAAGACGACACACTGCGAATCCTCGGTGAGTCCGGGCGCGTCGATACAGCAGGGGTGTTCCACTGCTTCTCCGGCGACACCGCTGCGGTGACGCGAGCGCTTGCCACGGGCTATTACGTGTCCATCCCGGGGATCGTCTCGTTTCCGAAGGCAGTGGAGCTGCGGGCGGCCGTGGCCATCGTGCCGCTCGACCGGTTGCTGGTCGAGACCGACAGCCCCTACCTGGCGCCGGCGCCGTTTCGCGGAAAGCGGAACGAGCCGGCCTACGTGGCACGGGTGGTGGATGTGGTGGCCGAAGCACGCGGGATGCCATCGGCAGAGGTGGGGGAGATCGTTTCAGCGAACTTCAAGCGCCTCTTTCGACCGTAGAGCCCGCAAAGCTCAGCCCTTCAAGGATTAACGGGCACAGAGCGCGTTGACACCGCGCGCGCCCTATGGTGAGATTGACGAGCTTGTCCAACGCGCTCCCGAAGACCCAGGCGGACTTGATCCAGTTGTTCGAACCCGTGCGGGCCGACCTCGAGGCCGTGGAGCGCGAGTACGAGCGGCAGGTACAGTCGCAGGTCCACGTCATTCCCGAGATCGGCGCGTACATCCAGAACAGCGGTGGCAAGCGCGTGCGCCCCGCGGTGCTGCTGATGGCCGCGCGCCTGTGCGGCTACACCGGGCCGCATGCCGTGCTGAACGCCGCCGTGGTGGAGTTCATCCACACCGCCACGCTGGTGCACGACGACATCATCGACGATGCGGATGTGCGGCGGGGGCGGAAGGCGGTGCACTCGCGGTGGGGCAACGACGTCACGGTGCTCGCCGGCGACTTCCTCTACATCAAGTCGATGGCGATGGCGCTCACGCAGGAGACGCTGGACATCGTCCGCATGCTCTGCGACGTGACGCTGCGCATGATCGAAGGCGAGATCTACCAGCTGACGAAGAACGGCGTGGTCGATCTCACCGAGTCGGAGCACTTCGAGATCATCCACCGCAAGACCGCCTTCCTGTTCGGCGGCTGCGCCGAGATCGGCGGCATGCTGGGCGAAGTGAGCCTCGAGAAGCGCACGGCGCTCCGCGAGTACGGCTTCAACATGGGCATCATGTTCCAGCTGGTGGACGATCTGCTGGACTTCACCGGCGAGGCCGAGGCGCTGGGCAAGCCGATCGGCGGCGACCTGCGCGAGGGCAAGATCACGCTGCCCATCATCCACCTGCTGCAGCACGGCGGACCCGAGGCCGACACGCTGGTGCGCGGCATCGTGCAGTCGCGCGACGTCACGCCGGAGCAGTGGGCGCGCGTGAAGGCGCTGCTCGCCGAGCACCGGTGCATCGAATACGCCTACGGCCGCGCCGTCGAGTACGGCGAGACCGCGAAGCGCAGCCTCCTCCGGCTGTTTCCGCCCACCCAGGAGCGTGAAGCGCTGCTCAGATTGGCGGACTTCGTGCTCCTCCGCGACCGCTAGTTCGTGACGGGTGCGCGCGTGACGCCCGCGAAACGCATCGAGGCGCTGCGCCGCGAGATCCAGCGGCACGAAGATCTCTATTACGTCCACGCCCAGCCTGAAATCTCCGACAGCGAGTTCGACGCGCTCATGCTCGAACTGCGCGCGCTCGAGGCCGAACACCCCGACCTGGTCACGCCCGATTCCCCCACGCAGCGAGTCGGCGGCCGTCCCGCCGAGGGCTTCGTCACCGTGGAGCACCAGGCGCCGATGCTCAGCCTCGACAACGCCTTCGACGAGGCCGACCTGCGTGCCTTCGACGAACGAGTCCGCAAGGGACTTGGCGGCGCGGCGTCGGCGGTGTACGTGTGCGAGCTGAAGATCGACGGCCTCAGCATCTCGCTGCTCTACGAGGACGGGCGGCTCGTGCGCGGCGCCACGCGCGGCGACGGAGTGCGTGGTGAGGAAGTCACGTTCAACGTGCGGACGATCCGCGCGATCCCGCTGACGCTGGCCGGCTCGCATACGGGGCGGATGGAAATTCGTGGCGAGGTGTACTTTCCGCGGAAGGCCTTCGAGCGGCTGAACGCCGAGCGCGAGGCGCAGGGCGAGCCGCTGTTCGCGAACCCGCGCAACGCCGCGGCCGGCACCATGCGGACACTGGATCCCGAGGCGGTCTCGAAGCGCGGCCTGTCGGCGTGGACGTATCAGGTGGTGACGGTGGGGTCTGGCACGATACCCCCCGAAAACGCTGCAGAAACTGCCACACACGCCGCGATGCTGGAGGAGCTGCGAGCTTGGCGATGCCCGGTGGAGCCGCACTGGCGCGTGGCCGAGGGCATTGACGCGGTGCTCGCGTTCTGTGAGGAGTGGCGCGAGAAGCGGCACACCCTGCCGTTCGAAACGGACGGGGTCGTCATCAAGCTGAACGATCTGGCCCTGCGCGCGCGGCTGGGCACCACCTCGAAGTTCCCGCGCTGGGCGACCGCGTTCAAGTACCCCGCGCAGCAGGCGACGACGAAGCTGCTCGAGATTCAGGTGAACATCGGGCGGACTGGCGCCGCCACGCCGTACGCCGTGCTCGAACCGGTGCTGGTGGCCGGGTCGACGATCTCCCTCGCGACGCTGCACAACCCCGACGACCTCGCGCGCAAGGACATCCGCGAGGGTGACACGGTGATCGTGGAGAAGGCCGGCGACGTCATCCCGCGCGTGGTGGGCCCCGTGCTCGCCAAGCGGCCCGCCGATTCGCAGCCGTGGGTGATGCCCACGCACTGTCCAGTGTGCCAGAGCCGGCTGCACCGCGAGGAAGACGAGGCGGTATGGCGCTGCGAGAACAGCTCGTGCCCCGCGCGCCTGAAGCGGAGCCTGGACCACTTCGTCTCGCGCGGCGCGATGAACATCGAGGGCCTGGGCGAAGTGCTGATCGGGCAGCTGGTGGACAGGGACCTTGTGAAGAGCGCCGCCGATATCTACCACCTGACGCCCGAGCTTCTCGAGGGTCTCGAGCGGATGGGGAAGAAGTCCGCGGCGAAGCTGATGGGGCAGATCGAGCGCTCGAAGCAGAACGATGTCTGGCGGCTGCTGAACGCGCTGGGCATCCGCCACGTCGGCGAACGCGGCGCGCAGGTGCTGACCGACCACTTCGGCTCGATCGAGGCCATCGAAGCGGCGCCGCTCGAAGTGCTGCAGGAAGTGCACGAGGTGGGCCCGGTGATGGCGGAGTCGGTGCGCAGCTGGTTCGACGAGCCTCGGAACCACGACCTGGTCACCCGACTCCGCAACGCGGGCGTGACGACGGTCGGCGAGCGCAAGGTGGCCCCGGCCGGCCCGCAGCCGCTCGCGGGGAAGTCGTTCGTCGTCACGGGCACGCTCGAGAGCCTGTCCCGCGAGGCCGCCGCGGAGCGGATCGAGGCCCTGGGCGGCAAGGTCACCGGCTCGGTCAGCAAGAAGACCAGCCATCTGGTGGTCGGCGCCGACCCCGGCAGCAAGCTCGACAAGGCGCAGGCCCTCGGCGTGCCAACCCTCGATGAGGCGGCGTTTCTCAGGCTTATAATGAGCGAACCATGACGCGCGGATTCGCGTGGATCACCGCCGCACTCACCGCCACCGTGGGCTTGCTGGTGGGGATGGTCGTCACCGGATCGCTTTCGCCGACCACCGCGCTCTCCGCGCCGCCGGTCGTCGCGATGCCGGCTGCCGCCAACTCCGCCACGGCAACGCTGCTCGGCCCGGTTGCCATCCCCGGCGCCGTCAACTTCGCCGACATCGCCGAGCGGCTCAACCCGGTCGTCGTGAACATCGATGCCAGTGCCCGCGGCCGGCGCGGCCGAATCCCCAGCGCCGATCCTCGTCGTCGTCCCGATCCGCTGGACGAGCCGACGGACGAGCGGCGGCCCCGGTCGGGTGACGCCCCGCGGCGCGGCACCGGCACGGGCTTCATCATCGACGAGCAGGGGCTCATCCTCACGAATCATCACGTCATCGAGGGCGCGGAACGGCTCACGGTGAAGCTCGCCGATGGCCGCAGCCTGCGCGCCTCGGTGGTGGG
>Ga0105103_10001507_pt1 | contig 12752 bp, 10 predicted proteins | sample PPLLaktember2015_2_FD_79107 | JGI IMG/M metagenome (GOLD analysis project Ga0105103, IMG submission 79107) | Freshwater sediment microbial communities from Prairie Pothole Lake near Jamestown, North Dakota, USA - PPLs Lake P7 Core (6) Depth... | ecosystem: Environmental > Aquatic > Freshwater >...
GCCCTGCGGCAGCGTGTGGCGCATGTCGCCGATGTTCTTGCGCACCTGGTACCAGATGTCGGGAATCTTGTGAGGCGGCGTCGATTGCTTCAGGTCGACGAAGATCGTCGTCTGCCCGGCGACGGTGTAGCTGCGCAGGCCATCGAGGTGGTCGGTCTCTTGCAGGGTACGCTCAAGCCGCTCGGTAACCTGCTTGGTCGTCTCGTCAACCGTCGCACCGGGCCAGCCGGCCGCCACCACCATCGTACGAATGGTGATCGCCGGGTCCTCGCCGCGGCCCAGCTTGGTGAACGACATGACGCCGGACACCACCGCCAGGATCATCAGGAAGACCACCAGTGAGCGCTTCTTCAGCGCCCATTCCGACAGGTTCGGCCCGATCACGACTGGGACTCGAGCAGACGCACCTTCTGGCCCGGGCGCAGGGCCTGCACACCCGCGGTGACGACCACGTCACCCGGGTTCAGGCCCGAGGCCACCTGCACCGTCGTCGCATCGGACGCGCGCACGGCGATGTTGCGCAGCGACACGGTGCCGGTCTTGGCGTCGAAGACCCACACCGCCGTCTTGCCGTCGGCGCGCACCAGCGCCGTCGCGGGGATGGTGATGCCGCTGACGGCGTCGAGCTGGATGCGCCCGGTGACCGTGCTTCCCAGGCGCATGCCCTCCGGTGGGTCGATCAGGCGCACGCGCACGGCGAAGGTGCCGGTCACCGGGTCGGCGCGCGGCGAGACCTCGCGCACCCGGCCCTTGGCGGTGACGTTCGGGTTGGTGCCCAGCGTGACGGCGATGTCAGCCGACCGCTTCAGTGGCGTCGGGGCCGCCTTTCCGAGCGACACCGTGACCTCCGGGTCCAGCGGCGCGTTGTCCTTGATCTGCGCCGGCACATCGAAGACCGCATCGCGCGCGCCCGCGCGGGCCACCTGGATGATCATGCGCCCGGCAGACACCACCTCACCAGGCTGCGGCCCGCGCGCCGTGACCACACCGGCCACGTCGGAGAACAGCCGCGTGTAGCTCAGCCGGTTCTGCGCCAGGTTGAGCTGGCCCTGCACCGACAGCACCTGCGCCTCGGCCGATTGCAGCAGCGCCTTGGCCTGCTCGTATTGCGCACGCGAGACCGCGTCCTCGACCACCAACTCGCTCATGCGCGTGAAGTTGCTGCGCGCCTCGACCAGCTGCGCATTGGCACCGGCCAGCTGCGCGCGCGCCGACTGCAGCGCGCTTTCTTCGTTCTGCGGGTCCAGCCGGGCAATCAACTGGCCCGGCTTGACGTTGTCGCCAATGTCCACCGTACGCTCCACAAGCCGCCCGTCGATGCGGAAGGACTGGTTGATCTCGGTCTGTGCCTGCACCGTGCCGGTGAGTGCCACCGTGCCGGCGGTGGCGCGCTTGTCGATGGTGATCGCACGCACCGGCCGGATCTCCGGCGCAGGCGCCTCGACGGTGCGCTGGCAGCCGGCCAGCAGCCAGGCCGCGGCCAGCAGCAACACGGTGGCTCCGATCGATCGCGCTGCGGCACGACGGCGGGCAAGCTCATTCTCGGGCACGGGCAATTCTCCAGGCATACAAGACGAGAGGGCCACGGACAAAGCGCCGCGGCCCGCGGTCGGGAAAGGCGATGCCACTATTGTCAACCAGCCGCAGCGGCGATGCCGACGATCACGACAGAGACCACGAACATCGCCACCAGCAGCGGCCAGGCAAAGCGCAGGTACTTGTCGTAGCCCACCTTGGCAATGGCCAGGCCACCGACCAGCACAACGCTGGTGGGCGAGAACATCAGCGACAACCCGTGCCCCATGATCCAGGCGGTGATGGTCGTGGCGCGGCTGACGCCGGCAAAGTCGGCCAGCGGCGCCAGTAGCGGCATGGCCAGCGCGCCGTGCCCGGAACTGGACGGGATGAGCATGCCCAGCGGCACGTTCAGCACCACCGTCAGCAGCGTGAACACCTGAGCCGAGGCGCCGCTGACCAGCTGCTCCATCGAGTGCAGGATGGTGCCCATGGTCTGCGTGTTGTTCATGATGGCCGACACCCCGCCGGCCAGCAGCACCACCATCGCCGGACCCATCATGTCGGCAGCACCGGCAGCGATCAGGCGCACGGTTTCCTTTTCGCCCATGCGCGCGACGAAGCCCACCAGCACCGAGGCGACGATGAACAGCATGCCCAGCTGCGGGAACCACCAGTTCAGCTCGAACCAGAAGGGCGCGACGCCTTCGACCTCGTGCGTGCCGTAGTAGTCGGCCGGTGCGGCACGGCCGCCGAGCACCGCCGACCAGGGGATGACCGAGAAGATCATCAGCGCAAAGGCCGCGACCGTGATGGCCAGCACCGCCTTCTGCACGCCGCTGAGCTGCGCCTGCGCGTCATCGGCCGCCGGCGGCTCGGCGGGTGCCGCGTCTGCTGCGTCCGCATCGCCGGCCAGCAGCGACTGTGTCGGGTCGCGGCGCACGCGGGCGGCGTAGCGCAGCACCCAGCCGATGGCCATCGCCGTCAAGACCACCCACAGCAGCATGCGCAGGCCGATGCCCTCGCCGAGCGAGACGGCGGCCTCGCCGGCGGCCACGCCGATGGAAAAGGGGTTCACCGTCGCCGCCATCACGCCGACCAGCGCGCCGAGGATGATCATCGCCGCGGTGACCAGCCGGTCGTAGCCGAGCGCGGCCATCAGCGGCATGAACAGCGCATAGAAGCCCAGCGTCTCGACCGAGAAGCCCATGGTCGAGCCGAGCAGCGAGAACAGCACCATCACCGCGACGATCAGCAGCCAGCCCTGTTCGCGCAGCCGGTGTGCCAGCGCGGCCACCGCGACCTCCAGCGCCTTCGTCGCGAAGCTGACGGAGATGAAGGCGCCGATGGCCATGATGAAGATGATGATGCCGATCTGGCCGAACATGCGGCCGACGATCTCGGTGTCGACGCGCCCCGAATCGGGGCTGCGCAGGCCGTAGACGCCGTTCACCGGCGCCAGCACCAGCTGCTGCAGCGTCTCGGTGGCGCTCAGCGGCGAAGGCGTACGTTGGTAGGTGCCGGGGATCGGCGAGCCGCCTTCGTCGACCTGGTACTGGCCCGAAGGGATGAACAGCGCCGCCACCCACACCAGCAGCGTGACGATGGCCAGCGTGGCCACCGCGCCGGGAAAGCGGGAGTCACTGCGCGGCGGCTTGGCCTCGGCGTCGACGTCGCTGCTGCTTGGCATGTGCTAGTTCCTTCCCGGTGCGGTGCTGCGCTCACTCGACGTAGTCGGGGCCGTCCTCGCCGCAACCGTCGCCGTCGCACTTGGCGTCGGGGCTGTCGAAGAGCACCTGCACCACGCGCGTACCCGGCTCGATCATCGCGTCGCGCTGCAGGGTGGAGATTTCGCCGGCGACTTCGGTCTTGTATTCGCGCACGATCTCGCCAAAGGAATTGCGCTGCACCGCCACGACCTGGCCGGCTGCGACCTTGCTGCGCAGGTCCACGCGCAACTCGAGAAAACCGCCATGCGTGGCCCGCACCGTGTGGAAGGCATCGCCGAAGAAGGTGCCGGCCTCCTTCGAGGTGCGGCCCATCGGACCGTCGATGACCTTGTGGTGTTTGAGCACATTCATCGTGCCCTCGACGAACATCGGGATCATGCGCTTGTCGAAGTAGCGCGGGCCGCCGATCTCGATCGTCAGTGCCGGGATGCCGGCATCGACCAGCGAGGTCTCCAGCGTGCCCGCATAGCCGGGGTCGCTCTTGATCTGCTCGATCGGGTACAGCAGCGCCATCGACCGAATCTCGGGTTTGCTCAGCTTGGCGAAGATGAAGGCGGCGAAGTCGCCGCCGGTGGCCGCGGTGTGGAAGTCCAGTGCGTAGTCGGCATTCGGCTTGAACAGACGGTTGAAGACCAGCCCGGCATGGCGCGTGGGCGCGTTGCCGCCGGCCTCGTTGCCGGGCCACACGCGGTTCAGGTCGATCAGCTGTCCGCCCCATTGCGCGATCGGCCACATGCGCGTCACGCCTTCCTTGGCCGGGCGCGACACGTCATAGACCGCCGTCACCGTGCCCGACATCTGCGCCGGGTCGAGCTGCGCCATGGCGCGCTGCACCGCATCCACCGGGCTGACCTCGTCGCCGTGCACGCCGCTGATGAGCAGGATGCGTTTGCCGGGCTTGGCGCCCTTGGCCACCACCACCGGCAGGTACCAGTGCTGGCCGGTGCCCATCTGCACCCCCTGGAAGTAGAAGCTGTGCTTCTTGCCTGGCTCCAGGTCGGCCACGTCGAGCTGGCTGATGACGCGCTTGCCCTGGATCACGTCGCCGGTGTAGACGGTGGCGGCGCCGGCGCCCGAGGCCAGCGCCAGGCTCAGACACAGGGCGCCGGCGGTGCCCAGCACGGGGGTGTTCCTCATGTTCAAGCCCTCGATCATGCGGTTTCGATGTGGCGGGTCAGCGTTTCGCGCCGGCCAGCTCGGCCACCAGCGGCACCAGGATCCTGATCACGTCGCGGGCACGCCCGTCGACGCGGCCCGGCGGCAGGTTGGCCTCGAGATGAGCGCGGTTGTCGATGTCCACCAGGTGCCAGGAGTAGCCGTCTGGGAAGGCCTTGCTCACCGCGGTCTGCTGGTAGCCGTCCTTGTCACCCAGTTCCCAGTTCGTCGCCTCCAGGTTGACCACTGCGATGCCGGCCTCGTCGAAGGCGGCCTGGTCGGAGCAGCAGCCGGTGCCCTTGGGATAGTCGGCGTTCAGCCCTGGGTTGGTGGCTGCAGTGATGCCCAGGCCCGCGGCGATGGCCAGCGCGCGGTCGCGCGCGTGGCCGGCCTTCGGGTCCTTGGCATAGGTCTTCGGGCCGGCGTGGAAGTACAGCCGGTCGCCGGTGATGACGCTGTCGATGTTGAGCATCCACAGCGTGTTGGCGCGCTCCTTGGGCGTCATGCGGTTGACGACCTCGAACGCCCCCTTCAGGCCGATCTCCTCGGCGCCGAAGGCGATGAACTTGATGGTGTGCTGGGGTGCCACCTTGGCGAAGGCCTGGGCAAGCTCCAGCAGCACACCGGTGCCCGAGGCGTTGTCGTCCAGCCCTTCGAGCTTCGGGCCGCCGATGTCGCGCTCGAGGTCGCGCTCGCTGCGCGGAATGCGGGTGTCGTAGTGCGCGCCGACGATGATCTTCTTGCCCGAGGTGCCGCGCCGCTCGGCGATGACGTTGGTGGAGATCAGCGTGCGCTCATCGTGCACGCGCTCGGGCTTGCTCGCCCAGTTGAAGGTGTAGCCGGTGAAGAAGCGGTGCAGCGTGGGCCGGTAGCCCATGGCCAGCAGCCGGTCGGCCAGGTACTTGGCCGTCGCGTCCTCCTTCGGCGTGCCGGCCATGCGGCCGGGGAAGGTGGCGGCGATATGGCGCATCTCCTTGGCCGCCAGCTCGCCCGGCTCGACGGCATGCGACGGCAGCGTCAGGGCCGCGGCCGCCACCGCCAGGGCCGCACCCAGGGTGCGACGCAGCACGGGACGCGGCCGGCCTGCCGGCGCAGGGAGTTCATTCACGCTGGAGGTCATGCTCATCTCCTGGAAACGGTCGCGGGCACCCCGCCACCGCGGCGCCAAAGCCGGGCCGCCGCCCGGCTGGAACGCGCCGGACCAGCCGGCGCACAGGCCCGAGCCGGGCCTAGAAGTCCACCGGGTCGCGGATGATCGGGCAGGTCATGCAGTGGCCGCCGCCACGGCCACGGCCGAGTTCGGCGCCGACGATGGTGATGACCTCGATGCCCGCCTTGCGCAGCAGCGTGTTGGTGTAGGTGTTGCGGTCGTACGCATAGACCACGCCGGGCGAGGCGCACACCAGGTTCGCGCCGCTGTCCCACTGCGTGCGTTCGCGCTGGTAGTCGCTGCCGCCGGCCTCGACCACGCGCAGCTTCTTGAAGCCCAGCGCCTGCGCCACCACATCGACGAAGGGCTTCTTCTCGGCATGCAGTTCGACACCGCTCGGGTGGTTGCTAGGGCGGTAGGAGAAGGTGGTGGTCTTGGCCAGGAAGTCCGGCGCCAGCAGCACGCAGTCGCGGTCGGCGAAGGTGAAGACCGTGTCCAGGTGCATGGCGGCGCGGATCTTCGGCATCGCCGCGACGATCACGCGCTCGGCCGCGCCCTTCTTGAACAGCGTGGCCGCCAGCTGGCTGATGGCCTGGCGCGAGGTGCGCTCGCTCATGCCGATGAGCACGTTGCCCTTGCCGATGGGCATGACATCGCCGCCTTCCAGCGTGGCCAGGCCGTGGTCCTGCGTCGGGTCGCCCCACCAGACGTTGACCTTGCCGGCAAAGTCGGGGTGAAACTTGTAGATGGCGGTGGTGAGGATCGTCTCCTCATGCCGCGCCGGCCAGTACAGCGGATTGAGCGTCACCCCGCCGTAGATCCAGCAGGTGGTGTCGCGCGTGTACAGCGTGTTCGGCAGCGGCGGCAGCAGGTACTCGGTGGCGCCGGCGGCCTCCTTCACCACCTTCAGCGCCGCTCCGCCCACCTTCTCGGGGAAATCGTGGGTCGACAGCCCGCCGATCAGCGTTTCGGCCAGCTTGCGGTCGTCCAGGCCTTCGAGGTAGCTGCGCAGCTCGGCAATGAAGCCCAACCCCACCTGGTTGGGCACCACCTGGTTGTCCAGGATCCACTTCTTGCCTTCGGGCACGGCCACCGTCTCGGCCAGCAGGTTGTGCATCTCCACCACCTCGATGCCGCGGTCGCGCATCTTGGTGACGAAGTCGAAGTGGTCGCGCTTGGCGTTCTCGACCCACAGCACGTCGTCAAACAGCAGCTGGTCGCAGTTGCTGGGCGTCAGGCGGCTGTGCGCCACGCCCGGCGCGCAGACCATCACCTTGCGCAGCTGTCCCACCTCGGAGTGAACGCCGAACTTGACTTCGTCTTTCGCTGACTTCGCCTTTGCCTTGCCCTTGGCTCTTGCCATGATGTGCTCCTTTGTGGCTGGTTAGATGGAAATGGCGCCGGTCGCCAGACCGTAGACGCCGTAGACGGCGGCGGCGACGATGATGCCGAAGATGACCCAGTCGCTGGTCCTGTCGAACACCGGCTTGCCCTGCTCGCGCCGCGCGATGAAGTACATCACGGTGCCGGGCGCGAACAGGATGGCGGCGAGCAGGATGTACTTCAGCCCGCCGGCATAGAGCATGAACAGCGTGTAGGCCACCGCGATGCCGCCCAGCACCAGGTCGCGCTGCCGCTCTTCGGGGCGGACCTGGTAGGTCTCGCCGCGCTTGGCGATCATGAAGCCGTAGGCGGCAACCAGGAAGTACGGGATCAGCGTGGTCGCGCTGGTCAGGTTGAGCATCAGCGAGAACGCGTCGCGCGACCAGTAGGTGGTGATGACGATGATCTGGATGATGATGCTGGTCCACCACATCGCCGTCACCGGCACGCCGTTGGCGTTGGTCTTGGCGAAGGCCTTGGGCATGTCCTTGGACTTGCCGGCGGCGAACATCACCTCGGCGCAGATCAGCGCCCAGGCCAGGTAGGCGCCGAGCACCGACACCAGCAGGCCGACGCTGACGAACACCGCGCCCCACGGGCCGACCACCGCTTCCAGCACGCCGGCCATCGACGGCTGGCGCATGCCGGCGATGTCGGCGCGCTGCAGCACCGCGTAGGGCAGCAGCGTGACCAGCACCATCAGCCCGGTGACGCCGATGAAGCCGGCGATGGTCGCCCAGCCGACGTCCTTGCGTTCCTTGGCGTAGCGTGAATACACGCTCGCGCCCTCGATGCCGATGAACACGAACACCGTCACCAGCATCGTCGCCTTGACCTGCTCGAACAGGCCCGTCGTCAGGTCACCGCCGTACAGGTTGAAGCGGAACAGGTCCATCTTGAAGGCGAACAGCAGGATCACCAGGAACACCAGGATCGGGATGACCTTGGCCACGGTGACGATGCTGTTGATGAACGCCGCCTGCTGCACGCCGCGCAGGATGAGAAAGTGGAACAGCCAGATGCCGACCGAGGCGACGACGATGGCCACCACCGTGTTGCCTTCGCCGAACACCGGGAAGAAAGCGCCCAGCGTCGACTTGATCAGCACCCAGTACGAGACGTTGCCGATGCAACTGCCGATCCAATAGCCGAAGGCCGACAGGTGGCCGGGGTAGTCGCCGAAGCCGGCCTTGGCGTAGGCGAAGACGCCGGCATCCAGGTCGGGCTTGCGTTCGGCCAGCGCCTGGAACACGCGCGCCAGCATGTACATGCCGGTGCCGGCAATGATCCACGCGATCACGGCGCCCAGCGGCCCAGTGGCGTTGGCGAAGGTGCGTGGCAGCGAGAAGATGCCCGCCCCCACCATGCCGCCGACCACCATCGCGGTCAGCGCCATCCGCGTCATTTTCTGTTCATTGGCCATCGTGTCTCCTAGATCGTGGTGTGTGTCGCGCGGCCCATGGCGCCGCATGCTGGCATGCTCATGACGGTTTCTCTACCCGGGCGCACCCCCTAACTTCGCCGTTGCAATGCTCTTGCGGTTAGGACTGCGTGTCCCGGCGGGCCTGCGCCAAAGTGCCGATGAGGGCTTGCCGCGGCACTAGAAGTCCAAGCGCAGGGTGATCCATATCTCGGTCGAGCTGTAGTTGTTGGCGAGGATGTTGCTCTGGTCTCGGATGTAGAGAATTTCCGGGTTCAGCGACCAGCTCGGCAGGAACTGCCAGGTCAGGCCGCCGCCCACTTCGTACAGGTTGTCGTTGCGTGTGCCGATGCCGACCAGGCGGTCGCCTTCCGCGCCCAGCCGCTCGACGTTGTAGCGATCGTTCTGCCACCAGGCGAACACGAAGCCGCCGAGCTTGTCGGTAATGGTGAAGTTGAGCGCAGGCGACAACCCGAAGAAATTGGCATCGCCGTCGGCACGCTGGGTGTTGAACTCGCGCCCGGCCTGCCCGGCGAGCGTGAAGCTGGCCTTGCCTTCGAGCAGCGAATGGGTCCAGCTGCCGGTCAACTCCGCGATGTTGCGTGTGCGTTCGCGCAGCGGGCCCACGGGGTAGCGGCGTTGGCGGATCTCGGCACCCATCGCCACCTGGTTGTCGGGGTCCAGGCGCAGGCTGTAGTTGCCGTATAGGCCGAAGTCGTTGCGGTAGTTGCCGTTGCCGCGGTAGCTGACGCGGCCACGCAGGCCCAGCGCCAGGTTGCCTTCACCCTGACTGCGGCTGACAGCGCCGTTCCAGCGCAGGTCGCGGTCGTCGCGGCGTTCCGAGTTGTCGTAGTTGCGATAGCGGTAGTCCAGGCTGCCGTCGAGCGAGTAGCCGTTGTCGAGCTCGTAGTTCAACGAGCCACCGACACGTGCCGAGAAGAAGTTGTCGTCGGATTCGCCGCCCACCGAGCCGGCGGTGCTGTTGGTGCGGTAGTTGCCGGCACCGACCATGGCGTAGCCGCTGCTCAGCAGCCGGCTGCCCTGGGCATAGTCCAGCGCCGCCTTGGCGTAGATCTCGGCCTGCTGCTGCAGGCTGGGCGGCAGGTCGTCGAAGCGCAGCACGGTTTCGAATTCGATCTTCGCCCGCGCATAGTCGCCCAGTGCAAGGTAAGCGCGGCCCAGGCCCAGGTGCGCCGGCACCGAATCCGGCGCGGCGGCGAGGCTGCGCTCGAAGTAGAGCTTGGCCTGCTCGGCACGCTGGGTGCGAAGTGCCGCCTCGCCCAGCAGCAGGTTGAAGTCGGCATCGCCCTTGGCTTCGCTCGCATACGGATTCAGCAGGTCAAAGGCCGCCTGGTACTGGCCGGCGGCGGCCATCTGGCTGGCAGCCGCAAGGTCGGGCCCGGCAGCCGCTGCGGCGCCCGTCAGCGACAGCCACGTCACCAACAGCAAGAGCCTCGAACGCAGGTTCTGCGAGCGGTGCGGCCCGCAGCCTTTCAGTGTCGATGGCATTGCTGTTCGCACAAGGTGTAGTAAAGGGCTCGGCGGCTGTACGGGGCAAGCGCTCTGTGGAGTGAAGGCGCGAGCGCGAGTCTATGCACCTTCACTTCCCAGACGCGGCTGGAGACATTGCCGGTTTGTTATCGGGCGATAATTCAATTTCACTTTGCCGAAGCGCCTGCGTCGCTGTTCGCTCGGCCTCGGTCCAGTCCACCTTCAGACACCGCCATGCCGGCCGACAGCCTGATCCAACGATTGCCCCGGCACCTGAAGATGAGCGAGCTTCGCGTCTTCGTGGCCGTGCTCGAGCACCGCAGCTTCCACAAGGCGGCGGCGGCGGTGCACCTGACGCAGCCCGCGGTGACCAAGGCCATCGCCGGCCTGGAGGAGATGCTCGGCGTCAGGCTCTTCGACCGCCATACGCATGGCGTGGTGCCCACCGCGCACGGACTGAGCTTTGCGCCGCGCGCCGTGGCGGTGTTCGAGGAGCTGCGCCGCGCCGCCCAGGATCTGGCCCTGGTGTCCAGTGGCGCGCGCGGCACGTTGCGCGTCGGCACCGTGCCGATGCCGGCCATCCCGTTCCTGCCCATCGCCATCCAGCAGCTGACCGCCGCCCGGCCGGACGCCCTTGTGTCCGTGGTGGAGGCGCGCGAGTCGGAACTGGTCGAACGGCTGCGCAAGCGCGACATCGAACTCGCGATCCTGCGACTGGCCTTGTTCGACCTGGACGAAGACCTGCACGCCGACACGCTGTTCGACGAGAAGCTGTGCGTGGTCGCCAGCAAGGACCATGCCTTCGCCGCGCGCAAGACGCTGAACTGGCCCGAGTTGCTGCGCGAGCGCTGGGTGCTGCCCCCGGCCGACTGCTACTTCTTCGAGTACGTGCTGCGCACGCTCGACAAGGCCGGGCTGGCCTTGCCGCGCAAGAGCGTCGAATCCTTCGAGGTCAGCGTGCAGTACGGCATGGTGTCGCAGGGCGGCATGTTGTCCTTCGGCATGCGCTCGCCCTTTGTCTTTGCGCCCGGCAGGGAGCAGGTGGTGCGGCTGCCCTTCGAACTGCCTGCGCCCGAGCGGCCGGTCAGCGCCATCTCGATGGGTGCGCACCAAATCAGCCCGCTGGCCCAGGTGCTGGTGGACCAGATCCGCGCGCTGGTGGCGGCGGCGCCCAGGGCCGACGCGGTGCAACGCAGCGGCACGCCGGCGCGAGCACGGCACGCTCGGCAAGCCGAGGATCAGGGCTTCGCGCGGTAGACTTCGTCCGCTGCCAGACAGGGCCAGGAACGGGACAGCATTCACCGTCGATCATGGACCTGCCCATCGCAGTGCTGGGCAATTTCACTGGCGGCTGCGTGCTGCCGTTGGTGGGCACGCCGATGTTCGGCGCGCTGACAGCACGCGTCTGATCCGCGCCCCGGCTTGCCGGGGCACCCAGGGCGATCCGCCCTCTTCGATGTTTCAACTACCGAAAGACCGACATGAGCAATTTCTGGGACATGGTTATGTTGATGGTTTCGACCTTCTTCTTCATTGCCTACCTGATCATCATGTTCCAGATCGTCGTCGATCTGTTCCGTGATCATGAGCTGGGCGGCGGCTCGAAGGTGTTGTGGGTCATCGGCCTGATCTTCGTGCCAGTGGTCACCGCCATCGTCTACATCATCGCGCGCGGCAGGGGCATGGCTGAGCGTCAGCAGGCCAGCGTGCAGAAGGCCAAGGCGGAAACCGAGACCTACATCAAGACGGTGGCCGGCAAATCGCCGGCGGCCGACATCGCAGAGGCCAAGGCACTGTTCGACGCTGGTACGATCAACCAGGCCGAGTTCGACAAGCTCAAGGCCAAGGCCCTGTCCTGAGTGCGGTGTACGCCGCACCGCAAGTGATCACCCGATTCCCGGGCGGCACGACGGCGACAGCGTAGAGTTATTACTATTGCGCCATTGCCGCGCGGCCGTATGCGGGCCGGCAAAGTTCCGCAGACACCCTTCATCCACAGCATAGTGAGCAACCCATGAACAAACGAAACCTGATCGTCGGCGGCCTGTCGATGGCCGCGCTGGCCGTCCTGTCCTCCGGCTGCACCACGACCAGCGGCGCCTCGGGCGACCCGGCGGCGCAGCGCCAGGCTCTGAACTCCCAGGCCGACAACGCGCTCGCGCGGCTGTACAGGGACGCGCGCGACTCTGAAGACCTGGTGAAGCAGGCGCGCGGCGTGCTGGTGTTTCCCAACTTCGTGTCGGCCGGCTTCATCGTCGGTGGCGCCTCGGGCCAGGGCGTGCTGCGCGAGGGCGGCAAGACCGTCAGCTACCACCGCATGACCGAAGGCTCGGTCGGCCTGCTCGCCGGCGCGCAGTCGCAGTCGGTGTTCATCCTGTTCATGACCGACGATGCGCTGGCCCGCTTCAAGTCGAGCAACGGCTGGACCGTCGGCGCTGACGCCAACGTGACGTTGCTGACGGTGGGCGCCGACGCCCGCGTCACCGGACGGACGGCGCAGCAGCCGGTGGTCGGCTTCGTGCTGACCAACAGCGGGCTGATGGGCAGCCTCAGCCTGAGCGGCAGCCGCATCACGCCCTTGAACCTGAACTAGCGTCGCACGTGCCGAGCGGCGGCGCGCCGGCCGGCGGCCGGCGCGAGCCGTGGCGGTGCGCGTAGGCCCAGGTGAACTCGGCGCCGAACAGGAAGATCTGCGCCGAGTAGTACACCCACAACATCACGACGATCAGTGACGCCGCGGCACCGAATACCGAGCTGATGCCGCTGCGACCGATGTACAGCCCGATCAGGGCCTTGCCGGCGACGAACAATGCCGAGGTCACCGCAGCGCCCACCCAGACGTCGCGCCAGGCGATGCTGGCGCGCGGCATGGTCTTGTAGATCATCGCGAACACCACCGTCACGAGCA
>Ga0105103_10001510_pt1 | contig 12733 bp, 10 predicted proteins | sample PPLLaktember2015_2_FD_79107 | JGI IMG/M metagenome (GOLD analysis project Ga0105103, IMG submission 79107) | Freshwater sediment microbial communities from Prairie Pothole Lake near Jamestown, North Dakota, USA - PPLs Lake P7 Core (6) Depth... | ecosystem: Environmental > Aquatic > Freshwater >...
AGAAGGAGGTCTGCATACTTGATCATCGCCTTATGTCAGAAGAACCCAGAACCCTCCAGCAATTAGGGACGAGGCTTGCTATATCCCGGGAGCGTGTGAGACAGATAGAGCAGAGGATTCTCAAAAAAGCCAGAGTGAGTTTCAATGGAGATTTGGTGAAGTTAGATCTTTGGCACCCATCCGGAAAACCAGAGCGTGATGAAAATTATAATCGGTTCAACGAAAGAACAAGGTGAGCTTTCATAAAACTCCACATAGAGACTTAGCAACATGAGTGTTACGAAAGGAGGTTCTTGCCATGAGAATTTTCTGGAGGGCGCAACGATCAGTGAATAGCTACGTTCAATCTATCGCCACGGATGGAAACAAGCTGGAAAAAAAAGAGGGCGGATTGATTACTGTATTTGAGAATAATGCTTGGGAAATACTCTTATTCTCGACATCCCTGATTTTCCTCCTGTTCAATCTGCTTGAAGAGCGGACCGGTCGTCAACCTCAATAATTGGCGAAATGTTATCTTTGTGAGGAGGTGGAAAGATGAATTCGAGTATGTACCGTGGGCGTATTGAAAAAAGTCGCAACCATGATGAAAGCAGAGTTGATTGATACAGCACGGGGCGTGGCTAATTACGGTTGTTGCTTGACGAAAGAGGGTCAGCAATGGCCCTGTCACCGGGTTTCGGAACTATCGTTTGGCAAGAGAGGTATTTTATGAAAGCAAGAATACTCGCGATGTCAGTGCTGTTTACCATGTCCCTTATCACGTTCGCTATTTTCAATGCTTTCGGTGCGGAGAAAAAACCGCCCGAAACCGTTATGATCAAACTTCAGGGTGGAAAACTCCCTCCGGTAAACTTCTCCCACCCCATTCATGTGGAAAAGCAGAAACTGGAGTGCGTGACCTGCCACCACAAGGACAAGGATCCCAGCGTGCCCGAACCATGTGTGAGCTGCCATTCTGTGACAGAGGCGAAGAATAATGCTCCGATAGCAAAGGACGCCTTTCATGCGAAATGCAGAACCTGCCACGTTGGGACTACGGCGCAGGGGATAAAAGCTCCAACAACCTGCAATGAATGCCACAAAAAGGTAACAGCATCGAGCGAGGTCCGCTGACTGCAGAAAATGCCCTTAGCATACGTAGGTAGGGTGAACACAAAAGGCAAAAGAATGCCGGGAGATGTTTTCCTCTGTTAAGGACCCCCCGTGGATTTGGCCGGCCTCTTCAGTCGCCAACAGATCTCGATGTACGGAAAGGACGCGTTGATGGACCAACCGTATAGAAGCGGCCGTCCTTTTGTCTCTTCATCGTTGCATCAGTTTCGTCTTTCCAGACAGCAGCTTTTTTTCTGGACAGTCTTTCTCCTCTTGCCCGCAGCCCTGGCATGTGATGTTTTGGATGGCTTTGTGGCTCCCCGCACAGGACTCCTATCTCCCCTCGGAAGTGATCTCGATTCTCTGGCCGATGTCGTCAGTTTTGGCGTAGCCCCTGCTGCCCTCGGATTCACATTGGGTTTACGCAGCCTCTTGGATGGGCTCATCCTGAAAGATGCCGGAGCGGTCGTTGCAACAGCGAAAAGCAGCACCTTCACGATCACCGGGCCTTAGACCCATTTGGACGATGGAAACAAAGCTATCGCCACCACAATGAAGAAAACTGCCATGATGCCCAATCTGTGAGGCAATTTCGATCGGGTCGGACCTTTATTATCTGGTACATCTTCTGGGGTATAGGACTCCTTAGCAAATATATATGTTCCAAAAGTCTACACTCATCAACAGGGAAGGACAAGAACTTTTATACTATGAATTTGCGGCAAAAAATCTGCAATACCTCCTGCTAAACGATTTGAAATAAACAGATTATCGAGAATTACCAATCGAAACAGACGATAATTGTGCATCACATTTTAACATTTCAAGAACGTTCCTATCGTCGCTAAAGGAATTGCAGGATTAGCCGAGAAGTATAACAAAATGAAGGAATTAAGCTTCATCAGACAATCTAAGAATATAAATGCCTGCATAGGGTGATATGATAATAAAAACAATATGTTTTTTCCTCATTGCAACCACACTATTTTCTCTTGCATCTCAGGTGCAAGGGGCGGAGTGGTTACCCATAGGCAAAGACAGGGTGGGCAATGAGTTGCTCGTTGATCTTGAAACTGTGATAAAACGCTCTGGAATCATTAAAACATGGATGAAGGGGATATATTCTGATGAAGGCAGAAAAGAGAGAATCCAGGACAGAATTATAAGCAAGGTATCTATTGAGCGTTATGAGACGCTTGGTTACGCCTTAGAATTGCAGGAAATTGACTGTGTCAAAAGAGAGTTTCGGGTAATGGCTTATACCGACTACACGGCTGATGGGAGAATACTTCACAAAACAACTATCGAACAGCAACCCTCGGAAGGGTGGGAACCTATAATTCCAGAGTCGATGGGAGAAATAGTGGCCCAGATCGTCTGTCCATCACCATCATCAAAGCCAATAGGCATCAAAAGAGGAAAAGGCTTTATCCACATCAATGGGACTGATTCAATACATGGGTTAGGATCACAGATATAAAGAACCAAGAGTTTAATGCGATAGTGAACCGGGTCAATTCTCCGAAGTGCGCTCGACCCAACTGTCGAAAAATGAGCTTCTTTCCAACCCCTTACACCGGGTAGAAAATATTTCAGGATTTGCGTAATTTTTCCTTGACGAGCCCTATATATAGTGGTTATAGTTTTATTTCACCCCATATATAGTGATTCTTGCCATGAAAGTCCATAATATAACGACGAAAATAGCTGCACCACTAGGAGATAGCGCTATGACCGTTAAGCAATTCACTGTTCCTCGGTTATCGAAAAACGCCATAACGGTTTTAGAGAGACGCTATTTGCGAAGAGACCAGAATGGACATGTCATGGAAACAGCCGTAGACATGCTCTGGCGTGTTGCGGATGCCATCGCCTCTGCTGATAAGAAGTTTAACAGTGATACAGACTCTACAAACCTTGCGCAGCAGTTCTATTCAATGATGGCCAATCTTGAATTTATGCCCAACTCTCCAACTCTCATGAATGCAGGTCGCGAATTGGGGCAATTATCCGCATGCTTTGTATTGCCTGTCGGGGACTCCATGGATGAGATATTTGATGCAGTCAAGCATACGGCGCTGATTCACAAGTCAGGCGGAGGAACAGGCTTTTCCTTTTCCAATCTTCGCCCGAAGAATGACGTAGTCAAGTCAACAACGGGCATTTCAAGCGGGCCCATATCTTTCATGCAGGTCTTCGACATTGCAACTGAGACGATCAAGCAGGGTGGTACACGACGCGGAGCAAACATGGGCATCATGAGGGTTGATCACCCCGATATCCTTGAATTCATCCGATGTAAATCCAATAAGAAGCATCTGAACAATTTCAACATATCAGTGGGCCTGACAGATGCCTTCATGGACGCATTGGAACACGATGAATCCTATCCGCTGATCAATCCAAGGGGCAAAGAAACGTTTGGGATGTTAAAGGCCAGAGACGTCTTTGACCTTATCGTTCAACAGGCATGGGAGAACGGAGAACCCGGCATCATCTTTCTGGACAGGTTAAACCGGGACAACCCCACCCCTCACATTGGCACCATAGAATCGACAAACCCGTGCGGAGAGCAGCCGTTGCTTCCCTATGAATCGTGCAATTTGGGATCAATAAATTTGGGTTTGATGGTAAAGGATGGTCATGTAGACTGGCAGCGGCTGAAGGAGATTGTTCACCTGGCAGTGCATTTCCTGGACAATGTAATCGAATTGAACCGCTATCCTTTGCCTCAAATTGCCCAGATGACCTATGCCAACCGGAAGATCGGCCTGGGTGTTATGGGGTGGGCCGATATGCTTATCGCCCTGGGGATTCCGTATAACTCTGAGGACGCAATCGAATTAGGTGAGAAGGTGATGGCCTTTGTCAACGATGAGGGACACAATGCCTCACGGGCACTAGCCAAAGAGCGAGGTCCATTTCCCAATTTTGAAGGTTCGGTTTTCTCCCAGCGACGGGAACCGCCTATCAGGAACGCCACGGTTACCACGATTGCCCCCACAGGGACTATTTCCATTATTGCGAATACCTCATCAGGAATCGAACCCATTTTTGCAGTATCCTTTGTACGACAGGTACTGGACAACAACATCCTGGTGGAGGTTCACCCTCTTTTTGAGGAGATGGCAAGGAATAGGGGGATCTATTCCGAGGCCCTCATGGAGAAGATCGCAGAACACGGGACTATTCAGGACATCAGCGAGATCCCTGCCGACATCCGTGAGATATTCGCGACCGCCCACGACATCACGCCGGAGGATCATATCCGTATGCAGGCGGCATTCCAGAAATACACTGATAATGCCGTGAGCAAGACGGTGAATTTCCCCAGAACCGCCACTGTGGAGGAGGTGAGGGAAGTTTATGAACTTGCCTATGCGCTGGATTGCAAGGGTGTAACCATATATCGTGACGGATCGAGGGAAAACCAGGTGCTTTCCACACCGAAAACGCAGCAGGAACCAATTGTGGGCGAGACAAAGGCCGTCCGTGAGAGACCTGTCTCCCTCAAAGGATGGACATACCGGATGCAGACCGGCTGTGGACCACTGTATGTCACGATCAATGAAGATGATGATGGGCTGTTTGAGCTGTTTACTACCATGGGCAAGGCTGGTGGCTGTGCTGCTTCGCAAAGCGAGGCAATAGGCAGGATGGTTTCGCTTGCCTGGAGAAGCGGAATACAGCCAGAGCAGGTTATCAAGCAACTCATGGATATTTCCTGCCATTCTCATGCCGGCTTTGGTGTTGAAAAGATCCTTTCCTGCGCGGACGCGGTAGCCAAAGCTATCGGAAATCACTTGTCCTCTAACGGTCATATTCAGAAAATGGAAAAAAGATCGCTTTTTAAGGGCGCATGCCCGGAATGCGGTGGAAGAGTTGAACACGAAGGGGGCTGTGCCGTATGCCATTCATGCGGATACAGTGAGTGTATTTAGTTTGCCCATAGTTGTCCAAATCAAAAAATTATCACTAAATCAGATACGTGCCGATAATACTGTAAGAGCAAAGCGTTGACGGAAAGGAGATCGGCATGAGAGCATGTTGGAAGGTAAAGCAGGGAAAGCGTACCCCGATCCTCTGTATCGGTGGCATCCTGCTCTTATATCTGTTTGGAATTCAGCCAGTCTGGGCAGAAGATGCCCTGAATGTGAAAAGGGACAGCGACAAAACGGTATATACTGTTGGCGCAAGCGATAAACAAGACAACGCTCTCGATACGGAGCGCGATAAAGATAAAACTGTGTATTCCATCGGTTCTAACAAGACTAAGAGAGATGAAGAGGTGAAAGATAAAGAAAGATCGTGGGATATGCTCAAAAATATGGGCATTGCAGTAGATGAGAGGCACGATAAACCTTCCCCAAATAAAAATCTGCGCAGTCAAACCAATCAGAATCAACAACCGCAGCCGGTTCCGGCTAAGTAGAAAACAACAAACAATAGAGCACAGAATATTAAAAAGCTCGATTGAATCATCAAGGCATGACATATAGTCATTGCTAGCAAAGCAAAGCAATCTCAAACCTTAGATTGCCACGTCCCGTTTTGACGGGACTCGCAATGACAGATATAATTTGGGCTTTTCAGAAAGCGGTGGTTAATCTTGACATCGTAAATGTAAAGGTGAAATACTGAAATGCGATACTATCTTGGGAGGGCTAAACCTATGTATGGAATTTTTGCAGTTATTCTTGTTTTGATCATTGCCATATTCATGTATAACCGTCTTATACGATCCCGGAATATTCTCAACGAAGCATGGAGCGGAATCGATGTGCAACTCAAGCGTCGTCATGACTTGATTCCCAACATTATTGAAACAGTAAAAGGATATGTGAAGCACGAACGAAAAGTCCTTGAAGAGATTACCAATCTTCGTTCGCGGCTCGCCGGCCCGGCAACGGTTCAGGAAAAAGGACAATTGGAGAATAGCTTTTCCCAAGCGCTGAAAAGCATATTCGCCCTTGCAGAAGCGTATCCTGACCTCAAGGCGAATCAGAATTTTATCGAGCTCCAGCACACCCTTGCGGATGCTGAAGAACAGATTCAGCTTGCGAGACGGTATTATAACGGAGCGGCCAGGGATTATAACACGATGGTAGAGTCATTCCCGGGCAATATAATGGCCCGCATGTTCGGTTTCTTAAAAGCCGAGTTCTTTGAGATTGAACTTGCTACAGAGCGTGAAGTGCCGGGCGTTAAATTCGATTAATACATTACTGTTTTGTTGAAAGGATTGTGATGAAAAGAATCTTTTTCCTTTTTACGATTTTGTTCCTGGGCCTTCTCGTGGCAGGGGAGTTTTCTTACGGGGAAGACAACCAGAGATCAGAGAGGATAATCAGTTTTGATAGCGATATACATGTTTACCGGGATGCTACAATGTCTGTTGTTGAGACGATAACGGTTTACAGTACAGGCAACGAAATCAAACGCGGTATTTTCCGGGATTTTCCCACACGATACAAAAATAGGTACGGCAATAATTACGTTGTCGATTTCAGTGTACACGAGGTGTTGCGGGATGGAAAGCCCGAGAGTTACCATCTTGAGGACGTAAGCAATGGTGTCCGCGTCTATATTGGCAGAAAAGACGTTTTCCTTAATCAAGGCAGATATACCTATACCATCAGATATTCAACCAATCGACAACTCGGTTTTTTCAAAGATCATGATGAGCTCTATTGGAACGTGACGGGCAATGGCTGGTCTTTCCCAATTGAAAGGGCAGCCGCAACCATCCATCTTCCCGACGTGAGCGTGGAAAAGATATTGGAAGTTGATGCATACACGGGCTTCACAGGTGAGAATGGAAAGGATTTTTTCTCCTCTACCGGCAGCCCTGGCAGGGTGTTTTTTCAAACAAAACGGACTCTCCGGTCCAGTGAAGGTTTGACCATTGTTGTAGCCTGGCCTAAGGGCTATGTTGCAGAGCCAACAATATCGACAAAAGCACAATTGTTTATTCGTGATAATCGGGGTACTTTTGTAGGCCTCTTTGGTCTGGCTGTTCTGTTTGTCTATTATTTCATCGTATGGTTTCGTTATGGTAAGGACCCCTCGAAAGGAACGATTATACCTCTTTACGAACCACCCGATAAATTCTCTCCTGCATCGATGCGTTTTATAACGAACATGGGATTTGATAATAAAGTATTTTCGGCGGCAATAATAAACATGGCAGTAAAAGGATACATAGTCATCCATGAGGAGGATAAGGACTATACCCTCGTGAAGACAGGGACAAGCGAATCAGTGCTTTCCCGCGAGGAACAGGTAGCAGCGGCAAGGCTCTTTGCCTCATCAGCCAAAAAGGTAAAGGTTGGTATGGCAAATAGAGTGGCATTCCATGGTGCCCGGGTTGAGCTTCAACGCTCTCTTCAGAATAACCTCGAGAAAATCTATTTTTTTACAAACAAAAAGTATTTCATTGTTGGACTATGTATTTCATTGCTTATAATGATAGGCAGCAGCATCCTGGGAAAGGCAGGCGGGATGCCAATGGCAGCCTTCATGTCATTTTGGCTTACCGGCTGGACTTTCGGGGTGGCAATCCTCCTGATGCAGGTTGTTTCCCTCTGGAAAAGTGTTGCTTCCGAGGGAACCCACAGTCGAGTGCTGTTTTTACGGGCAGCCTTCCTGAGCTTGTTTGCCATTCCTTTTGTGGTAGCTGAGATCGGAGGTATTGTGGTGTTTGCTCTCGCAACATCGTTCTTCGTCATAATAATTATGGCAATCATGGTCTTCATCAACATTCTCTTTTATCGATTGATGAAAGCGCCAACCCTCGCAGGCAGAAAGATCCTGGATAAGATTGAAGGATTTAAGATGTATCTCTCCACGGCTGAAAGAGAGCGCTTGAACCTGCTCAACCCTCCTGAGAGGACACCTGAGCTTTTCGAAAAATACCTGCCTTACGCCCTTGCCCTTGATGTGGAGCAGGAGTGGTCAGAACAATTCTCTGACGTATTGTCTAGGGCATATGCGACAACTACGGGTACTGCCCCTCGATGGTATTCAGGCACCTCATGGCACACCCTGGGTGTTTCAGGATTTACCTCCAACCTGGGTAGCTCTCTAACGAATGCCGTTTCTTCAGCTGCCGCGTCGTCTTCGTCTTCACCTGGTTCCTCTTCCGGTGGAGGTGGTGGTGGTTCTTCCGGTGGCGGAGGAGGCGGTGGCGGAGGAGGCGGATGGTAAGTCATTCATATATGAAAAGATTGCTTTTATCGCTTATTTCCCTTTGCCGGAGGCTGCCATTGAAAAAATACCACCTATTATTATTTATGCTGATCTTCATTCTCATTGCTGTGTGCCATGGGATTGCGTCTCCCATTCGACCACTGGGGCCTGTTGATGTAAGTGGAACAGTGGGTGATCTCAAATGGGTTCCTGAGAAAAAAGTAAGAGCTACTCGTGGAATGTCAGGGAGCGCCGGTATTGACCGCACCATACCAGCCCATTTCCTTATCACTTTGAAAGATTTTGACGGCGTTGATTCTCAAACTGCTGTGGCTATGACACGATATCTTGAGTGGTCAGCATTCAAGGATCAGGGAAGGGATGTCAGGCCGCCGTTCATTCTGTTGAAAATCAATCACACTGAACAGAATTATCTGAGGAAAGGGATGAAAATCAAAGTCAGTGGATACACAGTCCGTGGCGATGAAGGGGGAACCTGGACGTATTTCACGAGAATCGATATCATCTAAAACAGGAACTATATAGTTGTGGCTTATTTTTTGCCGGATATTTTACCCCAGGATTCACGAAGCTGTACAATACGATTGAAGACAGGTCTACCCCCCATGTTAGAGTCTTTTACATCAACGCAGAAATAGCCCAGCCGCTCAAATTGGTATCCGCTTCCTGGGGCGGCATCTTTCAGGCTCGGTTCCACATGGCAAAGGTTCAGGATTTCGAGAGAGTTAGGATTTAAGAGCGTGACAAAGTCCTGATCCGACCCGGCAGGGTCGGCAACCTGGAAGAGGCGGTCATACAATCGAACCTCAACCGGTATCGCATGCTCAGCGGAGACCCAGTGTATAACCCCTTCCACTTTTCGTCCATCCGGCGGGGGTCCGCTTCTGGTCTCAGGATCATAGGAACAGTGAAGCTCTACCACTTCACCGGTTTTTTCATCCTTCAGGGTACTTTGATGTTTGATGATATAAGAGCTTCTCAACCTGACCTCTTTCCCCGGTGCAAGTCGTTTATATTTTTTTGGTGGGTTTTCATCAAAGTCATCCTGTTCGATGTAGAGCACTTTCGAAAACGGAATCTTTCTGGTACCCATTTCAGGTTTTTGCGGATGGTTGGCACATTCAAGCTCCTCTACCTGTCCATCTGGATAGTTATCAATGGTGACCTTGAGGGGTCGCAAAACTCCCAAAGCCCTTGGTGCCCGCTCATTCAGATCTTCCCGGACGCAGCTTTCGAGGAGATTAATATCAACCAGGTTATCATTCTTGGCTACCCCAATCCTGGCACAGAAATTCCTGATTGCCTCCGGTGTGTAGCCTCGCCTCCTCATGCCGGCAACAGTAGGCATCCGTGGATCGTCCCAGCCGGAAACATAACCTTTATCTACAAGTTCTATAAGTCTTCGCTTACTCAACATGGTGTAACTCAGGTTAAGGCGGGCAAATTCAATCTGGTTCGGACGGTCCTCTGCGATCAACTCGTTGACAAACCAATCGTAGAGGGGGCGATTATTCTCAAACTCAAGAGTACAGATGGAGTGGGTGATTTTCTCGATGGAGTCGGAAAGGCAGTGGGCAAAATCATACATAGGGTAAATGACCCAATCATTGCCGGTACGATAGTGGGGGGCACGCTTGATGCGATAGATGACAGGATCACGCATGGTGACGTTCGGTGAGGCCATGTCGATTTTTGACCGGAGCACATGGGTCCCATCATCAAATTCACCGGCCCTCATGCGAGTAAATAAGCCAAGGCTCTCTTCAATGGAACGGCTTCTGTATGGGCTTTCTTTGCCAGGTTTCGTAAGGGTGCCGCGGTATTCCCTGATCTCGTCAGCACTCAGACTGTCCACATAAGCCTTTCCGTCCTTTATGAGGCGTACAGCAAACTGGTAAAGTTGTTCAAAATAATCAGATGCGAAAAAAAGACGATTCTCCCAGTCGAATCCAAGCCAGTGGACATCGTTAATTATGGACTCAACAAACTCAAGTGACTCACCTGCAGGGTCGGTATCATCCATACGAAGGTTGCAGGTGCCGTTGTACTGGGCAGCAATGCCGAAATTAAGGCACACAGACTTTGCGTGACCAATGTGGAGGTATCCGTTCGGCTCCGGTGGAAAACGGGTCGCTACATGGCCTTTATGCTTGTCTGTCTTAAAATCGTCTTCAATAATTTCGCGAATAAAATCTGATTGGGGTGACACGTCCGGGTTTGGCATTTGCTTGTATCCCTTCCATTCTATGTAGCATTATACTTTACAAGTGCATTCGGCAGAGTACTGGTAATGTCTTACCATAAGCTACCCCTCCTTGCAATAAGGAGACTACCGCGTTGGATGGCGGCAGGCAAGCAGGCGATCAAGTTAGCGAGCTACAAAGCTTTGAGCTCAAAGCTTTACAAATGCCTCTGGGTGTAGCACAATAAGGTAGAGGAAAAGGAAATGAAATATCCGATCTATTTCACCGCTCCAGCAATTGCGATCATATTTTTTTCTATTCTTGTAATGTTTTGTGCACCTCCTCGCTGCTGGGCTAATGCCGACATGATATACAAGGAGAATAGCCCTGCTGTCGTTGTCGTCGCATCAATCGACGGGGAAGGAAAGCCAATGGGAATCGGAAGTGGTTTTATTGTCAGCGAGGATGGCGTTATTATTACCAACTACCATGTGGTCAATATGGCCTCGGACATTAAAATCAAGATTGGCACCAGGGTAATGAATGTTGAAGGGCTACTCCATGTAGACCCTGAAAATGATATCGCTATTATCAAGGTGAAGGGGAAAGAATACCCAAAAGTCAGAATAGGAGATGCAAATAAGGCTCAAGTTGGAGAAAAAGTCTACGTTATTGGAAGTCCCCAGGGTTTGGAAAATACAATTTCAGAGGGTATTCTTAGCGGGCTTCGAGAGATCGATCGTGAGCGGAAGATCCTTCAGATGACTGCTGCTATTTCCCCGGGATCGAGTGGTGGGCCAGTATTTAATAGCCGAGGCGAGGTTATTGGCATAGCAACATTTTTAATTGCAGAGACGCAGAACCTCAATTTTGCGATGCCTGTGAATCTCGCAATGGCCGGACTTTCAAAAACACAACTTGTGAGTCCCCAGGATGCCTGCAAGCTTGATTTCAATGAAACTGCCTCATGCTGGTTATATCAGGGGCTAGCATATGGCTCAATAGGAAAACATGACAGGGCTGCAGATGCATTCAAGCGCGCCCTCGACATTGATTCGAAAAAGGTGGAGACCTACGTTAATCTGGGGATTAGTTATGCGAATATGGGTAAATACCAAGAGGCAATTGACATGCTCAACCAAGCCTTGAAGATTGACCCAAATCGTGCAGAAACTTTCAGCAAGCTAGGCACGGTTTATAGCCAAATGGAAAAATATGATGACGCCGTAATCAATTTGAAAAAATCTATTGACCTTCAGCCGGGCGACCCCGTAACATATTTTAACCTTGCCGTTACTTATGGAAAGATGAATCAATATAAAAAAGCGATTGAATCAGCCAAGAAAACCATCAGGTTGGTACCGAATTTTCCCGATGCCCATGGTTTTCTCGGTTTTTCATATACCAACCTGGGTATGCATGCTGAGGCTGCAGGAGCATATAAGGAAGCGATACGATTGGACCCTGATGATCCAAGATTGCATCTTGGTCTCGGAAAAGCCTATGTGAATCTGGGTGAGAAAGCCTTGGCCCTTGATGAGTATAAAATTCTGATGAAGGTTAATCCTGGTATGGCAAACACCTTGTTCGATAGTATCTACAAATGATTGGGGCTTGCATCGCCCCTTTCATCCCGCCAAGCGGAACTGACCCTCCCCCTTTTCTTATCCGAATATCCGAAGGACGACCGCTACGTTAGGACGCAAGGGCAATTTGGTGTTAATTCGTCCCTCGTCCAAGTCACGTCTTGGCGGGACGGTCATCTCTCGTCCTTTCGATTTATCTGGTGGAATGTCCCGGATAGCTTCTGCTCGGCTGGATTTTTTGCTTTGGTACAGGCGGAGTATAAGGCTCTACCTTGCCTCCGGTTTTCTTAAAAGAGTATGTTGCAGGAGAAGACTCCTTGCCCTTTCCATCAACTGCTTTTATTATGGCAGTATATGTTCCGTCCGGAAGACCTCCAAGGTCGTATTTCAAATAGAGGGCTCCATCAGCATCCTTTGCCGGCGCTGACTCCGTTGTTGTCCCATCTATGGTCACAAGAAACTTCGTTAACCCTTTATCTTGCCCAGGGTATGGATCGCTTACAAGAAAAGGGGCGCCGTAAGCCCATGTTGATACCACTATCAATGCTGCTATAATGAAGACGATTCTCGTCATCTTCATAGATTGGCAGTTGAATACCGGTCTAAGAATTATGGAGCGGGCAACGGGGCTCGAATGCATAAGGTAAATAAGATTAGAAC
>Ga0105103_10001512_pt1 | contig 12721 bp, 10 predicted proteins | sample PPLLaktember2015_2_FD_79107 | JGI IMG/M metagenome (GOLD analysis project Ga0105103, IMG submission 79107) | Freshwater sediment microbial communities from Prairie Pothole Lake near Jamestown, North Dakota, USA - PPLs Lake P7 Core (6) Depth... | ecosystem: Environmental > Aquatic > Freshwater >...
CACCTTGTTGGCCATCGGTGAATCGACGAACACCTGCAGGCGGGGCAGCTTGCCCCGGCGGCACAGGTCCAGCAGCAGGTGCAGCAACTCCTGCGTGCGGCCGAGCGCGAAGGCCGGGATGATAATGTTGCCCTGGCGTCGTCGAAGCGTGTCTTCGATGACGAATACCAGTTCGTCGATGGTCTCGCCCAGCGGCCGGTGCAGCCGGTTGCCGTAGGTCGATTCGACCACCAGTACATCAGCCGAGTCGATTGGCGTGGGGTCGCGCACGATGGGCCGTCCGGGCTGCCCGAGGTCGCCCGAGAACACCAGCTTGCGCGAGCGGCCCTTATCGCTCACCCATACCTCCAAGATGGCGGAGCCTAGGATGTGGCCGGCGTCGCGGAAGCGGCAACGCACTGACGCATGCGGCTGCACGGCCTCGTCATAGGACGTGCCCTGCAGCTGCTCCAGGCAAGCCTCGGCCTGGGCCACGGTGTAGAGCAAGGCCGGTGCGTCCACCCGCAGCTGGCGCGAGCGCTTGCGTTGCGCGCGCGCCCACTCGCTCTCCTGGATGAAGGCGCTGTCCAGCAGCATCACCGACAGCAGGTCCACGGTGGCGCGGGTGGTGATGATCAGGCCGCGAAAACCCACGGCGCACAGGCGCGGCAGCAGGCCGCTGTGGTCGATGTGCGCATGCGTGAGCAGCACGAAGTCGATCTGCCGAGGATCGAACGGCCAAGCCTTAAGGTTGCGCTCGCGTGCTTCGCGCCCGCCCTGGAACATGCCGCAGTCGACCAGGAAGCGGACATCGTTAGTCTCGACCAGAAAGCACGAGCCGGTCACCTCCTGCGCTGCGCCGATGAAGGTCAGTCTCATAGGATTTCCCTGGTGGCAAAGCCCTGCCGTGACTCATGGAACTGCCGGGCGAACGCGACACTGCCGGCGGGCGGTGTCGGCTCCCTGTCGGGTGGCAGCGGCTGCGATGCCAATGTCATGTCTCGCGTGCCGTGGAGACCAGCACATCAGTGCTGCCTTCGGCCAGCACGTGTTTGCTGACGCTGCCAAGCAGCAGGTCTTCGGTGGCCGACTGGCCATGCTTGCCGAGCACGACGAGATCGCAGTCCTTCTCCTGCTCGTGCTCGACGATGCGCTGCGAGGCATCCCCTTCGACGATGCAGGGCTCCCAGGCGCCGGGCTTCAGGCCGCTGGCGGCGGCCAGCGCATGCACACGCTGGGTGGCGTCGGCGCTGGACTGACGCCGGTAGCGGTCGATGGTCGCGGCATCGACGCCCGCGAAGTGCAGCTTCTCCTCGAACGGCACCTGGTAGGCGTTGAACAGCAGCAGCCTCGCGTGTGGCGCCACCCGACGCGCCAGCGTGATGACGTGCGCCGACCAGGGTGAGAAGTCCAGCGCGACCAGCACTCGCCGGTAGGGTTCGTGCGGCGTCTGCCGCACGAGCAGCAGGGGCCGGGTGGTGCGGCGCAGCAGACGCTCGGACGTGCTGCCCAGCACCAGCCGGCGCAGGAATCCAGCGCCGCGGGCGCCCAGAACCAGCAGCGTGGCATCCAGCACCTCGGCCTCGCGGCTGATCTCGTCAAGCACGGATCCGCTGGCGTTCACCGCCCGGGCGGCCACGTGCCGGTGCGTTTGCAGCTCCGAAACCAGCATGCCCAGTTGGCGCCGCGCATCGTCATGGAGCTGCTGCTCCATCGCGTGGCCGGCGCCCAGCCACTGCCGAAGCTCCTGCAATGCTCCGCCCGGCAGCACGTGCATCAGCGTCAACGTTGCGCCGGTCTCGAGCGCCAGCCGCGCAGCGCGGTCGACGGCATGGCGGGCGGGGCCTGAGAAGTCGGTGGCGGTGAGGATCGGACCGAGACGGTTCATATGGCCTCCTTGTCGGCGGTGGGACGTGCGGCTCGTATCAGTTCGCTGAGGTGCTCGCCGGCGTAGTCCACCGCGTTGCGCACCGGGTAGAGCACGATCGGGACACCGGCGCTCTTGAGTGCAGCGCCCGCGGCGTCATCGCGCGCCACGATGGCGAGATCGCCGCCGTAGCCGCGCTCGGTGAGGGCATGCAGCAGGAGCCGGTTGGAGTCGAGGTCGGGCAGCGTGCTCACCACCCACGGCGTGCGGGCCAAGGGAAGCGTCTCGAGGAACTCGGGGTCCTGGGCATCGCCAAAACGCACTTCCACGCCGCCGGGTGCACGCGCCTCAGCCACCTCGGGATCGAAGTCCACACCGAGCACGCGCACGCCTTCCTCCTGCAGCTTGTGCGCCAGCCGCCGCCCGTAGCGGCCGAGACCGAAGACGATGGAGTCGGGGGCGGTGATCCCGGTCGGCTCGCCGCCGGCCTCGCGTTGCGGGTGGTGGCGCTCGAAGATCCGCAACCACGGCGCCAGCCGCTCGTACAGCGGCTGCGCGTACAGGATCATGTAGGTGGACGCCGTGATCGTCACCAGGCCCACCAGCGTGGTCAAGCTCAAGGCGGGCACGCCCACATGCCCCAGCGTGATGCCCATGGCCACGAAGACGATGGAGAACTCGCTGATCTGCGCCACCGTCAGCCCAGCCATGAAGCCGGTGCGACGCCGGTAGCCCATGTAGCCCATGATGGCCATCACGATCAGCGGGTTGCCGATCAGCACGAACAGCGACAACACGATCGCCGGCACCACCTCGGCGCCCAGGGCCGAGAGTTCGAGCTTGGCACCCAGGTCGATGAAGAAGAACAGCAGCAGGAAATCGCGGATGCCCGTTAGCCGCGCGTTCATGGCCTCGCGGTAGGGCGTGGAGGCGAGCGAGAACCCGGCCAGGAAGGCGCCCGCCTCCTTGCTGAAGCCCGCCCATTCGCCCAGAGCGGCGAGTGCCACGCCCCAGGCGATGGCGAACACCAGCAGCAGTTCCTGCGAGCGTGCCATCGCGGCCACCAGCGCCGGCAACACCCAGCGCATGAGCACGAACATCGCGGCCGCTGCCGCCGTCAGGCGCCAGCCCAGCGACAGCAGCACCGCCAGCCAGCCCGCGCTGTCACCGCCCGCATCGCCGCTGGCCGTGCCACGCAGCGCGCTCATCGCCATCATCGCGATCACGACCGCCAGGTCCTGCACGATCAGGAACCCCACCGCGATGCGGCCGTGCAGGCTGTCGAGCTCGCGCTTGTCGGACAGCAGCTTGACGATGATGATCGTGCTGGAGAAGGTCAGCGCGACGGCCACGTACAGCGCCTCCATCCAGCCCTTGCCCAGCGCCAGGACCAGCGCGAAGCCGATCACGATGGTGAATGCGAGCTGGCCCAGGCCGGTGGCCAGCGCCACCGGGCCGATGTGCCGGATGTGGTGCAGGTCGAGCTTCAGGCCCACGGCGAAGAGCAGCACCGCCACCCCCACCTGGGCGAGCAGGTCGATCTGGTCGTGGGCTGTCACCAGCCCGAACACCGCAGGCCCCACCGCGATGCCCACGACGATGTAGGCGATCAGCACGGGCTGGCGCAGCCGCACGAAGATGGCGCCGGCCAGTGCGCAGATCAGCAGCAGCAGGGCGAACTCGGTGAAGGGGCCGTGCATGGGGGTGCCGTTGGCGATGGTGAGCGTCGGTGATTCAGTTGCGGCGCTCGGCCACCGGGCGGAGAAAACTCGTCCGATGGGGAGCATCGTCTTGCCCTGGGCTTTGCCGTCGGCCGGTGCCCCCGGGCCGGTCAAGGCGAAGGCGGTGCCCGTGGAATCTCTCAATATGCCCTTGCTGGCTGCTTCGGTGTTGGCGTTCGTGGTGATCGCAGCAATGACTTGCCCGTTGCACCGGGAATAGCAGAAGCGACAGAAGCCCTCCAGCCCTCGGCTCCAGGCCCAGACTTGTCCGCTGTGGCGGCAGCCACTGAACAGCACTCCCTGCCGCGGCGGGTGGCGGCCGGCAAACCGAGCGTGGAGGCAAGCGCGACACTAGTCGGCAGTCGGCGCCGACGTGATCTTTCGGATGAGCAGCAAGGGTGTCGCGCACGTCGCAGCTGTGCGCCACGCAACGGAGCCCAGGACCGCAGCGGTCAACGAACCGCGCCCATGCGACCCCATGACAAGGATGTCCAGCCCAGCAGTGCGCGCGAAGTCGGCGATCGCGTGCCCTGCTTGGCCGACGATGCGCTGTTCCTGCACAGCGAATTGCGCCTGCTCGAATTTCTGCCTCACGGGAGCGAGAACCTGCTCGAACGCGGCATCTTCCACACGCGCCACTTCGGCTTCGTCGACCGTTGGCACCAAAGTGCTTTCATGACGTGGCAGGGATCCCCCGTGCTTGGGCGGGCGCACGTGGATCAGCGTCACCACGGGCCGCGGCCCCCATAGCGGCCGGTGTTCCAGTACGTAGTCCGACGCCGCGGTGCCGTACTCGCCGCCGTCTAGCGCGATGCCGACCCGCAGCGTTGCGCGGCTGGGCGCCTTCTGCGTGCGCAGTGCCAGCACCGGCACGGTCGAGTAGGCAAGGACCTTCTGCGTCACCGAGCCAAAGATCAAACCCTTCAGTGCAGTATGGCCGTGCGAACCCATCACGATCAGGTCGACAGGGTGCCGATCGGCCCACTCAGAAATTTCCACGGCAGGGTCGCCCACCCGGGCGTACCAAGCCGGATCCAGCCCTCCCTGTTGGAGCGTCAGGGCGGCCGGCTTCAGCACCTTGCGCGATTCGGCTTCGTACCATGACCGCGCCCAATCGGCCCCCACAGCCCGCCCGGCGCGGGGCGGGAGTGGCCTCTGGACGTTCAGCAGGTCGATCTGCGGCCGGTGTGCGTCCTTAAACGGGCGCACGGCCATGAACGCGAGCGCGGCATTGCTGCAGGGACTGCCGTCGACCGGAATCAGCACATTCATGCCTTGCCCCTTGATGTGGTTCGCTGCGGCCATCGCCGGCATCCCGCTCACGGAGTTGGCGACAACTCAACGGAACCGCATTTCCCGTCGCCGCGCACTCCCATACCAACACACCAACTGCATGGCGACACCGAATTCGCCATCTACGTACGCCTCCAAAGATACACACGCGGCGTCACGATGATTTGCGCTGGATCACTATCTTGGCGGCGGTTGCAGCCATCAGTTGGTGCCCATCGCTTGCCCGACGCTGTTGAAGAGACGCCAATGGCATCGGCTTCCATTGCGCCGCCGGCAGCGCAGCCGTTCACGCCGCGCCCAGGTAGATTAGCGCCGCGTTGACGACATACATCGCCACCAGGCCGATACCGACCCAACTGGTGGCACGCAGGACGCGGCCCTGTGGACGCAGCACCAGGCCGATCAGCACCAACCCCGTCATCGTCATCGCCGTGACCGCCGTGCCCACATGCGTCGCCGACACATCCACCAGCAACGGGCCGCGCACGTAGGCCGCATCGTCGATCGCCAACACGACGACGTTGAACAGGTTGCTGCCCAGCAGGTTGCCGATGGCCAGGTCGAGTGCACCCAGCCTCAGCGCCGCCAGGGTGACGGCCAGTTCGGGCAGCGAAGTGGCAGCCGCCAGCATCAACGTGCCCACGACGCTGTGGCTGAGGCCCAGGGCGCGTGCCAGCCGGTCGGCCACATCCGGCAGCCAGGTTCCGACGACCGCCACCACCAGCGCGGCCAGCGCAAACGAGCGCCACGCGCGTTGCGGGTCGATCGTGCTGGCCGCATCAGGCCGCGCCCCGGCAGGCGCCGCACGCTCGTAACGGTTCACGCAGGCCGCTGCGATCAGGTACATCGCAAACATCATCGGGCTGTACACGCCGAGATGGAACAAGCGCGGCGCGTGTGCGGCCAGCAGCAGGCTCAAGGTGACGAAGCCGAGCATCACCACGCCGAAGGCTGCGGTGAGCAGATGCGTGGCGCTGGCGGCGCCGTACATCGGCTGCTTGCGCTGCAGGGCATCGACAACGACGAGAAGCAACAGGTTGAAGACGCAGGAACCCAGCACATCGCCGACCGCCAGATTCGGCTGGCCGACCCATGCCACCGCGCTGATGCCCGCGGACAGCTCCGGCAACGAGGTCACCGTGGCCAGGAGGATCAGTCCCACCCAGCCATGACCCCAGCCGTGGTGGCGGGCCAGGCTCTCGGCACTGCGGCTGAGCACGTAGCCGGCACAGCCGATGGCAGCGGCGCCGGCCAGGAACTGCAGCGAGAGGACGACGGGGCTCAACCTGGGCTCCGTTGAGGTCGCGCATGGCGAGCGGCCAGCTTGCGCAGCTCTTCGGCCCACAGCACCACGCTGGCCAGTGCCAGCAGCGGCAGCAGCGAATCCAGCGGCAGCGGCACGGTGTGGAACAACGCGTTCATCGGCGGTGCGTACAGCACCAGTGCCTGCAGCAGCACCGACAGCGTGAGCCCGCCCAGCAGCCAGCGGTTGCGCACGATGCGCAGGCCCAGCGCCGAGGCACGCGCCGACTGGCAGTTGAGCACGTTGAACCACTGGCACATGGCCAGCACGGTGAAGGTCTCGGTGCGCACGATCTCCAGCGCCACGCCCTGGCCCAGCCGCCAGGCGAACCAGCCGAAGGTCACGGTCGCGATCAACGGCGTCATCAGCGCCACGCGCTTGAGCAACTCGGCGCTGAGCAGGCGGTCGTTGCGCGGCACCGGCGCGCGCCGCATCTCGTCGCCGTCGGCCGGGTCCATCACCAGGTTCACGGTCACCGTGCCTTCGGTGACGATGTTGATCCACAGGATCTGCACCGCCACCAGCGGCAGCGGGAATCCGCCCAGCAGCGCCAGCAGCAGCACCAGCACCTCGGCCATCGAGGTTGCGAACAGGTACAGGATCACCTTCTTCAGGTTGGCGTAGACAACGCGCCCCTGCTGCACGGCGCCGACGATGGTGGAGAAGTTGTCGTCGGTGATGACGATCTTGGCCGCGCTCTTGGCGACCTCGGTGCCGGTGATGCCCATCGCCACCCCGACATCGGCACGCGCCAGCGCCGGCGCGTCGTTGACGCCGTCGCCGGTCATCGCCACCACCTCGCCGCGCGCCTGCAGGGCCTCGACGATGCGCAGCTTCTGCGCCGGCTGCACGCGGGCGAAGACGGCGATGTGGGGCAGCGCGTCGCGCAGGTCGGCCTCACCCATGCGTTCGAGCTCGGGGCCGTCGACGGCGCGGTCGCCGTCGCGTGCGATGCCGAGCTCGCGCGCGATCGCCAGGCCCGTGAGCTTGTGGTCGCCCGTCACCATGATCGGGCGGATGCCGGCGATGCGGCATTCGGCCACCGACAGCTTGACCTCCTCGCGCGGCGGATCGATCTGGCCGACCAGGCCCAGCAGGCGCGCGCGGCCGGCCAGGGCGTCGAAGCCGGCCGATGCATCCAGGGCGTCGTCTTCCAGCGTGGCGAAGGCCAGCACGCGCAGCGCCTGCGTGGCCATGCCCTCGGCGGCATCGCGTGCCGCCTGCAGCGCTGCGCCGCCTTCGGCCGCGCACAGCCGCAGCACGGCCTCGGGCGCGCCCTTGATCCACACGCGGCGCGGTGCGCCGTCCATGCAGTGTCGGGTGGCCATTAGCTTGGTGTCGCTGTCGAAGGGCAGTTCGGCCTCGCGCGGCGCGTCCCGGCGCAGCGCTTCGAGCACGAGGCCGGCCTTGCGCGCCAGCACCAGCAGCGCCCCTTCGGTCGGGTCGCCCAGCACCGACCAGCCGGCGCGTTCATCCTCCGGCGGCAGCAGCTGCGCGTCGTTGCACAGCGCAGCGGCCACGCACAGTTCGCGCACGGCCGGGTCGGCGGCCTCCGCAGGCCGTCCGCCTTCGACGAGGTCGCCTTCGGGGATGTAGCCGATGCCGCCGACGGTGATCTCGCGACCGCCTGGCAGCCACAGCGCCACGGCCGTCATCTCGTTGCGCGTGAGGGTGCCGGTCTTGTCGCTGCAGATCACGGTGGTGGACCCTAGCGTCTCCACCGCCGACAGGCGGCGGATGATCGCGCCGCGGTCGGCCATGCGCTGCATGCCGACCGCCAGCGCGATCGTCATCGCCACCGGCAGGCCCTCGGGCACCATCGAGACCATCTGGCTGATGGCCACCATCAGCACCTCGGACAGCGGCAGCTCGCGCCACAGGCCCAGCAGCACCACCAGCACGAACAGGCCCAGCGCCGCCGCCACCAGCGCACGGCCGAACTGCTCGAGCCGCATCTCCAGCGGCGTCTTCGGCTCCTCGGCGCGTTCGGTGAGGCCGGCGATGCGGCCGACCTCGGTGTGGATCCCGGTGGCCACGACGACGGCACGTGCCCGGCCGGCGGTGAGATGGGTGCCGGAATACACCATACAGTGGCGATCGGCCAGGCCGGTGGCCTCGGGCACCGGCAACACCGACTTCGACACCGGCACCGACTCGCCGGTGAGTGCGGCCTCGGCTACCTGCAGCTGGGCCTCTTCGACTAGGCGGGCGTCGGCGGCCACCGCGTCACCCGCGGCCAGCAGCACGGTATCGCCCGGCACCAGCGCGCGCGCCTCGACCACGAGTTCGCCGCCGTCGCGCAGCACCCGCACGCGCAACGCCGCAAGCCGCCGCAGGGCGGCCATCGAACGCTCGGCGCGGCCTTCCTGGAAGCTGCCGATCAGCGCGTTGACCAGCACCACGGCCAGGATGACCATCGCATCGCCGTGATGCCCCAGCGCCACCGCCAGCACCGCGGCAACGAAGAGGATGTAAATCAGCGGGCTCTTGAACTGGCGCGCGAAGGTCCGCCACAGGGGCTTGGGCGGCGCCTCGGGCAGTGCGTTGGGTCCGTGTTGCGCCTGGGCGCGCCGCACCGCGCCTGCATCGAGTCCACGCCGCGGATCGAGCTCGAAGTGGCGCAGCAACTGCTCGACCGGCAGTGCATGCCAGACGGGGTCGATGTCGTCGGTCTTCCTGTCCGCCATCCAGTGGTTCTCCTGGTGTGAACGAGACCGCGTGCCGTTTCCCTGCGAGAAGCGGATACTCATGTCCGGCGCACGACCAGCGTGTCGCAGTCCAGCGTGTGCAGGAGGTTCTCTGCCGTGCTGCCGAGCAGTGCCCTTGCCAACCCGCTGCGACCCTGTGAGCCCAGCACGACCAAGTCGACAGCGCCACTGGCCACGTAGTCCGAGAGCAAGGTCTCGGGAGTGCCCTGTTCCAGCACGCGATGCAGCGCGGCCTCGACGGGCGCCGGGAGGGCGGCCTCGGTCAGGTGCGACGTGCATTGCTGTGTCGCCGTGGCACGCCAAGACTCGTTGGCGGCCGGGCCGATGGTCAGCGCAGATCCGGGCGGGATGTAGGCGTGGAAGAGTGTCAGGCGAGCACCCTCGAGCCAGTGCGCGGCCAGCTGCAGGGCCTGCATGGCGGGAGTGGAGAAGTCCGTGGCGACCACGACGTGGCGGTAGGCGCTGCGGGCGCGGAGCCGAACGTTCAGGACGGGCACGCGTGAGCGCCGCACCAGGGTGTCGACCGTGCTGCCCAGCTGGATGCGAGCCAGCCGTGCATCCTTGGCGATGCCGAGTACGACCAGGTCCGCGTTGTCGTCGGTCGCGCCCTGCAGCACTGCATCGGCCGTCGAGCCGATCACGAGCCTCGACGTCGCGGCGATACCTTCCGCTGCCACGTCGGCGCGCAGAGCCCGTTCCAGCGTCTGTGACCAGGACTCCGGTCGGCGCCACGACGGCGCGCCGCTCGAGAGGCGGTCGTGCGCAGCCACTTCAGCAGCATGCACGACATGCGCGACGGTCATCTCGCTGTGCCAGGCCCGCGCGAGCAACGCCGCCCGGGCCAGTGCGCGGTCGCACCGGGCGCTCAGATCGCTGGCCATGAAGATACGTTGGGGCCGTGTGGTCTCGGTCATCGTCGTCTCCTCGTTGAGCGGGGTTGGTCCCGTCAGGTCAAATGGGGCGTGACCCGTCATCCATGGCAGGCGCAGCCATTGCGGTCCGAACAGGGCGTCTCCCCCTCGGAGCGGCTTCGAGCCGCGTTGCCACCCACACAAGAAGGACATGCCAGCGTGGTGCCTGGTTCCGGGGGTGACGTTGACGAGAATCAATGGCTGCAGCGGGCCTGCGCAAGCGAGTCTCCGTCGAGGAGAGTGCTCTCCTATGGCACAGGCCTGACCCGCAGATTTCTTCGATGAATAGCGACTGAAGATTCGAGCAATCGAGACATGGCGCCGGAACTACAGTCGGCTTGCGGACAAGAGGTGAGCCATGGCTGCCATTCGCGATCTGGTCGTTCATGTCAATGACGAGGTGGTGTCGCGCCACGCGTTCGAGCTGGCGACTTGTCTGGCGGCCGACCTGGGCGCCAGGTTGACGGCGGTGCTGGTCGCCGTGCCCGTCAATGGCGGCGTGGGGCTGAGCGCGGAGACCGCGTCGCTCGCGCAGCAACTTGGGCAGGCGCAGCTGGCAACGCTGCAGGGGATCGGTGATCGCCTTGCGGCGGGCGCACGGCAGCGTCACGACCTCGCCGTTGAGTTGCGATGCGCCGATGGCGAGCCGGTCGAGGTGCTCCAGTCCTATGCCCGCACCGCGGATCTGCTGATCACGACGCAGCGCGATCCGGCCCGCGACGGCGGGCTGTCGACCGGCCAGTCAGCGCGGCTGCTCGTCGGCTCCGCCTGCCCGGTGCTGACCGTGCCCTATGTCGGGTTGACGGCCGAACGCGCCGTGTCCGGCGAGGCGGCGCCGCTGCGCCGGGCGCTCGTGGCGTGGGCCGAGACCCGGGAGAGTGCGCGCGCCTTGCGCGATGCGTTGCCGCTGCTGGCGCGTGCCTCCCATGTCGAGCTGGTCAGCTTCGCCAAGGACGCTCGGGGCGATGGCTCATCGCACCGTGCTTCGCTCGAGCGGGTGTCGGCCTACCTTGCACGGCATGGCGTGCAGGCTCTTCCCACCCTGCTGAGCCAGGCCGAGGCTTCGGTCGGCGAGCGCATGCGGCGCGGCGGCGTGCCCGACGTGGCCGTGGCCGAAGCGCTGCTGTCCCACGCTGCAGACATGCACGCCGACTTCATCGTGATGGGCGGTTATGGCCATTCACGCTTGTGGGAACTGGTCCTGGGTGGTGTCACCCGCACGATGTTCGAGACGATGACCGTTCCGGTGTTGATGTCGCACTGAGCACTCTCCGCTAGCGCGTCGGACCTCGCGTCATGCAGCCTTTCGGCGCAAGCCCGCGCGGGACGTCTTTGCGCGCGCCGTGGGTTGGAACAGCTCGCCTCGGGCAGCGCGGGTGATGGCGAGCACGCAGGTATGGGTGATGCGCCGCTCGACCGAGATGGCATAGAAGTGTTCCTCGACCCCGTCGATCGTACCAACGTGCTGGACCTGGTGCCGCGACTCGATCTCGTCGCCCAGCACCTCCGGCGCCAGCAAATAGCCCACACCCTGGCGGCCAAACTCCTGGGCCAGAGCGCTGTCGTCGAATTCCGCGACGATGCGAGGCCGCAGACCCTGGGCCTTGAACCAGGCGCGCAGTTGCTGCCCGACGGCGGAATCCTCGCCGGGCATCAACAGCGGCGCACCGTCCAGGCAATCGGGGAAGGGCCTGCGCGAGCGGGCCTTCAAGGCCCGCGACGCGAAGACGCCGACGCGTGAGCTCCCAAGGAGGTGACTGAAGGCCTTCACGCTTACCGTGGATGGCAGGGGCACGTCTGCGATCACCAGGTCGAGCGTGTGCATGGCCAGTTCGGCCAGCAAGCGATCGAGCCGCCACTCCCGGCAGACCATGCGCACCGGTTGTTCGACCGTCAACGCCGGTTCCACCAACCGGTAGGCGATCGACTTGGGCACGGCGTCCGCGACGCCGATACGGAACTCCAGTGTCCTTCCGACCCGGAGTTTCTCGCGCACTGCGGCTTCCAGCTCCGATCCGAGAGAGAAGATCTCCTTCGCATAGTTCAAGGCCAGCTGCCCGGTCTCGGTCAGCACCAGGCGACGGCCGACCTTCTCGAACAAGGGGCCGCCGAGACGGTCGCCGAGCAGCTGAATCTGCCCGCTGATGGTCTGCGGGGTCAGGTGCAGCTGTCGGCTGGCTGCCGCCACGCTGCCGGCCTCTGCCACCTGCAGGAAGTAGTGAAGGTGCTTGTAGTTCATCGCTGGCATCAGACTTATTCGATGGACGGGACTCGATTAATCGAGTTTACGTGCACGCGCGAGAAGCCTAGAGTGACAGAGATCGTTCAAAGCGGAGCAGCAGAAGAGGACACATCGTGGACATCCGGTTCCAGAGTGCAATGGCCCCAGCCGATGTCGAACTTGCAGCGTATGCACGCAGGTGTCTTCTGCTCAGGCTGCAGCATCGCAGCGACCGCGTGGTCCGCATTGACGCCGAGCTGGTCGATGCGGCAGGCCGACTGCCTCGACGCGACAGCTACTGCATCGTCAGCGTGAAGCTCCACGGATTGCCTGCGGCAACCGTGGTGGATGTCGGTGCGGATGTCCACCTCGCGATCGACCGCGCCGCCGATCGCGCCGGTCGCCTCGCGGAGGAGCAGTTGCGGCAGGCCGGCAGCCCGCAGGCCCCACGGACCGAGGCGGTGGCAGCATGAAGATCCTGATCCCCGTCGACGGCAGCGCCACGAGCAATGCCACACTCAACTTCATCGCCTCCCGGGCCGCCTGCCTAGGCGCTCGGCCCGAACTGCGGCTGCTCAATGTCCAGTACCCCATCCCGCCCCGTGCAGCGCGAGCCGCGGGACGCGAACTGGTGCGCAGCTATCACCAGACCGAGGCCAAGGCGGTGCTCGACCCGGCGCAGAAGTGTCTGGCTGCTGCAGGGCTCAAGGCCAAGGCG
>Ga0105103_10001514_pt1 | contig 12712 bp, 8 predicted proteins | sample PPLLaktember2015_2_FD_79107 | JGI IMG/M metagenome (GOLD analysis project Ga0105103, IMG submission 79107) | Freshwater sediment microbial communities from Prairie Pothole Lake near Jamestown, North Dakota, USA - PPLs Lake P7 Core (6) Depth... | ecosystem: Environmental > Aquatic > Freshwater >...
AAAGGCAAAAGCAGCGGGGATCAAGGGATTTCTCATGAAGCCCCTTGGGAAGCAGCAATTGGCAGTGGCGATCCGGAGGGTACTGCAGACAACAGAACCTGAACCTAAACTGGTCAATGAGAAAAGGGTTGCAGGCGAGTAACTCGGGTGGTCTGGAAGAATAGCCAGTCTATGTTTCGAGTGGTAACGATAAAAAAAGCACCGGATGAAACCATCCGGTGCTTCGGCTTGTTTCGGCTAGTCTATGCTGCTGATTTGGAACCCTGAAGCCTGTCTAATGTCTCAAAGTAGGCCTCGATCCTTGTCCGTACTTGGGACTCAGCATAAAATCTCTGGTCACCCATGTCGCTCTCAAAGACAAGCGCAGGGATGCCGGTCTTTTTCGTAAGGATGTCTTTCAACGTAGGCACTGCAAACGACACGGCCTTGCAGCTCCGGTTCATGAACATAATCATACCGTTCATGTCGTACTTTTTAAAGAGGTCCATGGCCATATCAACCCTGTCCTCGATGGTGGAATTGGAGAATCTCGAAACGTAGTTTTCCGCGAGGGTAACTAGCGGGTCTTTGTCGAGATCAAGCTCTAAACTCCACGCATGGACATAAAGGGATGTGAGGATCACGCCACCATAAGAGCCGAGGAGTTTCGCATGATCACTAAATTTGAACCACACCGGAAGGTTCTCCCAATAGAGGCGGTACTTCTCTTTTTCTTTGGGAAGCACACCAATGCCCTGGTCTACTTTAGCCTGAATCTCGTCGCAAAGGGTCTGATAGTAATCCACGCACTCTTGCGTGCCCCTTCTGTAAACTGCAATAGCCATACCGATCAAGGCGTCAAAAATGCTGATTGGCGAAGGCTTGTATTGGGCCATATCGAGAAATTTTTTATACAATATACTCGACTGGGCAGAATACTTCATAACCTCTTTTAACCGGTCATAGTCAAATTTCTTCTTTGTCACCTCTTCAAGGAAGCTAATCAATTCCTTGAGCTGGAGGACACAATATTTGACAATCTCCTCCCGTGCCTTCTTGTTCATCACATACTCAGGCGTATCAAAGACAAAGACGGGTGCTCCATTCTGTCTCGAAAGAACCTGGAACCACTTTGTCAAAGTAAAGCACTGGGCATTACAGGCGAGGAAAAGGTCGGGATCAGGTATACCCTTGGTGACCGTTAAACCTGTCTTCCGGTAACCAAGGTCGCTTCGTGCATAGGCACAGAGGTGGTTTGTATATCCCATACCTTCAACAACAGAGCACAACTCAACACCTTTCTTTGCAGTCAGGTTTGCTACCGCGTGGTTTTCAGGATAAATGGGGATAATGTCGTGGGCAACAAAGATCTCAACCGGCGATATGGCTGTTGAGTAGCCGATAAGCTTTCCTTTCTCGTGGGCATGGAAGGCCTCTTCCATGTATTCCTCGGTGATCTTCTTTGACAATTGTTTCGAACTTAATTTCTCGCTCATAGGGAGCCCCCTTTCAAAGATTCAAAAAATGCCTGCAATCTTGTTCTCACGTGGGAAAGCGATGTGGTCTGGTACTCGGTATCAACCACATGCATCGGTATGCCTTCCTTCCGTATCATATTCTTGAGATCTGGCAGATCATATTCCTCGGATTCGCAGAATTCGATATGAACATATACAATTGCCTTTGCGTTCGTAGCCTTATAAAGGGCCTTCACTTCCTCGAAATTCCTGAAAACATCGTCATGGATTGGTGAATAAAAGCCCCTCCTGAAATGCCTTGCCGTGAGGGCATCAACAGGTCCCCCATTCTCAGGGACTATGCCCTGGAGGTATCGTGTTCCTGTTATGAGGGAATCCCCTGCAATGTTAATTTTGATCTCATCGAAGAGGTCGAAAATTTCAGGGGGATCGCAGGTAATGCCTACCATGATTACATCAGTGTAACCTTCAGCTTTTGTTTTCGTATCAAGGTTGTCTTTTATTTTCTTAAGGCTCTTGTTTAGTTCTGCTTTGTCCACCTGCATAGACAACTTGATTAGGGCAAAGAATTCTTTGTTGGTAATGGCTGCCGGATTCTTGCGTTTAATTTCATAAATCTGTGCGAGGAGGGTCTTGCTTTCATTGTAGATCTTGATCGATTCCAGCAAGTCCTTGTCTTGAATAGTCCTTCCCGTCCAGTTCGAGAGTGAAGCGATCAACCGTTCGATCTCTTCTTTTACCCAGTAACGAGCACTTGGCCTATCTGCCTGTCGAGGAGCAAGGAAGCTTTCTACGTATTTTTCCGGGAAGTTTATCCGCCAGATGTCCGACAGGTGCTGAGTTGTGTCGCACACCTGGGGTAAGACAAATCCATCGAAAAGGTCACCCTCGTAGCTCATGACCAGTTCGAGGTTGCTTCGAGCCAGAGAGCACGCATTATCAGGCAGCTTTGCTGGAGCCTTTTTCAACGGCTTCTGTGTGCCTATAAGTGCAACAGGTAAGAAGCCAAAGGCATGAACAATCTCCTCCGGAACATCAGCGATGGTACTGCCTACAACCTTTTTCCCAGTATCTTTCGCCCATTTTCGTATGGACGGATAAGGGTCATTCGCATACTCCACCACTTCCTTAAGGCTTAGGTTGTCCCACATAAGTCCTCCACATTGTATAGGAAAAATTTCACATATTATAGAAAGCCCTTACTTTTTTGTCAACAATAGAATGCGTCAGGAATCCGGTTTGTTGTGACATGACCTTTAAGATCAAGGTTCAAGTGGGCAATGAGTTCAGAAGCTTGAGTGTATACAATACTCATTTCCCGCCAAACCTGCGGACCAATTTTTCTATTTCCACCGCAAAGAAAACGATACTTGAGGCGGCAACAGCTATGAGAAGTTCCCATGCTGTTAGTGGCACAGTCTTAAAGACCCTGTTCAAAACAGGGACATAAATCGTTGCCATCTGCATCAGGAAAGTCAGGACAACAGCACCCAGAAGCGGCTTATTTGATAAAAGACCTATTTTGAACAATGACTGTTTCTCGGACCTAATTGCAAGCACATGTCCGAGTTGGGTCAAACACAGAACAGTAAATACCATGGTCTGCCAATGGCTGTTTGCGATTGCGATCGACCATGCCTGTATACCCAGCGCGATGGCACCCATGAGAAGGCCTACCCATATGGCATGGTAGCCGAGACCATGAGAAAAGATACTCTCTTTTGGGTGTCGCGGTTGCCTCTTCATCACATCGTCTTCTGCAGGTTCGACTGAGAGGGCAAGGGCAGGAAGCCCATCTGTAACAAGATTTATCCATAAGATATGGATCGGCAGCAAGGGTACCGGCAGACCTAGGATGGGTGCGAGGAAAAGTGTCCATATCTCGCCAGAATTTGTAGTAAGCAGATAGCGAATAAATTTTCTGATATTATCATAGATTTTACGCCCTTCCTGAACGGCCCTGACAATGGTTGCAAAGTTGTCATCGAGGAGGATCATGTGGGCAGCCTCTTTCGAAACATCCGTCCCGGTAATCCCCATGGCTATCCCGATATCCGCCCTTTTGAGGGCCGGTGCATCGTTTACTCCATCACCCGTCATCGCTACAAACTGACCTTTATCCTGAAGGGCCTTAACGATCTTCAGTTTTTGCTCAGGCGCAACCCTTGCGTAGACCCTGATATTTTCAACTTTTTCTTCAAATTCTGTAAGGCTTAATCGTTCAAGTTCCTGGCCTGTCATAACATTATCATGGTCGCTGGGCTCAAGAAATCCCACCCGCTGTGCAATAACCCTCGCTGTTACCGGATGGTCACCGGTAATCATTACCGGTCGTATGCCTGCTGTCTTGCAGAGGTTGACCGCTTCCTTGACCTCTTCCCGAGGGGGATCCAGCATTCCCACGAGCCCGAGGATGGAAAGCTTTTCTTCCACTATTTCACAGGTTACGATGTCAGGAACTGCATCCCATCTTCTCATGGCAATACAGAGAACTCTCAATCCCCGCTCGGCCATCTCGTTATTTGCCGTCAGAAGCTGATCCCTGTCTATGGGGACAAACTCACCGTTTATCCACATAAACTCGGCTTTTTCCAACATTACGTCCGTAGCCCCTTTTGTAAAGGAGACCACATCTCCGGTTGGCAACCGGTGAAGGGTAGTCATGCATTTTCTCTCTGAGTCAAAAGGGATCTCCGTAAGACGAGGAAGGTTATTTTCCAGTTCATACTTGTTGAATCCTGTTTTTTCAGCAACTTCCTGAAGAGCAATCTCGGTCGGATCACCTAACAAAACACCCTCCGCCGAACATTGAACATCGTTGCTCATTGCAAGCCCTTTCATAAGGAAATCAAATTGCGAGAGGGTCTGATCTCCGGTTTTGAGGTGTTTTCCGTTCACAAAGAAATTTTCGACCGTCATCCTGTTAACAGTCAGGGTCCCTGTCTTATCTGAGCAAATGTATGTTACCGAACCAAGAGTTTCCACAGCAGGCAACTTGCGCACCAGGGCGTTTTTACTCACCATCTTTTTTGCTCCAAGCGCCAGGGAGATGGTAATTACTGCGGGGAGCGCCTCGGGGATTGCTGCCACTGCAAGGGAAATGGCAGTAAGAAGCATAAGAAGAACCGGCTCACCCCTTACAAGGCCCATGCCAAAAACAATCAAACATATAGCAAGTACAGCCAGGGCAAGCTTGTGTCCAAATTTAGCCAGCCTTTTCTGGAGGGGTGTTTTTACCTCTTCCTCATCCTGGAGCATAGTGGCGATTTTTCCAAGCTCAGTCTTCATACCTGTTGCCGTAACAACACCAGTGCCACGGCCATAGGAGATGGCAGTTCCTTTGTAGACCATGTTTTTTCGATCAGCCAAGGGAAGTTGCTCATCGATGAGAGCCTTGACATGCTTTTCCACCGAAACAGATTCACCGGTAAGCGCTGCTTCTTCTGCCTTGAGCTGGACAGACTCAATGAGACGGATATCTGCGGGCACGAGAGACCCTGCTTCGAGCATAACTATATCTCCGGGAACAAGTTCTGCCGCAGCCACCTTTGCGACCGCTCCATCCCTTAATACCGTTGCATTGTGGGCGGCCATTTTTTTCAGGGCCTCCATTGCCTTTTCAGCGCGATACTCCTGGATAAAACCAATAATGGCATTGATAACAACGATAGCGACAATAACCAGCGTGTCTGCAAGCTCTCCGATAAGACCAGATATGATGGCTGCACCAATGAGGACAAGAATCATGAAGTCCTTGAATTGGTCAAGAAGCATAAACATGACACTTCTTTTCTTCTTTTCCTGCAACTCATTCCGTCCAAACTCAGTAAGCCGTTGTCGGGCCTCGGTCTCACTTATTCCAGTTCGGCTGGACCTCATCATGTTAAGCACATCATCAACCTCTTTTTGATAGAACAGATTCTCTACAGTCACAATGGTCAATCCTCCTTATAAAAAAAGCGAGACACTTTAGGACCGGTTTACCGATCTACTAAAGGTCTCGCTAATTGGCTTAAAACCAACGGAAAGGCCAGGCATTTTAGCCGTAATGTTGACCCTCCCTTATTAGCTACTCCCCTTCAGGAATAGTCGACACTATAAGTTTACTTTATCCTCACTCCTAAACTCAAGCCTTTTTTGAAGCCACTTTAAAAGGCCTTTCCCCACTGCTGTTTGAAAGCGCTTCAAATCTGTCAGTATTCGTATGCTGTGGGTATCTTCTTCGCTTTCTCCTGGGCCTTCCAGTATTCAACCCGTTCTTTTACAAAGGCAAGCCATGAGTCAACCTCTTTCTCGGGGAATCCTTTACCAATAAGGTCTTTTCTGAATTCAGCGATGACAGGTTGAGATGCCTGGACCCATCGTGCAGCCTCTGCATCAGAGATCGGAATGATTTGTCCGCCCTGGCTCTTGAGGAACTGAACTCCTTCAATCTCTATTTCGTTCCATTGAACGGCCCATTTTTCTTTAAACTCGTTGGCTGTTTCCTGGAAGATCTTTTTTATATCAGGAGGAAGGGGATCCCACTTACTCCTGTTCATAACGATATAAAATGTGTAGGATGTGCCAATCTTCCAACTCGCTGTCGCATATTTAATCAGTTCTCCTATCTTGAAGCCTTTTAACTGTTCCATGGGTCCGAAATTGCCATCAATGACATTTCTTCTGAGCGATTCATAAAGGTCAACCATCTCTATTGGCATTGGTGTAGCACCCAGCGCCTTAACAAGATCTCCAATTCTTCCGGTACCCCTTATTTTCATACCTTTTAGTTCTTCCAACGTTCGAACTGGTTTGGTCAGAGTATGCAGAACAGCAGGCGGCGATGTGCTGAACATGAGGGGATAATAGGCGCTCCATTCTTTCGGTTTGAACTTATCGTAAAAGTCATTGGCTACATGGGTACTGATATAAGCACTCGGCGAGCCGATGGGGAGTTCCATGATCTCCATGACAGGAAAACGTCCTCTCGAATAGCCGCAATGTGCCATACCGATATCTGCAATACCCGTGCTCACGCCGACAGCCATCTTGGGAGCTGTCAGGAGAGTTCCACCAGGGTAATAAGTTATCTCAACCCGGCCATTCGTACGTTTTTTGATTTCATCGCAGAATGCCTGCCCGAATGCTGTGTTTTTGTGTATTACCGGAAAATAATTTGCAAATTTGAGCTTTATCGGCTCTGCTCCGTAGCCAAGAGTCAACGAACCAAAGAAAATAAAAAGCGTGAATAAAAACAGTCCCTTTTTCATCATTTGTTACCCCCTTAGAATGTAATTAGGTACTTAGATAAATCAAACCTCCTTTCTTCTGACTTCACCACATGAGAAAAACTCTATTTCCCATCGAGCTTTCTCTGGATATCCTCCTTTAATGCTTTTTTATCCGCCTTACCCACCTTGGTAAGGGGTATGCTGTCGATAATTTCAAGCCGTTCAGGTAACTGGAGAACAGAGGCTCCAATGCCCTTGAGATAGATCACAAGTTCTTCAAACGACAAACTAGCTCCCTCTTTGAGCTGGACATAGGCGCATATCCTTTCACCGAGGGCCTTGTCAGGCATGCCAATGACTGCAACATCGGCAACAGCCGAATGAGAGCCGATCAACCGTTCAATCCCTATGGCACTGAGCGTCTCGCCACCCCGGAGAATTGTCTCTTTAATCCTCCCTGTTATGGTAATGATGCCTGATTCACTGATCTTTGCAAGGTCACCGGTCCTGAAGAATCCATCCTCTGTGAAAACATTTTTGTTTTCCTCTACTGATTTAAAATAACCGTTGAAAATATTAGGACCTTTTGTAATGAGCTCCCCTTCCTTGTTAGGAGGCACTTCCTGCAGGTTTTGATCGACAATCTTAACCTGCGCGTAAGGGCAGTCCTTTTCGCCGACCGTATGGCAGATTATATCAATGTCTGCATCGAGACGGCTCATTGCCGCCGGCCCCTCAGAAGAACCGAGGGCGTTGACAAATTTGCAGCCAACCTTTTCATAGACGCTCCTGACCAGCTCTGGAGAGCTGGGCGCCCCTCCGGCATAAATTCTTGTTAGCGAACCTAAGTCGAAGTCTCTCAAGTTCTCAAGGCTCACTATCCTCTGCACAAGGGCAGGCACCGTAGGAAAAGCAGTTACCTTTTCTCGTTCTATAACCCTGCAAATATCCTCAGCGTCGGTGCTATCGGTGATAACATACTTGGCGCAGTGGAAGAAGGCGCCACCCACACAGTTATGTATCGCCTGGGCATGGCTCACCGGGGCAGCAGTCAGCATGACATCGTTGCATGTAACTTCCCATGCCCTGGTATGATACTCGACACTGGCAATATAGTCATTGTGGGTCCTTGGAACCGCCTTGGGTAGGCCTGTGGTACCCCCTGTAGGGAGAATCATGGAAACCTCCAGGGGATCTGGTCTCCTGGCCGCGAGGGCTTTGAGATTAGATTCAGCCAGGGTGCTCTCTTCGATCAATTTTTCCAATGGGGTAAATGCCTTATTATCGGGAGATCTGACGGATATGAGGTGCCTCACCTCTTTGTGCTCCTTCATGACTTGTTGCAGCATGGGCAGGTAGTCGGTTTTTTTATAATGATCCGGGCCGATCCATGCAACGGGATGTGTGAGGCTGCTCAGGTAATTGATTTCAGAAAGGCTGTGGCGGGCTACAAGAAGGACAACAATGGCGCCGATCTTTTGAAGGGCAAAGAATGCAAAAATAAATTCATACCAGTTCGGAAGCTGAAGGAGAACGAAATCACGCTCTTTGATCCCCAACCTCATGAAACCGATGGCAAGGCGGTCCACTTTCTCGCGGAGTTCACGATAGGTAAACCGGGAGGTATCATCTACGAGGGCTTCCTTCCGGGGATAGAGATCGGTCGCCTTATCAAACATGTCTCCCCATGTAAGTCCAAGCCACCATCTGTATTTGATATATTTCTCTGCATCTTCCTTTTTATATGGTTCAAATCCCTCTATTGGCATTCATCACCTCCTAATAAGGCTCTTTTGATTAGCGTTTTAGCTATTTCGATCTTATAACTGTTCATACTCAGGGGTTTTGCAACTGATAACGCCAACTCGGCTGCGGCGGCAACACTTGTTTCGCTTACCGCTTTTCCCTTCAACATATCTTCGGCTGTACGAGCCCTCACTGGGCCTGGTGCAACGGCGCCAAGGGCGATGCGAGCATCTGTGCATACTCCGTTTTCCATTGCCACAACGGATGCTACACTCACAATCGCAAAATCCACCGGTTTTCTGAGAGTAAATTTGATGTATTTCTGGTTGGTAGAGCTGCTAAGCGCAGGTACTGCAATTTCCTTGACTATCTCGTTCGGTCTGATGGCATTTGACAATGGGCCAAAGAAATCATCAATGGCAATGTTTCTGCTGCCTTCCGGGCCAACAACATGAATGGTAGCATCCAATGCAGCCAGCGCCACAGCAGTGTCAGACGGGCACACTGCGAAACACTTTTTTCCTTCCATGATGGCATGGTACCTGTTGTCACCCCTCACAGCAAGGCATGGCCCGCTCCCCTTGCGCAAGCACTGTATCGGGCCCCCTATGTGCCGGGGGTACCGGTAATACCAGCAGCGGACATCCTGGCAGAGGTTCCCCCCGATTGTAGCGGCGTTACGAATCTGAGGCGTTGCAACCGAGCGTGCCGCCTCTGCAAGGACTGGATAACGTTCCTTGATCAAAGGTGAGTTTGCAATATCGGAAAGCTTCACGAGAGAACCGATTGTAAATCCTCTCTTGCTTTCAGTTATTGAATCAAGACCAGCGATGGTCTTTATATTGATGACCACTTCAGGGTAGTCAGGAAGAATCTCATCCTTCAAAACACCAAGCAAATCTGTTCCCCCTGCGTTGAGAGCTGCTTTCCCCTTATATTTTTCAAGAAGTGAACAAACTTCCTCTATTGTTTGGGCATTGATATGGGTGAACGACCTCATTGCGTACCTCCTTTCTGGTTCCTCGAGGAGATTTTACCAAGTGCTTTGAGCACCTTTTCGGGGGTAACCGGATATTCATGGAGCCAGACCCCGATGGCATTTGAAACAGCCATTAACACGGCAGAAGGTCCCGGCGAGGTAGCAACCTCCCCAATCCCTACGGCGTGGAACCGGTGACTGGGAAAGGGTGTTTCCAAAACTACATTTTTTATGACTGGAAGCTCAGAAAAGGTTCGCCATTTGTAGTCGATCATATTAGCATTGAGTGTGTGACCTGAAGATCGGTCGAGGATTGTTTCCTCAAAGATTGCGCTGTCGATGCCTGCCGAGCCGAGGCACCCGTTGAGCTGGCCTTCAAGACCTTGTGGGTCTATAATCTTGCCGGCGTCTGTTGCGTTTACAACGTTGACCAGATCTACCTTTCCTGTTTCTGTGTCAACTTCTACCTCAACAAAGCTCATCATACAGTTAGTCAGAGTGTAGTCCGGCTCAAAACGTCCGAAACCTGTGATTGTTCGGTCAATGGACATTCCCTTCCAGGCTATTTTCTTCTCCGGGTTATCCCTGACGAAAACCATTCCATCAGATGTATCCAGGTCTCCTGGTTCTGTCTGGAACTTGGGGGCCATAAGTTCGAAGAGCTTTTTCTTCGCGTCTTCTGCGGCCCGTATAACTGCGCTCCCTATGGCGTAAGTGCCCCGGGACCCAGCCGGCCCGAACTCATAAGGATTGATCAGCGAATCTGAGGGGGTTATAGAAACATTCTCCAGGGGCAGTTGCAAAACCTCTGCGACCATCTTGGCGTAATTGCTTCTTTGACCCGTACCGTGTTCTGTCACACAGGAGAAAAGCATGGCTGTTCCGTCCGGGTGGAGGCGGACGTATGCTTCAGATGCGTCCTCCCCGATATCGGCATTGCCGTGGACCCCCACGCCAACTCCCCTTTGCTTTGAGCCATGTATGGAAGTTGGTGTGAGCCATCCCTTCCATTTTTCCTTCCAACAAAATGCCTCAGCACCCTTATCCATGGCAGGCGAATAGTCTACACCACGGTACGTATACCAGATGCCATCGCGCCAGAAGTATCCATCTCCTGGTTTGACATAATGTTTTTTCAGAAACTCGAAAGGGTCGATGTCCAATTTTTCCATGGCCAGGCTTAGAAGCGGAATGAGGATACATTTAAGCTCCTGGCCGCCAAAGCCTCTTACAATACCTGAGGCGTTGCGGTTGGTACAGACAATCACCGGCTTCAGATCCCAGTTTGGGCATCTGACCATAATCTGGACTTCGCCACAGCCAACAGCAACCTGCGACTGGGTAGTCATGGAATAGTAACCGGTGTCAATAAGCCATTGACCGGATACGGCGGTTACAGTTCCATCTTTCTTCATACCGACCCGTGCCCGCATGCGTGACGATGGGCGCACGGTGAAGGCTGCCAGGTGCTCTTCCTTGGTGAAAACCAACTTTACCGGCTTACCTGTCGCTTTGCTTAAGAGCGCCGCGTACGTCTGCACCTGCCATGACATGAACTTTGATCCGAAACTACCTCCACAGGGACCGCCAATACTCCTTACCTCAACTTTTCGTCCCATAACATGAAAAAGGGTAATCTTGTCCATGTATGACGCCTGGTTCGAAACCCAGAGGGTAAGCTTGTTCGGTTCTTCCCACAACCCAATGGCTCCGGGAGGTTCAGGTGGCAGAGGGTTCGGTATGTTCTCGTAGCCAAATGTCCCTTCTGTTATAATGTCCGCTTCTGCAAAACCTTTTTCTGTATCGCCCATGACAACGTCTTGCAAGCTCTTTGGCCCGAAAAAAGGTACACCAGGAGTCACAATGTTGCCGGGGAATTCATCATATAACTGAGGGGCGTCCGGCTCTAAGGCCTTCTCCATATCAAAAACAGCAGGCAACACCTCGTAATCCACTTCAATCAGCCTGAGTGCCTCTTTGGCGATTTCTTCATTGGTTGCTGCAACAAGAGCAACTGCATCACCCACATACCTTACCTTATGATCAAGGATACGGGTATAGCGTGGCGTCCCTCCCTTCCAGTCGGGCACGTCCTCCCAGGTAAGTATTGCTTTCACTCCCGGGAGCTTCAGAGCCTTTTTCTTGTCGACTTTTTTAATGAGCGCATGGGGGTAAGGGCTTCGGAGAACCTTCCCATAGAGCATGTCCTGCAGCTTGATGTCGTTCAGGAATTTCGCCCTGCCCGCGACGATCTCTGATGCATCCAACCTGGGCACCACCTTACCTATGAACCGGTATTTGTCTTTCATATCTATCACCTCACTTTTCCGATGCAGCCAGAACGGCCTTCACCACGTGGTAGTGGCTGATACAGCGACAGAAATTCCCTGAAAGGCCTTCTTTAACCTCCTCTTCAGTGGGGGAAGGGTTTTCGCTCAGGAGGGCCTTTGCACTCATGATCATGCCGGGAGTGCAAAACCCGCACTGGAAAGCAGTATGGTCTATAAATGACTGCTGAAGGGTATCAACCATTCCTGTCTTGGGGTCACCCAGTCCTTCGATTGTGGTGACATTCTTCCCGTCGCATTCAATGGTTAGCGTCATGCAGGAGAGCATCGCCTTTCCATCGATTAACACAGTACAGGCGCCACAGGCGCCATTGTCGCAAGATATCTTCGTCCCAGTAAGACCGAGGGTTTCACGGAGCGTATGCGACAGTGTGTGGAACGGTTCAATGTCACCAGGCCCGCTGCCCATCTCAAGCGCGTGGACTTGCCCATTTACCGTAAGGTTAACAACCTGTGCCTTAAAAACCGGCTCTCTCTTTTGGTTTCTCTTTTTTGTCGCCATGTTTCTTCCTCCATGTGTGCTCTATAATTATTTCAGATCTTTCTCTCTTTGCCGGCCCAGTATTTCTCCCGCAGCTCTCGTTTCAGGATCTTCCCCTGGGGATTTTTTGGCAGAGCATCGACGAATTCCACAGACCGTGGCGCCTTATACCGGGCAAGATGATCCTTGCAGAAGTTCATGATATCGTCCTCGCTCGTCTTCTGTCCTTCCTTCAACGTCAGAACAGCGTGAATACGCTCGACCCATTTGTCATCAGGAACGCCGATCACTGCGGCCTCTAAAACGGCAGGGTGGCGATAGAGGACTTCTTCAACTTCTCTGGGATAGACGTTTTCGCCGCCTGTAATGATCATGTCTTTCTTTCTATCAACAATAAACATAAAGCCTTCTTCATCATAATAGCCCATATCTCCCGTGTGGAGCCATCCGTCGACGATAGTCCTGGCCGTCTCCTCAGGCTTTTTCCA
>Ga0105103_10001515_pt1 | contig 12709 bp, 7 predicted proteins | sample PPLLaktember2015_2_FD_79107 | JGI IMG/M metagenome (GOLD analysis project Ga0105103, IMG submission 79107) | Freshwater sediment microbial communities from Prairie Pothole Lake near Jamestown, North Dakota, USA - PPLs Lake P7 Core (6) Depth... | ecosystem: Environmental > Aquatic > Freshwater >...
CAGGCTCTGGGCTTAATTTAATGGATACAAAAAAGGGTACGTTTAAAATATTAACCGAAAATGATGGTTTACCTGGCAGTACAATTAATGGCATTCTTGAGGACCTTCATGGGAATTTATGGATAAGTACAAATATGGGGATTTCAAAATTTAATCCCGATAAAATGACTTATAGAAATTATGACATAACTGATGGGTTGCAGGGAAATGAGTTTAACTATACTGCCTCAATGGTTACTCAAAATGACGAGTTTTATTTTGCCGGCAAAAATGGTTTTAATGTATTTAATCCAGATGAAATTAAAGATAATCCTTTTATCCCCGAGGTAGTATTAACTGATTTTCAGTTATTTAATAAATCTGTTGGTAAATGGAAAGTTAAAGAAAAAGGTAAAAAAGTATACCGTACTATCTCAGAACTTGAAGAAATAAGACTAACACACAAGGAGAATGTTATCAATTTTGAATTTGCTGCACTTGACTTTGGAAACACCAAAAAAAATAAATATAAGTATAAACTTGAAGGTTTCGATAAAGGCTGGAACGAAGCTTCGTCCGGTAAACGATTTGCATCATATTCAAACCTTAAAGGGGGCAAATATACTTTTAGGGTAATCGCTTCAAACAGTGACAATGTTTGGAATAAAAAAGGACTTGCCGTTAAGTTAATTATTACCCCTCCATTTTGGAAACGTGCGTGGTTTATTCTTCTTGTATTATTAATTATTACATATATTACCTATCTGTATATTAAAAATAAACAAACCCAGGTACAGCGCGATAAGGAAATTCTTGAAGAAAAAATAAAATCAGGACTCGAAGAAGTTGAAAAACAGAAATTTGAAGTTACTAAAAAAGACGAGGAGCTTGAAAGAATAATTAATAGCGAGAAAGAACAAAATTGGGTCAACACAGGATTAGGTAAAGTTGGAATTGTAATCAGTAAAAACAAAGACAACCTGAATGCTTTATCACGAAGTATTATTATTGAATATGTTGAATACTTAGGCATTTCGCAAGGAGCAATTTACCTTTATAATGATGACGATGAAACTAACCCTCATTTGCAATTAACTGCAGCATATGCCCCCGATGATCAAAGAATACAAAATAAGAAATTTGAACTCAACGAAGGATTAGTTGGTGCGTGCTATACCGAACATAAGGTACTTAAAGTTGATAATCTGCCTGAAGGCTATGCACAACTAACATCCGGACTAGGTGAAAACCAATTGAAATATTTAGCACTGGTACCTCTGAGGCTTGATGAAATAATAATCGGAGTTGTTGAAATGCTTTCTTTTACCCCAATTGAAGATTATAAGGTTAAATTTATTGAAAAGACCGGCGAGACTCTTACATCACTACTAACAGCCCTTAGGGCAAATGAAAAAACTAATAAAATACTTGAACGCCAAAAAATACTTACAGAAGATCTTACTTCGCATGAAGAAGAAATGCGACAGAACCTTGAAGAGATGGAAGCTACCCAGGAAGACCTTAATAGAAAGATGGATGAAATCTCAAAAATTCAAAACGACCTCATAAAGGAAAAAGCCTTATTAGATGCAGTTATGAATAACCTTCCTGATTATATTTATTTTAAAGATGAAGAAAGTAAATTTATCCGTATTAGTAAATCAATGTTGAAACTATTCCCTGTTGATAAACTCGAAGAAATGATCGGTAAATCCGACTTTGATTTTCAACCACTCCAAATTGCACAGAAATACTATGAGGATGAAAAGAAAATTATTAAAACAGGCAAAGGGTTTATTGATAGCATTGCTCATGAAGTTATGGAAAACGGCGTTGAACAATGGGTTTCTTCAACTAAAATGCCACTATATGATGAAACCGGAAAATGTATAGGAACATTCGGCATATCAAAAGATATTACTTCAATAAAAAAACATGAAATTGAAGCTAAGCAACTTACTGAAGAACTTTTATTGCATGAAAAAGATCTAAAACAAAAACTCGAAGAACTTAAAGCTATTGGTGATAATTTTGAAAAACAACTTGAGGAAAACAAAAAATTAAGAGCTGAGCTTAAAAAATTGAAAAGGAATTAATCTGTAGTCTTTAATTATTTATATTGCTCAATATAAGTATATTATCTTGTTTTTTATAGTTTTTAGTGTAAATTATGTATCTATTTTTTGTTGGTCAAATTACATTATTTAGATTTGTATAAATTAGTAGCCCATGCTAAATTTTATATCTGCTATTTACAAAGAAGGTTCTTATCACCTTATTGAAGTACCCAAAGAAATTGGCCTCGCATTTAAAAAAACCGGCTATATTCCTGTAAAAGGGAGTATACAAGACATTCATTTTAAAAATACACTTGTAAACAGAAAGAATGAACAATTTGTATTGTTTGTGGATGAAGGGATATTAAAAGAAGCATCTGTTGAAGAACATGATATCATTAAAGCTTCAATTGAACTCGACCCAGAGCCGCGCGATATTACTATACCCGAAGATGTTGAACTCCTCCTTAGCGAAAATAGGGTAATATACTCAACGTTCCTTAACATGCCTTCGGGCGAGCGGGCCAAAATTTTAAATTATATCCTTGAAATAAAGAAACCTGCCCTTAGGGTGAACAGGATAAATGAAATGAAGGATTTTATCCTTACAAGGGTTATGGAAACCAGCTATTGATATTTTCAAGGCAATAAAACAATAGAGGGCATTTCCTTCTAATCAAATAATTCCATAACCTGCTCGCGGGTTATGCCTTCAATATTCTCATTAATAAATGCATCGGCGAGCTCAGCTTTTCGCTCTTGAAGTTTAATTATCTTTTCCTCAAGTGTGTTTCGGGCAATAAAACGGTATACAAACACATGCTTATCCTGTCCTATCCTATGCGCCCTGCTGATTGCCTGTAATTCAGCAGCCGGATTCCACCACGGGTCCAGAATAAATACATAGTCGGCTGCGGTGAGGTTCAGTCCAACGCCGCCTGCTTTGAGTGAAATCAGGAAAAATGGACAGTCTGGATTATCCTGGAATTTTTTGATTTCTTTCTCACGGTTCTTAGTTTCGCCCGTTAGCCAGGCATAGCTTATTCCTCGATTATCAAGAAAATCAGCAATTAGATCTAGATGTTTAACAAAAGAACTAAATACCAGTGCTTTATGTTTCTCAATCCACAAGTTCTCGAGGTTACGCGTAATTTCTTCAAATTTTCCGGAACCAAAATAATACTCCTCATCAACCAAAACCGGATGGTTGGCAATCTGTCTTAACCGCATCAGCGATTGAAGTATCAATATCGCCGAATTGCCATAACCCATTTGGGCTGTTTTCTCTATTAACAGGTTACGTGCCATCGATTTCTCGCGTTCATAGTAAATTTCCTGTTCCTCACTAAGGTTACAAAATACAACTTGCTCATTTACTGGCGGAAGTTCTGGGGCAACCTCATCTTTTGACCTCCGAAGTACAAAAGGAGCTATTAATTTCTGAAGCTTTTTACGTTTTATTTCATCATTGTATTTCTCAACCGGAACCTGAAATTCATGTCTGAAGAAACTTAAACTGCCCAAAAGGCCCGGATTTAAGAAACTAATTTGCGACCATAAATCAGTTAATGAGTTTTCGATTGGGGTACCTGTTAATACAATCCTATAATCGGCCTTAACCTGCAATACAGACTGATATGTTTTCGATGCCGGGTTCTTTGCTGCCTGACTTTCATCCAACACCAAATACAAAAAATTTAATGCTGTAAAATGCTCCAGATCGTTCCGCAAAATGCCGTATGATGTAACAATAATATCGCTTTCAGTTGCCAGCTGCTTCAGGTCGTTTCGCTGAGTGCCTGTATAAGTATTAATTGTCAGATGAGGGGCAAATTTATTTGTTTCATTTACCCAGTTGTGAACTAGCGAAGTAGGGACAACTATCAAAGAGGAAAGAATAATTTTTTCATTATTACTTTTTGTGTCAGCTTTTTTATTATCGCTAATTACCCGTGTAAGCAATACTAAAGTCTGTAATGTTTTTCCAAGCCCCATATCGTCGGCAAGACAACCTCCGAATTTATTGGTATATAACCTATAAAGCCAACTATAACCTTGAACTTGATAGTGTCGGAGTTCTGCATTTATTTGTTCCGGAACCGGTTCAGGTTCCATTCCCTCATCAATAAGTCCCAATAAGTTATCTTTGAATGATTCGGGAACTTTTGCAATATTCTTGCTAAGCAATGGAAAATGTTGTTTATCGAGGCGTATGCTTTCCTTATCTATTTTAGCAAAGCTTAACATATCACGGTATGTTCCAAACCACTCCACAGGAAGTATCATAATCCGGCCATCGGGCAAAAGGAACTCACGTGTCCCGTTTAAAATATGATTGGCAAATGCTGAGAATGGCAAACGAAATCCTTCAAATTCGACTCTTGCATCGATATCGAACCAATCGTTATTTTTTTCGGATACATCAATTTTAATGGCAAAATTATCGAGATAAAAGTTTTTATCGAGTTTATCATCATTAATTGAAAAACCTTTTTCCCGAATTTGCCCATTATTTATATTAATCCAATTAATAATATCGAAATCAGCATTCGCAATATCCTTGCTTTTTTGCAATGGTTGGAAAAATGGGCCATCCTGGTTTGCGAGTCCCAATGCCAATAGCTCGGAAATGCAATCATTTTCAAATCCATAATCGCGCTGTAAGCGAGTAAATTGGACATCGTTACCTATAAACTCACAAGTTACTTTCTGTTCGGTTTTATGGTTGGCATAATATAAATTATTGCTGTCGTATATAAATTTAAGGATAATATAAAACCTGCCCATCAGGTCGCGCTCTACAGAGATAATCGCTTCAGGTGCCGCATCAACATTTTTGATTGTAAACCCTTTTGCATTAACCTTATATTTTTTTATTGCATTCGCAACAAAAGTCTCGAAAAACCTTTTTTCAGCTGTTGGTGGAACATCAATATATTCTTTACTCAGAAAAGGTTTTAGTTTCTTTCCATCAATATCGCGAAAAATAAAAATTCTGTTGTCAATAAGTATTCCGGCCGGATTATCGATAAAAATCGACCCATTTGAGCCTGTTAGCTTTAACTGATCACCATTGTAATCGATACTCAGAAAATAGCGAAAACTATCGCTGGTTTTTATAAAATTAAATACTGTCGATCCTTCGTCGGTAAACTTTGTAACCCTATCATCTTCGTATATATTATTTTGAAGAACTTTTATGTATATCGGTATTGGGGCAAATGAAAGAATATTGATACACTTGGCCATTCGTTTCTCAATAAACGGCCTAATTTGATTATCCAGCAATTCTTTATCGATTTTCAGAAAGAAATCGCGGGCGGCAACCTTCTTTTTCGAGAATATTTTTACCAGGTTCGATTCGTTGTATTCATCTATATATTTTACCAACTGTACTTGTTCCGGTGATAATATAGGATTATAAGTATCAAGGTTATGAGTAGCTACCCTATCATAAATAGAATAATACCCCTGTTGTTTTTCCTTTTTAATAAGATAGGGAGAGAAAACCTGGCCGAAAATCCTGTGTTCCGAAAGAGTTATTACAAATCGTAAATCCATACTGCAAAAATGTAAATTCTTCGGAAACTTTTAACCCGATTAATTCATAAAGTTTATGAATTAATTTTGCAACCAAGAAAATATAAGGTTTCCCTCAAATAGGTAAACCAATATTTTCTATGTCGGGGTTAGCCTGAACTATTCATAAAAAATATCCAGATAAACAGGCAGATGGTCGCTAAACCCACCCTTATATACTGGTCCCTGATATGTTCTGAATGGTTTATAACCTCCGTATTTACTATCTTCATTAAGAAGAAATTTAAAGTCGCCTATTTTCAGGCATCCCGCACAGGTTATTATATTTCCGTTCATTAACAATGCCCCCGATACAACAACATGATCAAGCATTTCCCAAGGATTTTTATAGCGATATGTACCGCACCTACATTTGTCCTTCAGACTCCATGATAGGTTAATCAATGATTTTTCATCGATTTTATTATTATAAGCTGCAGCCCCAAGGCTTTTTGTAAGGCTTATATTTGTTGCGCCATCGTTAAAGGAGCCTGTTATTATAATTTTAGCTTTAGGGTTTACCCTAAATATAGAATCCGTTTTATGTTTTAATATACCTGCCACTAATAAACGCAGTGGATTTGATTTCTTTTCACCTCCCCGGCGCGATGGCCAATGATTAACAAATACATGCAAAGTATCATTGTTTATTAATGCTTTGAAATAAAGTATATCACGAGTAGTCCAGTTTTTATTGCCCGGATGGTGAATTGCAATAAAATCTGAACCAATACATTTTACTTTATCTGTCCGATATAACAGTGCAACATCAATTCCTCTTTGGTCGGGCGATTCTCTATGGATGATTTTAAAAGGATATTTTTCAAGCGGGGTACGAAAAATCAGGTCATTTAATACTTTACGGTTTTCAATCTCGGCAAAGCCAATAATTTCAGGTGGTAATTCTTCACCTACAGCTGCAATAACCTGGTATATCTTTTGCAATTTCTTATAGTACCTTGATTTGTTCCAACGGTACTGCGATCCCGGAAGAAACTCATTGTCATTTGTATGCGGATCATCAATAGTATCGAATAAGTTTTCTACATTATAAAACATCAGGCGAATATCGCCCCTTTGGGTAGGTTTATCCTGTGCAATCGAATGAAAGCAGTAAATGAAAAAGAAAATAACCTGTAAAAAGTAATATTTATTTATCATATTCAAAAGCACCCATATCAGGCTTGCCATCAGCCGTCCGTTGATTACCGGCATAATCGGTTTGTAATTGCGGAATTCCAAGGATTAACTGCATATCAGCTGAATCTCTTGCAGGTGAATTTTCTGTAAGCCTGAAATCGAAAGGCCCATTCATTATTGAATCATTAACAAAATATGGGTCTTTATTAAGTTTTAAGAAGTTAAACTGATTAATATCAGTGTATTTAAGATAAACCTCCTTATTGTCTTTAATACATTCAAATGAATCAACAGAATTTTTCAGTATACAATGATCGAATTTAAAGTTAAATGCTGATGCAGAAGTATCATAACATGTCATTTCGCCCTTTAAATTCCCATAAATAATTGAATTATAAAAATTCAGGTTTAAATCATTATGTAACACTATCTTTTCAAGCTTATAAAAATTGTCGTACTCCCACCAGGGAAGATAATTTGCTGCAATTATGGAAGGCTTCGATCGCCCAAAATATCGATGATCTTTCTGCATTTTTGGATAATATGCTGAAACATTAGATCCTGTGAGATGATAAAAATTATATTCCCCTCCCATTGTAATGTAGAACATCGATTGTCCGCAATCGGCAATTACTGTATTATAACAATTAATTGTTGCATTATAAGCTATTATTGCAACCGAAGCTGAATTAAGTATCATGCAATTAGTAATCTCAATTGAAGGGCCTTCTTTTCGTTCGGGATAACCTAACTGCATACCTGAATTAGCATTTTTTATAGTCACATATTCAAGTTTATTGCCTTTGCTCATTGGGTCAAAATAGATAGTGCCCCATTGACCGGCAGCGCCTTCATACCATTCATCGAATCGTGCCCCGGTAAAAACAATAGGGTTTGTATATGTCCCTTTAGCATCCAATCTTCCATATATCAGTAATGAAGCGTTATTATGGACAAATATCTGTGTACCAGGCTCAATGGTCAGTACCTCAGCTGAGTCTAGTGCAATATTCTTATAAATCAAATAAGGTTTTTCGGCAGTCCATGTTTGTGTTTTAATAACTTCATTGCTAAAAAGAACAACATCTTGTCCGAACGAAACCATTTTAACGTTCTGTTCATTCCCGTTTGTTACAAATATTATTGAATCGGTCACAACCAATGGGCTCTTGCTGTTCAAAGGGTCAATAGTTACTTCAACAAAAACATAAAGACTATCTTTTCTTTTAATTTCGATCGCTTTATGCGAGTTACCTTTTACTCCATCGACATTTAACCTGTAAGGCGATGTATTTCCACCTGCAATATAAAGCTCAGATATAATAATATTATCATCATTCGGATTATATACCTTAAATCTTTTTGTTACTGATCCATAAGTAGTAAGAATGGTATCGAAATATACAGTATCGGCCGAAAATGACACTTTTGCACCTTTATCGGTTGTAATTTCGTCCTTACGACAGGCTGAAATAAAAACCGATACCAATGAAATAATTATTAATAAAGTCCTGAGAGATTTCATTATTTTTTTTTGCAAATTTAATTAAATCCAATTCTTAAGGTTACTAAATAACGCCCTATTGGTTCAATTAATTGTTTTAATATTAAAATGGAACTGTTATTATTTTGTAATATCCATAAATCTAAAATTCGAATAATAACAAGCAGTTTTAAGCAATAACAGGATCATTTTTTTAAGTTAGGTGAAAGAAAATAATATCAATGATGATTAAATTGATTTAAGTTTATTAAATTTATTATAGATTTACATTCCAACATTATAAAAGAAAAGGTCGTTTTCAAATGGAAATTAAGCAGGCTACCCTTAGCGAATTTGTTGAAGTACTCTTCTTAGTAAGAGAATGCATAAAGGATATGAACAATAAGGGATTCAGACAATGGGATCAATTCAATCCAAGTCCTGAACAATTAACTGATGACTTGGAAAAAGGATCTATTTACCTAATAAAGGACCTCGGTATTGCAAAAGGTATGATGAAATTAACCAATACCCAGCCTGCTGAATTTGCCGATGTCAATTGGAAAAAGAATCTCGAAAAGCCATTGTACTTAATGCTTTTTGCGGTTCATCCACTATGGCAAAATAAAGAGGTTGGCGAACAAATGATAGAGTTCGCTGAAATTTTTGCTAAAGAAAACAGCTTTACCGGAATACGGATCGATGCCTTAACGGAGTATCCTTTCACAAACGACTTTTTTGAAAGTAAGCAATTTATGTTAGCTGATACTTACCATAATGATCCTCAGAAAACCCCCAATGTATGTTATGAAAAAAGCCTGTGAAAATGATCACAAGCTATAAACCTAAAACAATCTAGTTAAACCAATACTTATAGAGATAAAGGGGTCCCTTTATAAAAGTCTAGTATTTTTACAGCAAACACATATTGATATTTCGCCTGCAAAAGGTCAGATTGAGCTTTTATAAAGTTATTCTTAGCAATATTATATTCTACCGAATTAACAATTCCTACATTATATTTCTGCTCGGTATATTTAAACGATTCAGTGTATGAATTTACTGCTTCAACCGCTGAGCTATATTTATCACGGGCAGATACAGCATCGTTGTGGGCCTGCTGAATTTCCTTATAAAGCTGTTGCTTCAATTGGGCCAACTGAATCTCGGCATCGCTTACCTGTATTTTGGCATTGCTTATTCCATTCATAACCTGCCATTTATTGAAAATGGGTACTGAAATCCCAAAACCTACCGATTTATTTAGATTAACATCCATTTGCTTTGAATAATTTTGATCCAATAAATCTTCCTGATCAGATGAATAACGCGAACCAATAGAACTATTGGCATAAATTACCGGACTAATTTTCCCTTTCTGAATGGCTAATGATTTCTGATAACTTTTTAATTGATATTCAGCGCTTTTTATATGTGGTAATAATTCAATTGCACTATTGTATACCTCGCTTTCCGACAATATTTCTGATAATATGTTAATACTAACTGTATCCTGAAAATCAATTTCAAAACCAGAAACCGAATCCAGATCAAGAATTTGGGTAAGATTTAAATATGATGATTTAAGGTTGTTCTGCGCATTTGTTACATTATATTGCTCACTTGCCCATTGTGCCTGAATTTCCAGTAAATCGCCTTTGGCTACACTGCCAGCATCTACAAGCTTTTTAGTACGCTCAACCTGTTGCAATACAATATCCATTTGACTCTTGGTAACCAGTAATAGTTCTTTTTTAAACAGAATATCCAGATATGCTGTTGCAATACCCAATGTGATCTCTATTTTCTCTTTTTCAACATCCTGCAATTTCGATAACATTGAAAATTGATTCATTTTGATTCTGTTATAATTCTGAAGCCCGGCAAATAAGCTAACTTCCGCTTCTGCCCCAATGTAATCTGATGTTGAGTTATCCTCAATAATTGTATATGTAACCTCATCTACATGTCGTCCAAAAAATAAATTTCGGTTATATCCAGCATTTACACTAGGAAGTATACTCATTTTCGATTGGAAATAATCGTTCTTTGAGATTTCAGCCTTTAATTGCTGTCTCTTAATTTGCAGGTTATTGGAATGGGCATAATCAATGCAATCGGTCAATGTCCATTTTTTTTGTGCATATCCATGAGATGAAAGTAAAACAGATATAGCTACCAAGAAAAGTTTGATCTTCATAACAATCTAATATTTATATGTTTATATTGCTTTTCTCAAATTTTCAGATACTATGCGGCCATCAAATAATTGAATAACCCGATGTGCCCTATCGGCATAGGTTACAGAATGTGTAACCATAACAATCGTTGTACCATCAATATTTAAACCGGTAATTAACTCCATAATCTCTTCTCCATTTAACGAATCAAGATTTCCGGTTGGTTCATCGGCCAGTATTAATATAGGTTTTGTTATAATAGCACGCGCAATAGCTACCTTTTGTTGCTGTCCGCCCGAAAGCTGATTTGGATAATATTTCCTCCGATGGGCAATACGTAATTTTTCCATGGTTTCAGCAACATTTCGTTTTCGCTCTCTCGATGATATTCCTAAATATAACAATGGGAGCTCAATATTTTGGTATACCGAAAGCTCTTCAATAAGATTAAAGCTCTGAAAAACAAATCCTATACGCCCTTTTCGTAACCTGGTTTTTTGTAAATCGTTTAATCCGGAGGTTTCAATGCCATCAAACCAATATTTACCAATAGTTGGGCTATCGAGCAAGCCTAAAATATTGAGTAATGTTGTTTTTCCACAACCCGACGGACCCATAACAGCAATAAACTCACCCTTTTCAATTGCCACGTTGACTTTATTCAGAGCTAATGTTTCAATCTCATCACTATAAAAAGACTTCGATAATTCTTGTGTCCTAATCATAAATTATTGGTTCGTACTTTTAGAATTTTCATTTATCGTGCCATCAATTATATATTATTGAATTTATGAAAGTTATATTCCGTTTACTCTCAAATTTCTGTTCGGATATGCAACAGGAACAGTACGATAACGAACAATTGAAAATAATAATTACATTTGTTTGTCATGTATTTTGAATAAAAATAAAGATTTATAATTAATTATATGCCAGAAAAAATCGGTCGCATTTTGATTGTCGACGATAATGAGGATATACTTTTTGCATTGAAATTGCTTCTAAAGCCTTATGTTGAATCGGTTTTAACTATGAATAACCCCGACGGTTTGCCAAGCCTGCTCAAATCAGAAGAATTCGATGTAGTTCTTCTTGATATGAACTTTACTAAAGATGCCAGTAGTGGTCAGGAAGGTTTCGACTGGCTCGGCAGAATTCTAAAAATCGATCCGCAAGCAGTTGTTATCTTTATTACTGCTTATGGAGATGCCGAAAAAGCTGTAAGGTCAATAAAAGCAGGCGCTACCGATTTTATTTTAAAGCCTTGGCAAAACGAAAAATTACTGGCTACCTTGTCTGCAGCATTAAATCTTAGAAGATCGAAAGTTGAAGCAGGTCAATTGCGATCGAGACAAAAAGAAATAAGTGCCATAATTGACAGGCCATTTCATGAATTTATCGGCAACTCGCCTGAAATGCGGTCGGTTTTCGATACCATAAATAAAGTAGCCAAAACTGATGCCAATGTGCTCATACTTGGCGAGAATGGCACTGGTAAGGAGTTGGTTGCAAGAGCCCTATACAGAAATTCAAAACGTAGCGATGAAGTATTTGTCAGTGTTGACCTGGGTTCGATTACCGAAACCTTGTTTGAAAGTGAATTGTTTGGCCATGTAAAGGGGGCATTTACCGATGCCCGGAATGATAAGCCCGGAAGGTTCGAAATTGCATCGAAAGGCACATTGTTTCTTGATGAAATTGGAAATATTTCGCTTCCCCAGCAGGCAAAACTACTTACTGCTATTGAACGGCGCGAAATTACAAGGGTTGGATCGAACCGCCCTGTGTCGATTGATGTCAGATTAATATGTGCTACGAATACTAATATTCACGAATTGGTTGAAGCAGAACGTTTCCGACAAGATCTATTATATAGAATTAATACTGTCGAGATACATTTGCCGCCTCTTAGGGACCGTACCGGCGACATTCCCGTTCTGGCCGATTATTTTATGAAAACTTATGTCAGAAAATACAAGAAACCTATTTCAAGAATAAGTCAGTCTTCTTTTAAAAAGCTCAACCAATACCCCTGGCCTGGAAATGTACGTGAACTTCAGCATGCATTGGAAAGAGCAGTTATTATGTGCGAATCATCGGTGCTTGAACCCAATGACTTCTTCCTGTCTTCTCACAAAAAGAAACAGGAAGAATTTGAAATTGAAAATTTCAATCTTGAAGAAGTAGAGAAGAAAATAATTATCAAAGTTATCAAACAATACCAGGGTAACATAACCAAAGCAGCTAAAGAATTGGGACTTACCCGCACATCTCTTTACCGCAGAATGGAG
>Ga0105103_10001516_pt1 | contig 12705 bp, 10 predicted proteins | sample PPLLaktember2015_2_FD_79107 | JGI IMG/M metagenome (GOLD analysis project Ga0105103, IMG submission 79107) | Freshwater sediment microbial communities from Prairie Pothole Lake near Jamestown, North Dakota, USA - PPLs Lake P7 Core (6) Depth... | ecosystem: Environmental > Aquatic > Freshwater >...
AAACGCGCCTGCGCCCGAGATGCGCCCATCGAACGCAAGCGCGCCCGCGACCATCATCGTCGGCACCGACGGGATGGGCAGGCCGAGCTGCTGCAGCAGCACGTTCAGCCCGACCAGCGCCACGCCGTGGCGAAGCAGCTCCTCGAGGATGGCGTCCATGGCTTCGGCGCGTCCGGCGCTCGACCCCAGTAAGCGGGGTCGGACCCTGCTTTCAGTGCGCCCGTTCCCAGTTCGGCCCGGCGCCGACGTCGACCACCAGCGGCACGGCGAGGCTCGCCACATCGGTCATGCGTTCGGGCAACTCGGCCTTGACGCGTGCGAGCTCGCCCTCGGGCACCTCGAGCACCAGCTCGTCGTGGACCTGCAGCACGAGGCGCGTCGCGAGCCGGCCCGCCGCGATCCAGTGGTCCACGGCGATCATCGCGAGTTTCACCAGGTCGGCGGCGGTACCCTGCATCGGTGCGTTGATCGCCGCGCGCTCGGCGCCGGCGCGGCGCGGCCCGCCCGCCGCCTTGATGTCGGGCAACCACAGCCTGCGCCCGAACACCGTCTCGACGTAACCCTGCTCGCGCGCGAGCTCGCGGGTGCGCTGCATGTAGTCGGCCACACCCGGGTAGCGCGCGAAGTACTTGTCGATGAACTGCTGCGCAGCACCCCGCTCGATGCCGAGCTGCTGCGCGAGGCCGAACGCCCCCATGCCGTAGATCAGGCCGAAGTTGACCGCCTTGATGTAGCGCCGCTGATCGGGCGTCACGTCGGCGGCCGGCACGCCGAAGATCTCGGCGGCGGTCGCGCGGTGGATGTCCGCGCCCTCGTGGAAGGCGCGCGTGAGCGCCGGGTCGCCGGAGAGGTGCGCCATGATGCGCAGCTCGATCTGCGAGTAGTCGGCGGACACGATAACGTAGCCTGCGGGCGCGACGAACGCCTCGCGGATGCGCCGGCCCTCCGCGGTGCGCACCGGGATGTTCTGCAGGTTCGGGTCGTTCGACGCCAGCCGCCCGGTGACGGCGGTCGCCTGAGCGAACGTCGTGTGCACGCGGCCGGTGCGCCGGTCGACCATCTGCGGCAGCTTGTCGGTATAGGTGCTCTTGAGCTTCGATAGCGTGCGGTGTTCGAGCAGCACCTTCGGCAGCGGGTAGTCCGCCGCGAGCTCCTGCAGGACTTCCTCGTCGGTCGACGGCTGCCCCGTGGCGGTCTTCTTCGTCACCGGCAGCTTCATGCGCGTGAACAGGATCTCGCCCAGCTGCTTGGGCGAGCCCAGGTTGAACGGCTGCCCGGCGAGCGCGTGCGCCTGGTGCTCGAGCGCCAGGATCCGGCCGGCGAGCTCGCTCCCCTGGCGCGCGAGCAGCGCCGCGTCGACGAGCACGCCGTGGCGCTCCATGCGGAACAGCACCTCGCGCACCGGCATCTCGATCTCGCGGTAGAGGCGCTCGAGCTTCGTGTCCGCGGCGAGCTGCGGGTGCAGATGACGGTGCAGGCGCAGCGTGACGTCGGCGTCCTCGGCGGAGTACCCGGTGGCGTGCTCGACGCTGACCTGGTCGAAGCCGATCTGCGAGGCACCCTTGCCGCACACCTCGGCGTAGGCGATCGTCTTCCAGTCGAGGTGCCGCCACGCGAGGCTGTCCATGTCGTGGGGCTTGTGCGACTCGAGCACGTAGGATTCGAGCAGCGTGTCGTGCGCGACGCCCGCGAGCGCGATGCCGTGGTTGGCGAGCGCGTGCTGGTCGAACTTGACGTTCTGCCCGACCTTCGCGTGCCGCGTGCTGGCGAACCACGGCGCGAGTCGCGCGAGCACCGCGGCGCGGTCGAGCTGGTCGGGCGCGCCCGCGTAACGGTGCGCGAGCGGCACGTAGCAGGCCCGGCCCGGCTCCACGCAGAACGACAGGCCGACGATCTCGTTGCCCATCGGGTCGAGGCTCGTGGTCTCGGTGTCGAAACAGGCGAGCGCCGCGGCGTCGAGGTCCGCGATCCAGCGCTCGAGCGCCTCCTGCGTCAGCACGGCCTCGTAGGCCAAGTCGGCGGGCTTGCCCTCTCCACCGGCGTGCACCGGCTGATCGAAACGTCGGCCGGTGTCGTCGCGCGCGGCCTTCGCGGCGATCGAGTCGGCAGCGGACGCCGCGGGCGCAGCACCGGGGGCGAGGTCGCGCAACCAGCTCTTGAACTCGAAGCGCCCGTAGAGCTCCGCGAGCTTCGCCCGGTCCACGGCCGAGATCGCCAGGTCGCGAGGGCCCACCGGCAGCTCGCAGTCGGTCTTCACCGTGAGGAGTTGACGCCCTTTCGGCAGCCAGTCGAGCGCCGCGCGCAGGTTCTCGCCGACGACACCGCCGATGTCCGCGGCATGCGCGACGATGTTGTCGAGCGAGCCGTACTGGGCGAGCCACTTCGCGGCCGTCTTCGGGCCGACCTTCGGCACGCCGGGCACGTTGTCGACGGCGTCGCCGGTGAGCGCGAGGAGATCGAGCACCTGGTCGGGACGGACGCCGAACTTCGCGACGACGCCCTCGGGGTCGAGCGTCTCGTTGCTCATCGTGTTGACGCACGTGACGCCGGACTCGACCAGTTGCGCCAGGTCCTTGTCGGAGGTCGAGATCAGCGTGTCGATGCCGGCCCGCTGCGCCGCCTTGGCGAGCGTGCCGATCACGTCGTCGGCCTCGACGCCGTCGACGACGAGGAGCGGCCAGCCGTTCGCGCGCACGAGCTCCTGCAACGGCTCGAGTTGACGCACGAGGTCGTCCGGCATCGGCGGCCGGTTCGCCTTGTACTCGGGATACCAGTCGTCGCGAAACGTCTTGCCCGGTGCATCGAAGACGACGGCGAAGTAGTCCGGCTTGCCGTCCTCGACCATTCGGCGCAACATCGCGAGCACCCCGCGCAGCGCGCCGGTCGGTTCGCCCTGCGAGGTGCGCAGGTCCGGCAGCGCGTGGAACGCGCGGTACAGGTACGAAGACCCATCGACCAGGACGAGCGTTGGCATGTCGCTTTCCGAGAAGATTCCCGAGCTGATCGACCCGCAGGCGCTGCATGCCTCCAACGGACAGGAGGCGTGGCGGGTGTTGGGAATTATGTCAGAGTTCACCGTCGCGACCGAACGGCTGCGCGGCATCCGCCCTGCGGTCTCGATGTTCGGCAGCGCGCGCATCGGCGAGGGTCACCCCTACTACGCGAAGACCTGCGACATCGCGCGCAGGCTCTCCGACGCGGGCTTCGCGGTGATCTCCGGCGGCGGGCCCGGGCTGATGGAGGCCGCGAACCGCGGCGCGTTCGCCGGCCGGTCGCCGGCGATCGGCCTCAACATCCTGCTGCCCGCGGAGCAGCTCTCCAATACGTACCAGGACGTGAGCGTCAACTTCCGCTACTTCTTCGCGCGCAAGATGATGTTCGTGCGCTTCGCCTCCGCGTACGTCGTGCTCCCGGGCGGCTTCGGCACGCTCGACGAGCTGTCCGAGTGCCTGACGCTCGTGCAGACCGGCAAGTCGCGCAGGATCCCGATCATCCTCTCCGGGGCGGCGTTCTGGTCGGGACTGCTCGACTGGATGCGCGAACGGTTGGTCGGCGAGGGCATGATCGCGCCGGAGGACATGAACCTCGTGCAGGTGATCGAGGAGCCGGAGGCGGTCGTCGAGGCGATCTTCGCGTTCTACGAAGGCCGCGGCTTCCAGCCGACGCAGGCCGAGCGGCAGAAGATGCTGAACCTGTAGGAATCCGGCGGCTCCGACCGTCGCGCGTGCGCGCCGCGACGGCGCGACGGCGATCGGGGCAACGACCCCGGCGCACGCTGCGGTCCGGCGCATCCGCTCTGGTAGAATCAAGCCTTACCCAGCGGACCCGAATGTCGCTCCCGCGCCTCACTCCGAACGCTGTCGCCGCGCTGCTTGCCGCAGCATTTGCCACGTCCATCGCCTGGGCGCAGCCGGCGCCGCCGCCGCCGCCGCTTCCCGCCGAGGGCGCCGTGCCGCCGCCGCCACCGCTCGTCACCGACCCGGATCTCGAGCCGCAGGTGACGATCATCCGCCGCGACACCGAGACGCTCGAGGAAGTACGCATCGGCGGGGAACTCAAGTTCGTCAAGGTCACGCCGCGTACCGGCGTGCCCTATTATCTCGTCCCCGATCCGAACGGACAGCAGTTCATCCGGCGCGACAGCCTCGACATCTCGATCAAGGTGCCGCTCTGGGTGCTGCTGTCGTGGTGAGCTGAAGTCCGCGAGAACTCCCCGGTCGTCCGCACTGCCAAAGTGGCGGGCGTTTCCAGATGTCGGTCTACACCACGGTTTCGGCGGAAGACTTGGATGCGTGGCTCGCCCGCTACGCCGTGGGCACGCTCGCCGAACTGGCGCCGATCGCCTCCGGCATCGAGAACACCAACTACTTCGTCACCACCACCAGGGGACGGTACGTGCTCACGCTCTACGAGCGCCTCCCCGCCGAGGACCTGCCGTTCTACCTCAACCTGATGGCGCACCTCGCGAGGAACGGCTGCGAGGTTCCCGCGCCGGAGCCCGACCGCACCGGCGCGCTGTTCTCGATCCTGAACGGCAAGCCGGCAGGGCTCGTCCAGCGCGTCGACGGTGCACCGGTCACGTCGCCGGACGTGCGGCACTGTCTCGCTGTCGGAGCGTCGCTCGGCCGGCTGCACGTCGCCTCGCAGAGTTACCGCGCGCGGCTCACCAACCGCCGCGGTCCCGCGTGGTGGCGGCAGGCGGCGCGCGCCGTGCGACCCTTCCTCACCGCGGACCAGAACGCGACGATCGAGGCCGAGCTCGCGTGCCAGCAGGGATGGGGCAGGCTCAAGTTGCCGAAGGGCGCCATCCACGCGGACCTGTTCGTGGACAACGTGCTCTTCGCCGGCGATCGCGTTGCGGGCATCATCGACTTCGGCTTCGCCGCGACCGACTTCCTCGCCTACGACGTCGCGATCGCCGTCAACGACTGGTGCGACGCGGCGGGTGCGCTCGATGCGGAGCTTGCCGCCGCGTTCCTCGCCGGCTACCACGCGGTGCGTCCGCTCACCGACGACGAGCGCGAGCAGTGGCCGGGTTTGCTGCGCGCGGCCGCGCTGCGCTTCTGGCTGTCGCGGCTCTACGACCTGTACCTGCCGCGTCCCGGCGAGCTCACCCACGCGCACGACCCGGCGCGGTTCGAGCGCTTGCTCCGCGACCGCGCCGCAGCAACGCCGCGAATGCCCGAGTTGCCGTGCTGACCGACCGGGTGCGGGGCCGCAGCGCCCTCGCTGCCACATGACGGCGCCTGCGCGCACCGTGGACGTCGTGTTCACGCGCCACCCCGCGCGGCGCGGCTTCGCCTGGCTCCTCGAATCCTGGGCCATGTTCTCGCGCGCCCGGATGCCGTGGCTCGTGCTCATCTCGATCTACTACGTCATCCTGTTGCTGGTAAACGTCGTGCCGATCGTCGGGCAGCTGGTGTGGCCGCTCTTGAAACCCGTGTTCGCCGTGGGCCTGCTGGCCGCAGCGTGGGCACAGGAGCGCGGCGGCACGCCCGGTCCCGCCGATCTCTTCAAGGGTTTCAAGGCCAACGTGCGCGCACTGCTGCCCCTCGGCATCGTGTTCATCGCCGGCGTGGCGCTCGCGGCGCTCTCCACGTCGCTCGTCGACGGCGGCATGTTCCTCGGGCTCGTCGCCGGCGACGAGTCGCCGTCGCTCGAGACGCTGTCGAACTCGCGGCTGCAGGCGGGGCTCCTGTTCGGCGCGCTGGTCGCGCTCCCGGTGACGCTCGCGCTGTGGTTCGCGCCGGCGCTGGTCGTGTTCCAGGACGTCGGTCCGGGCGTGGCGCTCGGCGCGAGCCTGCGCGCGGCGCTCGCCAACTGGCGGCCGCTGGTGGTGTACGCGGCCGGCGTGCTGACCTTCGGTGTCCTGCTGCCGCTCCTCGCCGGCCAGATGCTGCTGATGCTGTTGCCGAGCGAGACGATGCTGGCAGTGGTCCGCTTCGTGCTGCTCGCCTATGGTCTCATGTTCGCGGCGACGCTCCACGTGTCCGATTACGTGAGCTACCGCGACGTGTTCCACAGCGGCGAGACTCTCGCGCCGACCACTCCCGGCGCACCGCGGTAGCCGATGCACGACGGGCGGCCGCCGCGGAGTCCGATCGCGCGGTTCTTCCCGGGCCTCGCGCAGCTTGCCGATGGGCGCGACGCCGCGCCCGGTCGCGACATTGCCGCCGGTGCAGCCGTCGCGATCGTGATGATCCCGTCGGTGCTCGCGTACTCCGAGCTGCTCGGCGTCGCTCCCGAGCTCGGACTGTACTCGGCGCTCGGTGCGATGGCCGGCTACGCGGTCTTCGCGAGCTCGCGCAAGTGCATCGTCGGACCGGACACCACGGTGGCACTGCTTGCCGCGAGCGCCATTGCGCCGCTCGCGGCCGGTGACCCGGTGCGGGCCGCTGCGCTCGCGGCGGCGCTCGCGATGATGTCGGGCGCACTGCTGGTGATCGCGTCCCGCTTCGACCTGGGCTCGGCCGCCGACCTTCTCTCCAAGCCCGTGCTCGTCGGCTATGCGAACGGCGCCGCGCTGATTCTCGTCGCCTCGCAACTGTCGTCGCTGCTCGGTGTGCCTATCGCAGGCGAAGGCTTCTTCCGCAAGCTCGTCGACGCCGCGTCCGCGCTGCCGAACGCCCACGCGCCGACGCTCGCGCTCGGTCTCGGCCTGGTGGCGCTGCTGCTCGCGCTGCGGGCGCTCGCCCCGCGTGCGCCCGCAGCACTCGTCGCCGTGATCGCCGCCGTCGCGGCCGCCCACGCGTTCGGATGGGCCGCGCAAGGCCTCGTGATGCTGCGGCCGCTGCCGTCGGGGTTGCCGGAGCCGGCGCTTCCGCACGTCGCGCTCGCGGACGTCCGTGCGCTCGTGCCCGGGGCGATCGCGCTCGCATTCCTGATCTTCGCCGAGGGTATCGTCCTCGCGCAGACGCTCGCCGCGAAACGCCGTGAGCCGGTCGATGCGAACGCGGAGTTGACCGCGCTCGGCATCGCCAATGCGGCCTCCGGCGCCCTCGGCGGCTACAGCGTCGGCGCCAGCGGTTCCCGCTCGATCACCGCCGATGCCGCGGGTGGCCGCTCGCAGCTCGCGCAGTGGGTGGCGATCGCGCTGCTCCTCGCCTTCATGCTCTGGCTCGCACCGCTGATCGGGCGGCTGCCGCGCGTGGCGCTGGCGGCGATCCTGATCGTGGCCGGCATCGGCATGCTCGATGTCGCCGCGACCCGCGTACTCGCGCAACTCGACCGGCGCTCGCTGTGGCTGTCGCTCGCGGTTTCGGCCGGCGTGCTCGTGCTCGGGGTGCTGCCCGGCGTGCTGCTGGGCATCGCGCTTTCGATCGCCCGCGTGATGATCGAGACCGCCCGCCCGCGCGACGCGTTCCTGCGCCGCCGCCCGAACGACAAGCACTTCCACGACCTCGACGAGGACGAAGCAGGCGCGTCGCCGCCGGGCGTGCTCGTCTACCGGCTGTACGCGCCGCTCATCTTCGCCAACGCGCGCCACGTGGCCGAGCGGCTGCGCGCCCTGGTCGAGCGGGCCGATCCCCCGCTCCGCTGCCTCGTGCTCGACATGCAGGCAGTGACGCAGGTCGACGTCACCGCGGCCGAGGTGCTCGTCGCGCTGCACGACGAGCTGCAGGGCTCCGGCATCGACGTGCGCTTCGCGCGCGCCAACCGGCCGCTGCGCGAGCAGCTGACGGGCTGGCTCGAGGGCCAGGAAATCGCGCACGAGCGCTTCTTCCCCTCCGCGCACGCGGCCGTCGACGACTTCCTCGCGGCGACGGGCGGGCAGCCGCGCGGCTGATCGCGGTCGCGGCGGTTGTCCGCTACGCCGCCTCGAGCTTCGCGTACTCCAGCGCGAGCCACTTCACGCCGGCGTCGCGGAAGTTGACCTGCACTCGCGCATCGGTGCCGCGTCCTTCGGCGTCGACGATGACGCCCAGCCCGAACTTGGCGTGCCGCACGCTCTGGCCGACGCGCCAGGACGGCGCGGGCGGCGTAGCTTGCGGATACGACGGCGCCGCCGGCGCGCCCCACTCGCTCTGGTCGACGTCCACTGCTCGGCGGCGCGAAGGCGAGAGCCAGTGCAGGAGGTCGCGCGGAATCTCGTCGACGAAACGGCTCTGGATGTTGTAGCGGGTCTGCCCATGCAGCATCCGCGTCTGCGCGAGGGTCAGGTACAGCCGGCGCCGGGCGCGCGTGAGCGCGACGTACATGAGTCGCCGCTCCTCCTCCACGCCCGCGAACTCGGACAGGCTGTTCTCGTGCGGGAACAGCCCTTCCTCGAGCCCGGTGACGAACACGGTGTGGAACTCGAGCCCCTTCGCCGCGTGCACCGTCATGAGCTGCAGCGCCGGGCGGCCTTCCGCCGCCTGCGTCTCGCCCGCCTCGAGTGCAGCGTGCGCGAGAAACGCCGTCAACGGGTCAGTCGCACCTTCCTGGGCACCGTCCTCCGGTGACGGAGCGCCCGCCTCCACGCGCTCGCCGATCATCGGCGCGTCGGTGGCGATCAATGCCTCGCGCACGAAGCTCTCGGCGGCGTTGACGAGCTCCTGCAGGTTTTCCAGCCGGTCCTGTCCCTCCTTCTCCCGGCGGTAGTGCTCGGCGAGGCCGGCGTGCTCGATCACGTGCGCGACCGCCTCGGGCAGCGGCAGCGAGGCGGTCTCGTGCCGCAGCCGCTCGATCAGCTTGACGAACGCCGCGACGCCGCCGCCGGCCCGGCCGCCGACGACCCCGCTGCATGCGGCCTGCCACAGCGCAGTTCCGGCGCCGCGGGCGTGGTCCTGCAGCTGCTCGAGCGAGCGGGCGCCCACGCCCCGCGCCGGGAAGTTGATCACGCGCAGCAGCGCGCCGTCGTCGTCGGGTGTCGCGATCAGGCGCAGGTAGGCGAGCGCGTGCTTGACCTCGACGCGCTCGAAGAAGCGCATCCCGCCGTAGACGCGGTAGGGGAGTCCCGCACCGAACAGCGCGTGCTCCAGCACGCGCGATTGCGCGTTGCTGCGGTAGAGAAGCGCGACCTCGGACAGCGGCACGCCTTCGTCGCCGAGATTCCTCACGATGTCGACGACGAAGGCGGCCTCGTCGAGGTCGGAGGGCGCGATGAAGGCGCGCAACGGCTCGCCCTTGCCCTCGCTCGTCCACAGGTTCTTGCCGAGCCGCGCCCGGTTGTGGCGGATCAGCGCGTTCGCGGCGTCGAGGATCGTGCCGTGCGAACGGTAGTTCTGCTCGAGCTTGATCAGGCGCACCGGTGCGTCCGGAGCAGCGAAGTCGCGCTCGAAGTGCTGCATGTTGGCGACGTTGGCGCCGCGGAACGCGTAGATCGACTGGTCGTCGTCGCCAACGGCGAAGACCGCGGCGCGCTCGCCGGCGAGCGTGCGCAGCCACCTGTACTGCAGCACGTTGGTATCCTGGAACTCGTCGACGAGCAGGTGTGAGAAGCGCCGCCGGTAGTGCTCGCGGATCGGCTCGCTCCTCGTCAGGAGCTCGTAGCTGCGCAGCAGCAGCTCCGCGAAGTCCACGACGCCCTCCCGCTGGCACATCGCCTCGTAGAGCGCGTAGTACTCGACCTGCGCACGCGCGAACTCGTCGCCGGCCTCGACCGCGTTCGGGCGCAGCCCCGCCTCCTTGGCGTCGGCGATGAAGTACTGCAGCTGCCGCACGGGGTAGCGCTCGTCGTCGATGCCGTGCGCGCGGTAGAGGCGCTTCAGGAGGGAGAGCTGGTCCTGCGTGTCGAGGATCTGGAACAGCTGCGGCAGCTCCGCGTCCCGGTGGTGCGCGCGCAGCATGCGGTTGCAGAGTCCGTGGAACGTGCCGATCCACATGCCGCGCGTGTTGACCGGCGTCAGCGCGGAGAGGCGCGTCATCATCTCGCGCGCCGCCTTGTTGGTGAACGTCACCGCGAGCACCGACAGCGGGCTCGCCTGCCCCGTCGCCAGCAACCACGCGATGCGCGTGGTGAGCACGCGCGTCTTGCCGCTGCCCGCGCCGGCGAGGATCAGCGCCGAGGCGTGCGGCAGCGTGACCGCGGCGAGTTGCTCGGGGTTGAGATCGGCGAGAAGCGGCGAAGGCATGCGGGGACGGCGTTGCCCCGACAGGGCCGGCGTGCGCGACGAAGTGCGCAGCGCTTGCGGGGCCACGGATTATACGGCCGCGCGCGGCGTGAGCGTCTCCAGGGATCCACCCGGCGCCACTCGCAGCAGCGGAAGCTCGTGATCACGGGATTCGAGGCGCCTGAGGGCTGCAGCGAGCGCTATAATCCGCCCGCCCCAATCTGCTGCGGCTGCATAAAGCCACTCCGCCATGGCGCCCAAGTCCGAAGCCCAGCCGCCCGCGAACTCGGCGACGATGCGCACGTTCGTGCACTGGATCCGCGCCGCGGCGCCCTACGTGCACGCGTTCCGCGCCAAGACCTTCGTGATCGCCTTTGGCGGGGAGGTCGTCGCCGACGAGTCGTTCCTCGGCGTCGTGCACGACCTCAACCTGCTGCACAGCCTCGGCATCCGACTCGTCGTGGTGCACGGCTGCCGGCCGCAGGTCGAGGCGATCCTCGCCCAGCAGGGCTTCGAGAGCACCTACGCGCACGGCGTTCGGGTGACCGACGCCGACGCGATGGACTGCGTCCTCGAGGCCGCGGGCCAGGTGCGGGCACGCATCGAGGCGCTGCTCTCGCTCGGGCTCGCCAACTCGCCGATGGCAGGCGCACGCAATCGCGTGTCGTCGGGCAACTACATCACCGCGAAGCCGCTTGGCATCGTCGACGGCACGGACATGCAGCACACCGGCGAAGTGCGCCGGATCGACAGCGAGGCCATCCAGCAGCGGCTGGAGGACGGCGACATCGTGCTGATCTCGCCGATCGGCTATTCGCCCACGGGCGAGATCTTCAACCTCACCGTCGAGGAGGTGGCCACGCAGGTCGCGGTCCGCGTCGCCGCGACGAAGCTGGTGTACCTGATCGACGCCGACGGCGTGCGCAACGGCCGGCGCCAGCTCCTGACCGAGCTCTCGACGCGGGATGCCGAGGCACTGCTCGCCGGCAAGCGCGAGCGCCTGCATCCGGACGTGCGGGTCTATCTCCCCGCCGCGGTGCGCGCCTGCGACAACGGCGTGAAACGTGCCCACCTGATCTCGCGCCACCTGGACGGCGCGCTGCTGCTCGAGCTCTTCACCCGCGATGGCGTGGGCACGATGGTCGCGTCCACCGCGCTCGCGCACCTGCGCAGCGCCACGATCGACGACGTCGGCGGCATCCTCGCGATCATCGCGCCGCTCGAGGAGGAGGGCGTGCTGGTGCGGCGCTCGCGCGAGCGCCTCGAGGCCGAGATCGAGCGCTTCGTCGTCGCCGAGTACGACAACCACATCGTCGGCTGCGCGGCGCTCTACGCCTTCCCCGACGAGAAGGTGGGCGAGCTCGCCGCGCTTGCCGTGAACCCGGATTTCCGCCGCGAGGGCTACGGCGAGGCACTGATGCGCGAGGTCGAGCTCCGCGCGCGCAAGTTGAAGCTCGGCAAGCTGTTCGTGCTCACCACCCGCACCGCGCACTGGTTCCAGGAGCGGGGATTCCGGCCCGGCTCGCTCGCCGACCTGCCGCAGCAGAAGCAGTCGCTCTACAATTGGCAGCGCAAGTCGCAGGTGTACGTGAAGTCCCTCTGATACCGACCGCTGCTAACCGACCCCTGATACCCGACCCCTGAACATGGCCCGCACCGTCAACTGCGTCAAGCTCGGCCGCGAGGCCGAGGGACTCGACTTCCCGCCCTACCCCGGCGCGCTCGGCAAGCGCATCTACGAAAACGTCTCCAAGGAGGCGTGGCAGCAGTGGCTGCGGCACCAGACGATGCTCGTCAACGAGAACCGCCTCACGCTCGCCGACGCGCGCGCGCGGCAGTGGCTCGCCGAGCAGATGGAGAAGCACTTCTTCGGCGGCGGCGCCGAGGTGCCCTCCGGCTACGTGCCGCCCAAGGCATGACGATGGGCGACGACACCCGCCCGATCTCGCGCTACCCGGTCCCCCGGCTCGAGGACCTGCCGCAGGACGTCCGCGCGCGCATCGTCGAGGTGCAGGAGAAGGCCGGCTTCGTGCCCAACGTGTTCCTCACGCTCGCGCACCGGCCCGACGAGTTCCGCGCATTCTTCGCCTACCACGACGCGCTGATGCTGAAGGAGGGCGGCCTGTCCAAGGCGGAGCGGGAGATGATCGTCGTCGCCACCTCGGGCGCGAACGACTGCGTGTACTGCATCGTCGCCCACGGCGCGATCCTGCGCGTGTACGCGAAGCACCCGCAAGTCGCCGATCAGGTCGCCGCGAACTACCGCAAGGCGGACATCACGCCGCGGCAGAAGGCGATGCTCGCCTTCGCGCTCAAGGTCGCGCAGCGCTCGAGCGAGATCGTCGACGAGGATTTCGACGCGCTGCGCGCGCACGGCTTCGGCGACGAGGACATCTGGGACATCGGCGCGATCGCCGCGTTCTTCGCGCTGTCGAACCGCATGGCCAACCTCATCAACATGCGGCCCAACGACGAGTTCTTCCTGCTCGGACGCCTGCCGCGCAGCAAGCCGGCCTGAGGCGACGAACACGGGCGGCCCGCAGGCCGCCCGTCGCCGCCATGGCCCCGGCCGAAGCCTAGAGGTACTGCTTGAACCAGTCGGTCGCCCGCTTCCAGCCGTCCTCCGCCTTGTCCTTGCGGTAGCTCGGGCGGTAATCGGCGTGGAACGCGTGCG
>Ga0105103_10001517_pt1 | contig 12702 bp, 11 predicted proteins | sample PPLLaktember2015_2_FD_79107 | JGI IMG/M metagenome (GOLD analysis project Ga0105103, IMG submission 79107) | Freshwater sediment microbial communities from Prairie Pothole Lake near Jamestown, North Dakota, USA - PPLs Lake P7 Core (6) Depth... | ecosystem: Environmental > Aquatic > Freshwater >...
CGCCTCGACACTGGCAGACCCGCCGCCCAACGCCTGGCAGGCACGGACGGGTGACGACCCCAGCGCCATTCACACCGCATTTCGCGCCGACGTCGCACGCGAGATGTACCTGACGGCGATGGCCCACTCGCTGGTCGTGGAGGTTGATCGGCGCGTGCCGTGGTCGCTGGAGGACCTGAACGGCGACGAGCTCGATGCGCTGCTGTCGAGCGCGTCGATGTTCTGGTGGAACCAGGACCAGCAGGCCTACGAGATTTCAGAATTCGATCACGGGTGGGCCGTGCCGGCCTCGCCGCAGTCGGCATGGCGGTTCCTCCAGTCGCAGGGTCTGCTGCGCACCACGCGACTCGACACCGTGACGGCGGTCGTCAATTGGACCCGCCGCCTCACCCACTTCGCCGGCCCGGTGTCGCGCGAGAACTTCTTCGAGCACTGGGGCTACGAGGGCGACATGCCGGTGGTTCGCGCCCTGACCGGCACGCGCTACACGGGAACGGCGTTCCAATCGGCGCCCGGGTTCGACGCCGTCCGGCACTTCACCGCCGGGTGTCACGGCACCGTGGGCCTGTTGCTGAGCGTCCTGCGCGCGGTCAACATCCCGACACGCCCGCGATCCGTCAGCAACGACACGTTCACTCACGCCACCGCGTTGTTCCTCAGCGAGGACCTCGCGCTCTCGCACGGCGACGACCCGTATTCGCAGATGGTTGAAGGCGCGGACCCGGCCGACCTGCTGATCGACACCGACACGTACGACCGGTGGCTCGGCCCCCTCGCCACGGACCCGGGACGAAACATCGGCCGTCAGGCGCTGACGTTGGGCGTCCAGCGTCTGCCCGGCATCGTCCGGCGCGCGCACGCCCTGGATCGTCAGCAAGGCACCGCGCCGGAGCAGAGCGCGGTATTCGCGATGTTCAAGGACACATTCACGATGGACGAACTGGTGACGGCCGGCTTGTGGGAACGGCTGGACGCGGCGCTGGCGCCGGATGGTTCAGCGGGGACGGCGCCTGATACATCGCGTGATGTCTGGCTCGAGGCCGAGGACGTTCGATGGGAGGTGACGGCCGGAGTTGCCGAGCGGCAGGCGATGGAGAGCTTCACGACCGGCACCTGGCGCAACGGTCAGCAGCTCTGGTGGCGCGAAGGTCGGCCAGGAGCTTCGCTCACGCTGCCTTTCACCGTTCCAGCGGATGGCACATACCGGCTGTCGGTTCGATTCACCCGCGCCCCAGACTACGGCATCGTGTCAGTGCAGCTCGACGATCGAAGCGCCGCGCTGGACCGAGTGAGCCTCTACGCGCCGGTCGTGCTGGCTGCGGACCCACTGGGCATGGGCGAGCACACGCTCGCCTCGGGCCAGCACCGCCTCCGCTTCACCATCGTCGGCACGCACCCCGATGCCGTCCCGTCGTTCATGGTCGGCATCGACGCGGTGCGCATCGAGCGCCTGCGCTGACGCTCACTGGATCGGCGTTCCACCAGGCGTCGGGGACAAGCCGTTGGTTTCACCAATCGGGGCTGCGTCACTGAAGATGGTGCCGGCCACGCCCAGCCAGTAGTAGAGGGTCCCGGTGGAGCCCGGGGCCGATGGGATCGCCGTCGCGTAGAAGGTCGTGGACAGGTCTCCGCCCGCGACGCCGTTGCAGGCGTCGTTGAGCCACGGCACGCCATCGGCGCCCGCCGCCATCGTTACCTCGTAGCCGCTCTTGGTGACGGTGTTCGCGATGCCAAGGTCCGGGCTGATGAAGGGCAGGCCCCCGGCGGTCGGTGGCAGCGCCAGCTGCATGATCTCGGACGCATACGCTCCCGAAGCGCACGTCGTCGAGTAGACCTGCTGGCCGCTGCTGATGGCCCGCAGGGAGGCGATGGCGGATGCCTGGTTGCCCGAACGTCGGGCCGATAGGAGGCCGGGCACCGCGATCGCCGCGATAATCCCGATGATGGCCACGACGATGAGGAGCTCGATGAGAGTGAAGCCAGAATCGTTGCGACGCACCATGTCTGCGGGGCCTCCGTCGTCCCCTCCCAGTCGACGAGTGCTTTATCAAGAACTGCGCCAAATGGATGAGGTTGCCGGAGTGTGCAATTACGGGCAGGAAGCGCCGTGAAACGCTGACTGGGTGACACTTTGTGGCAGGGCTCGGTGACGAACCCTGCCATCGAGCTTCAGCAGATTCTGGGCAGTTGCTCGCCGGAGAGGCGATCGACGATGCGCGTGGCGCCGATACGGCTGCGCAGGGTCACCAGTCCCGCCGGCGACTCGGTGACCCGGCCGATGCGCACGCTGTCGCGGGACACGTCGTGTCCGCTCAGCACGCGAAGCGCCGCATCGACGGCGTCTTCGGGGATGAAGGCGATGAACCGGCCTTCGTTGGCCACGTAGAGCGGGTCGAAGCCCAGGATCTCGCAGGCGCCCTGCACGTCCTCGCGGACGGCGATGGCGGCGTCTTCGATGCCCAGGTGGAGGCGCGAGCTCTCGGCGATCTCGACCAGTGCGCTCGCCAGCCCGCCGCGTGTCAGGTCGCGGAGGCAGTGCACCGGAATGCCGCTGGCGATGAGATCCAGGACTGGCGCGGCCACGGGGGCGCAGTCGCTCTCGATCAGCGACTCGAACTCCAGGCCCTCGCGCGCCGCCATCACCGCCATGCCGTGGCGGCCGACGTCACCCGACAGCAGGATCACGTCCCCCGTGCGTACGCTCGAGGGCGCCACCACCGCATCCTGCTCGATGAGGCCGATGCCCGCGGTGTTGATGTAGAGGCCGTCGCCCTTCCCGCGGTCCACGACCTTGGTGTCGCCCGTCACCAGAACGACGCCTGCAGCGGCGGCGGCGGACTGCATCGACTGCACCACACGCTGCAGCACCTCCATCGGCAGCCCTTCTTCGATGATGAAGCCGCAGCTGAGGAACTGGGGACGCGCGCCGCACATGGCGAGGTCGTTGACCGTGCCGTTCACGGCCAGCGTGCCGATGTCGCCGCCGGCAAAGAACAGCGGGCGCACCACGTAGGAATCCGTGGAGAACGCCACCTGCGCCGTCCCCATCCGCAGCCTTGCACCGTCGTGCCGCTCGCCGAGCGCGGCATTCTGGAAGGCCGGGAGGAACACCTGCTCGATCAGCTGGTTGGTGAGCTGCCCTCCCCCGCCGTGACCGAGCAGCACGTGGGCATGCTGGGTGAGGGGAAGCGGACACGATGCGCCGGGAATCACCGTTGCCATGACCTCAGCTCCTCGCCGCCGGGGATTCGAGCCGGACGCGGCGATACCGATAGTACGCGGCACAGGCGCCCTCGTTCGACACCATGGTGGCACCGAGCGGGTGCTCCGGTGTGCAGACGGTGCCGAAAGCCGGGCACTCGTGCGGCTTCAGCCGTCCCTGCATGATGAGACCGCTCATGCATTCGGTAGGCTCCTCGGTGCGCTGATCCGCCACGCCGAATCGATACTCGGCGTCGAAGCGGCGATAGTGCGGGCGAAGGCCGAGGCCGCTGGACGGAATCTCGCCCACCCCTCGCCATTTGCGCGGCACCACCTCGAAGACCTCGCGCACGAGCTGCCGTGCCGGCAGGTTCCCGTCGCGCTTGACCGCCCGCGAGTACTGATTCTCCACCTCGGCGCGGCCTTCTTCGAGCTGCTTGACGCACATGTAGACGCCCTGCAGGATGTCCAGCGGCTCGAAGCCGGTGACGACGATCGGCACCTTGTACTTCGCCGCCAGCGGCTCGTATTCGGTGAAGCCCATGATCGTGCACACGTGCCCCGCCGCCAGGAACGCCTGCACCCGGCCGCCCTCGGCACTGAGGATGGCCTCCATCGCGGGCGGTACCAGGACGTGTGACACGAGCATCGAGAAGTTCGGCAACTCGGCCTGCGCCGCCTGGAACACGGCCATGGCATTGGCCGGTGCGGTGGTCTCGAACCCGACGGCGAAGAACACCACTTCCCGAGCGGGATTCTGCCGCGCGATCTCGACGGCATCGAGTGGCGAGTAGACGATGCGCACGTCACCGCCGCGGGCCTTCACCGAGAGGAGATCGGTCTCGCGGCCTGGCACGCGCAGCATGTCTCCGAAGGAACAGAAGGTGACGCCCGGCCGGGCGGCAATCTCCAGCGCCTTCTCGATCAGCTCGAGCGGCGTCACGCAGACCGGACAGCCCGGGCCGTGCACCAGTTCCACATTGGCAGGCAGCAACTCGTCCACGCCGAACTTGACGATGGCGTGGGTCTGCCCGCCGCACACCTCCATCAGCGTCCAAGGGCGGGTCGTGATGCGCTTCAACGCGCGCGCGTACTTCCTCGCGGCGTCGCCGTCACGGTATTCGTCGATGAACTTCATTGTTCACCGCCGTCCTCGAGCTCGTTGAGCTCGCCCATGTCCTTCAGATAGCCGAACACCAGGGCGGCTTCCGCTTCGTCGACCGTGGAGATTGCAAAGCCCACGTGGACGAGGACGTAGTCGCCGACGCGCGCTTCGGGCACGTAGCTGAGGTTCACGCGTTTCTGAATGCCGGCGAAGTCGACCTTGCCCGCACGCAGCACGGGGTCGTCACCTTCGATGCTGAGGATTTTGCCGGGGACCGCGAGACACATGGGGACTCCTCAAGACGTGCATTGAACGGCATGCACAACGTACGGGACCGAGGCACGCGCCGGGGTGGCCGACTGGCGCTCGGCCGCGGCCAGCGCCGCCACCTGCCCAAGGGCGATACCCCCATCATTCGGTGGCACCCGCTGGTGCCAGTAGGGCCTGAAGCCCGCGTCGCGCAGGCCGGCGACGGTGCGTTCCATCAACACACGGTTCTGAAAGCACCCGCCGCTCAGCACCACGCGAGCCTCGCCGACCCTGACCGCCACCGCCACGATCATGTCGGCCAGCGTGTTGTGGAAGCGGGCCGCGATGACGCCGGTGTCCACGCGCGCCGCGACGTCGCGCATGACACCAGTGATGGCGGGTTCCCAGTCGACGACCCACGAAGGCACGTGCCACGCCGGCACGAGCGCGAACCGGTCCGGCTGGTCGTCCAGCCTCACCGGATACCGGCCCGTCTCCGCGGGGTCCACGGCGGCCTCGAGGGCCATGGCAGCCTGCCCTTCGAAGCTGCTGCGGTAGCGGAGGCCGGTGAGCGCTGCAACCGCATCGAACAGGCGCCCGGCACTGCTCGTCACTGGCGCGTTCAGCCCCGCGGTCAGGGCCTGCACCATCACCGCGCGCTCGGCGGTCGTGAAGGCATCGGCAAGCACGCTCGACGTGGCAGCGGCCGGACCCGACAGCGCGTGGAGCAACCCGAGTGCCGATCGCCTCGGCTCGCGGATCGCACGCTCGCCTCCCGGCAACCGGAAGGGACGCACGCAGGCAACGCGGGAGAAAGCGCCGTCCGACACGCTCAGAAACTCTCCTCCCCAGACGGTGCCGTCCTGCCCATCGCCGGTGCCGTCCCACGACACGCCCAGCACGGGCCCGGTCAGCTGATTCTCGGCCATGCACGAGGCGACGTGCGCCATGTGGTGCTGCACCTGCCGCAGCGGCAGGCCGGTGCCACGCGCGAACGCCGTGGAGGCATAGCCGGGATGCGCATCGGCAATCACCGCCTCCGGTTCCACCTGGAGCAGCCGTTCGAGGCTGGAGACGGCGCCACGGAACGCCTCCTGCGAGCGCTGGTGATCGAGGTCGCCGATGTGCTGGCTGATGAACACCTGCGAGCCAGAGGCGATCGCGACGGTGTTCTTCAGATGCCCGCCGACGGCGAGCGTGGGCGGCATCTGCCACCCCACGTCCACCGGCAGCGGCGCATAGCCTCGCGCGCGGCGCATCACCAGCTCGCGGCCCAGCATCACCCGGGCGATCGAGTCGTCGACGTGGCGGACGATGGGACGGTCGTGCACGAGAAACAGGTCGGCAATGCCGCCGAGACGCTCGACGGCTTCGGCTTCGTCGATCACCATCGGCTCGTCGGAGAGATTGCCGCTGGTGCAGACCAGCGGACGGCCCACGTCCGCCATCAGCAGGTGATGCAGCGGCGTATACGGCAGCATCACGCCGAGATGCGCGCTCCCGGGCGCCACGTTCAGGGCGACCGACGCGCTCCCGCCGTCGCGGCGCTTCTCGAGCAGCACGATGGGCGCTTCCGGAGACGTCAACAGGCGCCTCTCGAGCGCGGACACGACGCCGGCGGCATCGGCTCTGGCGACATCCGCGCACATCACGGCAAACGGCTTCTCCTCGCGATGCTTCCGTGCCCGCAGCCGCCGAACGGCGCCCGCGTCTCTCGCATTCACCAGCAGCTGAAAGCCACCAAGGCCCTTCAGCGCGACGATGCGCCCCTGCACGAGCGCCTCCCCCGCCGCTCGCAGCGCGTCGTCTGCTGCGGCAAGCGCGCGTCCTGTGGCGTCCCATAGACGCAGCTGCGGGCCGCACACCGGGCAGGCATTTGGCTGCGCGTGGAAGCGGCGGTCCAGCGGATCGTGGTACTCGGCCAGGCACGCGGGGCACATCGTGAAGCCCCGCATCGAGGTATGCGCCCGGTCGTAGGGAACCGCATCGATGATGCTGAAACGCGGACCGCAGTTCGTGCAGTTCGTGAAGGGATAGCGATGGCGGCGGTTGGCGGGATCGCGGATCTCGGCGAGGCAGTCGTCGCAGGTGGCGATGTCCGGCATCACCAGCGTGCTGGCCCGGCCCTGGTCGTCGCTGTCCCGAATGCTGAAGCCGCGGTACGGCACCGCATCGAGCCACACCGCTTCGAGGCTGTGGACGACGGCGCGCGGCGGACGGTTGCGATCCAGGTGGATCAGGCACGACTCGAGTTCCGACCGCTGACCTTCGAACTCCGCGAAGACCCCCTGGGTGGAGTTCATCACCCACCCATCGAGGGCAAGGTCCGTGGCAAGGCGGTAAACGAAGGGCCGGAAGCCGACCCCCTGCACCGCACCACGAACCACAACACGCAGACGCTCACGCATGGGCCGCCGCGGCCTGCTGGATGATCCAGTCGCTCCAGGCCGGAATGCCCTCGCGGCTGGTGCAGGACGTCTCGAAAATGACGAGGTCCGGGTTGATCTGCCGTGCGTTCCGCTTCAGTGCCTCGATGTCGCACGGCACGTACGGGAGCAGATCGATCTTGTTCACGACCAGTACTGACGCGTTGCGGAACATGGCGGGATACTTCAGCGGCTTGTCGTCGCCTTCGGTGGTGCTGAGCACGACCACCTTCAAGGCCTCGCCGAGATCGAAGTTGGCCGGGCACACCAGATTGCCGACGTTCTCGATGACCAGCACGTCGAGGCCATCCAGATCCAGCTGATCCGCGGCGTTCTGCACCAGCTGTGCCTCGAGGTGGCAGCTGCCATTCGTCACGACCTGCACCACCGGAACACCGTAGCGCGCCACGCGCTGCGCGTCGAGGTCGGTCTGCACGTCGCCTTCGATCACCCCGAGGCGCAGTCGATCCCGCAGTTCCACGATGGTCTGCTCGAGGAGGCTGGTCTTGCCCGAGCCAGGAGAGCTGACCAGGTTGAACACGAACAGGCCGCGATCGCGGAACCGCAACCGGTTCTGCGCCGCCAGCGCGTCGTTCTTCTCCAGCACCTTCCGTTCAATCGTGACCACGCTCATCACCGCGCTCCTGCCACCTGGCCGACGTCATCCACGGGCGTCTCGACCTCGTCATCCAGTTCCAGTTCGGACACCGTCAGCTCCGATCCGGACACGAACGGCACTTCCCCGCTGCCGCACGCGGGACAGATCGCGAGAAAGGCTCCGTCGCCGAACCGCTCGCCGCAGCCGCGACACGCGCGTACGGCGGGCACGTGCTCGATGTCGAGCGCGGCGCCCTGCAGCGCCGTACCGGCGACGATGGCTTCGAAGCAGAAGGCCAGCGACTCGGTCTGCACGCCGGCCAGTTCGCCGACCCGCACGTGGACGCGCCGGACGAGGGGCGCCTGCGCATCGGTCACGTACTGGCGGACGATGTCGACCACGCTGGCGGCGATGCCCATCTCATGCATGGGCGACGGCTCCAAACGCGTCGAGCGCCGTCAGCACCTGCCGCCGCACTTCGGGGATCGCGCCTGCCACGGGGGCGGACAGCTCGGTGACCATCGACGCGATGTGCTCGATGGAGATGGTGATCAGCGTGATCTCCGGCAGCGGCCCGAGCAGGGCGGCGGACTCGATCAGGTCGCGCAGGCCGATGTCATGAGCCGTGAGCGATCGTGGAAAGTCGGTGGCATACCGGGGGCGCAGCACCGACACCGTGCCCGCCGGCGCACCGTCCATGGTGGCGTCGATCATCACGATGCGGGTGTAGTCGCTGAGGTATTCGAGCAGGGTGAACCCGCCGGTGCCGCCGTCGACCAGCGTCACACCGTCGGGCCACTCTTCGCCGTCGAACGCGCGAAGGGCGTGGACCCCCACGCCCTCGTCGCCCATGAGCAGATTCCCGATGCCGAGGACGAGCGTCGGTGTCATGTCAACCCTTCAGCCGCCGCCTAGTGGCGGTGGAAGTACTTCGTGCCGCTGACCATCGAGGAAATCTCGCCTTCTGCTTCCACCACCTCATGGAACACCGAGAGGTAGATGTGAATCAACGAAAAGACGATGAAGAACCAGGTCAGCAGGTGATGCCAGATCCGGACGTTCGCATCCCCGCCCATCGCCGGAACCACCCAGGCGAAGAGCTGGGGCAGCCACGCATCGCTCATTGGCGCGTAGAGCCCGAAGCCGGTCGCGATCTGGAAGATCGAGGCCAGGAACACCACGCCGTAGGTCAGCGCCGCCATCGCGTTGTGCCCTCTCACCTGCACCGGTTCCTTCTGCACCTGCAGGATGTCGACCTTCAACACCTGCAGGATCCCGCGGAACTGGCGCCGTGCCCACGTCGGCGTCAGCGGGTAGAAGTTGTACCACCGCGAGTAGTGGTTGCCCATGAACATCCAGTAGATCCTGATGACCAGCGCAAAGCAGAACACATATCCGGCCGCGAAGTGCACGAAACGGACATTGCCGAACCACTGACTGGCCGACGCGTCGCCCGTCGTCATGAACGCCGGGGGCCGCCCGATGATGAGACCGGTGGCGATGAGCATCAGCATGCTGACCACCGTCACCCAGTGATAGAGCCGGACGGGCCACTCCCAGATATACACCCGGTCGAAGACCGCCGGCGCCGCGTAGCCGGCCATTCCGCCTGGCACCTTCAGGGCGATGCTATCCGCCTGGGGCGCCCGCTTCTCTGTCGTGATGGCCATGATCGCCTCGTCTTCAGAAGGTGTCCAGGTGATGCACGTGCCGTCCGTGCGGGTCGTGGATGTGCACCGCGCAGGCGATACAGGGGTCGAACGAGTGAATCGTCCTGAGAATCTCGAGGGGCTGCTCCGTGTTCGCCACGGGCGTCCCGACCAGCGACGACTCATAGGCCGACAGCTGTCCCTGCGCGTCGCGCGGCGATGCATTCCACGTGCTCGGCACGACCAGCTGGTAGTTGTCGATTTTCTGGTCCTTGATCACGATCCAGTGCGCCAGCGCGCCCCTGGGGGCCTCGCTCATTCCCACGCCTTTGGCGTCGGCCGGCCACGACGAGGGTTCCCACATGGCGGTTTCGGCCGTCCGGGTTTCGCCGCGCTTGATGTTGTCCAGCAGCTGCCCGTAGAACTCCTTGGCCCATCGCGCGACCAGCATCGTCTCGATGCCCCGCGCGGCGGTGCGGCCGAGCGTGGAGAACAGAGCCGCCACCGGCACGTCGAGCTGCTTCAGCACGCCGCCGATCGCGTCCTTGACCTCGGCATTGCCCGAGGCATACGCGACCAGGAGCCGGGCCAGCGGGCCCACTTCCATCGCGTTCCCCTTCCAGCGGGGCGTCTTCAGCCAGGAGTACTTCTGCTCCACTTCCAGCTGCGTGTACGGCGGCTTGGGCCCGGTGTAGTTGAACTTGGTCTCGCCGTCCCAGGGGTGCCGGCCTTCGCCGTCGCCGCCCGAGTATTCATACCAGGAGTGCGGGATGAACTCCTGCACTTCCTGCGGGTCCTTCGGGTTGACGGGCAGCACTTCGTTGAGATTGCGCTTGAGGATGATGCCGCGCTGGAACTTGAAGCTGGTTGGATCGTTGTAGCCCTTGGTCGGCAGATCGCCGTAGCACATGTAATTCTCGAGGCCCCCGCCGATGGCGCCCCAGTCCTTGTAGAACCCGGCAATCGCCAGCAGGTCGGGGATATAGACCTGTTCGATGAACGTCTGCGCGTCGTCGAACAGCTTGCCCACCATCGCCAGCCGTTCGGCGTTGATGGCGTTCACCTCGTTGACGTTGATCGAGCACGGCACGCCGCCGACCAGGTAGTTCGGGTGCGGGTTCTTGCCGCCGAAGATGGTGTGGACCTTGACGATTTCCTTTTGCCACTCCAGCGCCTCGAGGTAGTGCGCCACGCCAATCAGGTTCACTTCGGCCGGCAGCTTGTAGGCCGAGTGGCCCCAGTAGCCGTTGGCGAAGATACCCAGCTGGCCGCTCTCGACGAACGAGGTGAGGCGCTTCTGCAGGTCCGAGAAATAGCCGGGGGAGCTCTTCGGCCAGTTCGACAGCGACTGCGCCAGCTCCGAGGTCTTCTTCGGATCGGCCTTGAGGGCGCTGACCACGTCCACCCAGTCGAGCGCGTGCAGATGATAGAAGTGGACCGCGTGGTCCTGCAGGTACTGCGCGCAGAACATCAGGTTGCGGATGAGCTCCGCGTTCGGCGGCACGGTGATGCCGAGCGCGTCCTCCACCGAACGGACCGAGGCGAGGGCATGCACCGTGGTGCAGACGCCGCACGCCCGCTCCACGAACGCCCAGGCGTCACGCGGGTCGCGGCCCTTGAGGATCAACTCGAAGCCGCGAACCATTGTTCCGGACGAGTACGCGTCCACTACCTTACCGTCCTTCACCTCCACCTCGATGCGCAGATGGCCTTCGATGCGGGTGACGGGGTCGACGACGATGCGATTCGCCATGGCAGCCTACTCCTGTGCCTTTGGTTCCGGGGACTCGTGCGCCGCGACGACATCGCGCTTCCGCACGAACGTGAGCACCGCGTGGGCGCCAAGACCCACCGCCGTGGCGGCGCCGGCCGCAACGCCAATCGTGTCGGCCGTGGACTCGATCCCGAACCCCGGCAGGTTGCTCAGCCGCTGATAGAACGGGCCGTTGTCCCAGAAGTTCTCTTCACTGCAGCCGATGCAGCCGTGGCCCGACTGAATCGGGAAGCTGACGCCGTTGTTCCACTTGGTCACGGCGCAGGCGTTGTAGGTGGACGGCCCGCGGCAGCCCATCTTGTAGAGACAGTACCCCCTCTTCGCATTCTCGTCGTCCCACGACTCCACGAACAGGCCGGCGTCGTAGTTCGGACGGCGGTAGCAGGTGTCGTGGACGCGACGGGAGTAGAAGGCCTTGGGACGGCCGGTCCGGTCGAGCTCCGGAATCGTGCCGAAGGCCAGCAGGTGCACGATGGTCCCTGCCATCACTTCGCCGATCGGCGGGCAGCCGGGCACTTTGATGATCGGCTTGTCGGTGATGATCTTGTGGACCGGCGTGGCGCCGGTCGGGTTCGGGCTGGCTGCCTGGATGCACCCATTCGAGGCGCAGCTGCCCCAGGCCACGATCGCCTTGGCGCCCGCCGCCGCTTCCTTCACGATCTCCAGGGCCGTGCGGCCCGCGATGGTGCAGTAGACGCCGTCGGCACCGGTAGGGATCGAGCCCTCGACCAGCATCAGGTACTCGCCGGGGTACTTGGCCATCGTGTCGTGCAGCGCCTTCTCGGCCTGCTCACCCGCCGCCGCCTGCAGCGTCTGGGTATAGTCGAGAGAGAGCTTGTCGAGAATGATGTCGGAGACGATGGGGTGGGAGGAGCGGATGAAGGACTCGCTGCAGCAGGTGCATTCCTGGAAGTGAAACCACACCACCGGGAGCCTGGGCTTGGTTTCGAGGGCATGGACCACGTCACCCATCGCCGACGAGTCGATGCCGGCAGCGGCCGTGAGCCAGGCGCAGAACTTCAGGAAGTCGCGTCGCGAGTGTCCCTGCAATCTCGCATGTTCCCAGATGGTGAGGGGTTGGCCCATGGAATCCTCCAGTTCGCAGGGTAGTTGTGCATACCGCGTACCACAGTTGAACTGGCGTTCAAGCCCGGAAAATGGCGATCTTCGGCGAGGTTGACGGGAATCCGTCGTGGGAGGTGTCAGGCCTGGCGGGTTCCCGGGGGGGCCTGAAAAAGCAGAAGCGCCCCGGTTTGACCCGGGGCGCTCTTTACCGACGAGCCTGAAGACTAAGCGCCGAGCGGCGCCCGGACTAGCAGGACACGCACTTGTGATTGTTGACGGCGCCGAGCGATTCGAGCAGCTTGATGGTTTCGGGATACGGCTGGGTGCGCTGGACCGGGCCATTGGCCATGTCCACGGTCGTGCGCCCTTCGCGATCCACGGCCTTGACGTTGGCGCCCTTCGAGACGAGGTACTGGATCATCTCGTTGTCGCCACGCGACGCCGCATGATGAAGCGCGGTCATGCCCTCGTGATCGACGGCGTTGACGTCGGCGCCGTGCACTTCGACGAGGTACTGCACCGCGGCGAGCATGCCCGTCGGGGCGAAGCGATGGGCGTTGGCGGCAAAGCCCTCGCCGTAGCCGACGCCGGCAGCCGCCTGCAGCGGCGTCACCGACGGACCGCCGAGCGGAACG